>Ga0209498_1002784_pt1 | contig 10499 bp, 9 predicted proteins | sample WalLakDeSediment_FD_184131 | JGI IMG/M metagenome (GOLD analysis project Ga0209498, IMG submission 184131) | Lake sediment microbial communities from Walker lake, Nevada to study Microbial Dark Matter (Phase II) - Walker Lake 11/02/13 Deep... | ecosystem: Environmental > Aquatic > Freshwater >... | reverse complement strand
CTGCCATGGCCTATAGAGGGGGCTTCATGTTCGAAACACCCAGCCACATCCTTCTGGTGGACGACGAGGAGGACTTCGTCGAGATGCTCGGCCTCCGACTCAAGGAAGCAGGGGAGACCGTCCTCACGGCCCACAGCGGCAGCCGGTGCCTGGAGATCCTCGACGAAAAGGACATCGATGTCATCATCCTGGACGTGAAGATGCCGGAGATGGACGGGATCGAGACCTTGCGGGAGGTCAAGACGCGCCATCCCCTGACGGAGGTCATCATGCTCACGGGCCACGGCACGGTGGAGATGGCGGTGCAGGGCATGAAGCTTGGGGCCTTCGATTTCCTCATGAAACCGGCGGACTTCCGTGTCGTCACGGACAAGCTGAACCAGGCCAGGCAGCGCAAGCATGAGCAGCTGGACCGGATCCGGAAGGCCGAGGCCGCCATGCTCCTTCGCCAGGCCAAGATCTGAGGCGGGCCCACACCGTGCCCTGCCGGGCCCGGTCCTCCGGATGAGATACGGCGAGAAGCGCCGTCACTCCTTCGTCTCCGTCCGGTGAGGCCTCCATGACCGATGCCGAGATCACGCCACCCGAAGTGAGGGTGCTCCTGGTTGACGACGAGGCCGACTTCCGGTCGATCCTGGGGAAGAGGCTGGCCAGGCGAGGTCTCCGGGTCCTTGAAGCTCCCGGGGGGCACGAGGCCTTGGAGCTGTTGCAGGGGGACGCGGTGGAGGTGGTGGTCCTGGACGTGAAGATGCCGGGGATGAGCGGCCTCGAGGCCCTGGAGCGAATCAGGGACCGTCACCCGGATACCGAAGTCATCCTCCTGACGGGCCACGCAAGCACCCAGGACGGTGTGGAGGGGATCAAGGCCGGCGCCTTCGACTACCTCACCAAGCCCATCGAGATCGAACACCTCCTCCAGAAGATCAGCCAGGCCCACGACAAGATCAGGCGCTCCCGGGCGGAGAGGGAAGAGGCGGAGTTCCGGGAGCGGATGAAGCAGCAGATGGTGGTGGCTGAACGTCTCGTGGCCCTGGGGACCATGGCCACGGGTGTGGCCCACGAGATCAACAACCCCCTGGCCATCGTCCACGAGTCCGCCGGCTGGCTCAAGCAGATCCTCGACTCCCCCGATCTGAAGGGGATCCCCCGTAGGCCGGACTTCGAGAAGGCCCTGGACCGCATGGAGAAGGCTGTGCAAAGGGCCCGGAGGATCACCCAGCAGCTCCTCCAGGTGGTGAAGAGCCAGCTTGCGGAAATGCCGGCTCCCACGGAACTGGCGGAGGTCCGGCTCAAGGATCTGGCGAAAGAGTGCGTGACCCTGGTGGAGGCGGAGGCCGCCCACAAGGGAATCGCGATTTTAGTGGTGAGCCAGGAGCCGGATCCCCGGGCGTGGACCGATCCCTACCGGCTGGCCCAGGTGCTCTTGAACCTCCTCACCAATGCCATCCAGGCCACGGAGGCCGGGGGCCGGGTCACCATCCTACTTGAAACGACGCTGGAGGAGGCCAGGGTGGTGATCCGGGACACGGGCTGCGGGATTCCCCAGGAAAACCTCACCCGGGTGTTCGAGCCCTTCTTCACCACCAAGCCCGTGGGTGGCGGTACCGGTATGGGTCTCTACGTATCCTGGGGCATCGTCAACCAGCTCGGGGGGCTCATCTCGGTGGAGAGCGAGCCGGGCAAGGGCACCACCTTCACCATTACCCTGCCGGCGAAGAAGTAGCCGAAGGAGAGGGCCGAATGACGACAGTTCCTTCGCCCATCCGCTTGCTCCTGGTGGATGATGAAGAGGCCTACGTGGATGTCCTCTACAACCGCCTGGGGAAACGGGGCTTCGAGGTGACCAAGGCCTACAGCGGCGGCGAGGCCCTCCAGAAGATGAGAGGCCGCGAATTCGACGTGGCGGTCCTGGACCTGAAGATGGCGGACATGGATGGGATCGAAGTGCTGAGGATCATCAAGCTCATGGATCCTGACATGCAGGTAATCATGCTCACGGGGCACGGATCCGCCACCGCCTGCAGGCAGGGTCTGGAGCTGGGGGCCTTCGATTACCTCACGAAGCCCTGTGAGTTGGACGGCCTTGTGGCCAAGATCAGGGCGGCGTTCCAGAAGAAACAGCAGCTCGAAGCCCAGTGATCCGTCCCGTCGGCGCGGCCCCTTCCTGGTCCGTCAGGTGCGACGGGTGGTGATCTCCCGGATCCGGGCCTCGATGATCTTCTCCTCCTGGCGGCGCTTCCTGGCGGCTGCTTCCGTGACCTTCTGCACCAGGAGCTCGATGTCGCACGGCTTCATCAGGTAGTCGAACGCTCCTCGTTTCATCCCCTCGATGGCGGATTCCACGGTGGCATGCCCCGTCAGCATGATGACCTCCACCAGGGGGTGGGCCTTCTTCATCTCCCCCAGAGCCTCGATCCCGTCCATGCCGGGCATTTTCACGTCCAGGACCACCACCTCGATGTTCCTCTGGGCGTCCAGCTTGGCCAGGGCCTCCGGACCATCGTAGGCGGGCAGTACCTCCATCCCCCGTTTGGTCAGCCGCTTGATCATGGTCTCCACGAAGGGGACCTCGTCATCCACCAGCAGTATGGTTGCGATGGCCATTCCTCACGCTCCCTGGCTCAGGGCCGGCTTGTCGTTCAGGGGCAGCACCATGTGAAAGGCCGTCCCCTTGCCCACCTGGCTTTCCACGTCGATCTGCCCTCCCATCTTGTGGATGATTCCATAACAGATCGAAAGTCCCAGACCGGTGCCCTTGCCCACCGGTTTCGTTGTGAAGAAGGGATCGAAGACACGGCCCAGGTTGCTCTCTGGGATGCCGGGGCCCGTGTCGGCGATGGAGAGTCGGACCTGCTCCCCCTCGGACCTGGTGGTGACGAGGATCTTCCCTCCGGTCTTCTCCATGGCGTCCAGGGCGTTGTGGAGGATGTTCATGAGGACCTGCTGCATCTCGGTCACCGAGGCCTGGATGGGGGCGAGATCCGGCTGGAGCTCCGCCAGCACCTCCACGTTGGCATAGCGGGCCTTCTGGGAAAGGAGATCCACCACCTCCGCCACCAGTTCGTTGAGCTGGACGGTCTGCACCCTGGAATCGGTCTTTCGGGCGAAACTCAGGAGCTTGTGGGTGATCTCCTTGCAGCGCCGCCCCTGGTTCTCGATCTGCTCGAGGGCTCGGGTGAATTCCTCCAGGTTGTCACCCTGTTCGATGCCCTCGTCCAGAAGGTCCTGGATCCACCCCGCCTCCTCCACCATGATGGCCACCGGGTTGTTGATCTCGTGGGCGATTCCGGCGGCGAGCTCTCCCACCGAGGCCAGCTTCCCGGTCTCGATGACCTGCTGGTTCATCACCTCCTTCTCGAAGTCGAGCTTGGCCAGGCGCCTCACCATTCGTCCCGAGACGATGAGGGCCACCACGATGACCACGATGGCACCGAGGAGGGCGATGAGGCCGGCCACGAGCTGGGTGCGCTTCAGCTTGGCGAAGGCGTCGGCGAATTCCTGCTGGAAGACCAGGAGCCAGTCGCCCTTCTTCAGGAAGGCTGCCACGATGACGTACTTGCGGCCTCGCTCTCCCGTCTTCTCCACGGAGAAGATGGAGCCCTCCTGCAAGGCTAGGCTCAGGGCGGTCTCCGCCGCCTCCGAGGGTGGCCCACCGGACAACGCCGAGAGGGGAGCGAGTCGATCCGACTGGTAGCGAGCGAGGAAGGCCTCTTCTCCCCTCTGGAACAGGTTCAGGTATTGTTCTCTGCTGAGCTGGGCTTCCCCCCGGGGCGGGCTGGTCTGGAAGTCTCCCTGGCGGTTGAGGATGAACGCGCTCCCGGTTTGCCCCAGGCTCAGGTTCTCCACCAACGTGTTGAAGGCCGCAAAATCGATGGTGGCCCTGAACAGCCAATCCTTGCCTTCCCACTGCCGGCGCACCGCCACGATGAAATGGGGCTGGCCCCGGAGGCCCAGGAAGACGTCACTGATGTAGCTCTCTCGCTGGGCGGCCCTCTGGAACCACTCCGAATCCCTGTAGTCGGCGCTCTCAAGCTCGAAGGGGCCGGCATAGGCCACCTGCCGGCCATCCTCCTGGATCAGCCCCAGGTCCACGAAGACGAAATCGTATTCCTCCTGGAGGACCCTTAGCTGCTGCTGAAGGAACGCAACGTCCCGAAGCTGGTCCAGGTCGTGGATCCTGGCCATGTGGGTGATGTTGCTCAGCCTCTCCGTGAGGAACTCGTCGATGGTCTGCCGGTGCTTCAGGACCAGCTCCTGCAGGTGGGCGTCCACCATCTCGTTGGAGAAGGTGTCGAACTGGTAGAGGATGATTCCGCTCACCAGGAACATGGGGGCCAGGGAGACCATCACCACGATGAGGGCGATCCGGTTTCTCAGGCTCCCGTAGCGAGGATGCCGGAGGTCCGCGGCGGTGCTTCCATCGCTCATTGGCATCTTCTCCTGGACGTGCGCCCGGACGTGGGCGGAGGGTGTAGAGCCGCCACTTCTCGCGCCATGATCTTCCCTCCTTCCCTATTCTACCCCAAGAAGACCGGCATTCCCATGAGGGGCCAGACCAGCAGGATGAAGAGGCCCAGGACCGCCAGGAGCAGGAGACTGGCGGGGATGCCGGAGGTGAAGAACTCCCCGGAGGTGAACTGCCCGGAGGTGTATGCGATGGCGTTGGGGGCGGCTCCCACCAGCAGGAGGAAGGGCATGCCCGCCGTGGCCAGGGCGGCGAAGAGGATCACCTCGCTGGAGACGGAAAGGTACGGAGCCACCACCAGGGCCACGGGCAGGGAGATGGCGATGGCGGCCACGTTCATGATGAAGTTCGTCATGATGAGGATGAAGAAGGCGATCCCCATGACGAAGACGAACCAATGGGCGTCCTGGAACAACCCGAGCCAGTTGATGGCCAGCCACTCTGCGGCCCCCGTCTGCCAAAGGCAGAACCCGATGCTCATGGCCCCGGCAAAGAGGAGGATGATGTTCCAGGAGATCCCTTCCAGGTCGCCGATGTCCAGGACCTTCAGGAGGAAGAAGAGGATGGTAGCCACCAGGATGATGGCGGACTTGTTGAACGCAGCCAGGGCCGGGATGAAGGATTGCAGGGACAGGAAGAGGATGGCTCCCAGGACGATGAGGGCCGCCAGGATCTCCTTGTGCGACAGACTGCCCATCTCGTCGTGGAGCTGCCTGGCCTTGTCCCGGAGCCCGGGGATCCGCTCCTCCTCAGGCTTGAACCGCAGCATGATGAAGCCCCAGAGGAGGAACACCATGAGCCATCCCATGGGGGCCATGAAGTAGGAGAGAGTGAAGAAAGACACGTCCTGTCCGGCGATCTCCTTGTAGAAGCCCAGGGCCACGATGCCCCGGGCCGCCCCCAGCAGGGTGATGACGCTGCCGGCTCCGGCCACGAAGGCCATGCCCATGAAGAGGCCCTTGCCGAAGCGGGTGGGCCGGGTGTCGGTGGTATAGAGGGAGTAGATGGTGAGAAGAAGGGGGTACATGGTGGCGGCCACTGCGGTGTGGGCCATGATGTGGGTGAGGAGGGCCGTGAGAACGAAGCAGCCCAGGTAGATCCGGCTGGTGCGCTCCCCCACGATCATGAGCATCCTGCAGGCCAGGCGCTTCGTGAGGCCCACCTTCGTGAACACCATCCCGATGGTCAGGGACCCGAAGATGAAGAGGACCGAGGGGTCCATGAAGTCGTTGAAGGCGTCCTTGGCGGGGCGGATGAAGAAGAGGGCCTGTGTCACCCCGATGAGGAGGCCCGTCACGCCGATGGGCATCACCTCGAACACCCAGAAGGTGCCGGCCAGGAGGAAGAGGGCCAGGGCTCCCTTCCCCTGGTGGGTAAGGATGAAGCTCCTGCCGGCGGGGTCCACGGCGTCGGGCCAGGGGGGTGAGTAGAAGACCAGCACGAAAAGGCCCACGCCGATGCTGAAGAAGACCCATCGTTTCCAATCGAAGGGGGCGCGGTGTGCGTCATCTGAACTGTACATGAGACCGCTTCTCCGCCAGCGGGCGCATGGTCTAAGCGCGCGTGACAATTGAGAAGGATGGCTGAACCGGACGGCTGAGAAGCTGCCTTCCGGATCCAGGGTGGCGGCCACGGTCGGGGGAGTGGCCAGGGGTCGCCGCTTCCAGGCCGGGATGATGGGCCGTGAGATCCCATGGTGCAAGGGGCCCCGGCGAGACGCCACGGCCGTCTCCACTCCTTCGTTTGCCTCCGGAGGACCCTTGGCCTAGACTTCGTCCAAAGGATCGCGGCTGGATAGGAGGGATCACATGAGCATCACGAGCATGGCTGCCAAGGGCATTTTGCTTGCCCTTGGCCTGGGATGGCTGTCGGCTGCCGGTGGCCCAATGGGGCAATGGGAGAGCCCCGGCGGATCTCTCGATAGACCCGGTGCAGCGGCGGAAAGCCCGTGCGGGGCAGTCGAGATCTCCGACGGAGCACCCGAGAGTCTGGGCGGGGCAGTCGAGAGCCCACGCCCTTCTTCCGGCCTGACGCCGGTGGAGCTGGCCACCGTGGGGGTGGACGCCACGGAGGGCGTGCCCATGGTCCTGCTCCGGGAGCCCCTCTCCGGCCGGATCCTTCCCATCCTGGTGGGCCTGCCCGAGGCCCAATCCATCCTGGGCGTCATGCTGGGCCTCGAGACGCCCCGTCCCATGACCCACGACCTCCTGGCTTCCGTCATAGAGGGGCTCGGCGCCACGGTGGAGGAGGTCATGGTGCACGACATGCGGGGCACCACCTACATCGGAACCGTACGCCTCCGGGTCGGGGGTGAGGCGGAGCTCCGGGACATCGACAGCCGGCCAAGCGATGCCCTGGCCCTGGCCGTCCGGACCGACGCCCCCATCCTGGTGTCCGAAGGACTGTTGATGGAGTCCCCCCCCTTCGATCTCATGGTACCGGAAGCGGGTGAGCAGGTCGTGCGCATCCTGGGGGCCACGGTGGTGGCACCCAGCCCGACGCTCAGGGACCGGTACCAGCTTCCCAGGCGGGCAGGGGTGGTGGTGGTGGGTGTTTCCGGGGAGGCGGCGGAGCAGGGTATCCGCCGGGGTGACCTTATCGTGGAAGTGAATGGGCAGAGGCTTCGGCAGCCCCTGGACTTCCTGGATGCGGCCCGGGCCGGTGGGGAAGAGCCGGTGCGGGTGAAGTACTGGCGGGAAGGTGAGGAACTCGAGGTGGAGCTTAGGCCCCAGGCTCTCCCGGGGCCCCGGAGGCCCCCGGGAATCCGGGTGTGACGGGATCCGTGGCCAGAAGCCGGCCGGAGCCAGGGGCGGGGCAGGCTTCTGGCCGGCTCGAGGCCAGCATCTCCGCGGCCTTAAGACAGCCGCCCCGACTCTATCCCAGCATCCGCTTGATGAACTGGTCTCCCTCCATGAGGCCCAGGGAGCCGTTCAAGGCCTGGACCTCGTCGTAGCCCTGCGCATCGTCGGGCGTCTCCCCGGGCCACCGGATGGCCACGGGGACCGGGTCCCGCCCGTGCTGGCCCGTCTCCACGGGGGTGGGGTGGTCCGGCAGGACGGCGATGGCGGCCTCCACTCCCCTGGCCTCGAGGCCCTCCAGGATAGGCCGGACCAGCCGCTCGTCCAGGTACTCGATGCACAGGATCTTGAGGTCCAGGTCACGGGCATGGCCCGCCTCGTCGGTGGCCTCCACGTGCACGTAGACGAAGTCGTGGTCCTCCAGGGCGTCCAGGCAGGCCTGGGCCTTCCCCTCGTAGTTGGTGTCGTGGAGCCCCGTGGCCCCCGGAACCCGGATCACGGCCAGGCCGGCGTACACCCCCAGGCCCATGATGAGGTCCACTGCGGAGATAACGGCTCCCTTCAGGCCGAACCGCTCCTCCAGGGTGGCCATGGTGGGGCGCCGGCCCGGTGACCAGGTCCAGATGGAGTTGGCCTCGTCCAGGCCCTTGGCCCGGCGGGCGGCATTGACGGGATGGTCCGCCAGGATCTCCGCAGCCCGGTGGTGGAGCTCCACCAGCCGTTCGGCGGTGAGGGCCGCCCTCTCCGCTTCCGGTTCCGGCAGCCCCGGGAAGGGCCTGGGGAGCAGCTCCTCGGCGGGCCGGCCCACGTTGTCGTGTGGGGGGGCGCACTCCAGGGCCGAGGAGGCCCAGCCCCCGGGGAGGACCAGGAGGTGCCGGTAGCTCACCCCGGGGTAGAACTTCACGGGCACGGGACCCCGCCCCCCTCCCAGTTCCTGGTCCAGTCGGTTGATGATCTCCGCAGCCTCTGTGGAGGTGATGTGGCCCGCCGAATGGTTCCGGATGCGGAGATCGTGGGCCGGTCCTTCCAGGCAGACCAGGTTGCAGCGAAGGGCCACGTCGCCTGTGCGGATGTCCACCCCCATGCTGGCGGCCTCCAGGACGGCCCGGCCCTCCTTGCTCACGGAGGCGTCGTAGCCCAGGACCGCCAGGTTCGCCACCGCAGAGTCGGAGGGGCCCGTTTCCCCCACGGTCCGCAGCCGGCCCACCCGGCCCTCCCGGGCGATGCGGTCCATGTGGGGCTTTCGGGCCACCATGAGGGGTGTCTTCCCCCCCAGGCGCTCCACCGGGAGGTCGCTCATGCCGTCGCCGAGGATGATGATCCGTTTCACGTCCGGTACTCCGAGATGAGAAAGTCCTTGAAGGCTCCGTAGTCCGGAGGGATGGGGCGATGATGCTCGGGCCTGTCGTCCAGCCCCAGGAGGCTTTCCGGGAGCTCCGGATCCACTCCGATGAGGGCCCGGATCTCCTCCGGGAACTTGGCGGGGTGGGCCGTCTCCAGGGAGATGGCGGGCAGATGGGCCTGGTCCGGGAAGGCGGAGTGGAACGCCAGGAGCCCGGCCCAGCCCACGGCGCCGTGTGGCTCCAGGAGGGCGCCGTGCTGCCGGTAGGTGGCGGCGATGGTGTTCCGGGTTTCCTCGTCGTGGATGCTCACGGCGTAGAGGTCCCTGCCAAGGCGTCCCAGGTCCGGGGCTTCCTTCACCGTGCCCTGCTCGTCCATCCAGCCGCCGTAGAGGTCCACGATGCGGGCCAGGTTCGAGGGGTGGCCCACGTTCATGGCGTTGGAGATGCATTTGAGGGAGGGAACGATCTTCTCGTACCGGCCCGTTTCCAGGAACCGGGGCACCTCGTCGTTGGCGTTGGTTGCCACCACGAACCGGGCTACGGGCAGGCCCATGTGCTTGGCCAGGAGGCCCCCCATGAGGTTGCCGAAGTTGCCCGAGGGTACGGAGAAGACCACCTCTTCGCCCACTCCCACGTCCGCCACCTGGGCCGCCGCATGCACGTAATAGACCGACTGGGGGAGGAGGCGGCCGATGTTGATGGAGTTGGCGGAGCTGAGGCTGAGGTCCGCCAGGTCCGGATCGGCGAAGGCCTGCTTCACCAGGGCCTGGCAGTCGTCGAACTTCGCGTCCAGGGCAAGGGTGGCGATGTTGCCCCCCAGGGTGGTCATCTGCCGCCGTTGGCGGTCCGAGACCTCGTCCCGGGGAAAGAGGACCACCACCCGGGTGTTCTCCACCCCGAGGAAGGCGTGGGCCACCGCCGAGCCCGTGTCCCCGGAGGTGGCGGTGAGGATGAGGAGCTCTCCCCCCCGGGCCCGGACGAGGCGACCCAGGGCCCGGCCCATGAACCGGGCCGCGAAGTCCTTGAAGGAGGCGGTGGGCCCTCGGTCCAGGCGGAGAAGGTGACGGCTTCCCTGGACCTGCTCCACCGGGACCGGGAAGTCATAGGCGTCCTGGCAGATCTCCTCCAGCTCTTCCGGGCTGAAGACCCCTTCGGCGTAGAGCCCCAGGATCCGGGCGGCCAGCTCCGGATAGGGGAGGTCCCGGGCCCGGGCCAGGAGGTCCGGAGGGAACCGCGGCAAGGGGCGTGGCATGTAGAGGCCACGGTCCCCGGCCTGCCCCTCCAGGAGGGCCTGGCCCAGGTCCACCTCCGGGGCTGCTCGATTGGTGCTGGAATAGCGGATCACGGCTCAAGCCCCCGCCGGCTTTTCCCGGGATGCGCCCCCGGTGGAGAAGGCCGCCGGCACCGCCACCTGCGCCTTCCTGTGGATGGCCCCCAGGGCCTGGTCCAGGTCCGCCATGATGTCGTCCGGATGTTCTCCCCCCACGCAGAGCCGGATCAGGTTGGGTGGGATGTCGGCCATGGAGCGAGCCACCTCCCCCTGCTGGGAGTGGGTGGAGATGGCGGGGATGGTGGCCACCGACTTGATCCGCCCGAGATCGGTGGCCCGCCAGATCCGCTGAAGGGCGTCGAAGACCCGGCGCGTGGGGGCGGCCCCGCCCTTCACCCGGAAGGACATGAGATGGCCGTAGCGGTTCACGGCCTCGCCGTACTGGGCGTCATGCTCCGCGTCCACCAGGAAGAGGTAGCGGGAGGCCAGCTCGTGCAGGGGATGGCCCGGCAGGCCAAGATACTCCACCCGCTCCACGTCGGGCTGATCCTGGAGCCAGAGGGCGATCTGCATGGACGAGCGGCTGAAGAGGTCCATCTTCGAGCGCAGGGTCCGGATGTCGT
>Ga0209498_1002783_pt1 | contig 10499 bp, 13 predicted proteins | sample WalLakDeSediment_FD_184131 | JGI IMG/M metagenome (GOLD analysis project Ga0209498, IMG submission 184131) | Lake sediment microbial communities from Walker lake, Nevada to study Microbial Dark Matter (Phase II) - Walker Lake 11/02/13 Deep... | ecosystem: Environmental > Aquatic > Freshwater >... | reverse complement strand
GTGCTTCTCAATCAACTCGGCCGGGATATCCCCGGAGTTGTCCATTACAATACGCATAGCTTCTCTCCTTGAACTAAAATGATGTTTCTCCTCATTCCGAACGTAACCAGAACAAGTATAAGCCTATTCTTCTCGATGCAGCCACCGGCTAAGCCAGGCAGACATGCGATCTTGTGGTTTAGCCGCCGCTTCTAAGGGCTGCAATTCTTCACGCAGCGCAGCCAATGTGCGGTGATAGAGCGACTTAATTGCACCTTCGCTACGGCCCATAATATTGCCAATCTCAGCGTTAGGTAGTTGATCGACGAATTTCAGGATGAGCAGTTCCTGACGGTCACTGGGCAGCTGCTGTATGGCCAGCAGCAAATTGGCCTTGTCTTCCCGCAGCTGCGCCGCTAATTCAGCGCCTTCATCGCTGATATGCCATTGGCTGATATCATCCAGCGAGATGGTCTGGCGGCGGCTGTTGTCCCGATACCAGTTGGCCACCATGTTGCGGGCAATACGATAGAGCCAGGCAGAAAAGGGAACGCCTTGATCCGTATAGTTGCCGATATGCTTCATGGCCCGCATGAAGACGCGGGTTGTCAAATCCTCCGCCTCGTGACTGTTGCCGGTCCGGTAGTAGATATAGTTGTAAATTCGGGTCACATACCGTTCATACAGTTCACCAAAAGCGGCCTTATCGTTTTTAGCCCGCTCAATCAGCTCTTTCTCATCGTTGTCAGCGTTCAACCCATCATTCCTTTAACACGCCAGTTAGTCATTGGTTACGCGGCGTGAGTATATCAAAGCCACTTGCGACTGACTAACGGAGGCTAAACGCTGCTTGACGCGGCCTTGTGGCTCGGTTATCCTCCAGGATCTATGACACGCGTGACGCCACCAAACTCCCCCTCAGGGGGAATTGATAGCATTAGCTGCGTTGGTTTGCTGCTATTGGCTTTGCTGCTCTCAGCGGCCGTGGCCTCGTTTGCTGCCCCGAAAAACGGCCAGGCCCAGGCTGAAGGTGTGGCTCAGCAAATCAGCCCCACAGCCAGCGCTGCCGCCTGGCTATCGCCCACGGCCGTGCCCACCGATTTGCCGACAGCCCAACCCACCCTCACAGCCACCGCAACAGCTACGGAGCTGCCTACCGAAACGCCCGCGCCCACCTGGACAGCCACCATTCTGCCAACCTTGCCACCGACCTTTACCCCTGCGGCAACCCTTGTGTCGGCGGCAACCTTTACGCCTGAGCCGACCTGGACGGCCACGCCAGTGCTGCTACCGACGCCGTATGGTCCTTACAGCCGCACTCTGCGTGTGCCCATTCTCATGTACCATTACATCAGCACGCCGCCAGAGGATGCTGACATTTATCGGGTTGATCTATCGGTGGCGCCGGCTAACTTCCGGGCCCAGATGCGCTATCTGGTTGAGAATGGTTTCACGGCCATTGATCTTTACGATTTGTCGCTGGCGATTACCAACAAGAAACAGTTACCGCCTAAGCCGGTCATTATTACCATTGATGATGGCTATCTGGACGCTTACACGGAAGCTTTTCCGATTCTGCAGGAGTTTGGCTTGAAGGCAACGGTCTTTATCATTACCCAATTTGTCGATGACCGCCATCCAGCCTACATGGACTGGGGTATGATCCGGGAAATGGCTGCCGCCGGCCATCGAATGGAGCCTCATTCCAAGACCCACCTGAATATGGACGGCCGTGAGCGTGATTTTCTGGTTTACCAGGCTTTGGGTTCACAGCAGACTTTGGCCCACCATATCGGCTATACGCCCCGCTATTTCGCTTATCCGGGCGGCCGCTATGATGAGGCGACATTGGAAGTAATGGCCGAGCTCGATTTCTGGGGCGCTGTGACCACAAGAGGCGGCCGTTGGCACGGTTTCAATGATCGTTATGAGTGGACCCGCATGCGCGTGCGCTACACCACCACGCTGCCTGAATTTGCCGACCTGGTCAATTAATGGACAAAATCATAATCCGTAACTTGCGTCTGCAAGGAATCATCGGCATCAATCCTGAAGAAAGAATTGGAAAGCAGACCATTCTGCTGAACATCACCTTGGATACTGACACCCGTTTGGCTGCGGTACACGATAACATTGCCGCGACCGTTGATTATCACGCCCTTGTTCTTCGGATTCAGGAATACGTCGAAGCCTCGTCCCATCTCCTGGTGGAAACGCTAGCCAATGCCCTGGCCGAACTAATTCTCAGCGAGTTTGAGGTCGCCCGGGTAGTGCTGCGCGTAGAAAAACCAGATGCATTGCCCCTGACCGAGGCGGTGGGGGTTGAAATCGAGCGCTCTGTTACGGCTTAAGGCCGTCACGGCTCTCGGGTGGGAATGGTCAGATTCTGAAAGGTGAGCCGCCAGCCGCCGGGCAGACCACCCAGATTCGCCGGGCAGGGCTCAATGCGCAGCCCACTGACCACGGGGCTGCCGGGGACCAAGACCACCGAGTAGGAAACATCCGGTGCCATCAGGAAGTCGCCATAACCGGCGCCCAATTCTGGCTGAAACCCGGTGTAAAAACGATCCTCGCCATCTTCCCAGCTAACCAAGACCGCCACGCCTGGCTCTTGTTCTAGAAAGGCGTTGACGGTGATCACTTCAATGCGTGGCGCCGGCAGCGTGCGCTGGCAGACCCGTTCCTGGCTAAGAAGACGATAGGCCGGGCGGGGTGTCGGCGAGGGCGTTGCTGTTGCCGTCGGCGTAGCTGTTGGCGTGGGCGTGGCCGTAGGCGGTAGCGTGGGGGTGGCCGTCAGAGTAGGTGTGGCCGTGGCTGCCGCGGCCGTCGATGTTGGCGAGCCATCGGGCATCACGGCAATGGTGGGGGCAAAGATAGCTACGGCTGGTCCGGTTTCGCCTAACTGCGCCGCCAGCAGAGCCAGACTTCGTGCTCGCTCCGCACTTTCGCCCCGCCGCAGGGTTTGCTCAAGTAAGGTAGTGATGGTCTGGCCGATGTCCGGATCGGCCAGAAGATTTAATCTTTGTTGAGCGCGGGGCCAGTCGTTGTCAGCCACAAAGCTTTGCCCAACCAGAAAGATGTACTCAGCCTTGAAGTCGGACCGCAAACGGGCCGGACTGGCATCCACGTAGATGACCGGATCGACAATCCAGGTGTAGTAGAGTGATCCAGCCACCCCGATAAGTAAGCCGATGAGGATCAGGCTGATTGGCGTGAAGCGGGCTTCACCGGATCGGCCGGTTTCGTTCCGCTGGCGGCGGCGTGGCAGGGGGCGTGGTTCATTCACTGGAAAGATATGGCTCCATCAGCGGTGAGTATAGGCCCAAATCGCGGCAAAGTCGTACCAGATGCTGCACATCTTGCGCCGCGTCTGGCGCGGCCGTGCCCTGTAATATGGTCTCCACCGTTACGGCCAGCAACCATGCTTCGGGGTCAGTTTCGCCCAGCTGAAACAACCGCCGCCGAGCGCCCATCAAATCGCCGTCCAGCGTATAGTTGGCGGCAATCATTACCGTGTAATCGCGGCGATAGCTTTCCTGCAGGACGGTCAGGTCGGCATCGGTGAATTGTGTCGGCCACAGCACCCAGCCCACCAACAGTCCTAACAGAATGCCGGCTAACAAACCCACTGCCAGCCAGCCCATGGTTCCCAAACGCTCTGCAGAAAACATCAGCAGCTACTCATCTCGTGATCAATGGCGGGTGTAAAATCAGACGCGCGATGCATTCGGTTTCCCGCTGTCCCCGGCCGAATAGCGTCCGGCCATAGCGCATCAGCACAAACAAAACAGGGGTCTCACATCTTGTGAACGACCCCTGGCACTTGTCCAGCCCCTCTCAGGGGCATATAATCCACGTGGTTGTTTAACAATGCCGAAGGTGGGAATCGAACCCACACTCCCGAGGGAACACGATTTTGAGTCGTGCGCGTCTGCCTGTTCCGCCACTTCGGCGCGAAGTGCAGTGAGTATAAAACAACCGAATTATTCTGTCAATGGATGAAGAAGCGTTAATCGCCAAAGCTCAGCAGGGTGATGTACAAGCCTTTAACCGGCTGGTGCTGATTTACCAGGATGCTGTCTACAATGTTGCCTTCCGCGTAGCTGGCGAACCGGATATGGCTGCTGACGCGACTCAGGACGCCTTTATTTCGGCTTTTCACAATTTGGGAAGCTTTCGTGGGGGGAGTTTCAAAGCCTGGTTAATGCGCATTGTCACCAATGCCTGCTATGATGAATTTCGGCGGCGTAAGCGCCGGCCGCTTTCCTCCCTGGATGAGATAAGCGAGATCAATGAATCAGCGCCCATATTGAGCAGCGACGAAATTGGACCTGAAGCACACCAGCAGCAAGCGGAACTGGTAGAAGCCATTGAGCGCTGTTTGCAAACCCTGCCTGATGACCAGCGCATTGCCGCCGTACTCTGTGATGTCGAGGGATATGATTACAACGAGATTGCGGAGATTATGTCAACCTCTTTGGGTACAGTGAAGTCACGCATAAGTCGCGCCCGAAGTAAGCTGCGGGACTGCTTGCAGAGCGTGCGGGAACTATTGCCGTGGGAATATCGTTTATCAAGCATGGAGGAGTAAGGTGTAAGCAGCACGCAAGTTGCTGGATGGGATAAGACCAGGGTTAAGACGATGTTTGACTTTTTACGGGCAATTTTCCGGTCAACGGCCGACAAAGAGCAGGAGCAGCTCAGCGCATATCTAGATAATGCGCTGTCACCGGCTGAGCGGCGACAATTTGAGCAGATGCTCCAAGATAATGCCGAGCTGCAGGCTGCCTTGACCAGTATGCGGCTGCTCAAGGCCAATTTGCGCCAGCTGCCGCGCCGCCGCGCTCCGCGCAGCTTCGCTTTGAGCGCGGCCGTCCACGGCCGTCGCCGCCCCCAAACGGCCGTACGACTTTATCCCGTGCTGCGCGCCGCCACCGTCTTATCTGCCTTCTTTCTGGTTTTGGCTGTGGTTATGAGCCTGCTGACTCCAGGCGGCCAACAGGCGACGATGATGGCTGATTCGGCGGTAGAGCTTGAATCGGTAGCCCTGATGGAAGCGGCCGAACCGGTCGAGCCACGCGCCCTGGCGGTACCCGAAGCCGCGACTGCCGAAACCGAGGAGGAGATGGTGGCAGGCCTGATGGCTGTTGACGTGGAGGAAGGGGTCACGGTGCTCACTGAATCTGACGTTGAGCCCAAGGTTGAGGAAACTGAGGCAGCAGCCGCCCGCCAGCCGGCGGCGCCGGAACCGGAAGCAGCGCCGGTCGAGGAATCGGCTGAAGAGATGCCAACTGGCGGTGTTGATTCCGCGGCGGCGCCCCCGATCGCGGCCGAACTGACGGCCGCCCCGCTGATTCTGGTCACACCAACAATTTATGCGCCATTGGTCGTTGAACCGACCCCAACGCCAATGCCTCTAGTTATCACTCCGCCGGCCCGTACTCCCTGGCAGATCATTCAGATTGTCTTTGGCGCCAGCTTCCTTGTGCTGTTGGCCGTTACCCTTTATCTCCGCCGTCGTCTGTTGTAATTGTTCAACGCCAGTATGCAGATCATCTACCTGGATGTAGAAGACGATATTGTCTCGATTGGCGACCGGCTAAGCTGGGTGGAAACCTCCCCGGTTGTCCTGGTGGTGCCGGAGGGCGCCGATCTGCTTTTGGAGCCGCTGGATCTGGTACGTCTGCGCCGGTATGCTGACCGGCAGCGGCTTGAATTGGGTCTGGTCACGGCCGACGGCCGCATTACTGCACCGGCGAAGGGTGTCGGCATCCCGGTGTTTCGCACCATCGACCAGGCTGAGAGCAGCCGGCGCGGCTGGTGGCGCGGCAAGCGCCGCCGCGAGCGCGTTGGCGAACCGACCCGGCTCGACCCTGCCGATCGGGCTGAGATTCAGCGGCGCCTGACCCCCCAGTTGAGCTGGCGGCAGTGGCTGTGGCGTTATGCAAGCCTCCTCATTTTCTTTTTGACCCTGGCCATCCTCTTTATTGGTGTGGCCTACACGGTACCCCAGGCGGTCATAACCCTACGTCCAGAGCGGCAGCGCGTTGAGATTAGTCGTCAAATTGTGGCCGATCCTCAGCTGGCTACCATCAACTTCAGCGGTGCATCCGCTCCGGGTCGCCAGTTAGCTACGACGGTTGAGTGGCGGGCTGAGGTAGAGACTACCGGTACTGTGGAGGTAGCCGACGCCCCGGCGCGGGGCAAGGTCATCTTTGTTAATCTGATTGCCCAACCGGTTACTGTTCCCGCCGGCAGTCGCGTGAGCGCCAGCGCCGGGCAGACAGTGGTTTTTCAAACGCTAACGCCGGTTGAAGTAGCCGGCGTTTCCGGAGCTACGGCCGAGGCGGATGTGGTGGCTATTGTTCCCGGCCCGACCGGGAATGTCGCCGTCAATCAAGTCAATCGGGTGGAAGGTTCGCTAGGGCTGCAGCTTGAAGTACGCAATCTGGAGCCATTTACCGGTGGTGGTTCGCGCCAGGCGCGGGCAGTGACGGTCGCCGATCAGGAGCGGCTGCGGGCGCAGACCTTGCAGCAACTGCAGGCGCTGGCCCTGGCCGAAATGAGCGCCCGGCTGACAGAGTCAGAGTTCCTGGCACGAGATTCGGTGCGTGTTGTCCGCATTGTGCATGAAACCTTCTCCCATTTTGTGGGCGAGCAGACTGAACGATTAACGCTGGAGATAAGGGCTGGGCTGCAGGCTACGGCCGTGGATGAGACGCAGGCCACCGGTTTGATCTATGAACAGCTGGTTACGGCCGTTCCCCCCGGATTTGAGCTGCTGCCTGACAGTCTCGACTTTTGGGCCGGGCAGGTGAGGGATGTTGATGCTCAGGGTCGGGTTTCCTTTGAGATGTTTGGTGCGGCTGAGGCGGCTCGACAGCTCGATCTGGAGCGAGTTCTGACGGCCGTGGCCGGGCAGGAAATTGACCTGGCGATGGCTTACCTCTACGAACAGCTGCCGCTGCGCGATTATCCGACGGTCACGGTATGGCCAAACTGGTTTGGTCGGCTGCCTTACCTGCCGGCTCGTATCCAGACAGTGCAGCGTTAGCTGGTGGTGTCGAGAGTGGTAGCATGAGCAGTGAAGGCGGCCCATCCGGCCGAGTCCTGGCCCTTGATTTGGGTGAGAAACGAATAGGCGTGGCCTTAAGTGATGAGGCGCGGCTGTTTGCCCGCTCGCTGCTGGTATTCAAGCGCAGCTCGCGCGCCGCCGACTTTGCCCGGATTGGCCAGCTCGTGGCCGAATATCAAGTCAATCTGATCCTCATTGGGCTGCCCATTCGCTTAGATGGGGTGGAAGGCAGCAAGGCGGCCTGGGTACGGGATTATGGCACCGCCCTGACCCGCGAGCTTCGCATAGCGACGGAGTATTGGGATGAGAGCCTGTCTACCGTAAATGCTGAGGCCAGCCTGGCGGCTCGCGGCGAATCTCGCCGTAAACGAAGCGGGCGGCTTGATGCGGTGGCGGCGGCGATGATTTTGCAGGATTTTTTGGACAGCCGGCTGAACCACGGCGGGAACGTCGTCGATGATCCGGGCTCTCCATGAGGTGATATGGCACATTCAGATCCGTATGAAGCGCAAGGGAAGGGGGGTGCAGGCTGTCTCGTCTGGACGGCACGGTTGGTACTACTGTTTTTGGCTATAACGAGCTGCACGGCCGCGTCGGCGGTGCTGCTTTACCAGTGGCGATATGGTCAACAGTCATCGCTGATTCGGGTTGAAGGGGGAGCGCCCCATTTGAACCCCATGGAGCGGGTCTATCTGCAGGCCTATCTGGCTACCCGCACCGAAGAGCTGGACCAGCCGGTTGGTGATGGTCTGGTGTTGATCAATTTCACGATTAACCCCGGCATGGGGGCTGCGGAAATCGCGCTGGCACTAGAGGAAGTGCGGCTGCTCCACAACCGGGAATTGTTCCTGAACTATGTGCGCTTTTATGGCTTAGACGGCCGTCTGGCAGCCGGTTCTTACCGCATTGATCCGCAGTGGACGGTGCCCGAGCTGGCTACTGTGTTGACCCAGGCCGTGCCCCAGGAAATTGAGCTTCGCTTTCTGGAGGGTTGGCGGCTGGAAGAAATGGCCAACTATCTGGCCGTCACGACACCGGCCAACATTCGCGCCGATGAGTTTCTGGCCCTGGCTCAACGCCGCGCCTCTCTCGATGTGAACGGCTATCCCTTTCTGGCTTCCCTGCCGGCGGGGGCCACGCTAGAAGGCTTCCTCTTTCCCGACAGCTACCGGGTTCCAGTGGAGGCCGATGCTCGCTATCTTATTGAAGCTATGCTGGCCAATTTTGAGCAGCGGGTTACGCCGGTGATGCGTCAGGCCTATGGCGTGCAGGGCTTGACGGTGTTTGAGGCGGTGGTTCTGGCCTCCATTGTTGAGCGAGAGGCGGTGGTGCCGGCTGAACGGCCGTTGATGGCCAGCGTCTTCCTGAATCGCATTCGCCAGGGAATGCGCCTCGATGCCGATCCCACGATTCAGTACGCCCTTGGCTATCAGGCCGAGAATGGCAGCTGGTGGAAATCACCGCTCTCCCAAACTGATTTGCGCATCGATTCGCCTTACAACACCTATCTATACACCGGCCTGCCGCCGGGGCCCATAGCCAACCCGGGATTGGCCTCCTTGCAGGCTCTGGCCGAGCCGGCGCAGACCAACTATCTGTTTTTTGTGTTGGATTGTTGGGCCACCACACCGGGCACCCACAACTTCAGCGTCACCTATGAAGAGCACCTTCAATATGTCCAGCGCTGCCGCTGAGAGCGACCAACGACCGATGACCAACGACGTTCGTTCGTCGTTGGTCATCGGTCGTTGGTCCTTCGCCCTCCTTGTCTGTTTGCTATGGTCGTTGTTGGCAGGCTGTACTGCCGCGCCGCCCGTCGTCAAGATTGGGCTGGTTGGCCCATTCGAGGGCCGGCATCGCGCGGTAGGCTATGACGTCATTTACAGCGCTCGCCTGGCCGTACGCGAGATTAACGCTGCCGGTGGTATTGGGAGCTACCGGCTGGCTTTGGTGGCCTTAGATGATGGTGGCGACCCCGAAATGGCGGCCCAGATAGCGGCCAGCCTGGTGTTGGATGAAGCGGTGGTGGCGGTTATTGGTCACTGGCTGCCGGAGACGACGGCCGCCGCTGCGCCGATCTACCAGGCAGCCGGGTTGCGCTTTATCACCGGTGGTCAGCCTCCCTATGAACCAGTTGATCCGGCCCGCCTGTCCTCAGCCTTTCGGGAGGCGTACGCGGCCGTGACTCCTTTTGACGAAACAGCCGGTCCTTACGCCGGACCGGCCTATGCAGCTATGCAAGCGATCTTGACGGATATGAAGACGGCCTTAAAGGCCAACACCCCCCTTACTCGCGCTACCCTATTTGACAACCAGTGATGATGCCGCTACTGGCCCTGGCCTACAGCCGGCTGGCCATAAGCTCAGCCTTCATCGTCGCTAATCATCGGTTGGTTCATGTCCAGGATTTCTCCCCGGTGGTTGATGGTAATCTGGAAGCCCATCATGCCCAGCATATCCCGTGCCTGGCTGGGAATACCGGCAGCGATGATCTGTTCCATGTCAATATTGCGGACCGAGTGATCCAAAGCCGCTTTGGTAAACAGGTCATCCTTGCCCATCATGCGCAGCGCTTGTTCCACCGCTAACTCCTGGTTTTGTTCCAGCTGTTCCAGGAAGAAGCCCAGAACCTGACGATCCACAATCTCAGCATCAATGTGCCAGAGGAAGTCGTTGTCGTTGACCAGATAGTGCGCGTCGTTGCCCACGTAGCCGATCTCGACTAGCGTGCCGGTTTCATCATAAACTAATCCTGCAAACAATGCCTGGTGTGCCATAAGTTCATCCTCTCTTGCGTGGCCATTTGCGACGCCACCCGACTCTATTCTATCCTTAGTTGGGCCAGTCGCCATCGTTTACTAAACCGGGTGTAATCTACATGGTTGCCCACAGCTAAGATACCTGGGTGACGGCCGTCCCCTGCCCGATCACCGCCGGCGCAGCCAGGTCAGGGTCAGCCACAAATAGAGGACAAGTTCCAGTGGAGATGGTTGGAAAAACTGCGCGAGCAGTTCGGCCGAGGATTGCCGTTGCGATTGCTTGAAGCGGTATTGTTTCCAGGGGTAAAACCAGGGCACGAAGCCATCGGCATCGGCGATCAGGTGGCTCAGATAAGCAACAAGCCAGCTCCGGGCGGCCTGCCTTCCCCAGAAAAGGTGAATAATGGCCGTCGACACGGCCGTGGCCAGCAGCGTGTGGCCATAAGTTCGGCCCGAGTCGGTGACATCCAACGCCAGGTATAGCCCCTTGTCCACCAGATCTGGGGCAATGCTGCCGCCAACTGTGGGGAGCGGGACCGTATCCAGATAATGGTGCAATAGAGCGGCAATGGCCAGATGACCGGAAAGCATGGTTACGCGTGCGTCAATTACAGGATAGGGTGCGTTCAGTTTACCGGTTCAGGACACAGAAAAAAAGCGCCTTGTGGTTAAGGCGCTTTTTTGAT
>Ga0209498_1002781_pt1 | contig 10499 bp, 8 predicted proteins | sample WalLakDeSediment_FD_184131 | JGI IMG/M metagenome (GOLD analysis project Ga0209498, IMG submission 184131) | Lake sediment microbial communities from Walker lake, Nevada to study Microbial Dark Matter (Phase II) - Walker Lake 11/02/13 Deep... | ecosystem: Environmental > Aquatic > Freshwater >... | reverse complement strand
CATAATACCTGACCCCACCAATTAAAAGCTCATCACTGAGTGCAGGCAGAGCTTTTTGCGTCTTTGTTTTACCCAGGGTGCGATGCTGCCATTTTGGCACCATTAAATCGTACACAATAACCCCCAATTTCATCTTCTTGGTTTCATGTTGGTTATTTTCGTAGGCTGGGAATATGAAGGGCAGGGGTTCCACCAACCGATCGGATTCACGCAACATTCGTTCGCGTTCCTTTACGGATTCCCTGACGACATCAAACTGACGGTTCCTCAGATAGCGGATACCGCCGTGGATGAGTTTAGAAGAGCGGCTGGAGGTTCCAAAGGCGAAGTCATTGGCTTCGACCAGCACGACTTTGAGGCCTTTTTGGGCAGCCATGTTGAAGATTCCTGCCCCGGTGATGCCGCCGCCGATGACGATGATGTCCCAGGGCTGATCCAGGTCTCGCCAGGTTGCTTCACGCCAGGCTTGAGTGAGCATTTACACTACCTTTCATTAATCAACATCAATCAGTTTACCGGTGTTCATGACCTGATCAGGATCAACCGTTTTAATTATATTTTTAATAATTTGCATGCCTGTCTGATCTTTTTCCAGGTGCAAATAGGGTTTATGATCCAGTCCAACACCGTGTTGGTGGCTGATCGTTCCGCCCATTGCGGTGATGCATTTACTGGCTGCGCCTTTAATCTTTCGCCAGCGAGCCAGGGTTTGATGGGGGTCGAGTGACCTGCGGTAGAGATAGGTGATATACATTGAACCGCCGTTGGTGTAGATGTGAGAAATATGGCTGAAGGCCAGCACGGTTTCGTTTTCGTCTTCCAGGGCGTGGCGGATGGCATCAAGGATTGCGATGCGACCCGACTGGATTTTCTCCCAGGGCAAAGCTGTTTCCAGGGTATCCAAGGCGTAACCGAGGTCCCAGAGGGTATTTCGTAAATAGGGAGTCAGGAAGCGTTTTTCCATCCAGGCTTTACCCAGGTAAAACTTGACCATCATGCCCATATTCGAACGGACGATATTTGCCAGCTGCCGATCTGCCAACCGGTTTTGAGCTTTAACCCCGGTCAGACCATAGAGCAACATGCAGCGGTCTTGGCCTTGTCCAAACAAGTTCAATCCCTTTTTAGCGATGTTGACCAGCTTCTCCTCGCCGGATAGCTGGAAGGTGGTCTCGGTTTCCAGGGGGTCGCTTAAGCGCACCATGGAAAGCGCCAGCTCACTTTGGGCAATCTTTCGAACAGCAGCAGCGCCGATTTCGAAATTGGGGAAAAAGGCCGCATAAAAATGCTCTTCTTCAGGGAGTCGCCGGACACGTAGGGTGGCCCGGGTCAGGATCCCCATCCGGGCTTCTGAGCCGAGGACGAGGTGGCGGAGGTCGGGGCCGGCTGCGCTTTTGGGGAAGTTGGGCAGGTCCATTGGGCCCGCGGGTGTTTCCAGGTGTCCACTTACAAATAGGGGTTCGATGCGACCGTAATGATAGGATTGTTGACCGACCGAACGGGTCACGATCCACCCACCCAGGGTTGAATACTCCCATGACTGGGGGAAGTGCCCCAGGATAAAACCGTGTTTTTTAAGTTCGGCTTCAAGCTGAGGACCACTGATGCCTGCCCCCAGAGTGGCTTCGAGATTCTGCTCATTGATTGCTAATAAGTGGTTCATTTTGGCCAAGTTCACACTAATGGTCGGCGGTCCGTCATCAGGGGGGGTCAGATGCCCAACAACACTGGATCCACCACCGTAGGGGATCAGGTTGAGCTTTTCTTTAAGGGCAAATTGGACCAGTTGCCTGACTTCAGTATCGGTTTGCGGGTAGGCGACACCATCCGGGAAGGTATTCACCAGGCCGTCAAACATGTCAACCCAGTCGTTGAGGGATTGCCCACGTGCATGCCGCAGGCGTACTTCTGGATCGGTGGAGATGAGGGGATGGGTGGGCAGCCTTGAGGCCGGCACTTTTTGAAGTAGGGCGCTGATCGAGGAGTTGTGCAGTTGGTGAGGTTTCCCAACGACATTTTCAAGATAAGCGCGGGCTGATTCAGGGACTGGGTAGTCAGTCTGGATGTTTCCCCACCCTTGAATGCGTTTCATGATTTCCTCCGTGTGTTACTTTCAGGTGATACTCACTTGTTGCCAAAAAGACATACTTTCTCGCATGACCTTTTCGGTCAGTATTTTCGCCTGGCTTGGATTGCATTTGGTGGCTGCTTGGGAGAGATCTTGATAAAATTGCATTGAATGCTGGCAGGCGGACGGAATAGAGAAATATAAGGGTGCTAAATGGAGGTACAAATCTTTAAACCCATTAGAAATCATAACAAAGACAGGGTTTTCACTTCTACGCGTCAGAATATGATGGACTTGCCAGTCGAAATACGCAAAGGCTTGCGGATCATCCGCTAAATTGTGGCGACCTTCCAGAAGAAGGGTGATCTCCTCAGGGGCCTTTTCAACAGCCATGGCGGTGTATGTAGGTGCCATCGCCAGGCGGACGGTGAGTAAATCTGGAATGAAATTATTCGGGAGGTGCTCAGGATGGCAGGCGAGGGTATTTAAAACACCGAGGCTGCCTTCGTTCCAGTAATCTCTTACCCGGGTGGGTTTACCGTGATGGATCTCTACCCAGCCATCCCTCTCCATGCGCTGCAGGGTTTCACGAAGGGTCGGACGAGTCACGCCGAGGGTATCGGCCAGTTCGCGTTCGCCGGGCAGAAAGCTGTTGATCGGGAAGTACCCATCGAGGATGGCTTTGACCAGGCGAGTCTCAGTGATCTCGGCTGGTTTTTTAACTTTTCCCCAACGATGGGTGGCTTCGGGCTTTAACTGGTTAGTGGTCATACCAGTATGATAATATGGAATTTGATATTAGGCAAGGGAGAATTTTGAATGGTGAATTGTGAATGGTGAATTGTGAATGGTGAATGGTGAATGGTGAATGGGTTTGGTAAAGATGGGTATTGGGTATTAGGTAATAGGAAATGGGCTTGATAATAGAAATTTATCGCCTAACTTATTTATTACCAAATCACCAAATCACCGAATCACCTAATTGCCTAATTCCAAATTCCTAATTGCCTCCCCCCTAATTTAGGAATTTCTCATACAACCGATGGGTTTTATGGAAGTTGACTTCAACATTGGCTGTTTCCAGGAGGGAGTTGTTGTTGTCCTCTCGAATCTGAAGCATTTCGGCATAATGATATTGACCCGACTCCAGAGCGCTCTTATGAAATTCATTGTAAAGAATGGCAGTGCCACCCAGACGCTGGTATTCTTCGGTGATCCCAATTCCATTCATGTTGACCCAATGGGTGCGCTTACTTTCCAAAAGTATCTGCAACCATCCAAAGGGGAATAAGCGCCCGTTTATACGCTGCAAGGCTGCCCCAACATCAGGATATACCAGTAACCAGCCGACAGCTCTTCCATCTTTATAGAGCATTTTAAACAATTTGGGATCTGCAATCCATAATAATTGCCTGACCATAATTTCCATATCCTCGTCGGTTACCGGCGGGTTACCAGCTAGAGCGGCTAACGATTCATTATAGAGAGTTTGGAGTTCCCCGGTAATCTTTCTTAAATCAGCTTTTGTCTTGAATTCGGGTATTGTAAAACCCAGCCTTTTTTTAACAAGCCTGGCTGCCTTAGATATTTTTTCGGGAACCTTGGTGTTCCGATCGATCCAACCTGAGTAATAATCTTTAACCTTGGTGAATCCCAAGGCTTCGATCAACTTGGGGTAATATGCTGGGTTATAGGCTTGCCCAAAGGCTGGACGATACTCAAAACCCTTGACCAATGTCCCAAATCCGTCCAATACCGTGAGACCCTTTGGCCCCAGAACATGGTCCAGGCCCTGGCTCTGCGCCCATTCGAAGCCTTGCGAGAAAAGCGCTTTTGCGACCGCTATGTTTTCGATGGTCTCAAAATAATAAAAGAAGGCGGTTTTAGACTGGTGGAAATCGTTATAACGGCCGTTATTAGCAACAGCCAATCGTCCTAGGACTTCACCTCTATCCGATACCGCTAATAAAAAAATGGCTTTTCCGTACTGATAAAAGGGATAATCAGGTTTGAAGATCTTCCGCATATCGATCCGAAGCGGCGGAACCCAATAGGGGTTGTCCTTGTAAAGTCTGAAGGGAAAGTTGATGAAGGCTTTTTGGTTTCGGTGATCTTGGGGTGTGATTTGGACGATTTTCAAGGGTCAGCCCTTCTCTTGGTGGATTAATAACCACCAAATCATAGACGAGAATTGGATTTTGAACAAGTGGAATAAAATATGGCCAGGGGGCTGCCAGGCCATTTTCTATTAAAATTGATCTGTTTACGCCATCCGTTTGTCAAAAGTGATCAAGGCAGGTTCCAGTAACTAAGCTGATCCACGCGAACTGTGAAACCAGGTGTATTGGCAAATGCGATTAAAAAACCAGTATAACCTTCATCTTCGAGGGATGCGTCTCTTGCGCTGCCAACTTCAATTCCGTTGATATACAATCTGAAGTTGTCACCTTCCATCCATACACCAACCCGGTGGGGTTCAACCAACCCGGCGGTCAGCGGTTCTGCCGATTGATAGTTGATAATGGTACTGATGTCAACATCTTCCGCCATTCGGAAGAAACCCCAGCGTCCATCGCACGTGATGGCCATAAAATAGAAGTTCTGTCCATCTCTGCTGCTGCGTACTGCCAGCCCGAAACGATCAGCACCGGAGCAGGTGGACATTTGAATGGTTGCTTCAACATACGCGTTCTGTAGAACGGGGCTGGAGACCCACCAGTTGTGCCAGTTTGGATTGGCACGGGCTGCCATGTTTAGGTAACCATCGGCTGTCGTAAAGCGTGCCTGCTGGGATTCAAAATCCCATGGGCTGGTATCCCCGCTGAAATCATAGGTCCGAGCTGGGGCGCCCAATCGCTGTGCAGGATCGTCCTGGTCTGGTATGCTGGTTGCTGTTTCGGTTGGCGTGGGGGTTTCGGTCGGTGTGGGTGTTGGTTCTTCTTCATGTTCAGTGGGTGAAGGTGCCAGGGTGGGTGTGTCGGTTGGCTGTGGTTCTTCTTCAACATGAATTGCGGTCTCTGTCAAAATTATACTGACCTGGGTCGCGACCAAATCTTCGGTGATTTCATCTTCGGCGGCTCGGCAGCTTACCAAGACGAGCGAAAAGATTAACCACAGGGTTAAGAAAAGGAATTTTTTCATGTGAACCTCCTTGGGTTTCGAAAGCCTTATCCAGTTAAAATTATAAGGTTTTTGAAGCTTAAGTGCAACTTGGCGGGTTTATATCTGTTAATCATGGTGAATCATGTAAATATCCTATAAAATCGACTCTAGGGTATTTTCAAGTATAATGACCTTAATTACACAACTGGAATGATAAGGATATCGGTATGGATATATTGGAAAAATGCTATCAGTTCTCAGTCGTCAAGGATGCAAAGGAAACGGGTATCTATCCGTACTTTATTCCCCTTGATGAAAATGAGGGCACAGAAGTTACCTATCAAGGGCGTCACATCATCATGTGCGGCTCTAATAATTATTTGGGACTGACCACCCATCCCAAGGTTCGGCAAGCTGCTATTGACGCGATTGAACGCTATGGGACAAGTTGTACCGGTTCGCGTTTTCTGAACGGAAATATGTCCTTGCACGAAGACCTGGAGGCTGAGCTGGCGGATTGGGTGGGAAAGGAAGATTCACTTGTTTTCTCTACTGGCATGCAGGTCAACCTGGGAACCATCAGCGCTGTGGTGGGGCGCGGTGAAATTGTCATCCTTGATAAGGACGACCATGCCAGTATTGTGGACGGGGCTTTTTTGAGTGGGGGCAAGATCGAGCGCTATCGTCACAATGACATGGATCATCTCAAAAGGGTACTGGAAAGCCTCCCAGAGGATCAGGGTAAATTACTGGTAGTGGACGGCTTGTTCAGTATGGAGGGAGATATCGCCCCATTGCCCGAAATAGTACCATTGTGCAAAACTTACGGTGTGCGACTGATGGTTGATGATGCCCATGCCATGGGTGTTTTGGGAGGTGGACGAGGTACGGCAGCACATTTTGGTATGACGGACGATGTTGACCTGATTATGTCAACTTTTAGTAAATCTTTTGCTTCATTGGGTGGGTTTATTGCTGGTGACGCGGATGTGGTTGACTATATCAAGCACCAAGCCCGCAGTTTAATATTTAGTGCCAGTATCCCGCCTTCCAATGCCGCGGCTGCACTAGCGGCTTTAGAAGTGATGCGTGAGGAGCCTGAACGAATCACACGTGTCAACCAGATCGCAGAGAAGATGCGTGCGGAATATCAACGTTTAGGGTTTGATATCGGGGATTCGGTCACACCAGTGATCCCAATTATCATCGGAGATGATAACCTAACGTTTTTGACCTGGAAGCTGCTGTTTGAAAATGGCGTGTTTGTGAATCCCGTGATCTCTCCCGCGGTGTCACCAGGCCGCCAGTTATTGCGTACCAGCTATATGGCAACCCATACCGATGAACAAATGGAGCAAGTTTTGGAGATATTCGCTAGGGTTGGAAAACAATTGGGCTTAATTTGATTTTTCTTGAAATCCTGACTAAACTGCCATCAAACTGATGGCAGTTTTTATTATCTGCCGTCAGCACGTGCAGCTTGATCAATTTTTTCACGATCCCCCATGCCAGTACCCTCAAGCGAAACCTCTAGGGCCTTTTCAAGCTTCTTTTTTGAAGGTTTGCGGGTAAACACGTGTTTCATCTGTTCAACCAATTCCTTGGTCAGGTTCTTGGTGAGATGGTTAAATGTCTCCTGGCTGAGACGCTCTCCACTTTCAAACCAGATGGATGCCGCATAACCCATGGCAACCGTTGTTGAGGCGGCGATGGCGGATGAAAGCAGCCAACCCGGTATGCCCCCCAATTTGCTCAGTTGTTGGAAAAGTGTGCGTGCCAACAGGCCGATTCCAAAAGTTGCGACAAGTTCACGCGCCCGCTTAAGGGTGATTTTGTAATTATGGATGCGGGCAATGCTGAGCACCATGGTGATTTGGTTGGTGATCAGGGGAATGAAGTCAATTAATGGGAACGGGATCAAGGCAATCACGCCTGAGATGGTTGAAGACGTGACGATCACCCGCCAGGTGAGGTTCCAGCGATATTGGGGCAGCGCCTGCGCCATGGGTATCAACAATTCAGGATCAGCAATGACAATGCCCATCAACACTTTTGAGATGTTCACACCGCGTTTTGCAGAGATGGGGATCATCTTTGTGGTTTCGATCCCAAGGTTCTTGGCTGCTGTTTCGATCACAACTGATTCATGTTTCCCACCCACGAGGTCGATCTTATTGAGAACAACGAGGTACGGCTTCCGCAGCGATAATAATTGTTGGTAGAGTTTCAGCTCATTCTCTTTGACGCCTTGAATGGCGTCAAACATGATGACTAAGAAATCTGCTTCCTGGGCAGCAGTCAGTGCTTCTTCTTTTTCCTTTTGTCCAACTGGCCCAACGGCATCAGCCCCTGGGGTATCGATAACTGCGAAAATACCAGCGTCTGCTACCTGGTTAATCCGGGTTGTGCCAGGTACCGGGCTGACCTCAGCTTGGTCAGTTTTTTCTCGGATGAAACGGTTGTAAAGCGTTGATTTACCGACATTTGCAGGACCAACGATGACCACCCGATTTTTTCGACCTAGCGCGGTCTTCATTTGCAGCTTGGATAAATCCAAGAGCATATTCACTAGGTTAAAGTCCACAGGTAAGCCCTCAAACTTTTCTTTGAGGGCTTCCTTCTCCTGTTCTGGAAGATGATCCCAGAGTGGGGTTAGTATATCTTGGGTCTTCTCAGGTAATAACTGGAAGATCTCGTTAAATTCTGGCATCAGGGCACGCAGATTTGATTTGCGGGTTAGTGCGCCAGCAGATGATCATGGTACTGTCCAATAACGGACTTGATCGACCCACACGCTGAGATTGTCAACATTGGTGCCGCCAACGAAGAAACCAAATTTACCATCAAGATAATTTGAATCATTGACCTCATTGACCTTTTGCCCGTTGATGTAAAAAGCCAGGTTAGCACCACGGGCCATCACACCCATTTTATTGACCACATTTGGGCCTTCTTGGATGGCATCATGCGCTGTCCTGTCGATGAGGGAGTGCATTATTTTGCCATCCCATCGCCGCAGGTTGTAACGGCCGTCACAAGTAATCCCGAACAGGTAACCTTTACCAGCCTGGGAATCTGCAGGTACCCTAAACATCACGCCAAAATGATCGTTGCCTTCACAAGCGGGTGTTTGAAGGGTAGCTTCCAGGTAAAAATCCTCTAACGTGGGCCAAGATACCCGCCATCCATCTAAATCTGTTTGCGCAGTTAGTTTCAAGAAACCATTTTCAAACTTGATAGCGGTAAAATTGCTGAATCCAGTGGGCCAATTGTCATCGTTATTCATGTTATCAACCCAGTCCGGATCACCCAAGGTAAGTGCAGGGTCAGTCGCTGCTAGGGTTGCCGTTGGTGTCGGTGCCGGGGTTTCTGTTGGGGCTGGTGTGGGGGTTGGCTCTTCGGGTTCAACAGGCTCTTCAGTCTCAACAGGTTCTTCAGTCTCAACAGGTTCTTCGGTCTCAACAGGTTCTGTGGGTTCTGGTTGTGTCTCAACTGGTTCAGTTGGCTCCACTTCTTCGATTTCTTCTGTGGCGGTTGGCGACACATCAATTTCTACGGGGGTGCCTGTGAGGATCCTGGCAATTTCTGTCGCCATGGCATCATCCGGGTCAAGTGTTACATCTGTATCAAATCCTGGAAAATTGCAACCCGCCAAAATGATTGCGAGAATAAGGATTGAGACAAAAATCAATTTTTTCATCGTTTACCGTCCATTCCTAGATCTATTCAATGCCTAATTTATCTATTGACGCATAAGTGTTTAAAAATGTTCCAATTAATGATATTTTAGCATGTTACAGAAGTCTTGTCACTATACTCAGGCAGGAAATTACCAGCGTCGATCGTGTTGGATATTGCCTTGAAGCGCATGGTAGAATGAATAAATGCCAGTGCCGGAGTCCATTTGTCGGCCGATCTTTGTTTAAAGTAGGAGTGTATCATTTTCATCGAAGCGCTTATTGCCTTTTTTTCAATCCTTTATCCATTCTGGCCTTTGACCGTTTTGTTTGGATTACGGCCTTTACGTTGGAAGGATCAGCCATTTCAACACAGAGTTCAGCGCGGGTTTTTTAATATTTTCTTTGCTTGGCTTGTTTGGGCGTTCTTGTGGGGATTTATCCTGTGGCATGACCGGTCACCCGTGTTGATTTTACCAGTGCAAGTTAATAACCTTGCTTTCTTGCTGTTGGGAGCTATCACAGGCAGCATCATCCTTGCCAGGGGAATCTGGCGCTGGCGTGCAGATTGGGTCGTTCTTGCCCGGACAAGAAAACTTGAGGATCTGAAGACGCGATCTCCACAGGCCTTCGAAGCGCTTGTGGCCAGGTTGTTTAAGGCATATGGCCATAATGTTGAGCTGGTCGGTGGACATTCAGATCATGGGGTGGATATTGTGGTGAGGAATGAAGGGGGAGAGAAATGGATTGTGCAATGCAAACGCTACAGCGGATCGGTGGGTGAGCCAGTGCTGCGAGATTTATACGGTACGATGCTGCATGAAAACGCGCAAGGTGCGTATCTGATCACAACCGGTACGTTTACGCAAGGGGCAATTCAGTGGGCTGCGGAAAAGCCCATCATTCTTTATGATGGAGAAGCGCTGATCAAACGAATTCACAGCGCGCAAAGAAGGAAATCATTCCGGCAATCAGCGTGATCCTAAGCTTTGATTGCTTAGAACATGATCGGCAATTTGCTGTAAAAAACGCTGGACTTGGATGCCATGGTGTAAATCTGGGATGTAACTAATACCTGGGTCTGAGCCCAGGAACAAATAGTGATTATGGACGAGGGCCCGTAACCAGCCTGAAGGGGCATAGTCTGCAGGGAATTTTGTCACAGGCAGGTAATCACTCATTACTTCATGTCGCTGCCAACCAAATTCTGGAAGATAAGTGTCATAGAAATCTGGTGTGATTGTATTGAACAATAATGCGCCGTGGGTGCCGCGGATTTCCAATGATAGGTGATCCCCGGTGCCCTGGGAAACACGGCTTGCGACCATTGTGCCGATTGCTCCTGAGTTGGTTTCTTCTATCAGGGCAGTGGTGCACAGGTCTGAGTTGGGGGGAACATCTGCAAAACGTCCACTGGCAGCCGCAGTTTTCACAATCAGGTCCTCACCGAGAAAAGCGGTCAGCAAGCTGAGGATATGTGAACCCAGGTCAGCGGCAGCGCCATTGGCCGGGATTGATTGAAGGCGTGCCTGGTTCTTGTTGCGGTAGGCAGGGTCCAAATAGCTGCTGTGTAGGTATTCACTGCGAAAATAGATCGGCTCACCAAAGACGCCGCTGCGCCAATGCACCAGGGCTTTACGCAAAGCTGATTT
>Ga0209498_1002779_pt1 | contig 10504 bp, 10 predicted proteins | sample WalLakDeSediment_FD_184131 | JGI IMG/M metagenome (GOLD analysis project Ga0209498, IMG submission 184131) | Lake sediment microbial communities from Walker lake, Nevada to study Microbial Dark Matter (Phase II) - Walker Lake 11/02/13 Deep... | ecosystem: Environmental > Aquatic > Freshwater >... | reverse complement strand
TGATATGGCGTGAGGATGGAATGGGGTTGTATGGGAGTAAATATTCAGTGAACCCGGCCAGACAATTCACGCACGCCTCGCCAGCCGGCTATCATCTAGGATCGGATGAGGTTCACTGAATATTTACGTATGAAAGGCTTTGCTGTGTGGTCGATGTTACGATTGGGATGGCATGTTCTTTTTATGACCACGGCGATTTCCTTGGCCTTGGTTCTCATGTTGCATCATGAAACTCATGGAGAAGGCGCGGTGAACTTATGTCCAGAACTTCAAGTGGAATCGGTTCGAATCGTTGTGAACGACGGGGCTCATAACGCGTTCACGGATTTGTGTCGTTTCAAGGGACGTTTCTACTTGACGTTCCGCAGTTGCCCTGAAGGACACATGGTGTTTTCATCGTCCCGAATCAGGATCATGACCAGCGAGGATGCTCAGTCCTGGTCAGAGGTTTACTCTTTTCACGTCGAGGATCGCGATGTCCGAGATCCACATTTTCTCTGCTTTCGGGACAGGCTTTTCGTATATACGGGCACCTGGTTGTGTGATCCCGCGCGACCGGGACACAGAGAACTCAACGAGCATTTGGGCTATGGCGTGTGCAGTGAAGATGGACAGGCCTGGGAAGGGCCCAGGCTCCTGGAAGGAACCTATGGTCATTATATCTGGCGGGCCGCATGCTTTGGCGATCGTGCCTACCTGTGCGGACGGAGGAAAAAGGCATTCGCTCATGGAGGTGGCCCTGGGGAAGAGGCCAAACAACTTATTCAATCTGTCATGCTGGAGAGCGTGGATGGATGGATATGGAAAACAGCGGCCTTTTTTACGGAGGAATACGGGGATGAGACGGCTTTTCTCTTCGACCAGGACGGTTGTCTGCAGGCTGTGGTGAGGGGACCCGGCAGCGAAGCCGCGCAGTTTTGTGCCTCGAAGCCACCGTACCAGGAATGGGAAAGGTCCTCCTTGGGACGTTACATCGGGGGACCTCTCTTGGTGAAATGGGGATCTCACCATTTGGTGGGTGGAAGGAAGCTCGTGCCGGGCAAGGGGCCCGTGACCGCCCTGTATTGGTTGGTGGATCGTTCGCTTGTGGAGGCCGCAGAGCTTCCCAGCGGCGGGGATACTTCGTATCCCGGTTTCGTGGCTTTGGATGAGCACAGTGCCCTCTTATCTTATTATTCCAGCCATGAGGGGAGTGGGAGCGGAGAACCTCCATCAGCCATCTATCTTGCTGAACTGCGCAAGAAATAGGGAACCTGGGATCTTTTTTGCGATGAATGAACCCTTCTTTGTGATATGATCAATACTGGTGGTAAATCCCATGGCCATGGGATTTCTGGAAGAGAGGGCTGAGGAAGGAGAGGTGTTTTCATGTCGTCGGCAGAATTTCACCACTTTGGTGTACCCACTTCCGTGAAGAGCGAGAACGAGACCTATGTGGAAGGAGCCAAAGTTTACGTTAGTGATCCGGAACAACATCCGTACCGGGTGGAATTTTTGCGGTTCGAAAAGGACAGTCCCCTGCCCGAAGCGGTCCGCACCCGTCCTCATGCTGCCTTTATCGTCCCTGATCTGGATGGCGCTTTGATCGGTAAAAACGTGATGATCGCTCCGTTCGATGCCACGGATCAGTTGCGTTGCGCTTTTGTTCAGGATGGCGAAGCGATTCTGGAGCTGATGCAGAGACGCTAAATTGTTGAGGTAGAAGGAGTCTGGCTATGGCCATGAAGAAGTTCATTAATGATCCAAGCAATCTGGTGAACGAAATTCTGGAGGGGTTTGTCCTGGCTCATGCTGACAAAGTGGCCATGGAAGGGAATCAACTCGTTGTGCGAGCCCAGAAGAAGTCCAAGGACAAGGTGGCCTTGGTGACCCTGGGAGGAAGCGGACACGAGCCTGCCCTGAGCGGATATGTGGGACCGGGCATGTTGGACATCAGTGTTCCCGGTGAGATCTTCGCAGCGCCCGGACCTCCACGGGTCATGGATGCTTTGAGGATGGCACATGGTGATGCGGGGGTTCTTTTCGTGGTTCTGAACCACGAAGGAGATGTTATATCCTCCAACATGGCCATGGATTTGGCCAAGAGGGAGAAGCTTCACGTGAAGCGTATCATCACCCATGAGGATATCTCGACAGGATCGAGGGAGGATCCATCGGGCAGGAGAGGATTGGTGGGATGTTTGCCGGTGATTAAGGTGGCTGGTGCGGCTGCTGAGGCGGGGAAATCACTGGACGAATGTCTAGCTGTCGCGGAGCGCATGGAGAAAAATATGGCTACCCTGGCTGTGGCGACATCCGGTGCTACACATCCAGCTACTGGCGAGGTGATTTCTACGGTCAAGGCCGGAGACATGGTTGTGGGCATGGGGCAGCACGGTGAGGCTGGAGGGGGGACGCAGGGAATGAAGACCGCAGATGGTACCGCGGATGTCATGTTGCGGGCGATCTCGAAGGATCTGGATTTAAAGAAGGGAGAAGAGGTCCTGGTGCTTCTGAACGGCGTGGGATCTACCACGCTCATGGAGTTGTATCTGGTATTGCGGCGTGTCAAGCAGGATCTGGATAAGAAGGGAATTGGGATGGTGAGGAATCTTGTGGGCGAGTTCCTCACGGTTCAGGAAATGGGAGGTTTCCAGATGTGCGTGGCCCGTATGGATCCGGAATTGATTCGGCTATGGGATGCGACCTGCGACACACCAGCTCTCACTGTACTATGACCTTTCCTGGAGAATGAAGGTATGTCTGAAACGCTGGATTGCGAAGGTTTTTCCAGGATGCTGCGGGCAGGGGCGCAAAGCGTGGAACTAGCCCAAACGACTCTTTCGGAATTGGACTCTCATGGCGGAGATGGGGATCATGGGATTACCATGGCCAGGGCCATGGTGCTGCTCAGGGATACGATACACCAGGCCAGGGGGGGTAGCCTCGGTAAACTTCTATATGATGTGGGATGGGCGATCATGGGTGTGGATGGTGGGGCCACCGGGCCGTTGTTTGGCGCGTTTTTTATGGGAATGTCTCAGGAGTGCCCTGAAAAAGGTCCATTGAATCTTCAGTGCGTGGCGAAGGCATGTAACGCGGGACTGGAGCGGGTTCGGGGTCAAACCCAGGCTCAGATAGGAGACAAGACCCTTCTGGATGCCCTGATCCCGGCGGTATCGGCCCTGAATCTGGCCGCAGAGAGGGGCGTGAAACTCATGGAAGCCTTTCAACAGGCCGCAGAGGCGGCCAGCAGGGGAGCTGTGGCCACAGCAGGGCTACAAGCCCGGTTCGGTCGTGCCAAGTATGTTGGGTCTCAGAGCGTGGGATTTCAGGATCCAGGCGCTGCTTCTGTGGCATACCTCTTTAAGGGCTTTGTCGAAGGACTCGACGACTCAGTGGATGGGGCCTAAACTGCAAGGAGAGAGCGATGCCTGACAATGATGGAAATCAGAAAGAGGGACACAAGGATTTTGGGATCGGGATTCCCATGGAAACTCCGGGGTTTTTCCTTAGGGGCTCGGCTCACCTGTACTGGGGCACAAAGAACCGGCTGGCTCGAATCTTTGATCCCAAGAGCGGGTGTACGGTCATGCTGGCTTTTGACCACGGGTATATCATGGGACCTACCACCGGATTGGAACGGATGGATTTGCGTATTCCGCCCCTCATTCCGTACGTGGATTGTCTCATGTGCGCGCGGGGAGCCTTGAGGTCTTGTATCTCTCCGGAGGTCAATAAACCTGTGGTGATGCGTTGCAGCACGGGCGCGACGCTGTTGAAGGATTTAAGCAACGAAGTGATCGGTGTGACGCTGGAGGAGGCGATTGCCTTGAACGCTTCGGCTGTTACCACTCAGGTATGTATTGGCGCGGAATACGAGAAGGAAACCCTGGCAAATCTCTCGTATCTGATCAACGAGGGAAACAGGTTAGGCATGCCCACTTTGGGCGTGACTTCCGTGGGCAAGGAGATGGTCAGGGACTCGAGATACTTGGGGCTGGCCTGCAGGGTGATCGCTGAGGTGGGGGCTCATTTCGTCAAAACCTACTACTGCGAACCTGGATTCGACGAAGTGGTTGCGGCGTGTCCTGTTCCGGTGGTCATTGCAGGTGGGAAGAAACTGCCTGAGATCGAGGCGCTGGAAATGGCGTTCAAGGCGATCGATCAGGGGGCCCTGGGCGTGGATATGGGCCGGAACATCTTTGCCGCGGAACATCCCGTGGCCATGGCCCAAGCTGTGGCCGCCGTGGTTCATCAGAACATGAAGCCGAAGGATGCCTTGGATTTGTACAGGACCTTGGGATCAGAAAGCGAATGAATTTGGAGGAGAATATGAACAGATTGCGACGGCGGGTATTGGGAGGTTTTCTGGGAGGGTCAGCGATCTCCTTGTTCTTGGGACAGACGTGGGGCGAGAAGGAGAAGAACATGAAACTCGGGCCTTTCAGAAACGAAGACTATTATCGAGAGGATGGTTCCTTTGACGTGGAAAAGGCGAAGAAATCCTATTACGAGATGATGGAATTTCACGGCTATCCAATTCCTGACAGATTGAGAACCGAGGAATTCTGGACCCTGGATTTCGGGCTGGGAAAGTTCACGGAAGTGGGCATGGCCGGGATATTCTGGGTCAACAACCAACGGGACAATTACTTCGGCCATGAGATCTATTTGCTGCCTGGACAGATGATTCCGGAACACAAACACGTCGCCACCCCGAATGCGAGTCCTAAAATGGAGGCATGGCAGCCCCGACATGGTTGGGTGACCATATATGGGGAAGGAAAGGCCACGGAAGGCGTCATGGATCGGGTGCCTTCCACGCACAAGGGATGTGTCCAGGCATGCAAGGAACAGAAGCTGCTTCCAGGTGAGGTGGGCATCCTGGCTGGAGCGGAGCAATGGCACTGGATGTTGGCTGGACCGGAAGGAGCCATCGTGACGGAATACGCCACGTATCACGACGGCGATGGTCTTCGCTTCAGTCATCCTGATGTGTCCATGGTATAGAGAGCGATTTCATGATATTCAGGGCCTTGCAGTGTCAGGACTGGCGAAGGGTTTGCTGGATCGTAATTTTCCTTCTCGGAGCGAGTCGGGCCTTGGGTTCGGGAGAGGTTTCGGATCTGTATACAAGGGGTGCTTCCTGGTCCGAGACCATGATTTCGGTTCGAACCGCGTATCTGGAATGGAAGGAGGGTGAAACAAGGCGGAGCGGGCTGTGTCTGGGGGCCTGGTATAGTACCGGACCCTTGAAGACCAAGAGCTTTGACCAGGAACTGTTTCCAGAGAGAAAGATTGACCTTGACGCTCAAGCTTCTTCGGGGAGATCCCTTTGGGAACGCAGAGAAGATTGGTTGGATGGTGTTGTATACAAACTGCCTGGCGGAGCGTCCCACTCCACATACCTTGCCAGGGTTGTTACGTCCAAGGCATCTCGCAATATAACGATCTGGTTGGGCAGTGATGACGGGTGCGCTCTATGGTTGAACGGTGAACAGGTCCATGCAAACAATGTGCCGCGTGGGGTGAGTCCCAATCAGGACAAAGTCGAGGTCAAACTCAGGAAGGGGGAAAACCGCATCCTGTTCAAAATCCACAACCAGGGTGGGGACCACGGTTTTTACTTCGCTATTCAAGAGGATCAGTTGATCCCTCTGTGGCGCTGTCTTTCGGAGGACTATCCTGCGGCCTGCACTTTTTTCCAGAAGGATCTTCCGAACCATGGTTATCTCTCCTGGTTTCTCCAGGAGACGAATGTTGAAGTGGAGAAACAGATCATCACGCGAGCCTTGTCTGGTATCGAAGGATCGGATGAGAATCTGCGAAGAAGGTTGGTGTCACTGGAAAAAGGGATGAAGTCCGCCAAGGATCCTGCCTGGTTGGATCTGTATTGGGATGTTTGTTGGGTCCGCAAAGCGTTGGCTTCGATAGATGAGATGAACTGGACCGCCTTGGTTCGAGCCGTGAACGATCTCATGCACGTTTTTCCCGAAGAATATCCCCAAGGCCAGGATCTTCTATCTCGAATGGCTCAGCTCGAAAAGAATCTGCAGGAGCTGAAAGCTTCCATGGACCGAGGAGATATCGGTGCGGCACAAAGGATTTGTGGCATGGCGGAAGAGGCGCTTCTTTTCCGGAAAGAGATCCTTCTTTCCAATCCGCTGCTGGATTTCGAGTCCATTCTTCTGGTGAAACGAAGAGAGGACAAGTTGGGACTTCCTCAGAATTGGCAGGGAAACTGCGCTTTGCCTGCTGTTGGATATGAGAATGAGATTGCCACGTTTCGTCTTTCGGCGCCAGACAACCATGTCCAGACCCTGTTTCGTCCCGAGGAAGGCAGGTTCGTTGGGGACGTGGACCTTCATTTTGACGCGAACAAGATGCTCTTTTCCATGCCCGGAAGCCATGGCCGTTGGCAAATCTGGGAGATTGGTGTGAACGGAGAGGGACTCCGCCAGATTACGTTGGGCGAAGAACCTGACGTGGATCACTATGATGCCTGTTATCTACCTGACGACAGGATCGTTTTCGCCTCCACGCTTTGTTTTCAGGGTATTCCGTGCGTGGGGGGAGTGGATCGGGTGGCCAACCTTTGCCTCATGGACAAGGATGGAACCCATGTCAGGCAACTCTGTTTTGACCAGGACCACAACTGGTGTCCCACGATGCTCAACAACGGAAGGGTTCTTTTTACCCGATGGGAATACTCGGATACTCCACATTATTTTAGTCGACTCCTCTTTCATATGAACCCGGATGGCACCGGACAAAGCGAATTCTACGGGAGCAACTCCTACTGGCCCAACTCCATATTCTATGCCAGACCCATACCAGATCATCCCACCATGGTGGTCGCGATCGTCTCCGGACATCATGGGGTGCCGCGCATGGGAGAGCTTGTCCTTCTGGATCCGGCTTTGGGGCGGTTTGAGGCGGATGGCGTGATCCAGCGGATTCCAGGCTATGGGGAGAACGTGGAACCCGTCATTATGGACCAGCTCGTGGATCATTCCTGGCCACGATTTCTGCATCCTTACCCTTTGAGCGAGAAATATTTTCTCGTCTCTTGCAAGCCCAAACCGGATTCTCTTTGGGGCATCTACCTGGTGGATGTGTTTGACAATATGCTCTGTCTGGCCGAGATCCCAGGGTATGTTCTCTTCGAACCCATTCCTCTTCGTCCCACGAGACGTCCCCCGATACTGCCTGACAGGGTTCGCCTGGATAGGGACGACGGGACCGTATATCTCGCGGATGTATATTTCGGGCAAGGACTGGAAGGTGTACCCAAGGGTACGGTAAAGAAACTGCGAGTCTACGAATTCCATTATACCTATCCCCTCATGGGGGGACATATTCACGTGGGTGTGGAAAGTGGGTGGGATGTAAGACGTATTCTGGGCACGGTGCCTGTTTACGAGGACGGATCGGCCTTGTTTCGCGTGCCTGCCAATACGCCGGTGGCGGTTCAGCCCTTGGACGTGAAGAACAGGGCGGTTCAACTCATGCGAAGCTGGTTTGTGGCCATGCCCGGGGAGGCGGTTTCCTGCGTGGGTTGCCATGAGAGACAGAACGCCATATCTCCCTTGCGGAACACCTTGGCATCGAAAGGCCCGGTCTCTGAAATCACTCCTTGGTATGGACCTGCCAGAGGGTTTAGTTTTAAGCGGGAGGTACAGCCTGTGTTGGACAAGTATTGTGTGGGCTGTCATGATGGAGGACAGGAGGGTCCATCCAGAGGCTTGCCTGATTTCACTGCCAAGGAAAAGAACGGATGGGGGAACTTCACGCCATCCTATCTGGCCTTGCATCCCTATGTCCGCAGGCCTGGACCGGAGAGCGACTATCACATGCAGATCCCCATGGAATTCCACGCCAGTACGAGCGAGCTGGTGCAAATGCTGGAGAAAGGACATCATGGGGTGCGTTTGGATGAGGAGGCGTGGGATCGTTTGGTCACGTGGATCGATCTCAATGTGCCGGATCATGGCACTTGGTCCGAACATCGCTTCATTGTGGGCAATTTTCATCAACGCCGCAGGGAGATGCGTACTTTGTATGCCAACAGGCCAGAAGACCCTGAACAGATCCTGGATCTCGGGACCGGGCCTGTGGCTTTCGTGTATCCGGATTCTGAGCCGGCCAGGGTGAAGCGTGTTTCTTGTTCAGACTGGCCTTTCGATCGACAAAGCGCGAAGAGCAGACAACTTGAGGCCGGGGAGAGGATCCATCGAACACTGGATTTGGGAGATGGCGTGTCTATGGAGATGGTCAGGATCCCATCGGGTAGGTTTGTCATGGGGCACAGCGGCCCTCCCCGGGATCCAACTCCAACATGCGTGGTGGGGGTGGAGCAGTCCTTCTGGATGGCCGTCTTCGAGGTCACAAATGAGCAATTTCAGCGTTTTGATCCCTCGCATCACAATGGCTATTTGAACCAGCACCATAAGGACCATACCAAGCCGGGATATTCCATCGATGGTTTGAATTTTCCTGCAGTGCGAATCTCCTGGGATCGTGCCATGGCCTTCTGCTCATGGTTGTCGGACCAAACCGGGGAAGATTTCACACTTCCAACGGAAGCACAGTGGGAATGGGCTTGTCGCGCGGGCGCAGATTCGTGTTTGAGCCATGGTGGGATTGAGGATGATTTTTCGGAATACGCGAATCTGGCAGATGTATCCATCAAGAGATTGGCTGTGCATGGCGTGGATCCCAAGCCGATTCCTGATCCAGATCCCTATATGGCGTTTCTTCCCCTTGAGGATCGATTCAATGACGGAAATGAAATCATGTGTGAAGTGGGGCAATATCAAGCCAATGTTTGGGGGCTGCATGATATGCATGGCAACGCTGCGGAATGGACCTCGTCCCTGTATTGGCCATACCCTTACGACTCGAGGGACGGTCGGGAAGATCGAAATGCAGAAGGCATGCGCGTAGTCCGGGGAGGCTCCTGGTTGGACCGTCCCTATCGGGCTACTTCTGCGTACAGGATTCCCTATCAGCCTTGGCAAGGGGTATTTAACGTGGGGTTTCGTGTGGTGTGTTCTGTCCCTATCGAAAACTCCTGTACCGGTCCAAGACCTTCGGCAAGACGATGAAGCTCAAGAAATCGATGAGAGTTGATATGCAAACACTTCGCCATCAGGATGACGTGCGGCAAGATGACGGAACACGCAACAGTTCGGCGCATGATCCACGCGATTCCCGGCTTGCTCATCTGGTTCGCCGATTTTCCTTTCCGTCGATCCTCCACCTGTCTCGTAGATCGATCTCCGCTTGATCCAATCCTTCATCTGGACCGTGCAGGCGTGTTGCCTCGGCTTCTTCTCTTAGAGATACGATGCCAGACAGGGTGAGAAGTTCGTCCGCAATGGCCGTCTCAAAGGCCTCAAAGGGATTTATCTGTTCAGCAAAGCGATGCAACGCCTGAATATACTCATGCGGATAGAGCTTTCTAAGGCAGGCAAGAAGTTCTTCCAGACCGAAGGAATCTCCGGTCATGTGCGCCGCAGCTCTCTTAATCATGTGCGAAGTCAATGGAGAGATACTCATGTCGCGTCTCCTTTTCCCTGATGGACTTCAGTATAGCGGTCTGGAACGGAATCGTCGTCTACCCACGAGGCAATGGGGTGCCCGTTAAGGGAGAGATCACTCTATGTCTATGGCAAGACCAAGACTCGAAAGACCATAGACGAGAAGATACGAATTGATCCCCTGCCCCAAGATCAAAGGGTTGTTGCATGACGCCCACGATGGATACATCAATTGGCAACAGTACGAAGAGAAGGAAGCTAGACTGAAGAAGAACTCGAGTGCCTATGGACACGATAGACGCAAGAGTCCTCCTCGCGAAGGACCAGCTCCATTGCAGGGTCTGCTCATGTCTGGCGTATGTGGGTGCTACATGACGTTGCGTTATCAGCGACGGAAGGATGGTCTCATGCCAGACTATGTCTGCCAAAGGGAAGGTGTCAAATTCGGGAAGCCCATTTGTCAGAGTATTCCTGGCGCGTCTGAGGAGAGTATGCCAGATTCGGCTCAAAGTCAACGAATTCTCACGTGGATGGAATTTTTGAACGGGAAAGGTATAGTACAACGGTACAGCATGCACCGAAATTCGCTGGACCCATATAACAGAACGCTACTCGGTACCGGAGCCACTCGTAATTCGTTGTGTTATCCGAGTCAGGTCCAGCAGCGACCGCAAGATCTGGTTGACTGAAGCTGAGTCGTGGAAAGCTGCCGCCACATCCGGGTCCAGAACGACCACATTCGAGCCTTCCTCTGTCAGGCGGGCGTGATACTTCCCACGGACGGCCTGAGAATAGTCAAAGTCATACTCAGGTCTCAGCTCATCTTTGTCGTCATGGCGATTGCCTTTCATGTCTTCTTCTTTCATGGGGCGTTGCGGGGCGAGCGCTGATCACCCTTATGTTGTCTCCCCGTTCAGCGTGTGCTACCACGAGGAGTCGATCACGAGAAGAATAGCCTACCATGATGTAACGATGTTCTC
>Ga0209498_1002778_pt1 | contig 10505 bp, 1 predicted proteins | sample WalLakDeSediment_FD_184131 | JGI IMG/M metagenome (GOLD analysis project Ga0209498, IMG submission 184131) | Lake sediment microbial communities from Walker lake, Nevada to study Microbial Dark Matter (Phase II) - Walker Lake 11/02/13 Deep... | ecosystem: Environmental > Aquatic > Freshwater >... | reverse complement strand
GATGAGTTGATTGATATTAAGGATTTTGGCATCCAACACCTGTTTTCGGCTGAAGGCCAGCAACTGGCGGGTTAAATCAGCGGCCCGGTTACCGGCCTCATGAATATCCCTGACCCGTTTAAAGACCGGATCATCCTCGTGTAACTTGGTCAGAATCAGTTCCGAACCGCCGATGATGGCCGTCAGTAAATTATTAAAATCATGGGCAATCCCTCCCGCCAGAGTACCGATGGATTCCATTTTTTGGGCCTGCTGCAACTGTTCTTCCAATAATTTATTGCGGGTAATATCACGCATGGAACCAACAATTTTTTGCGGTTCGCCCTCCTCATTATAAAGAATACTGGCGTTGATGGACATAAAATGATCGGAGCCGTTTTTACCGCAGATTGTCAGTTCGTTATTAAAAATGGTCCCATTCTCCAATACCCCATTGAGGATTCTGCGGCAATCATCCTTTTGCGCGCATAGGGTGGAAAGAGGTTTACCGAGCAAATCGCGGCGCCTGAACCGGGAAATATTTTCAATGGAGGGACTGATTTCCAGTACTTCATTTTGCAGATTGGTTTCATAGTAGACATCCTGCACGTTTTCGAATATATTCCGATAACGGTGTTCACTCTCGCGCAGGGCTTCTTCGGAACGTTTGCGTTGCAGGGCATTGGCTAAAATCTGGCAGACCATCTGGAAAAGGGCCGTTTCATCGTCTGTCCATGGTCTGTTTTTCAGGGTTGAAGCAAACATCAATACACCGATCACCTGTTCCTGAAATACAATTGGGGTTGCCGCAAAGGATTCCATGCTGTGTTTCTGCAAGAGCCTTTTAAAGGCGTCATACCCGGTTTCAAGGTTGTCAAGGTTGATCACCTTCATGGGTTGGCGGATATCGGATTCCCTCCTCCAGAAAGGGAAATAATCACAGGGGATTTCCTGATTTTTGCATTTTTCAAAGGAATTATTCTCTTTAGCCACGGAAAAGGTTAATTGCAGATTTTTTTGATCATCACTCAGGAGAAAAAGACAGCCACTGTCGGTTTCGGTAAAATTAATGATATCGGTCAGAGCTACGGTAATGTATTCATCCACTTTTTCCGAAGCCAGGTTAATGAAATTGGTTGAAATTCGCGAGACCAGTTTCTCGAATTCACTGCGATAGCGAATAATCTGTTCCATCTTACGGCGGTCTAAAGTCGTGGCAAAAATTTCCACAACCATGCGTAACAAAGAAATATTGTCTTCGGACCAGTCCTCAAAAGGAGTATGACTGCCTAAGATCATCGATCCCAGGGGCCTTCCGGTGCGATAGATGGGTAATTCAAAAAACCAGGAGAAGCCTATCATATTCAACCAGGGCGAAACTGCAAGCTCTTCATTCGGCCGGTCATCCCTGGTTTTGATCAGACAAGCCTCATTATTTTTCATGCGTCGGCGCCATTCCGCCATATCCTGGGTGCTCAACCGTTGCAGTTTTTCACGATATCGCGGCAGGCCTTTGCCACTCCATTCAGCAATGCAGGAATACTCGGAAAGACTTTCATTGAAAAGTAAAACATAACCCCGCTCTATGCCGACAAATCGGCTGACTTCCTGAAGGGCCTGATTGACGGCAGGTAATACCTCGGCTGAGGTTAAATTGATAAAACGGGTCGATATGGCCGTAATCAGCCGCTCAAAATTACGACGGTACTGGATGATTGCATCGGCACGTTTCTTTTCGGAAATATCCCGGACAATCGCCTGCAAATGCGGACCAGATGGTAATTCCACCCGATTCAAACTGACTTCGGTGTCAAAGACAGTCCCATCAAATTTTTTATGCTGCCATTCAAAGAATTGGGAGACACCGTTGAAAGCCGCTTCGATTTTTGCCAGCGCTTTGATGCGCGAATCCATGCCATCGGGCTGAAAAGGAGGAGAAAATTCATAAGGGGATAACATGATGATCTGGTCCCGCGAACACCCAAACATGGCCAGTGTTTTCGGATTACAGTCGATCATCTTATCGCCTTTTAACAGGAATATGGCGTCATTTGCCGAATCAAACAAACTGCGGTAACGGCGTTCATGAACAGCAACATATTGCTCGGAAAGTTTTAAATCGGTGATATCGCGCTGCATGACCCAGATGGCCGTCAGTTGTTTATCTTTGAGTAAACCGACAGCATTATTCAATAAATAGTGTTTGTCGCGCTCAATTATCTGCTCTTCACTTTCGAAATTATCAGTACGATAACCCTGCTGAATAAACATTTCCATCATGGCGTACAGATTGGCATAACTGTTGGCTTTGAAGACATCGACCGGACTTCGATCGAGTGCCATGTGCCGGGATTCGAAACCATAAACCTGCAGAAAAAAGTTGTTGCATTCTTTTATTTTTGCTTTGTTCAATATTAATTCCAGTTGCTCCTGGGCTGCCAGGGTGGTCTCAACAGGATGGGGTAATTCCAGCAACCAGATGCTTTCCGAGCTTTTTTCCAGAAAATTGATATACTTCATCTCATTTTTTTGCAGGGTATCGCTCTTTTCTTCCAGCTCCAGGGTTTTTACCATCAGGTCTTCGTTTTTGCGGGCAATCTTATTACGATCTTCCAGGACTCTGATCAGGGAATTCTGAATATTCTTTCGGGCCACAATCAGGAGCATACCTAATAAATACAGATTTCCGGAAAATACCATCCATCTGGAACCATCAGTTGAAGCAAAATGGGATTGCGGTAACCATCCACTTAATTGTGCTTTCATGATGATTAAACTGCTGACGATGGTCAGGGTAAGAAAAGCAACGGCATATCGTTTATTGAGACATAAACCGGTCAGTAAAATAATGGTGAAATAATTTATGTAAGCGGCATTTTTAAAATGCTCGCTGAGCATAAAAAGGATAGTCACCAGAATCCATAAGGCAGCGGAAAAAACCAGGGCGACTTCTTTTACTTTGTTTTTTCGGACATAATAAAGATTGATGAGAATAAAGCCAATCATAAAGGGAGAAATGTACCAGATGATCCGGGGTTTCTCATGAAAGAAAAAGGCGGCGATGGTATATAATAAAACCAGGGCAATATTATGCAGAAAAAAAATGTGCAGCAACCTGCCCAACATGGTATGATAATCGTCCGACAGGGTTGGCCGTTTAAATAAAATTTTTAACAGTTCTATCATGATCGTGGTTGAATGTAAACGTGCTCCCGGTTCATGGTCATATTTTTCCAGAGACTCTCAGAATTAAAAGCCCTTATAATCATTCCGGTTTTTGTTCATTTGGATAACCGGGTATTATATTGATTTTATCGGACTTTTTAAAAGAATTGTTAGTCGGGCATTGCGATATTTTGTCATTGAAATATAGGGGGATTCGGGTTGGAGTGCTTTTGTTTATAATGAATTGGTTTTGATATTTTTTCTTTATAAGGTAGTTTTAGTATAAAAATGAATAGATGTTTCAAAATTTTGTGATTAGTGGGATATATTTCCAAAGCTTTAATACAAATTTGTGACATTTTGATTTTGTAGATTTTTGAGACCAACCATGTCAAATAAATCAAAATATTATTGATGTTTTGGGTTTATTTTACAATCATAATGTATTTGTTGGAATCTTCAGGATATTGTCATTTATTCAATAGAATTTTTTTAATATTTAGTAATAAGTCCTTTATGGAAAAAGGCTTTTGTATATATACCTTATCGATGTCTAAAATTCCCATTTTTGCAATTTCATTATGAGCATATCCTGACATGTATATGACTTTTATTGTGTTATCTTTTAAACGCAAACGATTCACTAAATCTATTCCCCCAATATGAGGCATTATTACATCTGTGAGAACTAAGTCCACCTTTCCCGAATATTGCTCATATTTTATCAAAGCATCTTCGCCATCTTTTGCTTCGATTATTTTATATCCGTGCTGAAGGAGTGATTCGGAAATGAGAATACGCAAATCTTTTTGATCTTCAACCACCATTATACTCTCATTTCCCCTTAAATCCGGTTTTATATGTCCAATATTATCATCCATCTCGCTTTCTTCATCGCACCGCGGAAAATAAATATCGAAGGTAGTGCCCATGTCGGGAGTGCTTTTAACCCATATATTACCATGACTTTGTTTAACAATTCCATAAACAGTTGCCAATCCTAAACCTGTTCCTCTTCCCAATTCTTTCGTAGTAAAAAACGGTTCGAATATATTAGCAATTACTTCATCAGACATTCCTATTCCGTTATCGATTACCGATAGATTGACATAGTGTCCTTTTTTGGTTCCTAAATGATTATTCACAAATTCTTTATTGAGGTAGACATTTTGGGTTCTGAATATAAGTATTCCTCCGTTAGGCATTGAATCACTGGCATTTTGTGCAAGATTAAAAATAATTTGTTCCATCTGAACTGGATCCGTCTTTATATTGGCAAGTTCGTTCTCGAAATCATAGATTATTTCGACATTTTCCCTAATAAGACGCCTGAGAATTTCCTCTATTTTTTGAAATATCAAATTAATATTAATAATTTTGGGATGTAACACTTGCCTTCTGCTGAATGCCAGTAATTGCTGAGTGATCGAGGCGGCATTTTGGGCGGCCTTTTGAATGCTTTTTAATTTATTATAATCCTGATCAAGCTCAGCTTTATTATTCATCAATAATTCTGTATAGCCTAACATCACTGTAAGTAAGTTATTAAAATCATGCGCGACCCCGCCAGCTAATAAACCAATCGCTTCCATTTTCTGAGCTTGTTTAAGCTGTGATTCCATTTTCTTTTGCTCACTCACGTCCCTTGCAATGGCCTGAGTGCCAAGAAAAGTTTTTTCATTAGGATTGTCAGTATCATAGAGACCTTCTGCCTCAATTAAAAAAACTGGTCCATCATATATTCCTTTTGATCTTATTTCAAATGGAATCGACTTTTGGTCAGGAGTTAGTAACCGAACTTCGAATGATTTCGTCCGCCTTTCCCCAGTTCTTCTCTCATTTACCCGCCATTTGGCCTTTTCTAAATCTTCAGGGTGAACGAGGTCGAATATATGTTTACCAATTAATTCTTCAGGTTTATAATTATATTTTTTTATTACATCATTAACGAAGAGAATCCTACCATCGAAGTCCAATCGATAAATAATATCTGGCAAGGTATTGATGATGGAATTAAGAATTCTTTGAGTATTTTTTAATTCCGCTTCCAATTGCTTTGATTTTTTTTTCTCTAATTCCAAAAGAGAAATACGGTTGGTCAATTTTTTAATCTGTTCAGTGGAATCTTTTTTTAATTTATGTTTCATTCGAATTCAAAACTATTTAATGCATTAGTTTTTATTGATCTAAATACATATTATTTTGATATATCAATGTGCAATATATCATCACCTCAGTTATCAATGAATAACTTTAACCTCTCTTTTTCTTATCGGTATATAATTGCTAAAACATTATTAAAATTTTATAAATCAGATTTATTTAAGTCGATAGCTACAAAAAAATAATACTCATTTTTTTTTAGCTTTTTGGGTTTAAGAATTCATTCAAAAATCATCGCCATAATTAATAGTGCATGATGCTTGGCAAATCTCTAAACATAGGCTAAAAGTACTCAGGATTTTATAAATAAAAAAACCCACCTCGGTGGGAAGTGGGTTTAAGCATAATGCAGCAATTTTATTGCATAAGGATCATTTTCATAGAACTATTGTATAGGTGATTGCCATTCGATGATTTAACCTGTAAACGATAAAAATAAATTCCACTGGCCACCCGTTGACGATTCAGATTAGTACCATCCCATTGCACTTCATGAAATCCGGCTTTCACATCATTATCTACCAATACTTTCACAACCTGTCCTAATACATTGTATATCTTCAGTTCGACCTGTGCGTCTACTGGCAAGTGAAATTTAATCGATGTCTGTGGATTAAATGGATTCGGATAATTTTGCGACAGATAAAAACCCTGGGGCCCTGTCACTTCCTGATAGATAACACTATGATAGTTCACATAACCCTGATAGGATACATCCGCGATTCGATAGGCATACACTCTCCTTACCTGTACCAGGGAATCAAGATATGTATAATAGGTCGTTACTGAGGTACTGCCTTGACCGTCAATCCGGCTTATTTCCCTGAAATTTTCTGAAGTGTTATAGACTGAAATACTACCTTGCTGGATTTGTTCATATTCGTCTCTGCTAAGTTCTTTTCTTTCAATAATCCAATAGGCATTCTGGAGCTCGCTTTCGGTTACCCAGTTGAGTCGCACCGCACCATCGACGCTTTCCGTAGTAAATGAACTGAGTTGCACTGGCAAGGCAAAATCAGTTCCACTGGGTGTTCGCTCTACACTTGTATACACATTGTAAATAAGCGATGCCTGGGTTGAAGCATTAAGCACGCCAGCCGTTGAATCGATAAAAACGGTTACATTGGTATTATTTCCAATAGTGACACTGCTTGGAACAGTAATAAGCAATGTATCTGCATCGGTTGAAACCCTGTCATATAGTGTCACCGCAGCAGCATTCGTATTGTTTACTTTTACCTTTGATGTCTGCGGTGTGCCAAGTGTAAATTCAATATCATAAGGATAGGGGAAAATAATCCCGATGGTGCTGCTTCCCGATATCAGCCTGCCTAACGATCCGGTGCTGAATGTGAAGGTGTATTGACCTGGTACGCTTACTTCAAGAGGCACAATATCAACCTGCAAATTCTGAATCGTAGTTGTAGTCGGTTGAAGGACATAGCTGACCGAAGTCGCATCCAACGGCTGAGTGCTGGTTCGCACATTCAGAGTATAACTCTGGTCGTTTGATGGATTCTGGATGCCGGCCGAACTTAAAAACGCCACTCTGACCTGATCATTGGCAGAGATATTGTTCGGAACAGTTACGGTTATGGTTCGCGAGGACGGATTAGTACTTACCGCCGATGCATTAGTCCAGTTGGTTGGATTGGTAGCGGCATTGGCGATCCGAACATTTGCAGTTGATATGCTGGTCGGAACGAATGTGTTGAACGGAAAAGTAATGGTAACCGTGCCTGATCCCGCGCTCAGGGTATTCTGTACCGTAAAGTTAATTGTATCGGTCGCGGTGGCATTGACAATGGCAGGATCTAAATTGACGGTGACATTGGTAACCGGTGCGGCATTGGAAATGGTATAGGAATTGGAGGTGATATTGGACGTTTCAACACTGGTACGCACCGTCAGAGTATAGGAACCGGATGTGGACGGGTTGGTGATCGGTTTGATTGCACCACTGCGATTAAGTATAATGGATACATTGCTGTTGTTACCCACGACCACACCGGTTGGAACCGTCATAGTAACGGCTCTTCCACTAACCGATATATTTCCGGTCGGAATTTGAGTAGAAATGCTATTAGCAATGATGTAGGTGCTGTCATAATCCGCAGAGGTTGAACTTACCGTTGTGCTGGTATTAAAAGTCACCGTTATGGTGCTGGTGCCAGCCAGAAGTCTACCATTCGTCCCAGTGTTAAAAGTTATCGTATACTTTGATTGCGATGAGGTTGACGGAACCGCGGGATTTACCGTAGCGGCTGAAACGGTACTCGAGGTCTGTGTAATATTATAACCCGGCGATTTGAAAGGTCCAGACTCTTTGGTTGTTGTTATATCCAGAGTATAGGATTGAACCTGTGTCGGATTCAACACGCCGGTATTTTGATTAATCAGAACCGTAACCGCAGTAAGAGCATTAATATCTGCCGGTACCAGCATGCGTAAAGCCTGACCAGTAACGGTTGGGTTTACGGTTAACGTTATGCCATTCACGGTAATATCATTTCTGCTGATATTCGTCGGCAAAAAAGTATTGAACGGAAAAATAATCTTAATACTATCACTGTCGGCGGTATTAAGCCCCCCTAATGAGCCCGTGGTAAATTTTACCGAATAACTGGCATTGCTATTTTGGGTGGCGGGATTTGGAGTCACCGAAGTTACTGATAAATCCTGCGCATCGCTCAAAGTATAAGTACCCGTCTGGAAGACAGCGTCGGAAGATGTTTTTACCTGTACATCATAGTTCCCACTTGTTTCGCCATTCTGCAATCCGGCATTACCATCAAAGGCGACCGTTACGGCAGAATTATTTCCAATAGTCAGACCCGATGGCATAGTGATACTCACTTCGCCTCCCAAACCAGCCGTTACCACTGAAATAGTATTACTGGGAATTGAATTGACCGATACGGTTCCCGATGGAATAGAGGTCGGTATAACAGTGCCGGCAAGCAAAATATTAATGGTGCTGGAACCGGCTGGTCTACCACCAGCGATTTTCCCGTTGGCGCTGGTGGTAAAATTTACCGTATAAGCGGCATTGCTGGCAGTAATTACCGCTGGATTGGCGCTTGCCGAAACCGAAGATACCTGCGTATTGGCGGAGATTATGGCGTAAGCTGCCGAGGTAACCGGATTGATATCCTGACTGGTATTCATGGTTACTTTGTAAAAAGTAGCACTTGGGACAATCGGATTGCTTATATTCGCCGCAGCCTGGATGACAACATTGAAAGTACTGCCCGGAATATTTTGACTTATGACCGCAATCACGCTGCGATTATCCCGATTGACGGTTACGGAAGCAGCATTCTGACCGGATATTTGCACGTTAGTGGGTGCGATGGTTTCAGGTAAATCAGTATCAGCTGGAAATACGATCTTAACATAATCATTGGGGATAGAACGCATCCGAGTCTGAGTGGTAATATTAAATGTATACTGAGCGGCATTATTAGCCGTGGAAGGTACCACTGAGACACTGTTAATGGTAATCGATGTATCACCAATGCCATAGGTACTTGAATTGATATTGGCGCTTTCCACACTGGTTTTGACGCCTAAAACGTAACTTCCTGATGTACTTGGATTAGTAATCGGTTTGGTGGTATTTCCATCAATAATTAAACTAATATTATCGCCATTCCCGGTAATCACAGCTTCCGGAATAACGATTATAATTGTCTTAGCTGTGTTATCCGGAGTAATATTCTCAGTCGGTACGGATACATAGGCTCCGCCACCCACTGAAATTTGAGTATTATCATAGACAGAAGCACTGCCGTTTAAAGTATAAGCACCTGCAAACGTAAGGGTAATCGTGCTTTCGCCCGGTTTCAGCCTTCCTAATCTGCCTAAATCAAAATCAACCGTATAAGAAGTAAGCACTGAAGTCGAATTACTGCCTGGAGTAACAATCGCCTTCGATACCGTGGTTATTGTATTGGAAATAGAGAAGGGGTTGGATGTTACAGTTTGCGATTCCTTGCTGGTAAACATCTTTAATACGTAATTTCGAGCCACAGAAGGATTCATATAACCGGCCGAATTATTAAAGTTAATACTGGCGGTAGCCGAATTACCAATAGTGATCGGCGTAACGATAACCACTGTGTCATCATCGGCAGTCACATTATTTCTGACTGAAACTGAGGTTGCATTATCTGTGAAACCTCCGCTGCTTACTGAAACATTAGAGGCCAGCAAGTTAGAAGGTATATACGTATTCGGTTCAACAATCATATAAATCAAATCAATACCGGCTGCCAAGCTTCCGAAAGAACCGGTGCGGAATTCAAACTGAAACGCATCGGATTGGTTTACCGTATCCGGCTTGGCCATGATGCGGGATATGGAAAGCTGATCGGGCGATGAAATCGTATATGAATCAGAAACAACAAACGTTGTCTCTGAGCTGGTTCTAATGGAAAGCGAGTAGGATCCGGCACTAATCGGGTTTCCAAGGCCGCTGCCAAGAGCCATAATGATTTGAATGGCTTGTTGGTTTTCAATTTTTACCGGCGTCGTGACAAAAACAGTATCACCTTCACCAGCAGCAGAAGCGGAAGTGCCATTTAACGTAACACCGGATATGGAACCGCTGGGGACCGTCGTGCCATTAGGAAATACAATAGTGATGACCCCTTCAGAGGCCTTCATGGCACCACCCGTACCCATGTTAAACCCGATAAGATAGGAAGCTGACTCTCCGGCCAACGAAGGATTGGGGGATACTGCAGCCGCCGTAACAGTCGATGTAGAAGGGGTGATGGTATAGGCACCCGAAGTTACCAAAGTCGTTTCCTTCGATGTAGCCGCCTGAAGCGTATAATTACCACTTGTCATTGGATTTTTAATTTTGGCCGTGGCGCTGATAACAACCGTAAATGCGGTTCTTCTACCGATATTAACCGGAGTTACAATCGCCAGTCTTTGACCGCTGATCGCCAACGTATTCACCGTGGTATTGTTGACCGTTATAAATGATGGATTGATGGTTTCCGGAACTTCCGTGTCGCTATTGAATACGATGATGATACTGTCCTCATTAGCTAAAAGAAAGGATTGACCTACTGTAGTCGCTGAAGCGATGGTATACTGGCCATAATGATTCGCCTGATCAGGTGTTACACTGACCGTCGGTTGGGTTATATCGGCGAAAAGTATCGCACTGAACAGGAGTAAAAAAC
>Ga0209498_1002776_pt1 | contig 10513 bp, 4 predicted proteins | sample WalLakDeSediment_FD_184131 | JGI IMG/M metagenome (GOLD analysis project Ga0209498, IMG submission 184131) | Lake sediment microbial communities from Walker lake, Nevada to study Microbial Dark Matter (Phase II) - Walker Lake 11/02/13 Deep... | ecosystem: Environmental > Aquatic > Freshwater >... | reverse complement strand
TTTGTTACTACCCACTATCTTGACGAAGCGGAATATTGCAATACGATCCTGCTCATTCATAACGGAAAAATAGTTGCAGGAGGGAGCCCGAGTCAGTTGAAAACCGGTTATATTCATTATCCGGTGCTCGAAATTGCATGTGCGGATAGTATCGAAGCGCTGAGTATTTTACAACGACAGGAGTGGGTGATTGAATCTTCGGTTTTCGGTACTCTTCTCCATGTCAGTGTGGAGGATGCTGAAACATGTCAACCTTTGATTACGCAGATTCTGCAGGAAAAAAGTATCGAAGTCCACCGGATTGATAGAATTGTACCGTCACTCGAAGATGTTTTCATTCATCTTGTTGATCGGGAAATAAATTAATGTTTAACCGTACTATTGCCATAGCGCGTAAAGAGTTCAGACAGGTCGGACGCGACAGACGTTCTCTCGGGATCCTTATTTTTATCCCTGCCTTTATGCTCCTGATGTTCGGATACGCGGTGGATTTTGACGTGCGGGATATCGGGCTCGCGGTTTATGATGCGGATAACAGCTCTCACAGCCGTGAGTTAATCGATAAATTTGTTCACTCCGGTTATTTTGATCTGAAGTATCATCTTGACTCCGCTGCGGAGGTCGATCCCCTGCTTGACCGGGAGCTTGTCCGCGTGGCGATTGTAATCCCTCATGATTTTTCTGCATCTATCCTTACCGGCAACGATGTGCCGATCCAGGTGCTTATCGACGGGGCCAATGCGAGTGCGGCAGCAACGGTCATGGGGTATGTACATACAATAGTTCAGGACTATACACTTGCATTACTGTCGGATGTATTTTTTCCCGGGGCAGGAGCCGAATTCACCTATCCTGTCGATTATCACCCGCGCGTGTGGTATAATCCCGAACTGCGAAGTCCGGTGTTTCTCATTCCGGGTCTGATAGCATTTATTCTAATGGTTACATCGACGGTGGCAACCTCGCTGTCGATCGTACGCGAAATAGAGCTGGGAACGATGGAGCAAATAGCCGTTTCGTCTGTGCACCCGGCGGAATTAATTATCGGGAAAATTATTCCTTATATATTTACGTCGATCCTGTCGACCGTACTCATTCTTATCGGGGGATATCTTCTGTTCGGGGTCGGCGTCGCGGGAAGCTTCCTGATGTTATCGATACTTGTTCTGCTGTTCTTATTTGTCGCGCTTGTATGGGGAGTGATAATTTCCACGACATCGAAAACACAGCAGGTTGCTTTTATGAAGGCATTGACAACAACTATGCTGCCCACATTCATTTTATCGGGTTTTGTGTTTCCGATACACAATATGCCGGTAGTTATTCAGGCGGTTACCTATCTGGTGCCGGCACGTTATTTCCTCGAAGCATTGCGCGCCATAATGATTAAGGGAGTCGGCTTCACAGCCTACTGGGAACAGATCGCGGCATTAATGCTGTTCGGTACGCTCCTCGTCATAGCAAGCACCGTGCACATGAAAAGAAGGGGGTATAGCACATATTGAAAACAATCATGCATTTAATCCGAAAAGAATTCTATCAATTTCTCCGTGACAGAAGTATGATAGCTATTGTGCTGCTTGCGCCGACGATACAGTTGATACTTCTTGGATATGCCGCAATATTGGACGTGCGCAATATTCCTCTCGTGGTGCTTGATATGGATTCCGGTTATCACAGCAGAGCGCTCGTGGATCGGTTTGTCAATTCGGGGTATTATTCTGTCGTTGATCACATACATTCTATGAACGAGATTGACGATTACATCGATCGCGGTGATGCAAGTGTTGCACTTGTCATTCCGAGGCACTTCGGAAATGATCTGTATGCCGGATATAGCGCGAAACTTCAGGTGATTATCGACGGGTCCGAAACAAACATCGCGACAACAGGGATGAATTATGCTTCGATGATCGTGACCCGGTACTCGCAAAATATTATGCTCGAACGAATCGACCGGTCGATGCACGGATCGGTGAACTCACGGGTTATTCCGGAGATACGCATCTGGTATAACCCCGGTTTGGAAAGTCGCAATTTCATGATACCGGGCATCGTCGGTATGCTATTGATGGTAATTACCATCAACCTTACGTCGCTTTCGATTGTGAAAGAGAAAGAGATCGGTACGTTTGAACAGTTGGCAGTGACACCCGTCAGATCATATCACCTGCTTGCCGGTAAAACTATTCCGGCCATGATCATCGGCATGGCTGATGTTATCCTGGTACTCTCAATTGCGTATCTCCATTTCGGAATACCTATAAAAGGAAGCATACTTCTTTTACTTTTTCTGAGTTTGATATATTTATTAACGACGCTGGGGCTCGGGTTATTTGTCTCCACAATATCGCGTACACAGCAACAGGCGATGATGACATCGGTATTTTTTGTTATGTTGCCGATGATTTTCCTTTCGGGTTTTGTTTTCCCTATCTCAAACATGCCGGTTATATTTCAGAACATATCATATCTGTTACCGCTCAGATATTTCTTCGAGATCGTACGCGGTATATTCCTTAAAGGTATCGGTCTCGCCGATCTGTGGAAACAGGTAGTCATGCTTTCAATCTTTGGTGTTGCGATATTTACTCTGAGTGCTCTACGATTCAGAAAGAATGTAGGGTAAGCCACGGTGGCCCGGGGAATGTTCGGATATTTATGAGTTATGCAGGAAACTGCCATAGGAAAACAGGGCGCAATCAAACAAGCATTAAGTATTCTCCATTGCGGTTTTTGTTGAAAAAGCTTAATTTAGTCTGGTTGTGAGCCTTATTTCGATCGATGCAAGCGAGTGGGGTACGATGTAAGAACCGCAGCCTTTGAGATTTTGGACGGAAACAAAGAATTGCTTGATTTGATCTATCAGAATGGAGCTCTTTCCGCGGTACGTAAATCTGCCGGATGATCAGGTTCCATAGATATCCGTGAACATATTGTATAACAAATATTAACGGGCATAACATCGATTGATCCCGAATAACATAAATGAAAGAAAATACAGAGGAAAAAGTATGACAGTATTACATAACATCCAGCAGCTTGGACAGAGCATTTGGTTTGATAACATGAGCCGGGGAATGATCGAGCAGGGAGGATTACAAAAGATGGTTGAGCAGGGATTGCTCGGTGTGACATCGAATCCCTCGATTTTTGAGAAATCTATTACGACCAGCGACGACTATGACGAACAGATTCGCGAGCTTGTTAAAGAAAATCCGGGAATCGATTCCGGTGACATAATACAGGAGCTAATGATCGAAGACATAAGGAATGCCTGCGATGTGCTGAAAACCGTATACGATAAAACCGGCGGTGCTGATGGTTATGTAAGCATAGAGGTCACCCCGCGGAAGGCACACGATACGGAAGCAACCATCGAGGAGGTTCGTTATCTCTGGGAAAGAATCGATCGTCCGAACCTGATGGTGAAAATCCCTGCCACGGATGAAGGGCTTCCCGCGATCGAAGAAATGATTTATGAAGGAAGAAATATCAACGTGACGTTGATATTTTCGGTCGATCGTTATAAGCAGGTTGCCGATGCATACATTTCAGGTATCGAACGACGGGTCAAAGAGGGGAAACCGGTAGATCATATCGCGTCGGTCGCGAGTGTTTTCGTGAGCAGAATAGATACGCTGGTCGACTCGCTACTGGAAGAAAAAATGCAGGAAGCATTTGAGGATGTTGAAAAAGACCAATATAAGAATTTGATGGGGTTGGCGGCGGTTGCAAATACAAAACTGGTGTATAAAGCATATCAGGAAAAATTCACTCACCCGCGATTTATCCGTCTCACCGAAAGAACCGCGCGTGTGCAGCGTCCGCTCTGGGGCAGTACCAGTACAAAGAATCCGGCATATGATGATTTGAAATATGTTGAAACACTTATCGGACCCGACACGGTTAACACGGTCCCTCCAAACACCTATAATGCAATCCTTGAAAAAGCAAAACCGAAGAGGACAATCGAACAGAATGTCGAAAAATCGAGTGAACAAATCCAAGAACTGAAGAAAGCCGGCATCGATATAGATTGGGTCATGAAGAAACTCGAGAATGACGGTGTCGCTGCGTTCGAGAAATCGTTTGACGGGTTGTATGAAAAGTTGGAGAAGAAAAAGAAAGAATTTTCTCCTTCTTCTTCAAGATAAACTTGATTTGCACCATCATTGTCTTGATTGGTAATAATCTATTATTTTATTATCTTATGTCATTAAGCACAATTTAGTGGAAAATTAAGTTATTCTCCATGTATGCGAAAATATGTAAAGATTGCGGGATGGGTCTGTGCTTCAATTCTACTTTTAGTATTATTCCTTCTGATAGCTCTCCAGACCTCTTTCGTTCAAAATAGCATTGCACAGCGGGTTGTCGCGCAACTGTCCGATCAACTGGATACACACATAAGTATAGACCGGTTCCGCATGCGTGTGCCGAAAAGCGTACATTTAAGCGGACTATATGTTCAGGACAGGGATCGGGATACACTCTGGTACAGCGAAACACTGACGGTCAAACTCGATATGTTCGGACTTATACGGAACAGGTTGACCGTTCACTCGGTTTTGCTGGAAAATGTAACCGCGAATATTAACCGGACCTATCCCGATGGACTTTTTAATTTTGATTTCATCCCGGCTGCATTCGCCGGCGATACTCTTGAGGAAGAAACGGTACCGGCTGAAAACGAAAAGGAAGCCGGAGATCCAATGGCTATTTCGATTACCTCGGTGGAGTTGAAAAACATCAATATCCGCTATAACGATGAAGTGGGAGGTGATTCCGTCGGGATATCGCTCACGGAACTCTCATTTGGATTCCGGGAGATTGATCTTGAAGACTCCCGGTTTTCACTTTCTCATTTTCAACTTGACGGTTTGTATGCGCATGTTATTCAGACGAAAGAGAAAGAGCCGGTTGAAACGGAAGCCGGCGAACCGCCTGTCCTCGATCTCTTCGCCGGTCTCATCAGTCTGTCATCTATAGACGTTCGGTATGAAAATATCGTTTCCGGTGATCTCATACATCTCGATCTGCAATCGCTTCAGATAAACGAAGTCGCATATTCGTTGCCGTCGAACGATATCGGCATAGCTGCTATCCGGTTGACACCGACATCGTTTGTATATCGGTCTCCGCCTGAATCTGAAAACGGTACCATCCATGGCGGATTCGACTCTAACGATATGCACATTACCGGATTCACGCTCGACCTTGAGGATATACACTTTACCGGAGAAACAGGTTCAGCGAAGATTCATTCGATCGGATTCCGGGAGAAAAGCGGATTTGTGCTGGAGCAACTCTCGGCAGATATCACAATCGATGACACCTTCGCCCGTATCGATGATCTGATCGTTCGCACCGGTGCATCGGATGTAAGCGCTTCTTTTTCCGCCGGGTATCTGTCCCTTGAGAGTGCACGGGAAGAACCGGGTTCAGTACGTATTAATTTGTCACTCGATGAGTCGTTCCTCGGTTTTACCGATGCCTTGATATTTCAGCCCGGGTTGGCGGATCAGCTTCAGCTTGATAATAATAATGGCCTCACGATCGCTGTAGCGGTGAACGGTACCGTCGATGATCTTATTCTCGGTAGATTCGAAGCAAATATCCCGGAGAACACCCGTCTGAATGCATACGGTCGCATAACCGGACTCCCGGATATTGAATCTGCTATATTTGATCTTACACTGGAGGAAATTACAACCGGCCGCGATGATATCGTCAGACTAGTCGCCGCGGATATGCTTCCCGATAATATCGTTATACCCGGTTCGATGCATCTATCGGGAAAGTACAGAGGATCCGTTCAAGAGTTTGAAACAAGTATCGATGTCCGAACTTCAATTGGTCAGCTCGTTGCAGCTATGACCATGGATATGAGGGAAGATGAAGAGCGGTATAACGGTACGGTTACTGTTAATAATTTCGATATAGGAGCGCTTCTCGACCAGACCGAACAATTTGGCCCGGTTTCACTTACCGCGTCAATTGAGGGGAGCGGCTTCGATTTGGAAGTAATGGATGCATACATGGATGCAACGATCGCTGAAGCTCACTTTCAAGGGTACGATTACAAAGATATACGGATCGATGGGCGGATTCGCAACCGCCGGTTCACCGGGTTTGCGGGTATGGATGATCCGAATCTGGATTTTCGTTTCAACGGCGATGTGCAATTCACCGAGGATGAACCGGTCTTTGCGTTTGAATTTGATCTATGGCATGCAGATCTGTATGCACTCGGTTTCACGGATACTAAGACCGCGGTACGTGTTTCCGTCAATGCGGATTTTACCGGCGCGTCGGTCGAAACAATCGACGGTAATGTGGTTATCCGGGATGCACTCATCACACAGGAGCAAGACCAATACCCTATCGATTCGCTGGTTGTTACGGCGATTGCGGTGCCCGGACATAGTAAACTTACCGTGATGTCTGATTTTTTCAGAGCGGAATATGAGGGTAATGTAACAATAGCGGACCTGCCTTCGGTTATCACGAATCATATAAACCGCTATTTTGAGCTTCATCATGTTGACGATGATGCTACGATGGCAGGCAGCTATTTTAATTTTACTATAGCGTTACAAAAAACGGATTTATTATCCGATGTCCTTCTACCGGATCTTCATGAATTATCCTCTGCAATAATCGAAGGCAGCTATACTTGGGAAGATCGGAATCTCAGTACTCTGATCGACATACCGGTCATTAAGTATGGTTCGTATGAGCTCGATTCTGTACGTGTAAAGATTGAGTCCGACCCGGAACAGATACAATACGACGTACGTTCCACCCGGTTTGAAATGCCGTCCATGAAAATAACAGCACCTGAAATGTATGGTGCAATTCAGAGGAACACGATCTCTACCAATGTCGCCCTGTACAACGATGAACTTGAAACTATCTTTGCAATCGGTACTTTATTTGAAAGCAAGGATACCATATATACCCTCACGCTCCTGCCCGGTGAACTTGTCTTAGTCTACGATAACTGGAATGTTCCGGAGGATAATTATATCCGCTTCGGAGGTAATCATTTTTATGTGTATAATCTTCAATTGGAGCGAAATAACAGCCGCATTATAGTACAAAGCCGGGACGACGGAACGCTTGCACCACCGGTTGAAATTACTCTACAGGAATTTGATATCTCAGGCCTTCCCCGGTTAACCGGTAATGATGATCTTGCATTGGGCGGAAATGTTAGCGGCCGGATTGTTCTCAGTGACATCCTCAGCGAGCTGAAACTGAATGTCGATATGCTCCTTTCCGACTTCTCATTCGGCGGCAGCGATGTCGGAAATATTGCTCTCCGGTTGGAGCAGAATATTCCCGGAAGATATGATCTAGATGCCGTACTTAGCAAGCAGGACAATCAGGCCAACATAACCGGCTATATTGTTACAACGGAAGAAGATGATGAAATAAACCTGTCGGTCGACATCCGCAACCTTAATCTTGCAGCGTTTGAAGGCTTTACGATGGAGCAACTGGATGACCTGAGCGGATCGATTATTGGCGAAGTATCGGTCACCGGTTCGACGTCCACACCCGATGTGAACGGTTCGCTGACTTTTCGTGAGGCATCTTTCCTGGTGACTCAGTTGAATACCCGCTTCAGATTGGAGAACGAGCAGATTGCATTTGAGCGAAACGGACTGTCGTTTCGGGATGTCACGATACGGGACGCCAATAACAATCGTGCTGTGATAGACGGCTCTATTCTCACTCAGGATTTTTCGGATTATCGGTTTGCACTCGATATCCGGTCAAATAATTTTATATTGATGCAAACCGACCGGCAACATAATGATATTTTTTATGGACGCATTATTGTCGATAGTGATATTCGTATCCGCGGGGATCAGAACCTGCCTGTTATAAACGCATCAATCGCTTTCAAAGAAGGAACGGATCTTACTATCGTCGTTCCGGAGCAGGATCCGGAGGTCATAGAGCGTGCAGGTGTTGTCGAATTCGTTAAAATGGATGAAAACCATCGACCAATTCGCGACCTCAATGATTTCCCGGACACTGTTCGAACAGCATTGCAGGGTATCGACCTTACCGCAAATATTGAAGTTAATCCGCAGACCGGTATACGTGTTATTATCGACGAGCAGGCAGGCGATTATCTGCAGATAAGAGGGGGCGGTACGTTGAGTCTGGGAGTTGATCCAAGCGGTCTGTTGAGTATTGCCGGGAGATATGAGGTTACCGCCGGGGCATATCAGATGACGTTCTATGATGTTGCCCGTCGGCGGTACGAACTCCGACCGGGAAGCTACATCCTCTGGTCGGGCGATCCTATGGATGCGGAGGTCGATATGTCCGCGATATACACCGTGCGTACCTCTGCGATCGATCTTGTGGCGGATCAGGTTGGTGATGAGGCTCGTTCACAATTCAGACGGGGACTGCCGTTTCAGGTTTTCCTGAATATGAGGGGAAATCTTCTCTCACCGGATATAAGTTTTCAGATCGATATGCCCGAGGAACAACGCAGTGCATTCGGTGGGGTCGTGTATCAACAGGTGCAACAGATAAATCAGAATGAAACAGAACGAAACAAGCAGGTGTTTGCATTGCTTGTCTTAAACAGATTCCTTGCCGAAAACCCGTTCGATATGGGTGAGGGCGCGGGTCTAACCGGTGCAGCACGGAGCAGTGCCAGTAGACTGCTCACACAGCAATTAAATACATTGTCGGGTCGGTATATCCGTGGTATCGATATCCGGTTTGATGTTGAATCTTACGAAGAATTCACCGAACAGGGACCGGCCGGCCGCACCGAACTTCAGGTGCAGGTGTCGCGAAGATTCCTTGATGACCGTCTTGTTATAGAAGTGGGCGGTCACCTCGATCTTGAAGGAGAGCATGCGCGACGGACCGAGATAAGCGATATTGCAGGGGATGTTGCGGTTGAATATTTACTGACTGAAGACGGGCGGTTTCGAATCCGTGGATTCAGAAAAACCGAATACAGTACACTCGGTGAGGGCGAACTGACCCTGACCGGAATATCACTTGTGTTTTCGCGTGAGTTCAATCGTTTTATGGATATGTTCCGGCGCGATCTTGATAGACAACATGTACCGAATCGGGAGACAGCAGAGAGTCAATAAATGCAAAGTGAAATTATTAGGTGTTATTGGTTATCGGTTATTGGTTATCGGTTAATAGTTAATTGGCGGTGAAGTAAAATGATCATGAGGACAAACAACCATTAACAAATAACCAACAACAAATAACTCATTTTACAATCAATATGCACGATGCCATAAAACATACTACAATAATTCTGCTTGGCGTAGCGTTCCTTGCCGGATGCAGCACAACGCGCCATCTTGCCGAAGATGAAAAACTTTATACCGGTGCCGGTATTGAAATGGTATCGGAGGAGAAAGTGGCCGGGAAGCGTGCTCTAATAGCTGAGCTTGAACAAGTGATTCGTCCCGCTCCGAATGATACATTTCTCGGATTATTCCGTCACCGCTTGTGGTTCTACAATTTTGCGGGTGAAGATGCCATGCGCGGCATACGAGGCTGGATAAAGAATCGACTCGGGCAGCCCCCCGTTTTACTCGATCATGCAAATCCGGAGAATACCTCTATCCTGATGATGAATCGCCTTCAAAACCGGGGTTACTTCGATGCAGAAATCGAATACAGCATACGTGAGAAAAAGAGAACGGCAAGTATTTTATACACGGTGTATCCAAAGCATCCATACATGCTAAACGGTATTCACTTCCCAGATCCTGTCACGGACGTACAGACTGCCATTCGCGAATTACAGGATGAAACAATTCTCCGCACGGGGGATATATTTAACCTGTCCGCACTTCGCGACGAAAGAGAGCGTATCGATACCAGGTTAAAAAACAAGGGATTTTATTATTTTAATGCTGACTATATCCGGTTCCTTGCTGACAGTACTATCGGTGCTAATAAAGTTAATTTGTATCTTACGTTACGCGACGATGCTCCCGGTCGGGCTTACAGACGGTATCGTATGGGAACTATATATGTATATCCCGATTATACGCTCGATCGCGATCCGGCAACTGCAATCTCAGACACCGTTACGATCAATCACACAAATATAATTCAACACGAACACAGATTCCGCCCGGAAATGCTGGCGCGGTTGATATTTCTTGACCCGGATGAGCTATATAACCGGAGGGATCACGTGCTCACCATAAACCGGCTTATGGGACTCGGAACATTCAGGTATGTCAATATGCGTTTTCTTGAGTATGAAAGAAACGGTGAACCATTACTCGATGCTCATATATATCTGACGCCTGCGAAAGAACGTTCTATACGTGCGGAGGTCCGTGCGGTAAGTAAGTCGAATGATCTCGCAGGTCCGGGAATAAGTGTCGGTTATCGTAACAGGAATCTATTCCGCGGTGCGGAATTATTTACGGCAGATATAAATACAAGCTTTGAGACGCAGCTCGGAAGCGGACGCCGGGGACTTGAACTCCTT
>Ga0209498_1002772_pt1 | contig 10520 bp, 21 predicted proteins | sample WalLakDeSediment_FD_184131 | JGI IMG/M metagenome (GOLD analysis project Ga0209498, IMG submission 184131) | Lake sediment microbial communities from Walker lake, Nevada to study Microbial Dark Matter (Phase II) - Walker Lake 11/02/13 Deep... | ecosystem: Environmental > Aquatic > Freshwater >... | reverse complement strand
GCGCGGCGCGCAACCTGCCGTGGGTCAACGTCATGCCGTCGCGCGGCCTCAACGTCTACGACATCCTGCGCAGCGAGCGGCTCATCGCCGACGCCGCGATCTTCGGCGAGGAGGCGGACGCGTGAGCCCCTACGACGTGCTGCAGCGGCCCGTCCTCTCCGAGAAGGCGGTCGGCGAGATCGATGCCGGCAAGTACGCCTTCTTCGTCCACCCCGACGCCAGCCGCACGCAGGTGAAGGACGCGGTCGAGAAGGTGTTCCGGGTCGACGTCGTCAAGGTCAACATCCTCTATGTCCGCGGCAAGGAGAAGCGGATGGGTCGCTTCGTCGGCCGCACGGCCGAGCGCAAGAAGGCGCTCGTCACCCTCGCCGCCGGCCAACGCATCCAACAGCTCGAAGGCCTGACCTGAGGGAGGGACGATGGCCACCAAGAAGTACCGCCCCTACACGCCCTCCCGTCGTTTCATGACCACCTCGGACTTCGCCGAGGTCACCAAGACGACGCCGGAGAAGTCGCTGCTCGAGCCGCGGCCCCGCAGCGGCGGCCGCAACAACCGCGGCCGCATCACCAGTCGCTTCATCGGCGGCGGCCACAAGCGCCGCTACCGGGTGATCGACTTCGTGCGCCGCGACAAAGCCGGCGTGCCGGCCAAGGTCGCCGGCATCGAGTACGACCCCAACCGCAGCGCCAACATCGCGCTGCTCCACTACCTCGACGGCGAGAAGCGTTACATCATCGCGCCGGAGAAGCTGGCCGTCGGCAGCCGCATCGTCGCCGGCCCCGAGGCCGAGCCGGTCGTGGGGAACGCCATGCCGCTGCGATTCGTGCCGGTCGGTGCGGTCGTCCATGCGATCGAGCTCATCCCCGGCAAGGGCGCCCAGCTGGCCCGCAGCGCCGGCACCTCGGTGCAGATCCAGGGCCGCGACGGCGACTACGTCACCCTGCGGCTCCCCTCGGGCGAGCTGCGCCGCATCCACGGCGAGTGCTACGCCACGCTCGGGTCGGTCGGCAACGCCGACCACAAGAACATCGTCTACGGCAAGGCGGGCCGCACGCGCTGGATGGGCCGCAAGCCGCACAACCGCGGCCGCTCGATGAACCCCGTCGACCACCCGCACGGCGGTGGCGAGGGTCGCTCGACGAGTGGTCGCCCGCCGGTCAGCCCCTGGGGCCAGCAAGCCAAGGGCTACCGCACCCGCGACAAGCGCAAGGTCTCGAGCCGTTTCATCGTGCGCCGTCGGAAGGAGAAGTGAGGCGATGGCCCGCAGCCTGAAGAAGGGACCGTTCGTCGACGGCCACCTGCTCAAGAAGATCGACGCGGCGAACGCCGGCGGCGACCGCCGCGTGATCAAGACCTGGAGCCGGCGCAGCACGATCGTGCCGGAGATGGTCGGCCACACGATCGGCGTCTACAACGGCCGCCAGCACGTGCCCGTGTTCGTGCAGGAGAACATGGTCGGCCACAAGCTGGGCGAGTTCTCGCCCACCCGCAGCTTCCGCGGTCACAGCGGCGGGAAGGGGTGAGCATGCCCGCGTCCGCCAAGCTCCGCATGCTCCGCTCCACCCCGCGCAAGACGCGGCTGGTCGCCGACCTCATCCGCGGCAAGGGCGTCGCCGAGGCCGAGTCGATCCTCAAGTTCACCGACCGTCGGGTGGCGACCCCGCTGCTGAAGCTGCTGCTGAGCGCCAAGGCCAACGCGGTCAACAACCACGACATGTTCGAGGACGCGCTCTTCGTGCAGGAGGTCCAGGTCGGCGACGGGCCGACCCTCAAGCGCTTCCTGCCGCGCGCCCGCGGGCGCGCCGACCTGCTGCGCAAGCGCACCAGCCACATCGAGATCACCCTGGAGGAACGCCGTGGGTAACAAGATCAACCCGCTGGGCTTCCGCCTCGGCGTCAACAAGAGCTCCTCGGCCCGCTGGTACGCCGGCACCAAGACGTACCCGAAGCTGCTGCAGGAGGACGAGGCCATCCGCGCCGCCATCGTCGAGGACGTCGGCCGAGCGGGGATCTCGCGCATCGACATCGAGCGTGCCGCCCACAACGTCAACGTCACCATCACCACGGCCAAGCCCGGCGTGGTCATCGGCCGCGGCGGCGAGTCGATCAAGGCCCTGCGCACCAAGCTCGACGGCGTCGTCGACGGCACCGTCGCGGTCAACGTGCAGGAGGTCGGCAACCCCAACATCGTGGCGCCCCTGGTGGCGCAGCGCATCGCCGAGCAGCTCGAGCGGCGCTTCGCCTTCCGGCGCGCGATGAAGCAGGCGGTCCAGCGCACGATGGAGTCCGGCGCCCGGGGCGTCAAGATCCGCTGCTCCGGCCGCCTCGGCGGCACCGAGCAGGCGCGTCCCGAGTGGTACGCCGACGGCCGCGTGCCGCTGCAGACCCTGCGCGCCGACATCGACTACGGCACCGCCGAGGCCAAGACGACCTACGGCATCATCGGCGTGAAGGCCTGGGTGTTCCACGGCGAGATCGTCGGCGACCGCACCCGCGGCCGCGCCGTGCTGCCGCGCCCGCGCCAGGACGAGGACAAGCGGAACCGCCGGCGGCGGCCCGCGGCGCGTCGTCGCGACGGCGCCCCCGGGAGCCCGGCCGGCCCCGGCGCCAAGCCGGGCCCCGGCGGCGCCCGCGCGCGGGTGAGGAAGGACCGCTGAGCCATGCTGCTGCCGAAACGCGTCAAGTACCGCAAGCAGATGCGCGGCCGGATGACCGGCGCCACCAAGGGCGGCGACTACGTCGCCTTCGGGGACTACGGACTGGTCGCCATGGAGCCCGCCTGGATCAAGTCGAACCAGATCGAGGCCTGCCGCGTCACCATGAGCCGCTTCTTCCGACGGGGCGGCAAGATCTACATCCGCATCTTCCCCGACAAGCCGGTCACCAAGAAGCCCCAAGAGGTCCGGATGGGGAAGGGCAAGGGCGCCGTCGAGTACTGGGTGTCCGTCGTCAAGCCCGGCCGCGTGCTGTTCGAGGTGGCCAACGTCACCGAGGAGCAGGCGCGGGAGGCCTTCCGGCTCGCCGCCCACAAGCTGCCCATCGAGGTCAGGATGGTCAAGCGCGAGGTCTACGATGAAGCCCAATGAGGCCCGCAACCTCAACGCCGAGGAGATCAAGGAGGCGGTCGCGGAGCGGCGCCAGGAGCTGCTCGACCTTCGCTTCCAGGCGGCGGTGGGGCAGGCGAGCAACCCCCGACGCATCCGCGCCGCCAAGCGCGAGATCGCGCGGCTGCTGACCGTGGCCCATGAGAAGGAGCAGCGCAAGTGAAGAAGGTCCTGCAGGGCCGCGTCACCTCCGACAAGGCCGACAAGACGGTCACCGTGCTGGTCGAGCGGCGCTTCAAGCACCCGCTCTACGGCAAGGTCGTCACCGTCTCCAAGAAGTACCTGGCCCACGACGAGACGAACGCGTACGGCACCGGCGACACGGTCGAGATCACCGCGGCGCGGCCCCTGAGCCGCCACAAGCGCTTCGTGGTCACGCGGCTGGTCGAGAAGGCACGAGCCTGACGCCATGATCCAACAGGAGACCTACCTCGACGTGGCCGACAACTCCGGCGCCCGGCGCATCCAGTGCATCCGGGTGCTGGGCACCGGCCAGCAGTGGGTCGGCGGCGTCGGCGACATCATCGTCGCGGCCGTCAAGGACGCGATCCCCCACGCCGCCGTCAAGAAGGGCGACGTGGTCAAGGCGGTCATCGTCCGGACCAAGAAGGAGATCAACCGCGCCGACGGCTCGTCGATCCGCTTCGACAGCAACGCCGCGGTGATCATCAACAACCAGAACGAGCCGCGCGGCACGCGCGTGTTCGGGCCCGTCGCGCGCGAGCTGCGCGACAAGAAGTTCATGCGCATCGTGTCGCTGGCGCCGGAGGTGCTGTGATGGCCCGCAACGTGATCGGCGCCAAGGTCGTCGGCAAGCCGACCGCCGTGAAGCTGCGCCTGAAGAAGGGCGACCAGGTGCGCGTGATGTCCGGCAAGCACCGCGGCGCCGAGGGCGAGATCCTGCGGGTCGACCACGAGGCCAACCGCGTCCTCATCAAGAACGTCAACGTCATCAAGAAGGCGCAGAAGCCCACCCAGGACAACCCCCGGGGCGGCTTCAAGGAGCAGGAGGCGCCGGTCCACGCCAGCAACGTGCGCGTGCTGGATCCGAAGACGAACACGCCCACCCGCATCGGTAGCCGCGTGCTGCCGGACGGCCGCAAGGTGCGCGTCAGCGTCAAGTCGGGCACCGTGCTCGACGAATGAGGCAGGAGATGCAGAAGGTCGACCTCCCCATCAAGCGGCGCTACGCCGAGGCCGTGCCGGTGCTCCAGGAGCGCCACGGCTACACCAACGTCATGGCCGTCCCACGGGTCGAGAAGATCGTCCTGAACATGGGTGTCGGCGAGGCCCGCGAGGACAGCAAGGTGCTCGAGAAGGCCAGTCGCGACATGGCCAACATCGCGCTGCAGCGCCCGGTGATCACCAGGGCCAAGAAGTCGGTGTCGAACTTCAAGATCCGCGCCGGCATGAACGTGGGCCTGAAGGTCACCCTGCGCCGCGAGCGCATGTGGGCCTTCCTCGACAAGCTGGTCAACGTCGCCCTGCCGCGCGTGCGCGACTTCCGCGGCATCAGCGCCAACGCCTTCGACGGCCGCGGCAACTACAGCCTGGGTCTCAAGGAGCAGCTGGTGTTCCCCGAGATCAGCTACGACCAGGTCGACGCGACGCGCGGCATGGACGTCACCATCGTGACGACGGCGGCCACCGACGAAGAGGCGCGCAGCCTCCTCGAGCTGCTCGGCATGCCGTTCCGGAAGTAAAGGAGCACGGATGGCCACCAAAGCCCACATCGCCAAGTCGAGCCGCGCGCCCAAGTTCTCGGTGCGCTCGGTGCGACGCTGCCACCGCTGCGGGCGCGCCCGCGGGTACCTGCGCGACTTCGGCCTGTGCCGCATCTGCGTCCGCGAGATGGCGCACAAGGGGTACCTGCCGGGCGTCGTCAAGGCGTCCTGGTAACGAGGCATAACCGAGACATCGCTTTCATGGGCCGAAGGTCGGGTCGCTTGATCCGAAACCACGCCCGGAACGGAACCGAATGCAGACAGACCCGATTGCCGACATGCTGACGCGCATCCGCAACGCGGTGGCCATCGCCAACGCCAGCGTCGACGTGCCCGCCAGCAGCTTCAAGCTCTCCCTGGCCGAGGTGCTGGTACGCGAGGGCTACCTCAAGTCCGTGGAGCGCGCCACCGACGAGCGGGGCCACCCGATCCTGCGCATCGGGCTCAAGTACGGGCCCAAGCGCGCCCCGGTCATCCACCAGCTCAGCCGCGTGTCCAAGCCCGGCCGCCGCGCGTACGCCAAGGCCAAGCAGGTGCCGGTCGTGCGCGGCGGGCTCGGGATCGCCGTGATCTCCACCCCGCAGGGCCTGCTGGTCGATCGCGACGCTCGCCGCAAGAACGTCGGCGGCGAGGTCGTCTGCGAGGTGTGGTGATGAGCCGCATCGGACGTTCGCCCATCCCCCTGCCGAAGGGCGTCGAGGTCGCCGCGGCGGCCGGGCGGGTCACCGTCAAGGGGCCCAAGGGCGCCCTCGAGGTGGCCATCAGCCCGCGGCTGACGGTCGAGATCGAGGGCGGCGAGGTGCGGGTGCAGCGCCCGGGCGACGCCCGCGCCGATCGTGCCCAGCACGGCCTGGCGCGCACGCTGATCGCCAACGCGATCACCGGCGTCAGCGAGGGCTTCTCCAAGCGGCTCGAGATCCAGGGCGTCGGCTACCGCTGCGTCATGAAGGGGACGACGCTCGAGCTCTCGCTCGGGTTCTCGCACCCGGTCGCGGTCGAGGCGCCCGAGGGCATCACCATCGCCGCCACCGAGCCGACCAAGATCACCGTGTCCGGCATCGACAAGCAGCTGGTCGGCCAGGTGGCCGCCAACATCCGCGCGCTGCGCTCGCCCGACAGCTACCACGGCAAGGGCGTCCGCTACCAAGGCGAGTACGTCAAGCTCAAGCCCGGCAAGGCCGCGGCGCGTTGAGGGGTTAGGACGCGATGAAGACGCTCACCGCCAGGGACCGTCGCACGTACCGCACCCGCCGCCGGATCAGCCGGCCGGTCGCCACCGACCGGTTGCGGCTGACGGTGTTCCGCAGCGCGCGCCACATCTATGCCCAGGTCATCGACGACGCCCAGGGCGTCACGGTGGCCGAGGCCAACAGCAAGTCGCTCGCGCTCGCGGGCGACAAGTCCGCCCAGGCGAAGGCCGTCGGCCTCGCGCTGGCCGAACGCGCCCAGGCGGCCGGCGTGCGCCGGGTCGTGTTCGACCGGGGCCCGTTCCGTTTCCACGGCCGCGTGAAGGCGCTCGCCGAGGGTGCCCGCGAGGGAGGCCTGGAGTTCTGATGGCTGATACCGACTTCGAAGACAAGGTCATCTTCATCCGCCGCACCGCCAAGACCTACAAGGGCGGCCGCCGCTTCCGGTTCGGCGCCATGGTCGTCATCGGCGACCGCAACGGCCGCGTCGGGCTCGGCCTCGGCAAGGCCAAGGAGGTGCCGGTGGCGGTCCAGAAGGGCCAGTACGTCGCGCGCCGCAACCTCTTCGACGTGCCGATCGAGGAGCCGGGCACCATCCCGCACGAGGTGCGCGGCCAGCACGGCACCAGCTCCGTCATGCTCAAGCCCGCGGGGGCCGGGACCGGCGTCATCGCCGGCTCGGTGCCGCGCGCCATCGTCGAGCTCGCCGGCTACCGCAACCTGCTCACCAAGGAGCTGGGCTCGCGCAACCAGACGAACGTCGCCTACGCGGTCATCGACGGCCTCAAGCAGCTCAAGACGTACGAGGAGTCCAAGCGCGAGCGGGAGCGGGCCGAATGAGGATCACCCTCCGGCGCTCGCTGATCGGCGTCAAGAAGGACCAGCGCGCCACCGTGTACGCGCTCGGCCTGCGCAAGACCGGCGACACCCGCGAGGTCGCCGACACCTCCGACGTGCGCGGCATGGTCGACAAGGTCGCGTACCTCCTCGAGATCGAAGGGCAGGGTTCAGCGTGAAACTCAACGAACTCAAGCCCGCCCCCGGCAGCAAGAAGACGCGCCGTCGCGTCGGCCGGGGCCTGGGCAGCGGGCGCGGCAAGACCGCGGGACGCGGGCAGAAGGGCCAGGCCAGCCGCTCGGGCTTCAGCCAGGGCGCCGGCTGGGAGGGCGGCCGCTCGCGCCTGATCATGCGGCTCCCGAAACGCGGCTTCGCCAAGGTCCAGGTGCCGGTCCAGATCGTCAACGTCGGCGACCTCAACGGCTTCGAGGAAGGCACCGCGATCGACGTCGAGACGCTCGTCGCCGTGGGCCTCGTCCGCCACCTCACACGACCCGTCAAGCTGCTCGCCAACGGCACCCTCGAGGTCAAGGGCCTGCAGATCGAGGTCGACGCCTGCAGCGCCGCGGCCGTCCGCGCCGTCACCGGCCTCGGCGGCAGCGTCACGGTGGCGGTGGCCCCGTCCGATGAAGCGGTCGTCCCCGGCGACGAACCAGGGACGACGGAGCGCGCCTGATGCTCGCCGCCTTTCGGAATGCGCTCGTCATTCCGGACTTGCGGGCGAAGCTGCTCGTGACGATCGGCCTGCTGTCGATCTACCGGCTGATGGTGTTCATCCCCACGCCGGGCATCGACATCGACCGCCTCCGTGCCGGGGCGTTCGGCCAGGGCGACGTGTTCACGCTGCTCAACTTCATCTCCGGGGGGAACTTCGAGGTCTTCTCGATCGCGGCGCTGGGGGTCATCCCCTACATCACCGCCAGCATCATCATCCAGCTCCTCACCTCCACCTACCCGCCGCTCGAGAAGCTGGCGCGCGAGGGCGAGGAGGGGCGGAAGAAGATCACCCAGTACACGCGCTACGGCGCGATCGCGCTGGCGGCCGTCCAGTCCGTGTTCCTGGCGATCGCCCTGCTCGGCCCCTCGGGCGCCCTCAAGATCGGCTGGGCCAACGGCCCCTTCTTCTGGTTCATCGTGCTCGTCACCCAGGTCGCCGGCGTCTCCACGGTCATCTGGCTGGGCGAGAAGATCACCGAGCACGGCATCGGCAACGGCATCTCGCTGGTCATCTACGCCGGCATCGTCGCCGCCTTCCCCGGCGCGCTCAGCCAGCAGTTCATCCTGATCGGCCAGGGCGAGGCGAACGTGTTCGGCCTGATCATCTTCTTCGCGCTGCTGGTGGTGGCGATCTCGGGCATGGTGCTGGTGCAGCAGGCCGAGCGCCGCATCCCGGTGCAGTACGCCCGCAAGGTGGTCGGCCGCAAGGTGATGGGCGGCCAGTCGACCTACATCCCGCTGCGGCTCAACGCCGCCGGCGTGATCCCCATCATCTTCGCGGTGTCGATCCTGATCCTGCCGCAGACGCTCATCGGCTCGTTCCCCGACATCGGCTGGCTGCAGGCCATCGGCGCCTGGTTCAACCCCGCCCAGTGGCAGGGTCTGTTGACCTCGACCGCGCTCATCGTCGCGTTCACCTACTTCTACACCCAGATCAGCTTCGACCCGCGGCGCATCTCCGAGAACCTGCGCGAGTACGGCGGCTTCGTCCCCGGCGTCCGCCCCGGCCAGCCGACCACCGAGCACCTCGGCCGCATCACTGGCCGCATCACGCTCTGGGGCGCACTCTTCCTCGGCGCCGTCAACGCCCTGCCGCAGACGCTGGCGTGGATCACCGGCGCCGGGCAGATCAGCTTCGTGTTCTCCGGCATCGGCCTGCTGATCATGGTCGGGGTGGCGCTCGACACCCTGCGCCAGCTCGAGTCGCAGCTGATGATGCGCCACTACGAGGGCTTCGTCTCGAAGGGCCGCATCCGCGGCCGCGGCCGGAGGTTCTGATGGCCACCCACGCCGCCCGTCCCCCCGAGGTGCTGCTGCTGATGGGTCCCCCCGGGGCCGGCAAGGGCACCCAGGCCGCTCGCGTGGCGGTCGCCCGCGGACTCGCCAAGCTCTCCACCGGTGACATGCTGCGCGCCCACGTCGGCGCCGGCACCGAGCTCGGGCGCCGCGCCAAGGCGATCATGGACAGCGGCGAGCTGGTGCCCGACGACGTCATCATCGGCATGGTGCGCGCCGAGCTGGCGGCCGCGGAGTCGATCCGCTTCCTGCTCGACGGCTTCCCGCGCACGGCCGCCCAGGCGGCCGCGCTGGACGCCCTGCTGGCCGACATGGGCGCGGCGGTCACCGCCGCCGTGGCGGTCGAGGTCGAGACCGAGGAGCTGGTGGGGCGCATGCTGAAGCGGGCCCGCGAGGAGGGGCGCTCGGACGACAACGAGGCCACCATCCGCAACCGCATGGCCGTGTACCACGCGCAGACCAAGCCGCTGCTCGACTACTACCGCGGGCAGGGCAAGCTGCGCGCCGTCGACGGCCTCGGCAGCGTCGACGAGGTCACCGAACGCATCGAGGAGGCGCTCCCTTGAGCGCTCTCGCGATCCGACGGAGCGGCGCGTGATCCATCTCAAGCGTCGCGCCGAGCTCGAGGTCATGGCCGAGGCCGCGCGGGTCAACCGCGAGGCCATGGACGCGGTGGCGGCGGCCGTCGCGCCGGGGGTCACGACCGCCGAGTTGAACCGGATCGCCGAGGATGCTATCCTCTCGCGCGGTGGACGGCCCGCCTTCAAGGGCTACCAAGGCTCGTCCGGCACGCCGTTCCCGGGCACGCTCTGCACGTCGGTCAACGAGGTGGTCGTCCACGGCATCCCGGACGACCGGCCGCTGGCCGACGGCGACATCGTGTCCGTCGACATCGGCACCTTCTACCGGGGCTTCGCCGCCGATCTGGCACGCACGTTCGCCGTCGGCGAGGTCTCCGAGGAGGCGTGCCGCCTCATCGCCGCCACCGAGCGCTCGCTCGCGGCCGGCATCGAGGCGGCGCACGCAGGCAACCGGATCGGTGACGTCTCCGCGGCCATCCAGGGCGTCATCGAGTCGGAGGGATTCTGGGTCGTGCGCGAGTTCGTCGGGCACGGCATCGGTCGCAGCTTCCACGAGGACCCCGAGGTCCCCAATCACGGCCGCGGCGGCACCGGCCCCGTCCTACGCCCCGGCCTCGTCCTCGCCATCGAACCGATGGTGACCACCCGATCCACCCGGGTGATCGTACTGGACGACGGCTGGACGGCCCCCACCGCGGACGGATCGCTCGCCGCCCACGTCGAGCACACCGTGGCCGTCACCGAAGGCGGTCCGTGGGTGCTCACCGCAGCACCGGAACGGGTCCCGGCGTCGGCCGCGGCCCCCAGGAGGTAGGCATGGCGCGAAGAAGGTTCACCGGCCCTCCCAAGCCGCGCCGCGACGAGGAGACCACCCAGGACACCATCCGCACGGAGGGTGTCGTCCTCGAGGCGCGACCCAACACGACCTTCATGGTCCAGTTGGATGCCGGGCCGGAGATCCTCGCCCACGTGGGCGGCAAGATGCGCCGGCACTACATCCGCATCCTCCCGGGCGACCGGGTCGTCATCGAGATCAGCACGTACGACCCCGAGAAGGGTCGGATCGTGTACCG
>Ga0209498_1002771_pt1 | contig 10524 bp, 9 predicted proteins | sample WalLakDeSediment_FD_184131 | JGI IMG/M metagenome (GOLD analysis project Ga0209498, IMG submission 184131) | Lake sediment microbial communities from Walker lake, Nevada to study Microbial Dark Matter (Phase II) - Walker Lake 11/02/13 Deep... | ecosystem: Environmental > Aquatic > Freshwater >... | reverse complement strand
CCGCCGGTCTTCGGAGCTTTGCTTGGCAACTTCCAGGGCGTTCAGCAGGCTCGCGACGGTGCCGCCGCTGAATGTGCCCTTCATGCGGCGCACGAACAGCTTCACTGAGCTGCAGGGCCGTCCGTAGCGGGCCACGGCATGCTGTTGCAGGAACAGGCAGCCGAGGTCGGACGGGATGGAGTCGAAGCCGCAGGAATGCACGATTCGCGCCCCGGTCTCTTTCGCGCGCGCCTCGTGCTGGTCGATCATGCGGCGCATCCAGTGCACCTCGCCGCTGAGGTCGCAATAGCTGGTGCCCAGGTCGGCGCACGCCGCGACCAGTTCCGAGCCATACAGCGCATAGGGGCCGACGGTCGAGCACACGGCCCGCGTCCGGCGGGCGAGGTCCGCCATCGACTGCGGGTCATGGCTGTCGCCGAGCACGACCGGAATGCCGGGCGCGCCGACCTCGGCGAGCGTCGCCGCCAGCTTGTCGGCGTTGCGGCCGCCGACCGCCCAGCGCAGCTTGCGCGCCGGACCCACGTACGCGAGATGTTCGGCGACCAGGCGCCCGGTGAAACCGGAGGCGCCCCAGAGAATCAGGTCGAAGTCACGCTTGGTCATCGTTCGTCCATGAGCGGGCCGGGTTGGAGCCACGAGCCGTTAACGATAACAAGAATGTCGGATGACCGGGGGCGGGTGGCCATGGGCGCGCCGGGATTCCATAATCGGAATCCCTCGCACAGCAGCGGAGATCACCATGAAGACGCGCGCCGCCGTGGCCCACGCAGCGGGCCAGCCCCTGACCATCGAGACGGTTGACCTCGACGGCCCGCGTGCCGGTGAAGTGCTGGTCGAGATCCGCGCGACCGGCGTCTGCCACACCGATGCATTCACGCTCTCGGGCGAGGACCCCGAGGGCGCCTTTCCCGCGATTCTCGGGCACGAGGGCGCCGGCGTGGTGGTGGATGTCGGGCCGGGCGTGAAGAACGTCCGCAAGGGCGACCACGTCATCCCGCTGTACACGCCGGAATGCCGCGAGTGCGAGTATTGCCTGAACCCGAAGACCAACCTCTGCCAGGCGATCCGCTCGACCCAGGGCCGTGGCGTCATGCCGGACGGCTCCAGCCGCTTCTCGCTCGACGGCCGGCCCTTGCTGCACTACATGGGCTGCTCGACGTTCTCCAACTACACGGTGCTGCCGGAAATCGCCGTGGCGAAGATCCGCGCGGATGCGCCGTTCGACAAGGTCTGTTACATCGGCTGCGGCGTGACGACCGGGATCGGCGCGGTGGTGTTCACCGCCAAGGTCGAGCCCGGCTCGACAGTGGCGGTGTTCGGTCTCGGTGGCATCGGCCTGAACGTGGTGCAGGGCGCGCGCATGGTCGGGGCGGACCGGATCATCGGCATCGACACCAACCCGGCGAAGGCGCGGCTGGCCGAGCGCTTCGGCATGACCGACTTCATCAACGCCGCCGAGTCGCCGGACGTGGTCGCGGAGGTGATTGCCATGACCAACGGCGGCGTGGACTACAGCTTCGAGTGCATCGGCAACGTCAAGGTCATGCGCCAGGCGCTGGAGTGCTGCCACAAGGGCTGGGGCACCAGCGTGATCATCGGCGTGGCCGGCGCGGGGCAGGAAATCGCCACGCGGCCGTTCCAGCTGGTTACCGGGCGCAACTGGCGCGGCAGCGCCTTTGGCGGCGCACGCGGCCGCACCGACGTGCCGAAGATCGTAGAGTGGTACATGGACGGCAAGATCAACATCGATGACCTGATCACCCACACCATGCCGCTCGAAGAAATCAACACGGCCTTCGACCTGATGCACGAAGGCAAGAGCATCCGCTCCGTGGTGCTGTACTGAGATGGGCGTGCAGCCCGGCATGGAGACGATCTCGGAGCATCGCTGCTTCGGCGGCAAGGTGGGCTATTACCAGCACCGCTCGACGGTGAACGACTGTGACATGCGCTTCGCCGTCTACGTGCCGCCTGCGGCCAGCCGCGGCCCGGTCCCGGTGCTGACCTGGCTGGCGGGCCTGACCTGCACCGAGGAAACCTTCATGATCAAGGCCGGGGCGCAGCGCGTCGCGGCCGAGCTCGGCCTCATGCTGGTGGCGCCGGACACCAGCCCGCGCGGAGAAGGCGTGGCCGACGCGGCGGACGGCGCCTGGGATCTCGGCCTCGGCGCCGGCTTTTATCTCGATGCGACCGAGCCGCCGTGGGCGCGACACTACCGGATGCACAGCTATCTCGCGACGGAGCTGCCGGCCGTCATCGGCGCCTGCTTTCCCGCGGACTTGCGGCGCCAGGGAATCTTCGGGCACTCCATGGGTGGCCATGGCGCGCTGGTAATGAGCTTGCGCCACCCTGACGTGTACGCGTCGGTCTCGGCGTTCGCGCCCATCGCCGCGCCGGGCCGTTGCCCGTGGGGAGAGAAGGCCTTCACCGCCTACCTCGGCGAAGACCGCGAGCAGTGGGCGGGCTGGGACGCCGCCGAGCTGGTGCGTCGCGCCGGGGATCTGCACGGCCGGCCGAAGATCCTGGTGGACCAGGGTCTCGATGACCCGTTCCTTGCCACGCAACTGCATCCGGAGGCCCTCGAAGCCGCCTGCGCCGAGGCCGGCCAGGCGCTCGAGCTGCGCCGCCACCCGGGCTATGACCACGGGTATTTCTTCATTGCCTCTTTCATCGAGGATCACCTGCGCCACCACGCCGCATTACTGGGCGCCGCGCCATGAGCGAAGCTGACCGCGAGCGCTGGGACACGCGCTATGCCCGGGGAGATCTTGTGATGGGTCCCGGGTTGAAGCCCTTCGTCACCGAACTCGCGCGCGTCCTGCCATGCGCCGGACATGCCCTCGACATCGCCTGCGGCGAGGGCCAGCTCGCCGAGTGGCTGGCGCGGCGCGGGCTTGCGGTGACCGCGGTCGACATCTCGCCCGTCGCGCTCGACAAGCTGTGCGCCCGGGCCGCCGCCGGGGACTTCGCGAGCCGCCTGCACGTGATCGAGGCGGACCTCGACGAGGGCCTGCCGCCCATCCCACCAGGGCTGGATCTCGTCACCTGCATCGATTTCTATTCGCCGGCGATCATGCGCCAGGCGCGCCGCCTGCTCGCGCCGGGCGGGTTGCTGCTGGTCGAGGTGGTACTGCAGTCAGCTGGCGGCGACAGTCCCCACCGGGCGACGCCGGGAGAGGCGCTCGGCTTCGCCCGAGGGCTGCATCTGCATTTCTACCGGGAAGGCGTGGTGGGCGGCCGCATGCTGGCGCAGCTGCTCGCGCAGCGCCCGCCCGCCGCGTGCCTGGCGTTCAGCGACTGAGTACGAGCTTGCCGTCGCTGGTGACGCGCAGCAGGTACTCGTCGGTGCCGTGAACGATCACCACCTCGTTATCGCCGCCCAGTACGATCTTGCTGGGGATGCGCGCGGGCCGTGCCGCGAGGCGGTTTACCACGCCGGTTCGACCCGTCGGACTAGGCTCGGGGGTCTGCTTGTTCATCGGACACACCTCGGACGCCCGTCGATTGGAACCCAACTTTGGCGTTCCGGGGCGCTGCGAAGCAATCGGGGTTTCCCGCAGTCCGGGCAATCGGCTCAGCCGGCTTCGAAGGCCCGGCCGGCCAGTTCCTCGAGCCGGGAACGCTGCCCGAGCAGCGAGCGGTGCACGTTCAGCTGGCCGCGCGCGCGCGCCAGGTTGTGCTCCGCGCGGCCCGGGAAAAGCGCCGGATTCCAGCCGAAATAGCGCTCGTTGAGAATGTCCGCGCAGAAGCGGGCGGCGAGCTCGACCTGGATGGTCGCGGTCGCGTCCACGGCGCAGGCGCCTTCGGCAGGACGCAGCCAGCCCCGGGCGGCCTCGCCGTAGCCGCGCACCGCGGCCCCGAACAAGGTCGCTGAGAAGCTTCCCCGCGGATCGTCCTCGCCGGCCACGTTGCACCAGGAGCGCAGGGCGTCGCCCAGCTCGAATGGCAGCGCCATCCGGCCGAGGGTGTCGAGGTCGAGCATGCACAGGGCCTCGTCGCGCGCTGACGCAAACACCAGGTTACTGATCTTGGGATCGCCGTGGACGACGCGCGAGGGCGTTTCGGGGAGCGGCGGCAAGTCCGCTGCGGCCGCGAAAATCTCCTCGGCCAGCGGTGCGGCGGCGTCATACCGCCGATGAGCGCGGTTTGCCTCGAGCGCGCGCGAAAGATCGGCCAGGTGCCTGGCGGGCTCGTGCACCGGCGGCCGGACATGGCGGAACTGGTGGTCCAGGTCATCCAGCGCGCAATGGAAAGCGGCCAGCAGTCGCCCGGCCTCGCGCGCCTGGTCGGGGTTGCCGATGGCATCGAGGACGCGCCCCGGGATGCGGGTCAGTACGCGCCACGCGCCCCCCGCGTCCGGCAGCCACAGCCGGCCCTCCCGGTCGGGCACCAGGCGCGGCGTCAGCAGGCCGCGCCTGGCGAGATGCGCGGTGACCGCCTCGATATCTTCCATGACCTCGGGCGGGAACATGGGATTGAGCTGCTGGAGCACGCGCCATTCGCCGCCCCGGGCGTGGGCGAGAAACGTGCGGTTGATCAGCCCGGTACCCAGCGGTCGGATCGTCTCCGGCAGCAGTGACCAGGCGTCGGCGATCCGCGGGTCGACGGGCGTAGGTTGAATCACGGGGCGCATCGTCCACGGGATGGGGCGCCGCGGCAACCCCTGCCGATCCGTTGCGATGCAACACCGGCTGGCGTAGGCTCGTGAGCCCATGGAAAACACCGTCAAGACCGTGCACAAGTTCGGCGGCACCAGCCTCGCCGGCGTCGCCGAGTTCCGCAATGTCGTCGCCATTCTGGAGGCGGACGACACGCGTCCGCTGGCTGTCGTCGTCTCCGCCCCCGCCGGCATCACCGACGCGCTCCATGCGCTCGTGCACGCGGCCGAGAGTGGCGGCGACTGGTTGTTCGCCCTCGACGCGCTGTTCAGCCGCTGCGACGCGCTGGCCGGGGCCCTGCTGGAGGGCGAGCGCCTGGCGACGTGGCGCGCGGCGCTGGCGCGCGACCGCGAGGACATGCACGACGTCCTCAAAGCCACCGCGCTGATCGGCCGCGCGCCGCAGCAGGTCGACGCCCTGGTGGCCGGGCATGGCGAGATCTGGTCGGCCCGGTTGCTCGCAGCGGCGCTCGCCGCGCGCGGGATCGAGGCCGACTGGTTCGACGCCCGGGACGCGCTCACCGTGATCACCAGCGAGCTTGGGCCGACGGTCGCCTGGGACTCGACCCGGGACCGCTTTGCCGCCACCTGGACGTCGCCGCCCGCCATCCGCGTCATCACCGGGTACATCGCGCGCGATGAGCATGGCGGGCCCACCACGCTGGGCCGCAATGGCAGCGACTTTTCCGCCTCGATCTTCGCGGCCCTGCTGGACGCCGAGGAAGTGATCATCTGGACCGACGTGGACGGCGTGATGAGCGGCGACCCGCGCCGCATCCCGGATGTGTCCGTGATCGGTGAGTTGTCCTGGCACGAGGCCATGGAGCTGGCGTACTTCGGCGCCAAGGTCTTGCATCCCCGCACCATGGCGCCGCTGGTCACGCGGGGCATCCCGGTGTGGATCAGGAATACCGCGCGCCCCGAGGCGCCGGGTACCCGCATCGGTGCGCAGTCCAGCAACGGCGGGGTCAAAGGCGTCACAACCATCTCCGGGATGGCGTTGTTGAACCTCGAGGGTGCGGGACTGATCGGCGTGCCGGGCACCGCGAGCCGCCTGTTCGAGGCGCTGCGCAATGCCGGGATCTCCGTCGTGCTGATCTCGCAGGGCAGCTCGGAGCACTCGATCTGTTGCGCGGTTCCAGCCAGCGACGGCCGGCGCGCACGCGATGCGGCGGAGCGGGCCTTCGCCGCGGAAATCCACCAGGGCCAGGTGGAGGGCGTCGACCTGTTGCCGGATTGCAGCATCCTCGCGGTGGTAGGCGAGGGCATGCGCGGCCTGCCCGGCGTCGCCGCCAAGTTGTTCGGCGCGCTCGGCCGCGCCGGCGTCAACGTCCGCGCCATTGCGCAGGGCGCCTCCGAGCGCAACATCTCGGCAGTGATTCCCAGCGAGGATGCCGACCGTGCGTTGCGCGCCGTGCACGCCAGCTTCTACCTGTCGCCGCAGGCGGTCTCCATCGGGGTGATCGGCCCCGGCGGCGTCGGCGGCCAGCTGCTCGACCAGCTGGCGAGCGAGATCCCGCGCCTCGCCGCCGAGGCGCGCATCGACCTGCGGGTGCGGGCGGTCGCGGGCTCGCGTCGCATGCTGCTGGCGCCGCGGGTCGTCGACCTGTCGGGCTGGCGCAATGCGCTGGCGCACGGCGAGGCCACCGACCTGGAGGCCTTCGAGGCGCACGTCCAGGCGGAGCACCTGCCGCATGCGGTGATCATCGATTGCAGCGGCAGCGCCGCCGTGGCGGCCCGCTACACGGACTGGCTGGCGCGCGGCATTCACGTCATCACGCCCAGCAAGCTGGCGGCCTCCGGACCGCTGGATGTCTGGCGGCGCCTGCAACAGACGCGCCGCGCGGCCGGTTCCCGCTACCTGGGCGAGACCACCGTGGGCGCCGGCCTGCCGATCATCCAGACACTCCGGGACCTGCGCCAGACGGGCGACGAAATCATTGCAATCGAAGGCATCCTGTCGGGCACGCTGGCCTTCCTGTTCAACGGGTACGACGGCTCGCGGCCGTTCTCCTCCATCGTGCGCGAGGCGCGCGCGCTCGGCTTCACCGAGCCCGATCCGCGCGACGACCTCTCCGGCCTGGACGTGGCGCGCAAGCTGGTGATCCTGGCGCGCGAGATGGGGCTGGAACTGGAGCTCGAGCAGGTCCAGGTGGAGAGCCTGGTGCCGGCGGAGCTGTCCGGCGGCAGCATCGACGAGTTTCTCGACGGCCTCGCCGCCTGGGACGCCCGCATGCTCGAGCGCCTCGAGTCGGCGCGGGGGCGCGCGCACGTGCTGCGCTACGTGGCGCGGCTTGACGGGCGCACCGGCCACGCCGCGGTCGGCCTGGAGGAGTTGCCCGGGGATCATCCCTTCGCCTATGCGCGCCTGACCGACAACGTGGTGCAGTTCGTCACGCGCCGTTACAAGGATAATCCGCTGGTGGTGCAGGGTCCCGGCGCCGGGCCGGGCGTGACGGCTGCCGGCGTGTTTGCGGACCTGCTGCGGCTGACTGCCTACCTGGGCGCGGACGTCTGATGCTTTATGTGAGCACGCGTGGCGCAGCGCCGCCGGCAGCGGCCGGCGCGGCGATGCTCGCGGGCCTGGCGCCGGACGGCGGCCTGTACGTGCCGGAGGCCTTTCCGACGCTCGACCCCGACGCGCTGGATGATACCGCTGGGCTGGCGCGCACCGCGGCACAGCTGCTGGCGCCGTTCGTGGCCGGCGACGCGCTGGCCGACGAGTTGGGTGCGGTGTGCGCCGAGGCGCTGGACTTCCCGACGCCGTTGACCCGGGCGGACGGCTTCCGGGTGCTGGAGCTGTTTCACGGCCCCACCGCCGCCTTCAAGGATGTCGGTGCGCGCTTCCTTGCGGCCTGCCTGGCACGCCTGGCCGGCGGCATCGAACGCACGGTGCTGGTCGCGACCTCCGGCGATACCGGCGGGGCCGTTGCGGCGGCCTTCAGCGGCCGGCCCGGCTTCCGGGTGGTGTTGCTGTACCCGAAGGGCCGGGTGTCGGATCGCCAGGAGGCGCAGCTGACCGCCTGGGGCGACAACGTGCTCAGCCTGAGAGTGGACGGCGACTTCGACGACTGCCAGCGGATGGTCAAGGAGGCGTTCGCCGACGGTGACTTGCGCGTGCGGGCGGGTCTCACCTCGGCCAACAGCATCAGCATCGGCCGGCTGTTGCCGCAGATGGCGTACTACGCCTGGGCCTCGCTGACGCTGTTCCGCGAGACCGGCGTGGCACCGGGCTTCATCATTCCGAGCGGTAACCTCGGCAATTCGCTGGCGTGCATCTGGGCGCGGCGCTGCGGGTTGCCCGTGGGGCCGGTGGTGCTGGCAACCAACGCCAACGAGACGGTGGGTGACTTCTTCGCCGGCACCCCGTGGCGGCCGCGGCCCACCGTGCAGACACTGGCCACGGCCATGGACGTCGGCAACCCCAGCAATATGGAGCGGCTGCTGCACCTGGCCGGTTCGCCGGAGGCCGCGCGCGCCGCGGCGCGCGCGGTGCGCGTGTCCGACGAGGAAATCCGCGATGCCATTCGCTCAGGCCCGGGCCGCTATGGGCGTACCTGGTGTCCGCACACAGCCACGGGCGTGCGCGCCTGGGAGACGCTGGGCGATGCGGCGGGCGAGCGCCCGTGGGTGGTGGTCGCGACGGCGCATCCGGCCAAGTTCGAGGACGTGGTGGAGCCGCTCGTCGGCGCGGCGGTGCCGTTGCCGCCGGCGCTGGCGGAGCTGCTGGCGCGGCCGCGACATTTCGTCGAGATCGGGCCGGACGTCGCGACCCTGAAAGAACTCGTGGCCGGCCTGCCTGGCTAGCCGGGCAGGCGCCGGCCTCGAATCAGGCCTCGATTACCGGGTTCCTGAGCGTGCCGACACCTTCGATCTCGACCTCGACGACATCGCCGTGCTCGAGGAATACCGGCGGCTTGCGCGCCGCGCCGACGCCGGCCGGGGTGCCGGTCAGGATCACGGTGCCGGCGAGCAGCGTCATGCCGCGCGACAGCTCCGCCACCAGCACCGCCACGGGGAACAGCATCAACGCCGTGGTGCTTTCCTGCATCACCACGCCGTTGACGCGGGTGCGGATGGCCAGCGACTGGGGATCCGGAATCTCTGCGGCAGGCACGAGCGGGCCCAGCGGGCAGAAGGTGTCGAAGCTCTTGCCGCGGCAGAACTGGCCGCCGCTGCCGTCTTTCTGCCACCAGCGGGCGCTGACGTCGTTGGCGCAGGCGTAGCCGCGCACGAAGGCGAGGGCATCCGCTGGCGCTACGTCGCGGCAGTCGCGATCGATGATCACGGCGAGTTCGCCCTCGAAATCCACCTGCGGCCCCGGCTCGCGACAGATCAGCGGGATCACGATCGCCTCGCCGTCGCCGATCACGGCGGCCGGGTTCTTCATGAACACCAGCGGACGCTCCGGCGCGGCACTGCCCATTTCGGCGGCGTGCTCCGCGTAGTTGCGGCCGATGGCGAGGATGGCGGGGGGGAGGGTGCGATGCATGTCCGAGGGTTCCGGGCAGAAAGACGTGAGTATGCGGCCCAGCCTGTAAGCTTGTGGCAAGTTCCAGGATGTGCCGTGGTGGTCGTCCACGGGGGAGCGAGGAGGACATGATGAGCGAGAAACGCATTCGGTTCACCGGGGCCGAAGATAATCAGCTGGTCGGCCGGATTACCCGCCCGAAGGACCCCGCCCCGCGGGCCTGGGTCCTGTTTGCGCACTGTTTCACTTGCGGCAAGAGCAGCGCGGCGGCCGCGCGTATCTCGCGCGCGCTCGCAGAGCGGGGCTTCGGGGTGCTGCGTTTCGATTTCACCGGCCTCGGTGAGAGTGAGGGCGACTTCGCCGACACGAATTTCTCCAGCAACATCGAGGATCTCGTCGCGGCGGCTGACTGGCTGCGCAAGAACGAGGGCCCGGCTCGCGTGCTCATAGGGCACTCGCTGGGCGGCACGGCGGTCCTCGAAGCGGCGAAGCAAATCGAGGACTGCATCGCGGTGGCGACCATCGGCGCGCCTGCGCGTGCCGACCACGTCGAGCACCTCCTTGGCGACAGCAGTGAAACCATCCTGCGCGAGGGTGAAGCTGAGGTCGACCTGGGCGGCCGCCCGTTCACCATCCGCCGCCAGTTCGTCGAGGACGTTCGTGCCCATGCGCTGCCCGCATCGGTGCGTGAGTTGCGTCGCGCCCTGCTCGTGCTGCATTCGCCACGCGACGCGATCGTGGATGTCGACAACGCCGCCGAGTTGTTCCGTCATGCCCTGCACCCGAAGAGCTTCGTCAGCCTCGATCGCGCCGACCACCTTTTGTCCGATGCCGCGGATGCGCGCTACGCGGCCGAGGTGATTGCCGCGTGGGCCTCGAAGTACCTGCCCGATGAGGCCGCGCAACAGGAATCCCGCGACCCCGACGGTGACCCGCCCGGCGAGGGAGTGCAGGCGCGCACGCGCATGGGCGGCTTCCGCACCGAACTGAGCGTCGCCGGCCACCGCATCATCGCCGACGAGCCGTCGTCCGTCGGCGGCAATGGCGCAGGCCCGACGCCCTACGATTTGCTGGGTGCTGCGCTCGCGGCCTGCACGGGCATGACGCTGCAAATGTACCTGGCGCACAAGCAGTGGCCGGCAACCGAGATCGGCGTGACGGTTCTTCACGACCGCGTGCATGCGGAAGACTGCGCCGATTGCGAGACGAAAAGCGGGAAGATCGATCGCTTCCGCCGCACCTTGAGTGTCAGCGGGGAGCTCGATGCGGGGCAACGCGCGCGCCTGGTCGAGATTGCCGCCAAGTGCCCGGTGCACCGCACGCTCAACGCCGAGGTGCGCATCGAGACGGAACTCAGTGACTGAAGTGGCTCAATCCGCCAGCAGGTGGCGCCGGA
>Ga0209498_1002769_pt1 | contig 10526 bp, 9 predicted proteins | sample WalLakDeSediment_FD_184131 | JGI IMG/M metagenome (GOLD analysis project Ga0209498, IMG submission 184131) | Lake sediment microbial communities from Walker lake, Nevada to study Microbial Dark Matter (Phase II) - Walker Lake 11/02/13 Deep... | ecosystem: Environmental > Aquatic > Freshwater >... | reverse complement strand
AAGGGGGAATTAATAATATTGTTCAACCCTATTTCGATAGCAAATAATCATAAAAATTGATTGGAGTACCAGGTTATGCTGAACACAAAAATTATTGGGGAAGGTATCACCTTTGATGATGTGTTACTAGTTCCAGCCAAATCAAGCGTTCTTCCCAGGATGACGGATGTTCGGACCAAGTTGACGCGAAATATTGAATTAAATATTCCCCTGGTTAGCGCAGCGATGGACACGGTGACAGAATCGGAGCTGGCGATCTCGATTGCGCGCGAGGGTGGCATCGGCATTATTCACAAAAACATGTCGATCGAACGCCAGGCAGAAGAAGTTGACCGGGTAAAACGATCAGAGAGCGGCATGATTTTGAATCCGATCAGCCTGGCTCCGGAGAATTTGCTCGGCGAAGCCGTGAAGGTGATGAATAAATTTCGTATTTCTGGCATTCCGATCGTTCAAAAAGATCGCTTAGTTGGAATTATCACCAACCGTGACCTCCGTTTTGAAACGAATTTGAGCCTCAAAATCAGTGAGGTTATGACTAAAGAAAATTTAATTACCGCGCCTGTTGGCACCACGCTGGAACAGGCAGAGAAAATTCTTCAAAAACATAAGATCGAAAAATTGCTTGTCGTAGATAACGAAATGCGATTGAAGGGTTTAATCACCGTAAAGGACATTCAAAAGAAACGCAAATTCCCCATAGCAGCAAAGGACATTCATGGTCGCCTCAGAGTTGGCGCGGCTGTTGGTGTCGGTCATGACCTGGTCGAACGCGCTATCGCGCTCATTAATTCGGGAGCTGACGTTCTTGTCGTTGATACGGCTCACGGGCACTCCCAGGGCGTCATCGAAGCGGTGAGGAAGCTGAAAAAAGAATTCAACGGTTTTGAGATCATTGCTGGAAATATCGGAACTGCGGCTGCGGCTGAAGATTTAATCAACGCCGGCGCTGATGCGGTCAAAGTCGGAATCGGACCCAGTGGAATCTGTACCACCAGGGTGGTCACCGGAGTTGGTGTGCCACAAATTTCAGCGATTATGGATTGCGCAAAAGTCTGCCGCAAACACGATATTCCTCTCATTGCAGACGGCGGCATCAAACAAACCGGCGATATTGCAAAGGCGCTTGCAGCCGGAGCAGATACAGTGATGATTGGCAATCTTTTTGCCGGCACCCAGGAAAGTCCGGGTGAAACGATCTTTTTGGAGGGCAGAAGTTACAAAGTTTATCGGGGAATGGGATCAATCGAAGCCATGAAACAGGGCAGCAGCGATCGCTATTTTCAGGAAGCTGAAGATACGAATAAGCTTGTACCGGAAGGCATCGAGGGACGTGTCCCCTATCGCGGCTCATTGAGTGAGACGATTTACCAGATGATTGGTGGATTAAAAGCATCGATGGGCTATTGTGGGGTGAAAACCATTGCGGAGTTAAAAGAAAGATCAAAATTTATGCGGGTTTCGCTGGCTACCGTAAGGGAAAACCATCCGCATAGCGTCATCATCACGAAGGAAGCGCCAAACTACAAACTTTTGAATAATAGATAAAAAAAAAGAGACCGGAGTTCTATTGCTATACCGGAATTAGGGGGAGTTACCGGTCGTAGCTAGGCGCTCCGATCTCATGTCTTATAAATATGATAAATTTTATGATAGCTTGTTTGCGTACTTTGCCAACTTCGATTTTTTGTTTGCTACTTTATTCTTATGAATAATGCCTTTGGCTCCAAGCTTATCCAGCAACGAATAAGTTTTTTTCAATTCCTGTTGAACCACTTCTTTATCAGTTATCGCTCTCACCTTCTTGATCGAAGTCTTCATCATCGATTTATAGCTTGTATTGCGTTGATTTCGCTTCGCATTCGTCTTCACACGTTTTTCTGCTGATTTATGGCGCGGCATAGCTTCCTTTCATTTCAATATTAAATATCAGTTATTGTTCAAATTTATGTTGAATATAATAAAAAAAATATAAAATGTCAATAGAAAATTTTGTAAAAATTGCATTCGTGATTGGAACACGTCATTTCAGTGGCGTAAAACCATCAGAATCGCACCATCGAGGCGCGACAAAAGTAAGGCTTGCCTGACAATTTCTTGAACTTAGAAAGAATGAACATTCGAATTTGACACGCTGATTTATAATGCTGGCTCGCAGCAGCAGGAAATTAGCATTGCATTTTTAAAACATTTTCCTTATATTTAGCCCTACAAAATATATATACATTCATTTATAAGGAAATTTGAGATGAAAAAATTTTTGGTAATTATATTCTTGATCATTTCTTGTTCTGCCATGGCTCAAACAAAATACGTGACCACAATCCATCCGTTCACGGAAATATTGAAACAGATCGTCGGAGATCAGGGTGAAGTTTATGGAATTCTCCCCCCTGGTACATCTCCGCATACCTACGAATTGCGTCCATCGGATGTTCGCATCGTTGAAGCTGCCAACGCCCTGTTCTACGGATCGGCAAACCTGGATGCCTGGGTAATAAAATTTCAAAATCCCAGGCAGATCGAGCTGATAAAACTGGTTCAGCAAGATGCTTTGATTTATTTTCAAGATGAACATCAAGATCACAAATCCGATGCTCACCATGACCACCACGACCATTCCGGTCATCATCATCATTCATCCGGCGTTGATCCCCATTTCTGGACCGATCCCCTGACAGTGAAAACCATGTTGCCCGCGTTAGTTGAAAAACTCTGCGCCCTTGATCCCGGCGGATGCCAAGAATTTAAGCGCAATTCCGATCGATTTTCCAGGCAATTAGATAGCCTGCACATCAAATTAAAAACAATGCTTGCCCCGTTTGAGGGAAGCAATGTGATGATCTCGCATCCTTTTTTTCAATATTTTTTTCAACGGTACGGCATCAACCTGGTTGGCATCATAGAAGCAACTCCCGGCAAAGAACCAACGCCGCGGCAGCTCAAGGGATATATCGATCTGGCGAAGCAAAACAAAGTTAAGGCTATTTTCGATCATATCCAATTGCCCGATCGGGCGACAAAATTAGTTGCGGAAGCGTCCGGTCGCAAAGTCTGCCATCTTGATCCACTGGGCGGCGTTGCTGGACGGCAGAGCTACGATGAGTTGCTGCTTTATAATGCGAAACTAATCATTGAGGCGCTTCAATGATCGACTTTCCTGTGGAAGTAAAAAATCTCTCGGTGAAATTTGAGGATCACATTGCGTTATCTGATTTATCCATGCAAATCCCTCATAATGCTTTTGTAGCGATTGTGGGCCCGAATGGCGCGGGCAAATCCACATTTTTAAAAATCTTGCTGGGACTGGTAAAACCCACGACAGGACAGGTCAGAATATTCGGCAAAACACCGCAGCAGATCGATCCCAATATTATCGGATATGTTCCCCAATTCAAAACGATGGACCGGACTTTTCCCGCGCTATCCATCGAATTGGTTTACACCGGAATAAGCCGAAAATGGCCATGGCAGTTAAACAAAGATGCCAGGAAAAAAGCTTGCCAGGCTTTGGAGCAAGTGGGAGCAGCGCACTTAGCAACTCGCCCGATTGGAAAACTTTCAGGCGGTGAACTGCAACGGGTTTGTCTCGCACGCAGCATCGTTCGACAGCCAGAACTCCTGATGCTGGATGAACCTGCCACTGGAGTCGATGCCATTGGCGAAGAGGACATGTATCGTATGCTGGAAAATTATCAAAACATTTCTGGAGCGACGATCTTGATGATCACACATGATTGGCATGCAGTGACGCACCACGCGGATTATGTGCTGTTGTTAAACCGAAAACAGATTAGTTTTGGATCACCAGGTGAAGCTTTGCAGGAAGATAATCTCCGGTTGGCTTACGGACACATCGGACACGATCACGCGCTAAAATTTTTGGTGAACGCGAATGAGTGAAATTTTGACATTGCCATTTATGCAACGCGCCCTGATAGCCGGCGCTTTGGTCGGATTTTTAGCCAGCTACTACGGTGTTTTCGTTGTGCAACGCGGACTGAGTTTTTTGGGCAGCGGTTTATCTCATGCTGCTTTTGGCGGCGTTGCTTTGGGTCTGTTGCTCAACGCGGAACCGCTCTGGATTGCCGCACCTTTTACCGTCATCGTTGCAATTGGTATTTTTTGGGTCAGGGACAAGACTGAACTGGGAAGTGACACTGCTGTCGGCATTTTTTTCGCTGTTTCTATGGCACTGGGAATAATCTTTTTATTTCTAAAAAAAGAGTACACCAGCGATGCCTTTACGTACTTGTTTGGATCGATTTTAGCCGTAACCACAACGGATTTGAAAATTACCGCCGGCGTTTTGCTGGTGACGCTTTTTACCATACCGCTCTGGCAGCGCTGGGCGTACGCATCTTTTGATCGTGAACTGGCAGAAACCGATCACCTGGCAGTGGAACGCGATGATTATTTGCTTTCGATTCTAATCGCTGTTACCATCGTCGTCACGATCAAGGTTGTCGGAATTGTCCTGATCGCAGCGTTTCTGGTGATTCCGGCCGCAACCGCTCGCCTGCTCTCCACGACGTTTCGCCGAATGACCATCATCTCGATCATCATTGGCGTATGTGGCGCGATCATCGGCTTGTGGCTATCGTATTACCTTGATGTTCCAAGCGGCGCGGTGATCATCCTTTTTCAAGCCCTGCTTTTTTTTCTTGCCATGTTTTATAAATTTGTTCTCAAGAAATAAAAAAATCCAGTCAATCTTTTTTAGTTGAAAATGTAATTTTAATTCTCTATATTAGACTCACAATTCATTCCGATACAACTCATCATTTAAATTGGAGGAACAAATCATGCCAACATGCCATGAAATGAAAAAAGATGATATTTTTGCCTGTGAAAGCTGTGGTCTAAAACTCAAAGTTATTGAAGAATGCGATGAAGTCGGAACTCCTGTCGAAGACTGCTGTTGCCATCCTGACGCTGAGGATTGTTCATTTTCCTGTTGCGGGAAACAGATGGTCAAGGTGACAGTCTGACATCCTTTTTGTTATTTTTTTATGAGTGGTAAAACCCCACTGATAACGCGATTTATCGGTGGGGGAAATATTCAGGCAATAATCAATTCAACATAGAAATTATATTCTGCAAGGCTATCCTGGCATTGAAACTGGTGAATGAGTGATTGTATGATGCTGATCTTGAAAATATTTTTCATCATATTGCTCTTATTTATTGAATTCGGTGCTGCGCGCCTGCCTCAACTCTGCGCGCAACAATTCAATTTTCAAGATTATTTGAATATCATCTCCGCCGATTCAATCCGAAAACACGTCGAGTTTCTCGGTCACGATACTCTGGAAGGACGCGGCACCGGCACACGTGCTGAACAAATTGCTGCTCACTATATTGCAAGCCATCTCAAAAAATACAAGATCAAACCTATTGGTGATCAAAATACATATTTTCAATCCATCCCAATGCATGGCAGTTACCCACTTCGCGAATCTCAGCTCAAGCTATCCCATGACAACAATGAATTCTTTTTTAAATTGTTCCAGGATTATCTCCTCTATAAATCCGGCGCCCAAACCTTTATTCCCCAGCCAGTCCCGCTTGTCTTTGCCGGGTATGGAATAATTGCGCCAGAGTATGATTACAACGATTACCAATCTTTGGATGTTGACGGAAAAGTTGTGGTATTTTTGTCGGGCGAACCGCTGTCAAATGATTCCTCTTATTTCAATGGAAGCCATCCCACAATTTATTCCTATCCAGAATCGAAGCAGCGAATTGCCATCTCGCGGGGAGCGTTAGGCAGTATTATGATTCCTGCATCACGACAAATTGAATTTAATGACTGGTCGCGTCTCGAAAATGAATTTGCTGGTGAAGATGTTACATTAGCTTATACGGTGACCAGCAACTTGAGCGTTCTGATGAATCCTGAAGCTGCCAGGCGCTTGTTCAAAAGCTCACCTTATTCGCTTGATCACATCAACGAGATGGATGCAACGGGGATGATGCGCAGCTTTGATATGCCTGCGAAGCTTTCATTTAAAGGAGTATTTCAGGAGCGGGATTTTTTTGCTGCTAATGTCATTGGTTTATTTGAAAGCAAACCGCGCAAGCCCGATGACTCCTATTTTATCATTACCGCGCATTATGATCATTTAGGAATTGGAATGCCTGTAAACGGAGATTCAATTTACAATGGCGTGTTGGATAATGCCATCGGTGTTGCTGCTGCCCTGGAAATCGCCAGGATTGTTTCGATGCTGCCAGAGAGAACCTATCACTCTATCGTTTTTTTATTTCTAACCGGAGAGGAAAAAGGGCTGTTGGGATCCACGTATTATATCGATCATCCTATCGTGCCACTCCACAAAACCATTGCAAATTTGAATATCGATGGATTGGCGGTGAATGATCGTTTCAACGACATCATCGGCATCGGCGCTGAATTCTCAACCCTGGAAAATTTTCTGAAGAATACCGCTGCCAAAATGGGGCTTGCAGTTTCTCCAGTACCTTCCCGGTTTCTATCCCTCGAGTCCTTTTCCCGATCGGATCAGATTTCTTTTGCCAAAGCCGGAATACCTTCCATTTTAATTTCAGAGGGATTGAATTACGAAAGCATGTCGCCACAGAATGCCTTGCAACTCGTTATCGACTGGTACGACAATATTTATCACACTCCTTTTGATGATCTCAATCAACCGATCAATTACCAGGCAGCCCGGCAGCATTGCCAGGTGCTGTTCACATTCTGCTTTGACGTTGCCAATTCAAAAACCGTTCCCCAGTGGAAACCAGGAACGCCTTTTATCGTTGAACGTTTACGAAGTATTGCTGAAAAACGTTGACACATTGTTCTACCTGATAGCAATTGTAAATGATTCGCGACCAGTATGACACTACATAAAAACAACACCATTTTAGTTGTAATAGATTCAATCTAGAAGAATGCAAAGGAGCAGTATCATGCGGAAATTTATGATCAGATTTGGACTGCTGTTATTATTCACAGCAATGACGTTGTTTTCTTCCCTGGCACAGGATACCCAGCCTCGAAAAAAAATCGGTTTAGCACTGAGCGGCGGCGGAGCAAAAGGGCTGGCTCACGTTGGTGTGCTAAAGGTTCTCGAAGAAATTGGGGTTCCGATTGATTATATCGCCGGCACCAGCATGGGAAGCATCGTTGGTGCGCTTTACGCCATCGGTTATGGAGTCGATGAGTTGGAAAAACTGGCGCTAACCACCGATTGGGCTGGTATGTTTAATGACGATATATCAAGGCGGTACATAGCGATGGAAGAAAAAATCTGGGATGGCCGATACATCACATCTTTTCCCATTAAAAAACGGAGTGTGAAGCTGCCATCCGGAATAGTCGCCGGTCAGAAAATTGCAAATTTTCTATCCCGTTTAACCTGGTCGGTCCATCACATCAGCGATTTCAAACAACTTCCAATTCCGTTTGTCTGCGTCGCGACAGATATTATTACTGGCGAAGCAGTCGCGATAGATAGCGGCTTTTTGCCGGATGCGATTCGCGCCAGCATGGCAATACCAACGCTCTTGACTCCCATATCCATGCAAGATTATCTTTTTGTCGATGGCGGCTTAGTGCGAAACTTGCCGGCAGAAGATGTGAAAAGATTGGGAGCAGATATTATTATTGGAGTCGATGTAAGCTTTACCTTACTCCCACCGGAAGATATCAACTCTTTTTTAGATATCATCACACAATCGTTAAGCTTTGTGGAGGCACAATCGCGAAATAAACAATATAGCTTGTGCGATGTTCTGATCCAACCCGATATGGAAGGTATGGGCATGTTTAGCTTTCGCCAGGCAGAAAATCTGATCCAGCGCGGTGAAGCTGCCGCACGTCAAATGGCGCCCCGAATCAAAGCGTTGCTCGATTCGCTTGATATTGATGCTCAAGATCGTTATATTTTCATTCCACCACAGGTCGATTCAATTTATATCAATAATCTGAAAATCAGCGGACTGCAGGATGTATCGAAACGAATGGTTCTGGCAGGTTTAAACTTTAATACTCCTGGGTGGATTTCGGCAACCAGTCTCGAGCAATCGATTGATCGTCTCTATAGCTCACAATTCTTTGAGCGTGTTACCTACGAGTTGATTCCCAGCGATAAAGGAAGCAGCCTGATCATTCACGTGATTGAAAAAACAATTAATATGTTTCGCTTCGGCTTGAGATATGATTCATATTTCAAAGCCGCCCTGTTGTTAAACACGACGTTTCGAAATTTTGCAGAGCATGGCTCCAACCTGGTTATCGACCTGCGGCTCGGTGAAGAATCGCAGATTGATTTTCAATATTTTGTTCATACCGGTTTGAAGCGACGGGTGGGTTTGCACGCCCGGGCAAATTATACCACCAGGACTATTGATTTTTACAAAAATAAGCAGCGCGAATCCAGCATGAGAGTGCGCAGCGTCACCGGTGAATCGATGTTCGGATCAATGTTTTCGACGAATGTGATCACCGGTTTTGGAATTAAAGGAGAATATTCAGACATTCAACCACGAATTGGACCGATTGATCTGGCAGGTCAACTCAATAGATTTTTAGCGATCTACGGATTGATCTGGACTGATACTTTTGACCGCACCCTGTTTCCCAGAAATGGTCATTCGATGTATCTGAGAAGCACGTTTGCCGATGACCGGGTCGCCAGCAATGTATCATTTGTACATCATCACCTTAACTGGAAGGGTGTTATTCCGCTATCACCCAAAACATCGGCGCTAAGTCGGCTGCAAATCGGGGCTTCAGCCGGTTCAAAAATCCCGCTTACCTATCTTTTTTTCCTGGGCGGAGCAGATTCTTTCGAAGGACTAAAATACCAGGAGCGCAGCGGCAAGCATGTGCAGACGTTCCAATTGGGGATTCAGCATGAGATCATGTCAAACCGATTTATTTTGATTCGCGGCAATATTGGCAATACGTCAAATCGATGGCAAAATCTATTTATTCGAAGTCGATATGTTACTGGCATCGGCGTTACCGGTGGCGCTGTGACGCCAATCGGACCGATTGAACTCACGGTTATGGGAGGAAGTGAACATCGCTTGATGCTGTATTTCAACCTGGGATATAAGTTTTAAATTATGCGCGCTTGCGTCAAATCAAGGCGCTTATTTGCCGGTATCTGTCGTTTTGATCGAGTTTGAAAAGGATAATTCTAACCATCGTTCAGAGGAATTATTTATGAAAGGATTAGTTATCGTCATCTCGCTATTCATACTCCAAATTAACAGCCTTACTGCACAGGGTAAAAATTTTGGAATCGGCATTATTTTGGGCGAGCCAACGGGTTTGAGCGGTAAGCAATGGCTTGGAAATAATACCGCGATAGACGGCGCGCTTGCCTGGTCATTCGGCAAAAAGGAAGCGCTGCACATGCACGCAGATTTCATTATTCATCAGTACGATCTGATAAACGTGACAAAAGGAAAACTTCCAATTTACTATGGCATTGGCGCGAGGATAAAATTAGAGGATGACAACAAAATCGGGGTCAGAATTCCGGTGGGACTCAATTATCATGTTGCCGATGCGCCGCTGGATATTTTTATCGAGATCGTGCCGATTCTCGAGCTTATCCCTGCCACTGAATTCAATATGAATGCGGCGATTGGAGTGAGATTTTTCTTCAATTAAGATGATGTGACCGTCACTTTGCCAGCGACGGTCACATTTTGAATCAAACTACTTGCTCAAGAACATCTTTTTTGCGGCGCTAAATTCCTCAGTTTTGAGCTTGTAGAAGTAAATTCCGCTGGGCTGATTGCCTGCATTCCATTTCACGCTGTGCTTTCCTTTTGCCTGATATTCCTCCACTAATTCATCGACAACCTGACCCAGGTGATTATACACAGTAAGCGTGACATGGGCATCATTGCCAAGTGAATAGCTGATCGTTGTTGTTGCATTAAATGGATTAGGATAATTCTGTGACAAATCAAAGCGATCTGGTACATCGGCAGACAAGCTGGGTTCAGCGTCCTGGATTTGCGCAGTAAATTCATCGCCATTCAAGGAGAATTGCCCAATCGAGAATGCAGGAGATTCTGGATTTTCTATGCGATCGACTGGCTTGAAGATCAGCTTCATAATCGGTCCAATTTGCTGAATTGCCTGTGCCCCAGCGAAGCCAAGCCTGACTGTTCCCTGGTGATCGTGATAGGCAAATAAAGGGGATCGTGACTGGTTCGTTGTCAGCTCAGCAGCAATAAATTGATATCGATTCCGGTCGTAGTGACATGTTAGCCCCAAAGAAACAATATCAGTAGCATCGACAAGAGAAACTGGCAAGACCCATGTACCATTTTGTTCTCTTTGAAGATTGCCAGGCACTAACTTCGGCACATGACCTGACCTGGTTAGCATGGGCGTTGAAAGCGGCGCCCAATTTCCTGATGGATCGCCATAAACAATGCCCACAAAATCCTGGTCTGTTTTATCCCCATTCAAAGGTTGGTATCGAATTGAATCTGGCGCCGTCGCCCAGTTGGTATTGTTAATTGGGAAGCTA
>Ga0209498_1002768_pt1 | contig 10528 bp, 7 predicted proteins | sample WalLakDeSediment_FD_184131 | JGI IMG/M metagenome (GOLD analysis project Ga0209498, IMG submission 184131) | Lake sediment microbial communities from Walker lake, Nevada to study Microbial Dark Matter (Phase II) - Walker Lake 11/02/13 Deep... | ecosystem: Environmental > Aquatic > Freshwater >... | reverse complement strand
GCACTACACGTTCGACCTCGATCGGACGCTGTACTTCTTCACCTCCGGGCGGTACGAGCCCCGCAACAAAGGCTTCGATCTGTGCCTGGAGGCCATGGCCAGACTCAACGCGCTGCTCAAGAGCGCAGACTTGGGCGTTACCGTCGTGTTCTTCATCATCACCCGCCGCGACGGTGTTCAGATCAGCAGCTCGTCACTCCGCAACCGGGCCCTGCTGGCCGAACTGCGCGACACCTGCGACGCCATCACCGGCCAGGTGGGGCAGCGGCTGTTCGACCACGTATCATCGGGCGACATCCCGCGGCTGTCCGATCTGGTGGATGACTACTGGTACCTGCGCCTGCGCCGCACCATGCAGGCATGGAGCCGCCCCGGCTGGCCGCCGATGACAACGCACGACATCGACGACGCGCAACAGGACCCCGTGCTGGCCCACATCGGCGGGCTCTGGCTGGCCAACGCGCCGGGCGACCCCGTCAAGGTGGTGTACCACCCCGAGTTCGTGACGCCAGCCAACCCGCTCTGGACCATGGAGTACGAGCAGTTCGTGCGCGGCTGTCACCTGGGTGTGTTCCCCTCGGCCTACGAGCCGTGGGGCTACACCCCGCTCGAGTGCATCGCCTCCGGCGTGCCGGCCGTGTCCAGTGACGCCTCCGGGTTCGGGCAGCACGTCTCGTCGCGCTTCGACGATCACGACGACTGGGGCGCCTACATCGTGCGCCGTGCCGGACGATCGTACGATCAGGCCGCGTCGGAACTGGCCGATCGTCTCATGAGCTTCTGCCGCTTGACGCGGCGGGACAGGATCGCGCTGCGCAACGCTGCCGACGCCATGGCGGAGAGCTTTGACTGGAGCCGACTCGTGGATGCCTACGATCGGTCGCACGGCGCGGCCCTCGACGCGCAGCGGTCCGACTGAGCCTGCCCTTGTCGACGCCAGGCACGGCAGGAAGTTGACACATTCGGAGCGCGCGTGGTAGGATGCCGCTCGCGCTGCTTGTCCCCATCGGCACCCCGCCGGCATGTCACCAGCGCGCCCGAGCCACTTCAGCCGGCAGCCCCGGCGCCCGAGCGCTTGTTCATTGCCGGCTCGCGGCCATGGGTTCAGGCCGTCGCCGGCAGCGACCTTCCTCACCCGGAAAGGCAGATGGCACCCCATGGCTCAACGAGGCATCCGCGAGGTCGACGCCAAACTCCTCATGGCGCGATTCCTGCCCGAATACGGCGCGGGGCGCTTCACGGTCCCGGACCGCGTGGCGCTGGTCACACCCGACACCGATCGGGCGTCGCTGCCCCATCGGCACCCGTGGCTGCTCCAGGACAGGTTGGTGGTCAAGCCCGATCAGCTGTTCGGCAAACGCGGCAAGCACAATCTGATCGCGCTCGACATGCCGTACCAGGAGGCATTCGCCTGGATCGACGAGCGCATGAACCGCCGGGTGACCATAGGGCGGGTGGAGGGGCGATTGACGCACTTCCTGGTGGAGCCGTTCGTGCCCCACTTCGGGGAGCATTACCTGGCCTTCAAGGCGGAGCGCGATGGCGACACGGCGTACTTCTCCATGCATGGCGGCATCGCCATCGAGGAGCGGTGGCACTCGGTCCGCAGTCTCACCGTGCCTGTGGAAACGCCGGCCGCACAAGCCGACCTGACCCCTCTGTTGGTCGACGCGCCGGACGAGGACGTGGACCGCTTCGCCGCGTTTGCGCACGCGCTCTACCGCTTCTACGTGGATCTCGGCTTCTCCTACCTGGAGCTCAACCCCTTCGTGGTAGCCGGCACGGACATCCTGCCGCTGGACGTGGTGGCCCGACTGGATGACGCGGAGCAGTTCCAGCAGATGGAGCGCTGGTCGGGCCTCGAGTTCCCGGCCCCGTTCGGTCGGGAGCTCACGCGTGAGGAGGCGTTCATCCAGGCGCTTGACGAGAAAACCGGCGCCTCGCTCAAGCTCACGGTGCTCAACCCACGCGGCCGCGTCTGGACCATGATCGCCGGCGGCGGAGCGTCGGTCATCTACGCGGATACCGTGGTCGACCTCGGCTTCGGCGCCGAGCTGGCCAACTACGGCGAGTACTCCGGCGACCCCAACACTCAGGACACGTACCTCTATGCGCGCACCATCCTGGACATGATGACGCGCGAGCCAGATCCCCGCGGCAAGTACCTCCTGATTGGCGGCGGCATCGCCAACTTCACCGACGTGGCGAGCACGTTCACCGGCATCATCCAGGCGATCGAGGAGTACCAGGAGCGCCTACGCGACCAGAACGTGAGCATCTTCGTTCGACGAGGCGGACCCAACTACAAGATCGGCCTCGAGAACATGCGCAAGATCGGCCAAACCACCGGCGTCGCCATGGACGTGTATGGTCCAGAGACGCACATGACCGAGATCGTATCGCTAGCCCTGACGGGAAGCGCCTCATGAGCAACGGATACGAGCTGTTCCATCGCGATACCGAGTGCATCGTCTACGGCTTCCAGACGAGGGCGGTGCAGCGGATGCTCGACTTTGACTTCGTGTGCCGCAGGCAGAAGCCCAGCGTGGCGTGCATGGTGGATCCCACCCGGTCGACGCTGCACAAGGTCTTCTTCGGCGCCGAGGGCCGGCTGATCCCGGTGTACCGAACTCTGGGCGAGGCGGTGCGACGCCATCCCGGCGCCGACGTCGTGGTGAACTTCGCTTCGGCGCGCTCGGCCGGCGCCACCGCGCTCGAGGCCCTCGGCCACGACTCCGTCCGCACGGTGGCGGTGATCGCGGAGGGCGTACCGGAGCGAGAGGCCCGACTCCTGGCCGCCGTGGCGCGGCGCTGTGGCAAATGGGTCATTGGGCCGGCGACGGTGGGCGGTCTCGTAGCCGGCGCCTTCAAGATCGGCAACACGGGCGGCACGGTCGAGAACATCGTCGAGACCAAGCTACACCGACCGGGTTCGGTCGGCTTTGTCTCCAAGTCGGGCGGCATGTCCAACGAGTGTTACAACATCATCTCGCGTAACAGCGACGGCATCCTCGAGGGCATCGCTGTTGGCGGAGACCGCTTCCCCGGCTCCACGCTGCTGGACCACCTGCTCCGGTTCGAGGCCAATCCGGAGATCAAGATGCTGGTGTGCTTGGGTGAGGTCGGCGGACGCGATGAGATGGACGTGGTCCAAGCCCTGACCGACGGTCTGATCACCAAACCCCTGGTCATCTGGGTCACGGGGACGTGCGCGGGCATTTTCCCCGGCGAGCTCCAGTTCGGACACGCCGGAGCCCAGGCCAGGTCCGAGTCCGAGACGGCCGCCGCCAAGAACCAGGCCCTGCGCGATGCGGGCGCCGTGGTGCCGGAGTCCTTCAACGACTTCGGGCAGCGCATTGCCGACACGTACCGGGTCCTGCGCCGCGGCGGGGTCATCCCCGAGCGCGAGGACGTGCAGCCGCCCCAGATCCCCATGGACTTGAGCTTCGCGGTCAAGCACGGGCTGGTGCGCAGCACGCCGAACTTCATCAGCACCATCTCGGACGACCGCGGTGACGAGTTGACGTACAACGGTGTCCGCATCAGCGAGGTCATCGAGAGCCGCAGCCTCTTGGGCCATGTTCTCGGACTGCTGTGGTTCAAGAAGGACCTGCCCCAGTCCGCTGCCGAGTACCTCGAGCTGTGCCTCAAGCTCGTGGCCGACCACGGACCGGCAGTGTCGGGTGCCCACAACACCATCGTGACGGCCCGCGCGGGGCGCGACCTGGTCTCGGCCCTCGCCAGTGGTCTGCTGACCATCGGCCCGCGGTTCGGCGGCGCCATCAACGACGCGGCCCGCTACTTCCGGGCCGCGCGGGACCAGGGCGTGCCACCCGCGCAGTTCGTCTCCAACATGAAGTCCAAAGGCATCCTCATTCCCGGCATCGGCCACCGTATCAAGAGCCTCGAGAATCCGGACGTGCGCGTCGAACTGCTGAAGGCCTTCGCCCGCGCCAATTTCTCGGAGACGCCGTACCTTGACTACGCCCTGGAAGTAGAGCGCATCACCACTGCCAAGCGCGGCAATCTGATCCTCAACGTGGACGGATGCATCGGCATCACGTTCCTGGACTTCATGGCGAGCTCGCGCCTGTTCAGCGCCGAAGAGATGGATGAGATCATCGATCTTGGCTACCTCAACGCGCTGTTCATACTCGGGCGGTCCATAGGCTTCATCGGTCATGCGCTCGACCAGTACCGGCTGAGACAGGGCCTGTACCGTCATCCATTCGATGACATCCTCTACATGACGGCCGACCAGACACGAGAGCACGAGGGGTAACATGGACGACGCAACACGAAGGGCAACGGAGCACCTTGCGGCACTCATCACCAACCAACTGGCGCGGGTAGAGCGAATGAAAGCGGCCGAGTCGTGGATAGACTACTCACGGCTCCACCCGTTGGTGATCGGTATCGTGGGAGGCGACGGCATAGGACCGATCATCTGTCACGAGGCACAGCGCGTGTTGCGGTACCTGCTCCAGCGCGAAGCCGAGGAGGGAGCGATCGAGTTCCGGACCATCGAGGGCCTGACCATAGAGAATCGGGCCCGCGTCGGGCAGGCCATCCCAGACGAGGTGCTGGCGGAGATCAAGGCCTGCCACGTCGTGCTCAAGGGTCCGACTACCACGCCACGCAAGGGCGACGCTTGGCCCAACGTGGAGAGCGCCAACGTGGCCATGCGCCGGGAGCTGGACCTGTTCGCCAACGTGCGCCCCGTCAGCGTGCCCGGTGAGGCCATCGACTGGGTGTTCTTCCGCGAGAACACGGAGGGCGAGTACGTGTTGGGCAGCCAGGGCATCCACATCACCGACGACCTGGCCATGGACGTGAAGGTCATCACCACCCAGGGCACCGAGCGCATCGTGCGCCTGGCCTTCGAGTTTGCCCGCAAGAACGGCATTCCACGCGTCACGGCCGTCACTAAGGCCAACGTCGTGAAGACCACGGACGGCAAGTTCCTGGACATCGCGCGCAGGATCGCCGCCGAGTACCCGGAGGTCCGGTTCGACGACTGGTACATCGACATCATGGCTGCCAAGCTGCTCGATCCCGAGCGACGCTCGGACTTCCGGGTGATGGTGATGCCCAACCTGTACGGCGACATCATCACGGACGAGGCGGCGCAGATCCAGGGTGGTGTGGGGACGGCCGGATCGGCCAACATCGGCATGCGCTACGCCATGTTCGAGGCCATCCACGGTTCCGCGCCGCGGATGGTTGAGGAGGGCCGCGGCGACTTCGCCGATCCCAGCTCCATGATCCGGGCCGCCGTGATGCTCCTGCAGCACATCGGTCGGCCGGAGAGCGCCGAGCGCCTCTCCGACGCACTGGACGTCTGTACCGTCTACGAACGGGCTGTGGTGGTCACCGGACGGGCCAGCGGCGCGACCGGCCGCGCGTTCACGGAGTACTTGATGACGACCTTGGACAGCCCCGACCTGACGGAGCGAGCCATGTCGTACCGCCGGGACGGCCGCGGCGCCTGACGGCCCGCCGCGGCGACCCGTCTCTCACCAGGTGTCGTGACGCACGAACTGCGACAGCGGCCTGCGCTCCTTGGGCGGCGGGTCCGCTGCCGGGTAGCCGACGGCCGCAAAGGCCACCGGCTCGACATCCAAGGGGATGCCGAGGACTTCGCGCGCCGCGGCCGGGTCGAACGCGGCCACCCAGCACGAGCCAAGCCCAAGCTCCGTGGCGGCAAGCATGAGGTGATCCATGGCCAGGGCGGCGTCGAAGTCATGGTAGCGGCGGCCGTCAACACGAACCCAGGCCTGCGCCGGCACCAGACACGCGCACACCAAGACAGGGGCCGCGACGAACCAGTCACGGTCGTACACGCGGCGCAACTCGGACTCCCGGCCCTCGGTTCGGATGACGATCAGCCGGACCGGCTGCCTGTTGGCGGCGCTCGGGGCGAGGCGCGCCGCCTCCAGCATCTGGGTCAGCTTCTCTTCCTCCACCGGCCGGTCTTCGAAGTCCCGCACACTCCAGCGACTGCGGGCGAGTTCCACGAAACCCATCGACGCCTCCACGTGTCGGCCGGCAAGGCGCCGGCGCGCCCGGTTATGATGCCCGACCGGGCACCGATCCGCCAAGCACCGGCCTGCGGCCGTCTGGTATGATTGCACCCATGACGCGATGAAGGTCATCCTGACGCACGAGCACGCCGACTTCGACGCCGTGGCCTCGCTGGTAGGCCTGGCGCGGCTCGTGCCCGACGCCATTCCCGTCCTGCCGCAGAACGTCAACGACAACGTGAAGGACTTCCTCACGCTGTTCGGCAGCGGCTTGCCGCTCGTGGATCGGGACGAGCTGCCGCGCTCGCGCGTGCGTCATGCCTGGCTCGTGGACACGCGCAACGTGCAGTCGGTGCGCGGCATGACGGCCGCCACCAACCGCACCGTCATCGACCATCACGTGGAGTCCCCCGCCGGCGAGCCGGCGCAGCCCGCAGGCCAGCTGGACGTGCAGCCCGTCGGAGCCACCTCGACCCTCATCGTCGAGCGGCTGGCGAGCGCGGGCGTCATCCCCACCGGCGTAGAGGCATCGCTGCTGCTTCTGGGCATCTACGAGGACACGGGGTCACTGACCTACCCCGGCACGACGCCGCGCGACCTGCGCGCCGCGGCCTGGCTGCTCGGGCACGGCGCGGACCTGGGCCTGCGCGCCCGGTTCCTGCGCCACATGCTGAGCGACGCCGCGCGCGACCTGCAGCGACGACTCATCGACAGCGCGCGTTGGCTGGAGACAGGCGGGCGGCACATCGTCGTCACGGCGGCCGCGGCGCCCGACTTCGACGAGGAGATCGCGGCCGTTGCCGGCAAGATGCTGGAGCTTCTGGAACCCGATGCCCTGTTCGTCCTGGTCGACCTGGGCACCCATGTGCAGCTCGTGGCCCGCGGCATGAGCGCGGCCGTCGACGTGGGCGCGGTGGCCGAGGCGTTGGGCGGCGGCGGTCACAGCCGGGCCGCCGCCGCGGTCGTGCGCTCGAGCGATCTGGAGTCCGCCGCGGCGGCCGTGATCGCGCACGTTCCGGCCGCAGTGAAGCCCGGCACGGCCGTGGCGCAGATCATGGCACGCGGGCCCGTCCGATCTCTCCACCCCGACCAGGAAGTCGCGGATGCCCACGTGCTGGCCCAACGTCACGGCCACGAGGGATACCCCGTGGTCGCCGACGGCGTGGTCGTGGGTCTCATCACACGCCGCGACCTGGACAGGGCCATGTCACACCACTTGGGCGGCGAGCCCGTGCGGCGTCTGTTGGGCGGTGCGGTGGTCACGGTAAGCCCGGACGACAGCGTGGAGGTCCTCCACCAACGCATGATGGCGCACGATGTCGGTCAGGTGCCGGTGATCGCCGACGGCCGCATGGTCGGCATCGTCACCCGCACCGACGTGTTGCGGCACTGGGCGGACCGGCTTGCCGCCGGTCCGCGATCTCGGAGCCTGCCGAACCTTGCCGCGCGTCTGGAGCAGGCGCTGTCGCGCGAGCAGATCCTGGCCGTCAGGCGCCTGGCCGGCATCGCCTCCGAGCGCGGTGAGCGGGCGTACCTGGTCGGTGGACTGCCCCGCGATCTGGTGCTGGCCAGGGAACGCGGTCCCGACATCGATCTGGTCATCGAGGGAGACGCGCCGGCCGTGGCGCGGCGCGCCGCGGAGCGCCACGGCGGGCGCGTGATCGCGCACCAGCGCTTCGGCACGGCCAAGTGGACCGTGGGGCCCGTGGCGGTGGACCTGATCAGCGCCCGCAGCGAGTACTACCGCGAGCCCACCGCCTTGCCCAGCGTCTCGCGCGGCACGTTGCGCAGCGACCTGCGGCGGCGCGACTTCACCATCAACACCCTGGCCGTCGCGCTGGACGCCGACCGCTTCGGTGAGGTGATCGACGAGTTCGGCGCGATGGACGACATCCATGCCGGGCGCATCCGGGTGCTGCATGGTCTGAGCTTCGTGGAGGATCCAACCCGCATGCTGCGCGCGGTGCGGTTCCAGGTCCGCCTGGGGTTCGCCATCGAACCCCGCACGCTGGACCTGGTGCCGGAGGCGCTCGAGCTGCTGCCGCGCGTCTCCGGCGCACGGATTCGCAACGAGCTGCATCAGATCATGCGCGAACGCGAGCCGGCTGGCGGCCTGCTGGCGCTCGACCAGCTCGGCGTGCTCGGAGCGCTGCAGCCGGGGCTGGCGGCGGGGACCAGGATTGACCGCCTGTACGAGGCCCTGCCGGCCGCATGGCACACCTGGTGGCGGCTTGCCGCCCGGGGCGGCCCGTGCGCGCGGCTCGGACCCGAGGTCCTGTTGGCTGCCTGGCTGGCCGACCGCGGCGCGGCCGGCGTTCGCGCCGCGGAGCGCCTGCGCCTGCCCAAGCGGGAACAGACATCCATCCGGACCGCGGTCGAGCTGCTGACACAGAGGCACGTCGTGCGCGAAGCGCGAGCCCCGGCCGGCGCGCTGTTCGAGGCGTTGCGCCTGACGCCGCCGGTGGCCCTGGCTCTGGCGTGGGCATGCAGCCCGGAGGCCGCAACGCGCGCCAACCTGCTCCGCTATGCACGCGACCTGGCGCACGTCAAGCTGCGGATCACCGGCGCGGATCTGGCGGCGCTCGGCGTGCGGCCCGGACCGGTGTACGGGCGCGCGCTGCGAGCCGTGCTGCGGGCGCGCCTCGACGGCCTGCCGGCGTCACGCGAGGCCGAGCTGGAGTTGGCAACGGACGTCCTGCGCCGGGAAGGGGCCTGGCCGGCAACATGACGTTCTCGCTGCCGCGCCTCGGAGGAGTGGGCTTGCTGGAGGGCGAGGCGGTGCCCGTGAGCCCGGACATGAGCTGGGTACCGGTGATCGGCTGGGCGGAACGGCCCGGCGACACGGCCGGCGTGCGATTGCTGGTGGAGCCCGTTGCCGCGATCGTCGCCACGCCCGGCGGCACGCGTCGCGTGCCCATGCGTTGCTCGGCTGTCTATCCGGAACCGGACGCGCCCGGCAATCCGGGCGCGGGACTGGACAGCGCGGAGCGCCTGGCGCTGGTCCGCGCGGTGTGCGGTCCGGCCGCCGAAACCGTAGCGCGCGTGACCTTGAGGCGGCTGGAAGTCCACGACAACGGGCGGGTCACGGCGTCGCCCGTCGGGCTGTTGGTGCTCCGCTCGCGGCCGGTGTTCGTCCGCTACGCCAACCACGACCATCCTTGACAGCCGCGCTGCGGCGGCCACGCCCAGGGCGGCGCCTCACGCCCGCGGCCGATGCCTGCGCCGCAGTGCACGGTCAGGGCGCGAAGCCGTCGCTCATCACCGGGTAATCACGACCCGCGGGCCGCCCGCTCTTGACCCGCACCGCGTACAGGTCGAACTCCCCGCTTCGGTTGTCCGAGTAGACCACCAGGGTCTCGCCCCGCGCGGCGTTGTTGGCGGCCGCGGGTCCGGCCTGATCCGCCGCGGGCACGGCGATGCCCACGGCGCGCGACCCGAGCGTCGTTCCGACGCCGTACACGGTCAGACCCAGAATGTCCAGCCCGGTGAGTGGATCGTACACGTTGTAGACCAAGGTTCCGCTCGACGGGTCGAGCGCTGGGGAGAAGACGTCCGAGCGGCCCGAGGCCATCACGTACTCCATCCCTTGCGTGCCGCCTACCGGCAGGCCGTTTGCGCCCAGGCGCCGCCCGTAGATGTTGCTCTTGCCGTCGCGGTCGTCCACCCAGGCGAGAAGGAAGCCGTCACCACGCCGCGCCACCGTCGGGTCCTGGGCGTTGGCGTGGCCCTGGACAAGCGCCAGCGTGGGCCCGAACGGGATGCCGTTGGAGCGCACGCGCAGGCCCCAGATGTCATCGATGTCGCGGGTGTTGTCCTCCCACACCAGCAGGTAGCTCTGGTCGACCGGGTTGTAGGCAATTGCCGGGTGGGTCTGATCGCCCGGCCCGCCGGCCAGCGTCCGCGGTGCGCTGCGGGCAAAGCCCGCCGTCGAGACCCGTACGCCCATGACGTTCTGCCCCTCGCCGGGGGCGAACTCGCTCCAGACCAGGAAGTACTCCTGTCGGTCGCGGTTGTACGCGATGGCGGGGTTGTAGCGGCCCACGTTCGGCGGGTACGCGTTGCTGATCACGGCCGTGCCGTTGCGCTTGGGACCGCCTTGAGGCAGACCGTTGGTGAAGAGCCGCTTGCTGATGATGTCGGTGCCCAGCCCTCGGTCCTCGATCCACAGCGCAAGGTAATGGTCCAGGTCGGGGTTGTACACCACGGCCGGCGTTCGTTGCTCCCGCGGCATGGCGGCGGACGCCGTGCTCGGCAGCAACGCTGCACCCGTCGCCACGGCTGCGGCAACTGCCACCAACGGCAAGCCCAACAGGCTCGTTCTAAGGGTCATGACCAACCTCCAGACTCCATGGCGCTCGCGCGCGCCGGCGCATCTCCAGCTTGAGTATACCCCAAGTCGCGGCCGGGCGTGGGGGCCCGGGGCAGTCCACGGCCACCGCGTGGCCGTCCCCACGGCTTCGCGCCCCCCCGGCGAGGGTGGTATAATCGGGCGCTCGTGAGCCCCC
>Ga0209498_1002766_pt1 | contig 10529 bp, 9 predicted proteins | sample WalLakDeSediment_FD_184131 | JGI IMG/M metagenome (GOLD analysis project Ga0209498, IMG submission 184131) | Lake sediment microbial communities from Walker lake, Nevada to study Microbial Dark Matter (Phase II) - Walker Lake 11/02/13 Deep... | ecosystem: Environmental > Aquatic > Freshwater >... | reverse complement strand
TTAATTCACCGCAAATTCCAACAGAGATTATCATTAATAACCCTTTACAAACCTCCGTGTCCTCCGTGCCTCCGTGGTTACACCCATCCCCCTCCATCCCTCCCCGCCCATCCGTTCCCAAACTCAATAGACATTTAGGTCTAATTATCAAAAGTAGGAAAATAGTAAATCGCTCCCTGAGCGCACATCGCTGATTCATTCGTATTCCTCAATTTATCCTGGCGCCGGTGTGGCACATTGTTTGCCAATATGTGGGCATCCGGTGAATTATTTCACACTTATATATACGGAATGAACATATGCCATCATTATTCAGTAAAACATGTGAATATGCCATGCAGGCGGTTTTATATCTCTCCGAACACGGGAACGAGAGACCGGTACTGCTTCGCGATATTTCAGCTAATCTGAAAATTCCGTATCACTTTCTGAGCAAGGTCATGCAGACGTTAAACCGCCTCGGATATGTGTATTCAACCAAAGGCATCAACGGAGGATTCGCTCTCGCTGTGTCTCCCCATTCGGTCACACTCGTCGATATTGTCCGTTCGATAGACGGTGATCATCTCACGGGTGATGCATGTCTCCTCGGATTTGCGGATAAAAACTGTGAAAATCCGTGTGCCGTCCATGATGCGTGGGAAAAATCAAAACATACATTACTTCAAACTCTATCAAAAAAAACAATAGCTGAATTAACAAACCATTAATAGATAAGGATCGATATGGAATCAATTGACATCGCCCGATGGCAATTCGGGATCACGACAACGTATCACTACCTGTTTGTCCCCCTTACGCTCGGATTGTCGGTGCTGACCGCAATCCTGCACAGCTTTTATTATAAAACCGGAAGCTCTGAGTATAAACGGCTCACGAAATTTTTCGGTAAACTGTTCATTATCATATTTGCGCTCGGTGTTGTAACCGGTATCGTGCTTGAATTCCAGTTCGGTATGGCCTGGTCGGAGTATTCCAGATTTGTAGGTGATATCTTCGGCATCCCGTTGGCGATCGAAGCGTTACTGGCATTCTTCCTGGAATCCACCTTTATCGCCGTATGGTTGTTCGGCTGGGACAGGATTTCGAAAGGACTGCATCTCTTAAGTATCTGGCTTGTGGCAATAGCATCCAGCTTATCCGCTATCTGGATAATCATTGCCAACTCATGGATGCAGGTGCCGGTCGGTTATGTATTGAACGAGGGGAGAGCGGAACTCAACGACTTCGTTGCCGTTTTATTGAACGAGCAAATGCTGGTAATGGCGCCGCATACTATCATAGCCGGATTTGTGACCGGCGGTTTGTTCATGCTCGGCATCAGTGCATGGCATCTGTACCGAGGCCATCAGGTTGAACTGTTCGGTAAATCAGCGCGGATCGCACTGGTCTTTGTCGTTGTCGGAGGTATACTCACCTCCACGACGGGACACGATCAGGCGCAGCACACCGGCGAGCATCAACCGATGAAACTTGCCGCGATGGAGGGACTGTGGGACACGGAAGAACCCGCCAGCTTCTCACTCTTCGCGATCATCGATCAGGAAAACAGAACCGCTACCCGCGAGATCCGTCTGCCGTACCTGTTGACGATACTCGCACATAACGATCTTACCAGTCCTGTACGGGGGATGAACGAGTTGCAGCAACTGAAAGAGGAACAGTTCGGTCCCGGCGACTATCTTCCGCCTATTGCGATTGTGTACTGGGGCTTCCGGATCATGGTTGGTCTCGGAATGCTCTTTATCATTTTCTCGATGTACGGTATAACGCTCTGGTGGCGCGGGAAACTCGATACCAGCAAACGCTATCTGAAATACGCGATGATCGTGATGTTCCTGCCGTTCATTGCAAACTCCGCCGGTTGGATTGTTGCAGAGATGGGACGCCAACCCTGGATAGTGTACGGTCTCTTATTGACTGCCGACGGTGTTTCACCGAACGTATCGGGGGGCGAAATGCTCCTTACGACTATCGGGTTTACGCTGATTTACGGATTTCTGGCCGCAGTTGCCGGCTTTTTGATTTACCGTTTCGCAAAAAAGGGTGCCCCTGAAGAAGATGCACCGGCTCATGCGTACTAAAAATTAAGAACATTAATCAAGAGGATCATTATGGATTTTCAATTAATCTGGTTTATACTTATCGCGATATTGTTTATCGGATATTTTCTCCTGGAAGGATTCGATTTCGGCGTCGGGATTCTGATGCCGTTCGTGAGCAAAGACGATGTCGACCGCCGCATCACGATCAATACCATCGGACCGTTCTGGGATGCGAACGAGGTCTGGCTGATCACCGCAGGCGGCGCGATGTTTGCCGCATTCCCTCATTGGTATGCGACGCTGTTCAGTGGATTCTATATCCCGTTATTCTTATTGCTTGTTGCACTTATCCTGCGCGCGGTGGGATTTGAGTTCAGAAGCAAAATGCCCGACAAATGGTGGCGCAAAACAGCCGATCACTTTATCTTCTGGGGAAGTTTACTGCCGGCTTTCCTGTGGGGCGTTGCATTGACGAATGTCGTTCAGGGACTGCCCATCGGTCCGGATAAAAACTTTGTGGGTCATCTTGGTTTAGTCCTGAATCCGTACGCACTGCTCGGCGGTCTCGCAGCGGTTGCGTTATTCACCCTGCACGGTGCGTTGTTCCTTAGTCTGCGCACAACCGGCGACCTGAAAGAGCGTGTTGAAAAAGTAGCGCGATTAATGTGGATCCCCGCCGGACTCATACTTGCCGCATTCGCGATACTCGGATACTGGCAAACGGTCCTTTTCGAAGGGCTGGGATTGATACCCGGCACACTGCCGACGCTTACGATCATCAGTTTTGTCGCGAGTTATGTATTTATTCAGCTCCGCTGGCATGGATATGCGTTCGGCGCGACGGGTGCCGCCATTGTGCTCGGTACCGCCGTGGTGTTCAGCGGATTGTTCCCGCTCGTGATGCCTTCTACGATCGATGCAGCGTATCATCTTACAGTTTACAATGCATCGTCAAGCGATCTGACACTGAAAGTAATGTCCGTTGTCGCCTTGCTCTTTCTACCGATTGTGCTTGGGTATCAGGGATGGAGTTACTATGTCTTCAGTCAACGGCTGACCAGGGAAGCGATACCGCGTGATTGAGCGGAAGAACAGTGAAGGATAGTGAACGATTTGAAAGACAGGCGGACATCCGCACATACTCATCGCAGACTCTTTACAATGGCTACCGGTATACGGCATATATTTGCCGGTACGGTAGCCATTAGTTTTCTGACTGCCTGCGTTATCATCGTACAAATGTATTTGTTAAGCGTGATAATTGCGGGCGTCTTTATGGAAGGTGCGAACTACGGATTACTTGCAACCAATGTAATCCTGCTTGGCGGTACGATATTTCTTCGTTCCGTTTTATCCTGGATACGTGAGATGAACGCCCAGCGCGGCGCGATTCATATTAAATCCGGTCTCCGCAACCGTTTGTTTTCTCATCTTCTTGACCTCGGTCCGGCATACATCAAGCGCGAAAAAACAGGTGAGCTGGTCTCTACGGCAGTGGAGGGAATCGAAAAACTGGACGATTACTATACGCGCTACATTCCGTCGGCAATCTCGGTCCTGATCATACCCGTTGTGATTGTTGTTTTTGTTCTGTACATCGATCTTCTTAGCGGTATAGTGCTTATGTTCACCGGTCCGCTGATCCCCTTTTTCATGTGGCTCATCGGGACGTATGCCGAAAAGGTAACCCGGCAGCAATGGAAAACAATGAGCCGGATGTCCTCGCACTTTCTGGATTCTCTGCAGGGATTAAAAACTCTCAAGGTTTTTGGCCGTAGTAAAGATGAGGCGGAAGAAGTGAGAAAAACCGGAGAGAGCTTCCGTTTGGTTACGATGAAAGTACTGAAGGTGGCGTTCCTCTCCGGTATGGTACTCGAGCTTGCCGCATCGATAAGCATCGCACTCGTTGCTGTCCAGATCGGTATACGACTGATCGAGGGAATGATGCCTTTTCAGCTCGGCTTGTTTGTGCTCCTGCTCGCACCTGAGTTTTATCTTCCCTTCCGGACTCTGGGTGCGCACCATCACGCCGGTATGGAGGGTGCGGCTGCCGCAGAAAGGATCTTCGGGATACTCGACCTGAAATCACCGCATATATCTTCCCCCGGAACCGCTCCACTGCCCGGTAAACCTACCGGTATCCGGTTCAAAAACGTTTCATTTACCTATCCGGACGGTGATTTCCCGGCATTGGATGAGATAACCTGTGAGCTGCCGGCCGGCTCACTCACGGCAATCGTCGGTCACAGCGGATCGGGAAAGACGACGTTTGCGTATCTGCTTCTCCGTTTTCTCGAACGCTCATCGGGTATAATAACGATTGACGGTATCAATCTTGACGACATTGCCATAACGGATTGGCGATCGTATGTGGGATTTGTGCCGCAGCACCCCCGTCTGTTTAACGGAACGATTCATCAGAATCTGAAATTTGCAAATCCCGGTGCCGGTTTTGACGAGATCGTAGCTGCCGCACAGAATGCCGAAGCGCATGATTTTATTACCCGCTTACCCGACGGTTACGATACCGTACTAACCGAGAACGCGGCGCGATTGAGCGGCGGTGAAAAGCAGCGGCTCGCAATCGCGCGCGCGTTTTTAAAAAATGCGCCGGTCATCGTTATGGATGAGCCGACCTCTCATCTCGATCCGGAAAGCGAAGAAAAAATTGCACGGGCAGCTGCGCGTCTTGTATCGGATAAAACCGCGGTCGTGATCGCGCACCGGCTGAATACCGTCTACCGAGCCGACCGGATACTCGTATTCGACAGGTCGAAAATTGCGGAACAGGGAACACACCGCGACTTGATAAACAGGAACGGCAAATATGCACGGTATGTCGAAATGTATTCGGGAATTCATCAAACGGCGGGGTTATGACAAGACTCTTATCGCTGCTCAAGGGATATAAGCTTCAACAAATCGCGGTGATCCTGCTCGGTACGGGAACGGTGCTTGCCGGTGTCGGTCTGATGACCAGCTCCGGTTATTTGATCTCGCGCGCCGCAGAGCGCCCGATGATTGTCGATCTTTTCGCCGTCACCGCGGCGGTCCGGTTTTTCGGGATATCCCGTGCGGTTGTCCGTTACTTTGAACGGGTCATCTCGCACGACCTGACATTTAAGATCCTGCGCCGGCTGCGGAGTTTATTTTATGAAAAACTCGAACCGCTTGCTCCGGCGCAGTTGATGGGACGCCGCGCGGGTGATCTGTTAACGCGGATCGTTTCGGATGTCGATACGCTGCAGAATGTGTATCTCCGTGTCATCTCACCGAGTATTGTTGCGGTTCTGGTAACGATAATAACATGCGGAGCTTTGCTCTTCTTCAGTCCGTGGTTATCGCTCGCGGCGTTTGTATTTTTATTTTTGAACGGTGTCGGGGTCCCGCTGCTCATTACGCGTCTGGCGAAAGGACTCGGCCGGGAACAGGTGCGCGGGAAATCCGACATGAACGCGTATCTTGTCGACCGTCTCCAGGGAATACACGATCTGTTATCCTTTAACCGGGCAGATGACGCAAAACGGGATGTCGGTTTAATGCAATCGGAAGTTGCAGCTCTCCAAAAGAAACAATCGTATGTCACCGGTCTGCAGGATAGTCTGAGTACATTCTGCGCGCATGCGGGTATGTTCACCGTGCTGATTGTCGCTATACCGATTGTCGTTGCGGGAGAGATACAGGGAGTAATGCTTGCTCTTCTGACGCTCGGCGTGCTGACGAGCTTTGAAGCCGTGCAGTCGCTCGGGACCGCGTACCAGCACCTCGAAGCGTCGAAGGAATCGTCGCGGCGTATATATTCGATAACGGACCGCCGCCCCGCGGTGCAATCGCCGGATACACCCGCTCCGTTGCCGGAACAATTTCAGATCGGTTTCGATTCCATATCGTTCTCGTATAAAGAAGAGTTTATCACGATCGACGATGTTTCGTTCAGCATTCCGCACGGAGGAAAGACGGCGATCGTCGGACCTACCGGATGCGGGAAGAGTACATTGGTTCATTTGCTCATGAGATTCTGGAATCCCGATAAAGGAAAAATTACCGTCGGCAATGCCGATATACGTTCGCTGGATGTTGAATCGTTGCGTTCATGTTTTTCCGTTGTTTCGCAGGATACATATATCTTTAATAAAACATTACGCGAAAATCTGAAGGTCGCCGATCACAATGCGGAAGATGAGCATCTGCTGAGGATTCTGCAGGAAGTGGGATTATCCGATCTATTAAACGGCTCATCACCGGGACTTGAGCTGATGCTCGGCGATCAGGGGATGCGCCTGTCGGGAGGAGAGCGGCAGCGTTTGTCGATTGCGCGTGCACTGTTAAAGAATGCACCGGTGTTTCTCATCGATGAACCGACTGCAAATCTGGATACGATCACAGAACATAAAATTCTGAAATTGCTACACCGGTATATGCATGACCGTACCACATTATTTATCACACACCGGCTGACGGGCATGGATCGCTTCGATCAGATACTTGTCATGGACAGGGGAAAAATAATTGAGCGGGGCAGCCACGATGAGCTATTGCAACATATGGGTTTATATAAAAGAATGCATGCACAGCAACAGGAATTACTCACGGCAGATGTTTAAGAGAAAAATATTTCTGTCTGTGTTTGAATTTAACCTTCTCAAAACCTATATTTTATAAAGACATTCCCGTTACAATGTATAAACATGTGACTCCACATTCTCCGCTGTTTCTATCGGGCTGACGATACGGGATACGTAGTAACCTTAAAACAGTTATGTGTATTCCTATGAAACCCGGTACCAAACGTACTACTCTTCTGCATTATTATAAAGCTATCTTTTTCGATCTTTTAAAACCATCGATCAATGACGATATACTCGCCGAACTGCAACAGGCAGTCGATGAATTCAACCTGTACCTCAACGGGGATCGCTATTGCAACAGACGAAAATATCAGACCTGGAAAGAACGATATGCGGCAACCGGTACTGATACCGGTTTACGGATCAGACGGTATTTATATATCGTGCGGAAAAAATCCCTCCAAAAAGCATTGTTGTATTCTTTCTTTCGGTTTTATCGTAACGGTGAAAAGGTAATCGATGCATATAACCGGCAATTTGTGACCGGGGAATTGTCGGCCTGTTCGACGTTTTTCGACACGATCGAAAAATATCCGCTCGATATAAGGCAGCGGGAAGCGGTTGTACACGACGAGGACCGTAACCTCATTATCGCGGGTGCAGGAACCGGTAAAACAACAACGATCGTCGGAAAATATGCCTACTTAATCGAACGGCTTCAAACCGATCCGGAAACGATTTTGCTCCTTGCGTTTACCGAAAAAGCTGCCGCCGAAATGCGCGTCCGTATTCAGGAGCGTATGAAAGAAGTGCTCGATAAAGATGTTGAGATTAACGCGAAGACCTTTCACAGTTTAGGATTGGGGATACTGACCGAAGTTTTCGACTATAAACCGGATTTGATCTTCGATTCCGAGGTCAAACTCAGAACCTTTATGCAGGAAGTTTATGAGGAACTGACGGCGGATGAACACTACCGGAATTATTTTATCGAATATTTAGTCGAATATCTGAAGCCGTACAAACCGCCCGAGGCATTCAGTTCGAAGGGGGAATATATCGAATATATACGGGCGAACAACATTATTTCGCTGAAGCGCGAGGAGTTGAAGAGTTATGAAGAAGTAGAGATAGCGAATTTCCTTTTTCTGCACAATATCGATTACAGATACGAAGAGCCGTATAAATACAAAACCCGTAGCAGAGAGTTCCGGCAATACAGACCCGATTTTTATTTACCCGGTTACGACATCTACATCGAGCATTGGGGTGTCGACAGGAACGGTTCCGTTCCCGATTGGTTTGGAGCGAAACAGGATCAAACCGCAACCGATGCCTATCTGTCGAAAATGGACTGGGCAAAGAGTTTACACAAACAGTATAATACGAAATTAATTGAGACGCATTCTTACGAAAAGAAAAGCGGCGTGCTGATAAAAAACCTGAAGGAAAAACTAAAAAAGCACGGTGTGCGCATCGAACGGAAAAGCGATGCCGAGATCCTCAGGCATTTTGAAGATGTAAAAGAGATCCCGCTGTTGATCAATCTTATTTTAACGTTCCTCAATTTGTATAAATCCAACATGTATACCGATCGTGACGTCCTTGACCGGATGCCGAAAGATCAACAGGATCGAACAGCGTCATTTCTCAAGATTTTTAAGCCGTTCTATGAACGGTATGAGCAATATTTGCAGGAGCATGAGTCGATAGACTTCAACGATATGATAGCGAAGGCAGCGCAGTATGTACGCGAAAATAAATATGTACACAGGTATGCGCATATATTGATTGATGAGTTTCAGGATATCTCATCGGGGCGTTACAGGTTTGTGAAAGCGTTGTTGGACCAGTCGCCCGATACGAAATTATTTTGCGTCGGCGACGACTGGCAGTCGATCTACCGGTTTACCGGATCGGATGTAACGATCATGACCAACTTTGAAAAGTATTTCGGTTACGCGCATAAGGTGGTTCTCAATAAAACGTATAGATTTAACGATAAAATTCTTCGAGTGTCGAGTGATTTCATCCAGAAAAATCCGTCGCAAATAAAAAAGAAACTGAAGACCGACTATATTGCGCGCGAAAATCCGATTGAAATTATATACACCGAAATGAAAATCGAAGAGTCGGAGCTTTTAAAAGTTTGCATCGATTTCAATAAGCAGGCGGAGAGGAAGGGTAAAACGTCATCAATGTTTATCATCTCGCGATATAATTTCAATAAACCGGACAATATCGAAGAAATACAAAACGCCTGTCCGAACCTTACCGTCGAAGCGATTACGGCCCACAAATCGAAAGGCCTCGAAGCGGATTATGCGATCATTAAATCGGTCGTGTCCGGCATAGTCGGTTTCCCCTGCGGCATGACCGACGATCCGATCATCACGTCATTGTTATCTGAACCGGAAAAATATGATCACGCCGAAGAACGCAGGTTATTTTACGTCGCGATGACACGCGCGCGGGATAAAATGGTGATACTGAGTTCGAACATCAAATCGTCTCCGTTTATACGGGAACTCGATCCGGCCGGTTTATCGAATAAACCATGTTCCGATTGTTTGACCGGAGTGCTGGTTAAGAAGTCGGGGAAAAGAGGGGATTTTATGGGGTGTACGAATTATCCGTATTGCAGGTATACGGGGCCTGTGCGAGGGGAGTACTGAAAGAGTTGATCAATCTATGTCGAAGTGTGTTTTAACCGATCGGCGATCCATATTTTAATGATCGATTGTCTGGTCACGCCCAATCTTCTTGCCTCTTTATCGAGCGATTGTATCATCCATACGGGAAAATCCACGTTTACACGTTTCTGTTCCTGTCCGTGCCTTTTGGCATTTGCAACATCAAGATATTCGGATATATCTTCGTTACGGTCAAACTTTTTATCGAATTCTTCAGCTTTTATAAATTTCTTTTTCATTTTCTCTCGACCTCCTGACAGAAATCAATCTTATTTTATTGCTTCGATAGGTATATATCGCTGACCAGTGGCTATTATCAATTTTGGCTATTAATAAATACCTTGGCTCATCCAAGTACCTCGTGGGGATTTCAACCCGATCGGGATCAAGCCATAATTGTTGTGCTTCAATAAAATCAATTCCGTGTTTATATTTATTTGATTTGCTCTTATTTTCATCATAGTCAAATTCCATAATGGTATATAAATTATACATATTTTAATTGATAATCAAATATTTATTATTCCATATTTATACTGCGAAAGGCATGATACCTTCGATACGCCGTTAGATAAATTGCATTTGATCTCAATGAACAATACAATTGAAAAAACCTTATGCATTGCATTTAACCTTAGTAGTATTCAATGGACCCCAAGACATCAACCTTATTACATTATTTTGGAAGTAAAACCACATGCAAATCCAGCATCATAGTATTTACGCAATATACCCGATATGAATAGGTTGGTTTGGTAAAATGATTAATTTACGGTATCTTACCCCACAAAAAAGTCTAATGAACCAATATACATAACGCTGCATAGCCCCGCCAAAAAGCCGGCGGGCAGACGCAACCCCCAAAAGATTAAACCACAAAGAACACCAAGAAGTACACAAAGGACACTAAGGTTTTTATATAATTAATTTTCTTTAAACAATCCGGAGAAATTATGACAATAAGTATGCTATGGCAGATGTTATTAATCGGATATGTCATACTACTCGTTGCAATAATACTGAATGCTCTTGCGCGTGTTGTTTCTCTGTCCACGTGGTATGATATATTCATCAACATACAGACACAGGGCTTTCTCGTGGCATGGAAAAATGAAGGATTTATTTCATTAGTATTCTTGTTAATATTGTACCCGTTTGTGTTGGGAGCGGCAGGATATATCATGACACGTTTATTACAATAATATTAGTATTGATAAAAATAA
>Ga0209498_1002764_pt1 | contig 10530 bp, 14 predicted proteins | sample WalLakDeSediment_FD_184131 | JGI IMG/M metagenome (GOLD analysis project Ga0209498, IMG submission 184131) | Lake sediment microbial communities from Walker lake, Nevada to study Microbial Dark Matter (Phase II) - Walker Lake 11/02/13 Deep... | ecosystem: Environmental > Aquatic > Freshwater >... | reverse complement strand
GCTCAAGCATGCTTAATAATCTTTCTGAAAATCTGATCTAGGGGGACACCCAAAAAACATGGATACCTCTGCCTGGCAGGTTCCATCCAGAAGATATTATTCCCCCACTTATGGCGGTGAACCGCAGACAAGACATTCAAGGACGCTGATTGCACACTTCGCGCTTGAAGCGAAGCGCGCAGTTTATGAATATTTTGTTAGGCTCAGCGTATTGTCCGGGCAGGATAAAGATTGTAAAAAAAATGCCATTGCTTTGATCATCAGGGTGTACACTCTGAATCCAGGCATCAGGCGTATGTTTTCTTTTGTCATAACAGCGTGAAAAAGTCCTTATTAGACAGGCTGTTCAAAAATTCCAAGTGCAAGGAGCAAAAAAGTTCAAGGTCGCGGAGTATTCAGGATACGTAAGAGTTTGAAATTTTTGCAGCGACGCAGCAATTGGGAGATTTTCAACAGCCTGTTAAGCAGTTATTTTTATGATGATCATTTATGCCAGGATAAAGAGAGATTAATAATCAAGTTGCAGGTCAAAGGAATTGCTTTTTTTGATGTTGAATGCGGATATCTGCAATAGTCAAAACCTTCTGAATCAAATTTCAGCAATCTCAAAATAAATTACCTCTGACGCTTACAGGAGTTTAATATGCTTCAATGGGCATTAATATTTTTTATAGTTGCTATAGTGGCCGGCCTCCTTGGTTTAACCGGTATCGCGGGAGCTCCCGCAGAAATTGCAAAAATCATATTTTTCGTTTTTTTGATTTTACTTGTGATTTCACTCTTAGCCAATGCTCTGAGAGGAAAAAGGCCCCCAACTTAAGTCTATACATGTTCATGTAGAACAGGAAAAAGAGCCGGAGTCATGGCGGGTGATGTAAAAGGATCTGTTCGGCCTGAGGGAACTTTACAAACAAGGGCATAATAGGTGCCCCATCACATTGGATATCATGCAGTTTTTCCGGAAACCGGCATTTTCCTGACCCATAGATCCCGCTGGGGAAAAGGAATCTCAATATTGTTCCGGTTCAGCGCATTGTAGATGGCCATGTAGAGTTCATGCGACACCAGCCCCCTCTGCTCGGGGTGCTCGATCCAGCACAGCAGCTCGAAATCCAGACTGGAATCGCCGAATCCCCGCATGCGCACACGGGGCTTTGGCTCCCGGGAAACACGTGCGTGACCTGAGGCAACATCCTCCAGCACCTGGACCACTTTCTCAACGTTCGAACCGTAGGCAACACCTACCTTGATCCGGATACGGTACTTGACCCACCGCCCGCCGGATTCGTTGACGATCTTGGAGTTGGCCATAACCGAGTTGGGAATGGTTATCTCAACGTCATCTCGGGTCAACAGCCGGGTGGACCGGATTCCCACCTTGGTGACCTCACCCCGCTCACCCGAATCCAGAACCACGTAGTCACCCAGCTTATAAGGGGCATCAGCAATGATAAAAAACCCCGCAAACAGGTTTGCCAGCGTGTCCCTGGCAGCGAAACCCACTGCTATGCCGACCACGCCTGCGGAAGCCAGCCATGCCGTGGCATCAACATCCCATACCTGCAGCAGCGCATACGAACCGATGGCGACAATCAGAACGGTCATCATCAGGTCGAACATAGGAAGGGTGCGTTCTTCCACGATGGCAAAGCGATCGCGGATCCTGCCCAGCATTTCCAGGGCAATGCGGCTTGCGTTGAGGGCGGCGCGCATCAGCTGCAGCAGCAGCAGGCTCAGAAGAATCCGGACAGTAAGTGTGGTAGCAAACTCACTCAGCGGCAGGGTGTGAAGCGCGGTAACCAGGCTGATATACCCAACGGCTATGGCTGCCACACGCGCGCCTAAACGAACAAGCTCTCCCAGCAGATCTGCATTTGCCTTGTGCGAAATCCTGAGGCCCCAGAACAGGATGAATCTCCGGACCAGAAAAGCCAGACAAAGGCCCACCAACACGATGACCAGGGCCAAAAGGACCGGATAGGTGGCCAGCAGATGCCAGGGTGTCTCCAGCCAGGAAGGAAGCCAGGCGGGTGTTTCAATTACAGCTGCAGCACTGGTTGTTTCGTTCATGTGGGGTCCGTATCCGCCTGAAAGGGTTCCTCAGCCTGTTGAAAAAATCCTTACCCGGCAAGGCTGTTCTTCTCATTGAGAGCCGTCAATCATCGCAGGATGATGGCGAGGCCTGTTGCATGCTTTCCCGTTTTCATCACCCTGATTAAAATCATCCGAATAAGTTTTTCTCATCTTTCTCAAATATTAACCGCTTACGCAAGTAGGGGGAATCCATCTGCCTGTGGCTGCTCCATTATTATAGAGTTTGCATAAGGAATACATTCTGCTGATCTCCATATATGGAACAATTTGAGTCTCGCGGATCAACCTGTCTTAATTTCTGCACCTTCATCCTGATAGTAACCCTGATCTCATTCCATACTTTCCTGTTCTGGCAGGTCAGATTTTTTTCAAAGTCTTTTGGCTTATCAAGGCACCCACAGGTCAAACTTTCAATAAACAGCTTCTCATATGCCTGTTGGCGCTATCCTGACGACCCACAATTTCATGAGGAAACATTGCTGTTGACAAGTTCCAGGAATACATTACTGTAAATTGATAGATTCTTTCATCTAAATGGATCACACTTCGGATCTTGGTTTCTGCGGACATCTTTACATTTTGCATTTTTCCATCATGGCCTACACGAAAGGATATTTTACATTTAAAACATGCTTCTGGCACCATGATATGTATTTATCACAGATATCCTTTTTGCGGGTAATCAGGCATCTTTGAATATCCATTTGCAGATTATACTGTCATTTTAATCTTGTTTTGCATACAAAATTTAAATGAAGTATTCCGGTTTTGTCCCTTGAAACAACTGGTCCTCAACAACATTTTTTTACTTCAAGAACTTAATTTTGTATTAATATAGTCCATTTTTACCAATAAAAAATCAAGTAACTATTAACTGGATTAAAGCCTATGGAAGTTTTTGAAATTATACAAGCAACCTTGACTTATCTGCTCATTACCATAGCCGGCATTTTTGTTATCGTAAACCCGTTGACCACCGCGTTTGCCTTTATGTCGCTCACAACCAGAATGCATGAAAAACAAAAAAAGGCAATCGCGTTAAAAGCTACAAAAATATCTACAAGCTTATTCTTTGTTTTCGCCCTGCTGGGTGGGGTTATTTTTCAATTGTTCGGCATCACTCTGGCTGCCTTTCGTATTGCCGGGGGCATCATTCTTTTTGGAATTGCCATGGGCATGATCAGAAGTCGAGACGAACGGGAAGATAAAACACAAACCGGGCCAGAAGGGGATATCACAGATGATATCTCCGTAATACCTCTAGCCATTCCATTTATAAGCGGCCCCGGCTCCATTGCTACTGTCATGATATTAACAAGCGAGGCGCCAACCATTTATCATACCATAATTGTTTTTTTTGCCGTGCTTTTCACCACGGTCAGCTGTTATTATTCAATGATATACTCTAAAGTAATTGTCAGGTATCTCGGGGAATCCGGCAAGCAGATCATTACCAAGGTGTTTGGTCTTATCCTTTCGGTAATTGCCGTCCAGTTTGTGATCAATGGCATTGCCAGTGTTGCTGTTGATTTTGGAATCTTTGAAATACCCGGCATTAAACCGGGCCCTGGATTCGAATCAGAGTAATGTGCTCTCAGGCATTTTTCTTTATCCTGAACTCATGGATCAGCTCAATCCAAAGAATCTGCTTCTGATCCTGGGAAATAAAAATCCCTGGAGGAAATTTGCACAGGACTTCATTGTCCTCTTTGCTCCCCTGCCCCAGAAACCGCTGGATTTTCAGAACTCCTGTCATCAGCCCTTAAGTTTACACATCGCGTCAAGCGCGAGATGTAAACTTAAGGGCTTGATCTGACTTAACCATCTAATTTCTATTATTTTTTAAAAAATGCCGGATAGATTACCTACATGATCACTGCCATGGCCAGGATCTCTAGAAAACATGGCCCCTTTCTTCAAGAATAATCAGTCCTCAACGGTCATTGCCCGGGACTGATTATGGTTGTCTGATACCTGCTTGCAAAGGGCTTGGTATGGGGGGTATGTTAAAAATTACTTAAAAAACAGGTAGGATACTGGCAACATAACTTCACCCGGTTGAACAGACCGAAAGTTTACGGCTCAGCCGCCCCAGTGAAATACTAGATGATTTAACGGGGTAAATGTTCAACCGCGTAAACTCGCAACATAATGTCTTTTATGTTGCTATGCTTGGCTGAAAGTGTAGATATCAGACCAGCCTGGTCTGTAGACCCAGGATATCGGCGGCATGGGCCAGTATGGTGTCGCTGGTGATCATAGTCGCCCCAAGGCTGTGGGAGCAGGCCAGATGAATAGCATCTAAGGTCCTGATTGATGTAGCTCTTTTGGATATCCATTTCTCTGCCAGGTTGTACTGACTGGCTTCCACAGCAGTGACCGAGAACAACCCTGATTGAATATCCTGGTCAAAAGTTGCCTGAATAAGGTCCGCCTGGGAATCGGTCAGTTCATCCATGCGCACCCATCGGGCCAAAGCTGAGGCAAATTCAACCTTGGTCAGAGACGAAATCATGAGAGGAGGGGCCAAAGAGATAAGCAGATTCTGGATGGCGCTGCTTTTGGCTTCTTGGCGGTAATAGGGAAGAATGGCGCTGGTATCCAGATAGTAATTATCCCCGCTCATTGCGCATATCCCTCACAAATTCACTGCTGGGAACTGAACAAGGGGGTAACCCTGCACGAAAAACACTTCGATCCGGGAAAGCCGATTGCAGCTCACTTTCAGTAACCATTTCCAACTTGGCCACAGCCTTGCCTCTGCGGGTGATAATTATTTTTTCCCCGGACTCCACCGCGTTCAGCAATCTGGATATATTTTGTCTGGCTTCTTTGACATTAACTGTTTGCATTTCCACCTCCAAGTAAATTTTTTTAAAGTGTACACATTTTAATGGACAAGTCAAGCAACAAGAACGTGTTGCCATTGGCAATAAAGGCACCTGATTCATGGCTTTGAGCCATTTCCCGGTAACGTACGCTTGCTGGAAAGAAAAAAGTCCTGATTCTGTCTGTCAGACTATATCTCCTTTCCAGAGCCGGGCGCAGAACTGCTGCCAGGGCAGAACAATGATCCGGCTGTTGATTTTTTCAGGATACCTGAGGCCATTTTTCTCCGGTTTATTCAAAATATCGAGCTCGTTCAAGGTCCGAAACTGATGAAAACAATCTGCAGCTCATGTTGACAAAAAAGATCAGCGCGCATAAAAAAGAATGAAAATGTAGCCGAAATTAAGGATAAAAAAATGAAAATAATAAGCGATCGTGAGTTCAGAAATGAGCCAGGCAAGGTTCGCCGGGCCCTGGCCGGACAGAATGTGGTCATGACCAGCAGGGGCAAACCCTATGCGGTCCTGCTTCCCGTCCAGGACGAGGACGAGGTTGAATACATTCTGGAGCTTGCAGATCGGATAAAGGCCCAGATGGCCCTGTCTTCCATTCGCAGAAAAGCTGCCGAAACAGGGTTGAGCATGATCAGCGCCCCGGAGATAGACGAGGAAATCCTTCAGGTCAGGCAGAAAAGACAAGTGTAAGCAATGCGCGCAGTCCTGGATACCAATGTTCTGGTCTCAGGTTTGATGGGGCTTTTCACCTACCCGGCCAGGGTTGTGGATATGCTCTATACAGGAAGGTTTTCCTGCGTTTTTGACGACAGGATAATGGCCGAATACGAGGAGGTTCTGCACAGACCCAGGTTCGCTGCGGCCATTTCTCAAAGGGAAATCATTGACCTGCTTGGATACATAGCCCGCAGAGGTGTGCATGTCCTGGCCGGTCCTGTGAAGGGCACGGTCGACCTTGCTTTGGACCCTGATGACCTGCCCTTTGTGGAAGCCGCTGTCGCCGGCAGGGTCGATTTTATCATCACCGGCAACCTTGCTCATTTTTCATTTTTTGAAGGCAACAGCTTTGGAATCAGACCGGTTTCCCCTCACCAGTTTTACGAGGAGGCGTGCAGGTAAAGCCATATTTTCTGGACTCTGGCCGGAACAATACATTGAATTTACAGCCCTGTCTTTCAGAAAAGTTGTCCAGTCTTAGAATATCCATCGTATCCCCAGAATTGATGTTGTAAAAAATTTCAATGCCTTGTATCCCCTGCTGCACTCAACAGGGACTTTTTCATATTCCATCCCTGAAGGCAAAATACCTGCTCCGTGTAAGTATTATTTGCCCTGTCAAGAACAATTTTTGATACATGCTTATAAGACCCAGAAACATGCCTCATTATGGTGACCATGAGGTGACTGCATTTGTGCCGCCCGCTCAATGGCATAATGCCAGTGTCCGGCAACACTGGCTGATCAATGGCTTGTAGTTCGGGTTTAAGTTTACATTTCGCGTTTGACGCGAAGTGTAAACTTAAGGGCTTTTTCTGATATAAGCATCTAATATTTATTATTTTTAAAAAAAAGCCAGATAGATAACATACATGATTACTGTCAGGGCCAGGATTTCAACAAACATGACCCCTCTCCTTCAAGAATAATTAGTCCTCAGTGAACATTTTTGCTCATTAAAACCACCCTTGCTGTTTACATGATGCAGCGAATGGGAGGAACTAATTTGGTAACAGGAGCCGGGAATTATAATTGTCGTTAATCACCTGAATGTGCTCAACGCCGGCCCGGAGGCGTTCCACCGTGACCTGGAGGTGTTCCTCCCTGGCCCGGAGGTGTTCCGCCCTGGCCCGGAGGTGTTCCACCCTGATCTGGAGGTGTTCCGCCCTGACCGGGGACTGATCCATCATTCCCAGAATTATTGCCAATATTTCCAATTTCATTGGAATTTCCAGAATTGGCAGACGATATTCCGTTCATAGCGTCTGCCGTTTTTTCGTAGTTGCCACTCAATGTAGTGCCCAAAAGCCCGACACTCAAAATAAGAGCCAGAGAAATTAAAGACACGAGCAGGCCATATTCGACAGCTGACGAACCATCAGATGCCCTGAAAAATCTCTTTGTCCTAGAATATAATTTAATAAACATACTTTAACTTCCTTTGTTAAATTTAAATCGTCAGATCAGCAAGTTACATACCAATCAAATTTCTTGGAGGCATTCCCTTTAATCTATTAATTTTTGCCTCGCTTTTCAGATTTATTTTTGATTAAAGTATTGTCGCTTCATCTTTTCTTAAGGTTAACATATCGATATTACACAAAAACAAGCCTCAACCAGCTCAAGCATATGGCTCATATAATAATCTGATGCTTGATGTTTTCGGACTAACATTTTACGAAAAACTATTGAATATATCATCGTCGAGGTGAAGATAATGGCCTTCAATATCAGACTGCTGATATCCATCATGGCCGGGGCTGCAGTGTTTGCCCTGCTGCTTTGGAATAAGCATTGACAAAGAGAAAACAAAGGTAAAACCTGCGGACAATCTGAGGCGAGGCAGACCGGATAGAGAAGTTTTGCAACATGAAAAAAATAATATACACGAAATACGGCCCCCCGGAAGTGCTGGAAAAGGTAGAGACTGATTCACCCGAGCCATCGGCCGGACAGGTCCTGGTCAGGGTCGAGGCGGCCGGAATCAACCCTGTTGATTACAAGATTCGAAACGGCAGCCTGAGGCTTATTATGCCCGGCAGGTTTCCCAGGACACCAGGTGGTGAGATTGCCGGTATAGTGGAAAAAACAGGACCCGAATCTTTTGCCTTCAAACCTGGGAACAGGGTCTTTGCCATGCTCAGAACACCTCAGGGGGGATATGCCCAGTATGTTGCAGTGCAGGAAAAACTGCTTTGCCTCATACCACAGGGTCTTAGCTTTGAAGAGGCTGCCGCGATTCCCCTTGCAGGCCTGACCGCACTTCAATCCTTAAGGGACAAGGGAAAAATAAAAAAAGGAATGCGGGTGCTGGTCAACGGCGCTTCCGGGGGGGTCGGCTCCTACGCCATACAGATCGCAAATGCATATCAGGCAAGAGTCACCGGGGTTTGCTCAGGCAGGAACGTGAGGTTTGTTCAGGATCTTGGAGCTGATGTGGTAATTGATTATGAGAAGAAAGATTTCATCAATATGGATAACGGGTACGATATTGTACTGGACGCCGTGGCCAAAAAAAATTTTACTAGTTGTCGGAAAATCCTTAAGCCCGGAGGCGTCTATATTTCCACCCTGCCAAACCCGGGGTTGCTTTTTCGCCAGGCATTAAACTTTCTTTCCTCCAAAAAAGCATACGCAATCATCTGCAATTCGAGAGCCGAGGATCTGGCTTTTCTGGGCAGGCTCGCTTATGAAGGCAAGCTTAAGTCGCACATAGAAAAACAGTATTCCCTTGACGAGGTGATCCTGGCTCATCAGCGTATTGAGAGTGGAAGGGTTAGGGGAAAGCTGGTCCTCGCCCCGTTCCCCCGGCAGCCAGAAAAAGGCTTTATCAACCCGGATAGGGGAAGTACATAAACAGACTCTTTTTACCTCGGTGAATTCAAGCCTGTTCCGGTCAAACTATCTTAAAACTATTATGTTATTAAGCTTAGAGAATGTGGCACTACAGGTTGAATGTCAGACCATGATGTCTCAGGTGAGGGCTATTCGCTTGGAATGCGCCTGTACGCCCTGGAATTTGAGAATCCCGATGCAGCCGTCAAGCATATCAAACAACTCAAGGAAACCATAATCCTCAACAGGAAGCGCTTCATGGCCCTCATGCAGTAAGTAATAAAAGTTGGAGCTGTCCAAAGCTGTCACACGTGCTACGAGGCTGATGCTGGATATGGCCTCTCAACAGGATCATAAAATCTTCAATATCCGTAAGGCTTCCAGTCGTCATGGAGTTAACGTATTTTACTTAAGGACAGTACTCAGATGGCTCATCAATGGCGGGCTGTTGAATCCGGTCAAGGTCCAAAAGGCGGTTACGGGATATCCATCCCTCTGGACAGAATAACCCTGGCTGACATCTATGAGGCTGTCCATGGAGAGATCGATCCTCCATGCCTGGATGAACCAGAGAGCTGTGAGAAGAGGCCTACCTGCACGAACAGAGAGGTCTGGGATGAGATCAGCACCACTGTCTGGACGAAGCTGCAGGAAGTTAGCCTGGCTGATCTGCAAGACTGCAACTGCCCCAACTCTGAAGATAAGCGGGAAATATCCCTTATCAGCGTGTTGAAAAAATCCTTATTAGACAGACCGTTCAAAAATTCCAAGTGCAAGGAGCAAAAAAAGTTCAAGGTCGATGCGTACTTAGACATACGTGAGAGTTTGAACTTTTTGAACCGACGCAGCAATTGGAAGATTTTCAACGGTCAGTTATGATCATGGTCCAGGAAAGAGATATCTATGGTTGAGATCAAAAATATCCTCTGTGCTGTTGATTTCTCAGATATGAGCCCCAGGGTAGCATCTTACGCCCAGACTCTGGCCAAAGCCCTGAATGCCAGTATTTATGTGGTTTTTGTCACTCCCACCCTCGATCCATCCATAAGTATTCGTGAATATATGGGTGTCCATATTTCTCCAGCTTCGAGAGATAAAAACACTATTATCGATATTATACCCAGAGCTGAAAAGAAAATGGACATGTTCATTCAAGAGAATTTCAGCATGGAAAATATCAAGGGGCAGGTATTAAGCGGTTATGTATCTGAGGAGATTCTTAATTTCGCGGAAAGGGAAATAATAGATCTTATCATCATGGGAACGCATGGCCGGCAAGGAATGGGCAAGATTTTATTTGACTCAGTTGCTGAGAAGGTTGTCAAATCAGCTCAAATGCCTGTTGTGACTATCAGGCCTGATTGAATGATTTGAAGTTCCTTAATCCTGACAGGTGGCGCACTTTCATTTTGCCATCAACCACTACTGAATGTTTATGTCAGTTTTTAAGGGACAGGATATTTTTCGATCCATTTTTCCGGGCTTAAGTTTACACATCGCGTCAAACGCGATGTGTAAACTTAAGGGCTTGTTCTGGCATAAGCATTTAATTTTTATTATTTTTCAAAAAATGCCGGATAGATTACATTCATGATCACTGCCAGGGCCATAATTTTCACAAACATGACCCCTCTCCTCAATAATGGCCGCTCTTCAATGGTCATTGCTGATCATGAAATCCGGATAAGATATCGGGCTGCAGCTTTGGTTCGATACGGGATTATCTAATCAGTGCCGCGTTTTCAGCAGCGGATGAACCACTGATCCTGGTGGGCCGTGTATTTGAGAGTGAAGATCCTGCCGTCATCCAGTCTGACCTTGAAGTAATCCATGACCGGTTTCTCCGGATCCAGACCCCCCATACCCAGCGGTCCACTATTTGCGAAACTTCCTGTCAGGCGGTGTTTTCAGATTCAGCATGATTGACCAAGTCTGGTTTTAATTCTGAAAAAAGACTTCAGACAATTTGAATTTTTGACTTGCAAATTGTCTAAAAACAGATTAGTCCTGTTATATACTTTAAAAAAGACGAGGTAAACAT
>Ga0209498_1002763_pt1 | contig 10531 bp, 8 predicted proteins | sample WalLakDeSediment_FD_184131 | JGI IMG/M metagenome (GOLD analysis project Ga0209498, IMG submission 184131) | Lake sediment microbial communities from Walker lake, Nevada to study Microbial Dark Matter (Phase II) - Walker Lake 11/02/13 Deep... | ecosystem: Environmental > Aquatic > Freshwater >... | reverse complement strand
ATTTACAGGCACATCTATCTGGGCTGACCCGGAAAGAAATTTATTCGTTGTTTTTTTAACAAACAGAGTTTATCCTTCGCGTGATAATACAAAAATTATATCATTCAGACCCAAACTTCACAACGAAGTAATAAATTCTATTTCGGAGTAACATGGCAGGAAAAAATCATACCTTGAAAATATTTTTATTAATGACAGCAATGCTTGCAGTATCAATAATTTCAGATGCTTCCATAATCACTAACGACATTGCCTTGGCAGAGGAAAGTGACAATACATTGAACAATAATTCATCACCGAAAATATCAAAAAATATATTTTCACTAAACAATGAAGTTATGAATAATATTGAACTTTCAGTTCGTGAACTTAGTCTTTACCAGAAGTGTGCGCAGATGGTAATGCCTGCAGTTTATCGAGGAGCACTCAATCCGGCTTCAAAAGATTATCAAAAAATAATAGAACTTGTAAAAGATTACGGAGTCGGGGGAATTGTTTTATTTCAGGGTAACTCAACTGATCAGAAAAATATGATATGGCGTCTTCAAAGTCTTTCCAAAATTCCGCTGTTAGTTTCAGGAGATTATGAAAACGGACTCGGGATGAGAATTGACGATGCTGTCAGCTTTCCGCATGGTATGGCTGTTGGCGCAACTTACAATACAGATTATGCGTATCAGGTTGGAAATACAACTGCAATTGAAGGAAGAAAAATAGGAATAAACTTTAATCTTGCACCTGTTGCAGATGTAAACGATAATCCGCTGAATCCGATTATAAATATTCGTGCCTACTCCCAGGATAAGAAAGATGTTTCATCTTTTGTTAATGCTTTTGTAAAAGGTTCCGATGATGGAAAAATGTTAACAAGCATTAAACATTTTCCAGGTCACGGAAACACAATTGTTGATTCTCATCAAGATCTGCCCAGAATAACCGGAAGTAAAGAATACCTTTTACAAAACGAATTATATCCGTTTATTCAGGCGATTAACAAAGGTATTAAAGCAGTTATGATAGGACATCTTGAAGTACCTTCATTGGATATTAACGCTGGAACTCCGGCAAGTTTGTCTTATCCGATTGTTACACAACTGCTAAAAGAGGAGCTTGGATTTGAAGGATTGATAATTACAGATGCTATTGATATGCGTGCTATTACAAGATACTATTCGCAGGAAGAAGCAGCTGTTAAAGCTGTTCTTGCTGGTAATGACATTATACTTTCACCGCTTAAACCAAAAGAAGTGATTGATGCAATTTATAATGCTGTGAACGAAGGCATAATAAACGAATCAAGAATAAATGAAAGCGTTAAAAAAATTCTATCAGCAAAATACTGGCTTGGTTTGCTTGATGGCAATTCAATTAACGGTAATCCGGAATTTGACAAACAAAAAATTCTTGCTCAAAGAATTGCCGATGAGTCAATTACTTTGCTTAAAAATGATGATAATATTCTGCCTTTAAATTTAAGTGAATACTCAAGTATAACTAATGTTATTGTCACTGATGGCGTGGGAGGATTAATTACCGAGTACTTCGGTGATATCCTTAAGAAAAAAAGAAATGATTTAACCTCATCAAAGATTACACGCAGAAGCAAAAAGCGTGATTATGATAACGTAAAATCTGCTGCATTAAAAAGCGACCTGATAATTATTTCGTCTTTTATACGGGTCAATGCACAGCAGGGACCGGTTGAAATTTCTTCGCAGCAGCAGGAGTTAATTTCTGATTTTATCAAATCAGGAAAAAAAGTCATTCTGATTAGTTTTAATAATCCTTATTTGATATCAAAATTTCCTGATGTAAAAACTTATATAAATACTTACAGCAATACAGTCTTTTCTCAGGAGGCGGCGCTGAAAGCTTTACTAGGCGAAATAGAGTTTAAAGGAAAACTGCCTATATCAATACCTGGAACTAACTTTAAAATGGGTGATGGGATTATTTTTGATCTGACATTAAATAACTAAAAATATAGAAAACGGATTTGACGGATTAAACGGATAATAGCGGATTTTTACTTTGTACAAATCAGTTTAATCCTTATTGATAGTTTTCAATTTTCTGAGAAAATAAGTGCTCATACTTTTTAATAAGCCATTCAACGTGCTCTGCCAGTTTACCGATAAGGAAGGAAGAAAAACACTTTCAGACTTTATTAAGGTGAAAAATGTTTATGCAGCCGGCAGACTTGATTATGACAGCGAGGGCTTAGTTCTTTTGACTGACGATGGAAAGTTGCAAAACAAAATTTCCGATCCTAAAAATAAATTACCAAAAACTTATTGGGTTCAGGTAGAGGGACTTCCCGATGAAAAAGAACTTGAACAAATTCGCAAAGGAGTACTTCTAAAAGATGGCTTAACCAAACCGGCAAAAGTTAAACTAATTGATGAACCTAATATATGGGAGAGAAACCCACCCATAAGAAAACGAAAAAACATTCCAGCAAGCTGGATTGAACTGACTATCACAGAAGGAAGAAACAGGCAAGTAAGGGGAATGACTGCCGCGGTTGGTCACCCAACTTTACGACTGATACGTTACTCAATTGGAGAATGGAATATTGATAAATTAAAAAATGGTGAGTATAAAATTTTCAAATAAATAATAAATTCAGTGCAACTTCAATTAATCAATAATTTAATTACCAACTCAATATGCTATTTAATCATCAACTGGCGGAGACAAAAATTTCTTCTTTATCATGAATGAAAAGTAAACTATCATTCCGCCGACGATTAAAGCAGCAATAGCAGGAATAAAAATAGCAATGAATGATAAAGCAGTAGCACCTCCCGCTTCAGCAGTTGAAACAACTGGGTTACCAACTCCACCTGTAACTGCAGAAGATTTTAATCTTATTAGTCCTGTGGCTGCGTGCACTGTTCCGGCAACCCCGCCTCCAGCAATAAGAGCCATTGCCCACTTTATGAGAGGAGGGAAATCTGTTATTACTGCACCCGTTAAAACTATACCAGCAATTATTGCAAGAGGATGTTCAATAGTATCAAGTAAATTATCAAACCAGGGAATATAATAAGCTAATATTTCAACCACTGTTGCAACACTAAACATAATCAATGCAGGGAGACTGCCAATCCACGTGAAGTATGTTGATAGCTGTAAATTGCCTGTATAAGCCATTATCGAGACTATGAGAAAAGGTATGAAAATTCTGAACCCGACTGCAGCAGCTAATCCTATTCCAACAAAAATGCTAAGCACTATTTCCATAAATGATTTTCCTCTCTGTATTTCTCAGTGTAAACTCTTGGTTTCTTTGGGAAAGAATTCTTTCACGGAAAGCCAGTGAGAATTCACAAGAACCACGAAGGTTATTTGGTTACTCGAGACAATTTATTTATAAATCTTTAATTGTAAATCTAATACATTTTATCGTACCTTAATAAGTTCCAGCGGATATTCAAATTTTAACCTGAAGATCCAGCTTCGAACAATTTAAGTTTATCTGCAAATTCAGCGGCAAACTTTTTAATCATATCACTGACTTCCGAATTATTGGTTGCTCTCTGATAGGTGTCAGCCATCTTTGAGAAAGTCTGATGAAAATGAATATTCATATCCTGTACTATCATTTCTTTTGTCCAGATATCAAATCCCAGAGTTACTTTTTCTTCTTTATCCCATAAGGAAAGCATTAAAGTTTTAGCTTCCTTGAAATCGGTAAATTCTGAATCATCGGCTCTCCACAGGATTTTTTCGGGCATTTTCGTATCATCAAGAGTAACAAGTAATTTTATTTCAGATGTTTTAGGCATAACTGTCTTTCTTTTTGATTAAAGCAGGTTTATTTTTCTTTGTGATTTTCTGATACTGAAAAAATAAAGGTTTAAAATTGAATAAGAAAATATTTTTCGCTTTTGTAATTCTGATATTACTGCCGATAAAATCTTTTGCTCAATTAGAATTTTCAATTGGAGGTTATGCTGGCGGCGGTTCAATTAAAGGCAACTCCCCTTCCGAGGGAAGTTTCGGTACCTCTGTTTTTATCGAAACAAATATTCCGTTGTTTGAAGAAGTTTTTCCAAGGTTAAGTTTTATTTATGCGAGGGATTTTAGTGCGCTGCTTCCTGATTCACGACAAACTTATCTCCCTTATGTTCAGGGTTTTTCATTTAAAGGTGTTACATCGCAGTATTTTGACAGCAAAATATTTCTTGAGGAAGCCGTTGGTTTGCTTGTTCTTAATGACAGAACTTTCAGTGACACTGATTCATGGGAATATGGCATTGTTCTTTCTTTTTCCGGTGGTTTTGATCTTAGGAACTATAATCTGAAAGGTTTCAAAATAGGAGCTGGTGTAGAATATGGTTTGACTTTTACAGGCACGCTTCCACAATATTTTAATCTGCACGTGCAATTTCAATATACGCTATAAAAATATTGGAGTAGTGTTTTTAATCTTCATTTAACACTACTCCAACAAAATATAAAATAAAACTTACCTGCTGTTAAAATTTAAACGCTGGATATTTATCCGGCATTCTATCTTTAGGTTTATTGCTTTTAAGATAATAATCAAACCAATCCATTGTTCTAACCAGATAATCATAACGTGCGGTGTTCTTACTGTTGCCGTGACCTTGACCCGGATACCAAACTAATCTTACCGGAGCTTTGCTATGAGTTTTAAGTGCACGGTATAACTCCAATCCTTGTGATGGATGAACCCTTGGATCTTCTTTTCCGTGAAGAACTAAAGTCGGTGTTTTACTTAAATGCGCATAACGGACAGGACTTCTTTCCCAGATAATCTCTTCATTTTCAAAAGTCCAGATACCCCAATGCACATAATAGTCTTCGTAAGGAATATCGGTTGTAAATCTTTTTGATACCTGATTGCCAATACCAACAAAAACTACAGAAGCAGCAAATCTTTCGGTATGCTTTGTAGAAGCCCAGGCTGAAAAATAACCGCCATAAGATCCGCCGCCAATTCCCACTTTGTTTTTATCAACATATCCTTTCTCAATCAAATAATCGATGCCATCAATAACATCGTCAAACTCTTTTCCGGCAAGATCGCCAAAGCCCATCATAGTAAATTCAACGCCGCGTCCGGAACTAGCACGATAGTTCGGCATAAAAACAAAATAATCCTTTGCCGCAGCAACCTGTCCCCATTTACCATATCCGGTTGACCAGCCATTCTGCTCTGCAGCCTCAGGTCCGCCGTGTATATAAGTTATGAGAGGATATGTTTTTCCTTCTTCAAAGTTTAATGGATAAATGAGAACTGCTTCAATATCCAATCCATCACGTGCATCAAAGACTATTTTTTCCTGTTTTGCTAATTTTATTTCAGAAAACCATGGATTATGATCTGTAAGCTTTTTCAGAGATCTGTCTGAGATATCGAATGTATAAAGTTCACCGGGGTGCTGGGGTGTATTTCCTGCAAAAGAAAATTTTCCGTTGATAAAATTAAATGAGTTAAATACCGCATTCGCCGGATCAAGAAGCAAAGTGCTTTCTCTGTCATTTATTCTCTGTTCACGAATTGTAATATCAACGCCTTCCTCCGAGGAGAATAAAAATGTTTGATTATCCCTCCACACTACATCTGTTACGGAGCCACGAAAGCCGATTGAATAATTCCTCAACTCTTCAAAAGGTTTTACATTCGGAACCTCCGTAATAAATAAACTTCCGCTTACTGCGTCATTTATATTTGCTGCTGAAACAAATGCCAGATGCTTTCCGTCAGGACTAAATGAAAGTTTACTTAGTTTTCCTGGATTTTCAACCAGCTTCGACTTTACTCCATTGGATGTATTAACAATAAAAATTCTTTTAAACATATATGAATCATCAACAAGATTCTTATCTGACATAGCGGCTGCTATTTCAGTTCCCTGATCGTTCCAGGTAAACTCCCAAACAGAAACGGAAGTTGTAAGTTTCTGTGTTGATTTGCTTTTTACATCGTATACAAAAAGATTTCTGTCAACATATTCTTCTTCATAGATCTCTGCATCAAATCCCTTTTCCAGCAGTTCCTTCTTTTTTGCCGGCTGTGATTCGGTTGAAATGAATGCTATCTTCTGACCGTCTTTGCTTACACGGTAATCCATCACTCCATTTTCGGCATCGATAAGTAATCTGGGCGAACTACCGGTAACGCTGATAGAATGCAGCTGCACTGTTTTTGCATCACCCAACCGGGCACGGAAGAGAATGGATTTTGAATCAGGCATAAAGCTAATGCCAAACACTGATGATTTATCACCAATCAGTTCCCGGGTAGAATTTTTTTTCAGATCATAAACATATAGATAACGATAATCAGCTCCGGGTTTATCGGTAAATGGTCTTGGTGTAAAAACCGTATATGCAATAAAATTCCCGTCTGGTGACTGAGCTGTTTCAATAACAAACTTTGTTCTTAAGATATCTTCTGCCACATAACCTTTTTGCTGTGCAATTAGTTGTGAAACAGATACTAAGAAAAGAATTAGTACCAATAATTTGTACTGTGCTTTATATAACATCATTACTCCTTGAATTGTAATTAAAAAACTTAGTGTAACTCAGTGACTTCTTCGTGAGCTTCGTGTAATTATTTACTGAAGGTACAAAAAACTGTACTGAGGACAGAAACCGCATAAATAATGTGCAAGATATAAATACCAGACAAAAAAAGTAAATGCAAAGAGAAAATAAAAAACCTCTCCGTTTAGCAGAGAGGTCAATCAAATAACAGTCAACCTATTGTAGGTCTACTTACTAAAAACTAATTTATCCGGATTTTAATCCAGCTTACCATTCTTAATTTCATTACTTAATCTTTTAAGTTTATAAACTTTATCTATTGCTTCCCACATACCTTTAGAGTGAACAGAAACAGTTCTGTTCTCTTCGGTACGGAAGATAAAGTTTCCGGGCAAGCCCTGTATGTTGCCGTCGAATGCTAATCCAACAACTTCAGCATTTTTATTTATTACCGGACTTCCTGAGTTGCCGCCAATTATATCATTCGTTGAAACAAAATTATACGGAGTTGCCAGATCGAAATCTGCAGGAAGATCAAGCCATCTTTCTGGTAAACTCCAGGGGAATTCTTTATTGAATGAATAGTATCTGTCATACAATCCGTAAAAAGTAGTAATTGGAGGTGCGACAGTTCCATTATACGGAAAACCTTCAACAACACCATCGGCTAATCTTAATGTCATTGTTGCATCGGGAGGAATAGATGTTCCATAAACCTCAAATAATGCACGTCCCAGTTTCTGGTTATAACTTGACTCAAGGGTTTGAATTTCTCTAATCTGTCCGGCTAATTTTTGCTGATCTTCTTTTGTATTCAGCATAAAGTAAATAAAAGGATCATCTGAATTAACTATTGCATCAGGTCCGGCTTTTACTAAATTCTTAATATCCTCAAGGTTTGTTACTTTTGATTTGGAGAGTATATAATCAACAGCTTCATCTCCATGTTTGCCTCCTGTAAATTTCTTAACCAGAGGATCTTCTGCACCGAGGTAATTGTACATTGCGTCAACACGATTCTTTAGCAATCTTTTCTGCATTTTATGGTCAAAGTCTTCCGGTATTAAAGATTCAATTGTGAAATCAAGTTCTTCGCCAACGTAAAGATCATCTCTTTCAGCTTCAGGAAGCTTAAGTTCTTCGGCAATAGCTAATAATTCATCTGCAATAAAGAAATATTGTGGTGTTGTAAATCTGTTTAGTGTATAAATAAAATTTCGGTTAGAAATTTCTCTTAACTGACTTCTTGTTCCTTCAATTTTTGACCAGGCATCACCGTAAAGCGCTTTCAATTTTCGATCTGCATTTACTGCTGTTTTAAAGTTCTTTTCGAAGTCTTTCTTTCTCTGCATAAGAACAGGATCTCTTAATCCCTTAAGAATTCCTTCAAATGCTTTACGAGAATTTTCAAAACTGAAAAGCATATCCTGAAGCTGCAAAGCTCTATCCGGACTTTCATTAATCATATTGGAGTATATCTCAATTAATCCGTATAGAAGATTAAGCGTTCTCGGGTATTGAATGTCACGTGCAAATTCAAGCTGGGCAATAGTGTTCAATCTATCAGTGTTACCCGGATTTCCGACAACAAAAACAGGTTCGCCGGGAGCAGCGCCATTTTCACTCCATTTCAGGTAATGGTCTGTCTTCAAAGGTTTTCCGTCTTCATCATAAACTCTTAAAAAAGTCATATCAAGGTTGTACCTTGGATAAGTAAAATTATCCGGATCGCCGCCAAAGAAACCAAGTTGTTCTTCCGGGGCAAATACTAATCTAACATCAGTATATCTTTTATAACCATAAAGTGAGTACTTTCCACCATTATAAAGTGCAGTAACAGTGCACTCAAGCCCGCTTTCTTCTGATTCTTTTTGTTCAATCACATCGATAATATCATTTTTAAATCTTGTTCTTTCTTCATCAGTTTTTCCTTTTTCCATTTCTGAAAGAATTTCATCCGTAACATCTTTAATCATAACAAGCTGACTTACATATAAACCGGGCACAGGTCTCTCTTCTTCAAGAGAATAGGCTATAAAACCGTTACCATGAAAATCTTCATCATCTCCTGTTATTTGTGTTATGCTCATTCTGGCACAATGGTGATTGGTCATAACGAGTCCGTCTTCCGATACAAAGGAAGCAGAACAATAGTTAGCCAATCTTAAGGCGGACATTCTGATGTGATCAAACCATTCCTGTGTTGGGCGGAAAGAATATTCCTCCTCAAAATAATCCATTGGCGGGTATTCGAAAGTCCACATTTTACCATTATCAAACTGACCGGCTTTAACGGTATCGAGATTCAGCCAATCAGAGCTCTGCTGAGCTTGAATTGAAGAGAAGAGTATAAAAGCAACTAATAAACTTTTATAAAGGAATTTGAGCGACATTATTTTCATAATTGTGCCTTTATTTAGTTAATGATAGTTTTGATTAAAATTTGAATGACAATTTACAACGAACCTAACAAATTGACATAATTTTTGACTTTAAATTCAATAGATAATTCGGGTTTTTATACGATTGGTAAATGTACCGAATAAATGAACAGCCGATTCCTTCATTGATGAAAGAATCGGCTAAAACCAATTAAAGTCGTCCAGATTACTAAAAATTCTGTCTAAATATATGATTCCGGTTGATACAAAGGTTCAACCTCCCACTCATCTTCAATAGTACCGACACAATGTGAGCATTTAGGAACTGTGAAAACCACCTTTTCTTCATAGGGTGCAGCCCTGACGAAGTTTAAAATAGTTTTACAACTGGAACATTGTACGATATGCGATGTTGTGGTTTTTGCGCTGCAATCCGGACATATGAAACCTAAATCACCCGGCTTTTCATTAGGGTTAACCGGGAAAATTGAGTTACATCTTGTGTTATTACATTTTGCGAAGTGCCACTTTACAGTATCAATAGTTGCGATAACTGACTCCAAAATTTTATTGTTATAAAGAAACATAAGCAGTAAAAACTAAAAAGTCCATGTATAAATTAAGAACCTTTAAAGTTTTTTTGGGAAGTTTAGCTCTTAATAATTTTATAAATTACAGAAGGAAAATACACTCAGTTTGTTGATATATAAATACCAATCTTTTTCAGAGATTATTTTTTCAATTTTTAGTTAAAAAAAGGAATTTTTATGGATCGCTTAAACAGTTTTAAGGCTTATGACGTAAGGGGTAAAGTACCTTCAGAATTAAACACTGATCTTGCTTATAAAACCGGACGGGCATTTGCAAAGCTTATAAATGCTAAATCGGTTGTTATTGGACACGATATTAGAAAATCTTCCGAGGAAATTTCTGAAGCCCTGTCAAAGGGATTGAATGATGCAGGAGCAAATGTAATTGATATAGGGCTTTGCGGAACTGAAATGGTTTATTTCGGAACTCCATACCTCAATGCTGACGGCGGAATTATGATTACCGCCAGTCATAACCCCCCCGAATATAATGGAATGAAATTCGTTAAACGCCATGCTGTTCCGGTTGGTTACAATTCCGGCTTAAATGAAGTTGAAAAGATGATTTTAAAGAATGAGCTTGGTGAAATTAGCGGGAAGAAAGGGAATTATACAAAAAAGGATATTATGCGGGATTTTATAAACAATCTCAAACAATTTTATGATGCAAAAAAAATAAAGCCGTTCATTGTAGTTGTAAATGCCGGAAACGGCTGCGCAGGTTTAGCTATTGATGCTATTGAAAAAGATCTCCCAATCAAAATGATAAAGCTATTTAATGAACCTGATTCTGATTTCCCAAATGGTGTCCCGAATCCGCTTCTGCCTGAAAACCGCCAGCCGACAATTGATGCAGTTCTGAAAAATAAAGCTGATCTCGGAGTTGCCTGGGACGGCGATTATGACCGATGTTTCTTTTTTGATGAAAAAGGTAATTTTATTGAAGGATATTATATCGTTGGAATTCTTGCTAAGTCAATTCTTAAAAATCATCCCGGAGAAAGAATAGTTCACGACCCGCGATTAACCTGGAAC
>Ga0209498_1002762_pt1 | contig 10535 bp, 10 predicted proteins | sample WalLakDeSediment_FD_184131 | JGI IMG/M metagenome (GOLD analysis project Ga0209498, IMG submission 184131) | Lake sediment microbial communities from Walker lake, Nevada to study Microbial Dark Matter (Phase II) - Walker Lake 11/02/13 Deep... | ecosystem: Environmental > Aquatic > Freshwater >... | reverse complement strand
TCCGGCCGTCTTCGGCGAAATGCTCGACATCATCCTCTTCCTGGCCAACCAGGGCGTGGAGGCGCTGCGGCTGGACGCGGTGGCCTTCATGTGGAAGCGCATCGGCACCGACAGCCAGAACCAGCCCGAGGCGCACGCCATCCTGCAGGCCTGGCGCGCCCTCAGCCGCATTGCGGCGCCCGGCCTGGTTTTGAAAGCTGAGGCCATCGTTGCGCCTGACCGGCTGATTCCCTACCTGGGGCGCGGCGCGGCGACCAATAAGGAGTGCGAGCTGGCCTACCACAACGTCTTCATGGTCCTGTTGTGGAGCGCGCTGGCCGAGCGCAAGACGGCGCTGCTCACGCGCGCGCTGCAAAATATGCCCGGCATTCCCTCCGGCGCTTCCTGGTGCACCTACGCGCGCTGTCACGACGACATCGGCTGGGCGGTGACGGACGAGGATGCCGCCGAAGTAGGGCTCTCCGGGTTTGCCCACCGCGCCTTTTTGAGCGAGTTTTATAGCGGCCGTTTCACCGGTACCTTTGCGCGGGGGGCTACCTTCCAGCACAACCCGCGCACCGGCGACCGGCGCATCAGCGGCTCGCTGGCCTCGCTGGCCGGCCTGGAAATCGGGCTGGAAGAGGAAGACCCGCACGCGGTTGAGCTGGCGCTGGAGCGCATTTTATTGCTGCACAGCATGATCCTGGCCTTCGGCGGCATCCCGCTGCTCTACATGGGCGATGAGCTGGGGCTGCTCAACGATTACAGCTACGCCGACAACCCCGATTTGGCCGGCGACAACCGCTGGATGCATCGGCCGTTGATGGATTGGGAGCAAGCCGCGGCGCGCCACGACTGGTGGACGCCGACCGGACGCGTCTTCCAGGGACTGTGCAAGCAGATTGCGGTCCGCAAGCGGCTGCCGGCGCTGCACGCCCAGGCCGCGACCTATGCCGTCTGGACCCACAACGACCACGTCGCCGGGCTCTTGCGCGCAAGCCCGCGCGGGCGGCTGCTCATCCTGGGCAACTTCAGCGAGCATTCCCAGACGGTACCCGGTTACCGCCTGGCCGAAATGGGCTTTGATGGGCAGCTCTTTGACCATTTGAACGACAAAACGCTTGACGCCGGTACGGGCATTCAGCTAGACGGCTACCAGGCCGCCTGGCTCGCAAAGCAATAAAACCGCACGCCGTTCTGGCCGGTCTCCTACCGAGCCAGGGTAGCATGGTGAGGAATTCCCCACGCGCGAGGCGCACCGCGCGGAATGAAAATCGTAGCCCGGACATCCCTGTCCGGGCGCGCATCGGGCAGGGATGCCCGATTTACGTAGGAGTTCCCCACGCGCGGGGCGCACCGTGCGGAATGAAAATCGTAGCCCGGACATCTCTGTCCGGGCGCGCATCGGGCAGGGATGCCCGATTTACGTAGGAGGGAGGTTGTAGTGATGGATAAATTTGTGGGCGGCATTGAAGCAGGAGGCACCAAGTTTGTGTGCGCCGTCGGCGCGGGGCCGGACGATATTCGCGCCGAGACGCGCTTTCCCACCACGACGCCGGCGGAGACAATCGGCCGTGCCGTCGAATTCTTCCGCGCGCAGCAGGCGCGCTACGGCCCCATCGCGGCCATTGGCATTGCCGCCTTTGGCCCGCTGGACCCGAACCCTAACTCGGCTACCTATGGGTTCATAACCTCGACGCCCAAACCCCACTGGGCCAACGCGAATTTTGTGGGCGCGCTGCGGGAGGCGTTCGACGCGCCGATCGGCTTTGATACGGACGTGAACGGCGCGGCGCTGGGCGAGTGGCGCTGGGGCGCGGCGCAGGGGCTGGAGAACTTTATCTACCTGACCATCGGCACCGGTGTTGGGGGCGGGGGGATGGTGAACGGCCGTCTCCTCCACGGCCTGGTGCACCCGGAGATGGGCCACATTGCTTTGCCGCACGATTGGGAGCAAGATCCCTACAAAGGGCGCTGCCCCTACCACGGCGATTGCCTGGAGGGCATGGCGGCCGGGCCCGCGCTGGAAGAACGCTGGGGCGTCAAAGGGCAGGAACTGGGCCCCGACCACCCGGCCTGGGCGCTAGAGGCCCATTACCTGGCCTTGGCGCTGCGCACCTTTATTTGCACCCTCTCGCCGGAGCGCATTGTGCTGGGCGGGGGCGTCATGGAGCAGCCGCACTTATTTCCGCTGGTGCGCCAGAAAACCCTGGCTTACCTGAACGGCTACGTGCAGCACCCGGTCATTCTGGAGCAGATTGACCAGTACATCGTGCCGCCGGGCCTGGGCAACAAAGCGGGCGTCCTGGGCGCCTTTGCGTTGGGCCAGCGTGCGCTGGCCGGCTAATAAAAAAGACCCTCCGGGTTTCCCGGAGGGTCTTTCAAGTTTAAACGTTGTCTGCGTAATTAGCCGCGGCTGCTAATCGCGACGGCCGAATCCCGTGAGAATAAAGACAAAATACAGGAGCTGGCCCAGGGCCGAAACGGCCGCCGCCACGTAGGTCAACGCCGCCGCGTCCAGCACCTTGTCCACACCCTTTACCTCGTCGCCGACGAGCAGGCCGCTGCTGACCAGAAGCTGCTTGGCGCGCCGGCTGGCGTCAAACTCAACCGGCAGCGTCACGACCGTAAAGAAAGCCGCGATGCCGAAAAGCACGACGCCGACCCAGGCCAGCGTGGTGAAGTTAAGCAGCAGACCGCCCATAAAAAGCCAGGGCGCCAGGCCGCTGCCGAACTGCGCCGCGGGTACAATGGCGCTGCGCAAGCGCAGCGGCGCGTAGCCGGATGCGTCTTGCAGCGCGTGGCCCATCTCGTGCGCCGCAACGCCGGCCGCCGCGATGCTGGGCGTGCCGTACACCTCGGGGCTGAGGCGCAGCACCTTTGCCCCTGGGTCATAATGGTCGCTCAGGAAGCCCTGCGTTTGCTCGACCGCCACGTCGTACAGCCCTTGCTCGTCCAGCAAGCGCCGCGCGACCTGGGCGCCCGTTATGCCGCGCATGGTGCGCACTTTTTTATAGCGATTGAATGAACTTTTTACCCGTGCCTGAGCCCACAGCCCCAACAATAGGCCAGGTAGGGCAAAGACCCAGAAAAGCGGATTCAGGAACATAGCGTTTACTTCTCGTTACTTCTGGCGATTTACGATGGTAGCGCGCGCTTCCTGTCTGGACGCGGCTGTCTCTTGCGCGATTTTGAGTATGCGCAGAAGGTAGAGCCCGGTGAAAATGGAGGGCAACGTTACGAACCAGTAGGAAGTGATAAATGCTAACATCGTATTCATCCTTTTTAAACTAAATTTTCCCGTTGTGGGTATACGTGTGACATTGTGCACATTTTATAGAGCCGCGTCAAGATGCAATTCCGATTTCCAATCAATATCTTATACAACTGGCTTGAAAATGATGCGCAGGTGAGAGGGGGAGGGAGTTTGCAAGCGGCGAGTGGCAAGTGGCAAGTGGCAAGTTTGCAAGTTTGGAGGTGGGCAGGTGGGCAGGTGGGTAAGATCCTGATATAAAAGACTCTCGCGTCAATGGCGGGCAAGTTTTTTACTTGCCCGGAGAACGAGATGATATGGATTCTTTGGGTATAAACTGGGGCTATTTACTGGTGCAGTTAGCCTGTATGCTGGCGGCGGCGAGCGCGCCGGTGGGGGCGTTTGTCCTCATTGTCCGTTTGCGGCAGCGTAGATGATGAGTACCATGCCGAATTTTGGGTTGCCGCGTGATTTAGGGGATGGGCTGCTGCTCCGCTGGGGGACGCCGGAGGACGTGGAGGATGTGGCGGCGTTTAACGTGCGCGTGCATGGCGACAATCCTGATGAACCGGAGATGTGGCTGGATTACTGGACGCGTGACTTGATGCACGGCCGTCACCCCACCACCGGCCCGCAGGATTTTACCGTCGTGCTTGACACGCGCGCCGAAAACCAGGTTGTCTCGTCGTTGGTCCTCATCGGCCAGACCTGGGCCTACGACGGCATCCCCTTTGGCTGCGGCCGCCCCGAACTGATTGGCACGGACCCCGCCTACCGCCGTCGCGGCCTCGTGCGCGCCCAGATGGAGGCTGTGCACGCCAAAAGCGCCGCGCGCGGCGATTGGGTGCAGGCCATTACCGGCATTCCCTGGTACTACCGGCGCTTCGGCTACGAGATGGCCATGAATTTGCACGGCGGGCGCGAATTTTTCTGGGCGCGACCGGGTAACGCGCAGACGGTGGAGCCTGAGCCTTATCGCCTACGCCCGGCCACGGAGGCGGATTTGCCCGACCTGGCCGGGCTGTACGCAGTCTACTGCGCCGATCACCTGGTTGCCTGCCTGCGCACGCCGGCGACGTGGCGCTTTGAGCTTTTGGAAGCCCAGCGTGAGTCGGTGAATACGCGTCATCTGCACCTCATCACTACGCCTGAGGACGAAACTGTGGGCTACGTAGAGTTTCGCCAGTGGGGCGCCGGCTTTGTGGTGCGCGAGCTGGCCGCGCAGCCCGGCCATTCCCTGCGCGCGGTATGCCTTTTCCTGACGCGCGCGCTGCGCCGCGCGGCCGAGCGGCTGAATCCGGCGCGCAATGAGCCGCTCACCAACGTCAGCTTTGCGCTGGGCGCGGACAGCCCGGTCTACACGGCGCTGGGTCGCCAGTTGGAAAAACAGCGCCGGCCCTACGCCTGGTACCTGCGCGTACCCGCTTTGCCAGGCTTTTTGCGTCACCTTGCCCCGGCGCTGGAGCGGCGGTTGGCGCAAAGCGTGGCGGCGGGCCACAGCGGGACGCTGCGCCTGAATTTATACATCCAACAAATCAGCCTGGTCTTTGCAGCGGGGAGGCTGCAAGAAGTTGGTACATTTACGCCCCGGCAGTTGGAGGAGGGCGACGCGCTTTTTCCGGACCTCTCCTTTTTGCAGCTGTTGTTTGGTTACCGCAGCTTTGCGGAACTGGACGAAATGTTCCCGGATTGTTACGCGGAAAATGCCGAAACGGCCGTTCTCCTCGAAGCCCTCTTTCCCAAACGGCCGTCCAACCTCATTCCCCTCGCCTGACCACCTGCAAACTTGCCCACTTGCCCACTTGCTCACTTGCCCACTCCTCCCATGAACCCCATCCAACCTTTCCTCGATCACCAGGGCGTCCTCATTCTTGACGGCGGCCTGGCCACCCAGCTGGAGGCGCGCGGCTGCGATCTCAGCGACGACTTATGGTCGGCGCGCCTGCTCATGGACGACCCCGCCCTGATTCGCCAGGTGCACCTGGACTATTTCTGGGCCGGGGCCGACGTAGGCGTCAGCGCCAGCTACCAGGCCACGCTGGAGGGCTTCCAGCGGCGCGGCGCGACCGTGCTGGAAGCCATCCATTTGCTGCGCCTTTCCGTCAGGCTGGTGGCTGAGGCCCGCGAACGCTTCTGGCGCGAACCGGCGGCGCGGCGCGGGCGGCTCTGTCCGCTCGTAGCCGCCAGCGTGGGGCCCTACGGCGCCTACCTGGCCGACGGTTCCGAATACAGCGGCGCCTACGGCCTGAGTGAAGACGCGCTGTTTGAGTTCCATCGCCAGCGCTGGCACGTGCTGGCCCACAGCGGCGCCGACTTGCTGGCCTGCGAGACCATCCCCTCGGCGGTGGAGATGCGCGCGCTGGCGCGCCTGCTGCGCGAGGTACCGGGCGCGGCGGCCTGGATGAGCTTTACGGCGCGGGACGAGGCGCGCATCAGCGACGGCACGGCCGTGGCCGACTGCGCCGCTTACCTTGACAGGGTAGACCAGGTCATTGCCGTGGGCGTCAACTGCACGCCGCCGCGCCTGATTCCCGATCTGATTAGGACCATGCGCGCCGTCACGGATAAGCCCATCATCGTCTACCCCAACTCCGGCGAGACCTATGACCCGGCGCGCAAAATCTGGGTGGGCGAGTCGGCGCCGTCTGAGTTTGGTACCTTCAGCCGCGAATGGCGCAAGCTGGGGGCGGCCTGCATCGGCGGCTGCTGCCGCACGACGCCGGCCCACGTGCGCCAGATTCGCGACCGCTTTCGCCCGCGCTTCGGCGCCCAGGAGAATCGATTATGACCAGGCTGCTGGACCACAAAACCTACCAGCAAACGCTGCCCAAGAAGCGCATCTCGGCCGGCTGCCTCTTTTTTGACGCGGCGGGCAATTTGCTGGTGGTGAACCCGACCTACAAGCAGGATTGGGAGATTCCCGGCGGGGTGGTGGAGGCCGACGAATCGCCGCGCGAGACGGTGATGCGCGAAGTGCGGGAGGAGCTGGGGCTGGCGCGCGCGCCGCTGCGCCTCCTGGGCGTCGATTACAGCGGGCAAACCGACCGGCGCACCGAGAGCCTGCAATTTATCTTTCTGGGCGGCGTGCTCAGCGCGGACGAGATTGCGCGCATTCGTTTGCCGGCCGCAGAGCTCAGCGAATATCGCTTCCTGGCGCCGGAAGAAGCGCTCGCCCTGCTGAGCAAACGGCTGCGTCGCCGCCTGCGCTGCTGCCTGGCCAACCTCGACCGCCCCGGCGCGCTTTACATGGAGGAACAGGCGGTGGTGTAGGGGCAAGTTTGCAGGTTTGCAAGTGTGCAAGTGTGCAAGTGTGCAGGTGTGCAAGTGTGCAAGTAGTCGCTACCGCCACTCGCCACCCGCCACTCGCCACTCTTTAATCCTATGTGGGGTGAAATCGCAGCTTTAGGAACGGCCGTTTGCTGGTCGTTTACCGCCATCTTCTTCAGCTACAGCGGGCGGCTGGTTGGGTCGGACGTGGTTAACCGCAGCCGCCTCATCTTTGCCTTCCTCTTTCTCATGCTCAGCCACTGGTTCCTGGAAGGCAGCCTCTTTCCACTGGACGCCGAGCCCTTCCGCTGGGGCTGGCTGGCCGTTTCCAGCATCCTGGGCCTGGTCTTGGGCGACACCTTTCTCTTCCGCGCCTACGTGCTGCTGGGGCCGCGCCTTGCCATGCTCATGATGGCCACCGTGCCCATTTTCAGCACGCTCTTTGGCTGGCTGCTGTTTGGCGAAACGGTAACGGCCGTGGAGCTCAGCGGGATTGTGCTCGCCGTCGGCGGGATTGGGTGGGTGGTCACCGAAAAGCGGCCGGGCGCAACGGCCGTGGAAAACAAGCAGTTCAAAGAGGGTATTTTGTTTGGACTGGCCGGCGCGCTGGGTCAGGTGGCGAATCTGGTCACGGCCCGTTACGGCATCGTGGACGGCTTTTCCAGCGTCTCGGCCACCATTATTCGCATTCTCGTTGCGGCGGTCATTTTATGGGGGCTGGCGCTGCTGCGCGGACAGGTGGGCGATACGCTGCGCCGCTGGCGCCATCGCCGCGCCTTGCCGGCCATGATAGGCGGGGCTTTTGTCGGCCCTTTCCTGGGTATCTGGCTTTCGCTCATTGCCATCCAGCTTGCGCGGCTGGGCATTGCCTCCACGCTCATGGCGCTGCCGCCGATTTTGCTCATTCCGCTAGAGTACCTGATTTTCCGCCGTAGGGTCAGCCTGCGCGCGATTGTGGGCACGGCCGTGACTATTGCCGGCGTGGCTTTTATCTTCTTGCCCCTGTAGTCTGCTGCACCGCATTAAAAATAGAAGTATAATATTTGTTAAGGGTTCCATGGTGTGTGGCCTTCGTGATATATAACTAATTACTAAATCAGAGGTCTAACTTGTGCGTAGCCACGCAACATCATTGGCAGCGAAGGTTTAGACTTCCCAGAGAGCCTTAAAGGCTACGAAAGGAGTAAAATAAAAAATGGCAGGGTTAATTGAATTTGTCGTAGGTGTTGTACCGATTATCTTCTTGCTGGCCGTAATTTTGGCAGCATCAATTAAAATCGTGCAAGAATACGAGCGCGGCGTCATTTTCCGTTTGGGGCGCGTGGTGGGCGCTAAGGGGCCGGGTCTCTTTCTCATCATCCCCATTATCGACCGCATGATCAAGGTTGATTTGCGCACGGTGACCCTGGACGTGCCGGCGCAGGAAGCGATTACGGCCGATAACGTCACCGTAAAAGTTAATGCGGTCGTTTATTTTCGCGTCGTAAACCCTGTGGACGCCATCGTCCAAATTGAGGATTACCGGCGCGCAACCTGGCAGATTGCCCAGACCTCCCTGCGTAACGTAATCGGCCAATCCGGTCTCGACCAGATTTTGCAGGAACGCGAGGCCATCAACGAGCGCTTACAGAACATCATTGATGAGTCCACCGAGCCGTGGGGCATTAAGGTCAGTATTGTGGAAATTAAGGACGTGGAGCTAAACACGCAGATGGTGCGCGCGATGGCCCGCCAGGCCGAGGCCGAGCGCGAACGCCGCGCTAAGATTATTCACGCCGAGGGTGAATTTGAGGCTTCCGCGCGTCTGGCTGAGGCCGCCAAGATGATGGCCACGGAGCCGGGCGCGATGATTCTGCGCTACTTGCAGACGCTGACGGAAATCGGCGTCGAGCAAAACACGACCACGATCTTCCCCATCCCCATCGATCTGATGGCCGGGTTGACCGATTTCGTAACCAAAAGGAGTTAGATCGACCAGGCGCTCATAAGACCTGACAGGTCTCGCAGACCTGTCAGGTCTCACCGTTAACTTACCTTTCTACGTGGGAGGCGATGAGCAGCACGTTAAGCCCGTCGCCATCGACGTTGAGCGTCAGCGTGAGGCTTTCCTGGTTTCTGGCGAAGGCAAGCACGGCCGTTTCCTCCGCCGTAAAACTATCCGCTTCCACCGCCGTCCACCCCGCCTGCGTCAATGCGTCAATGTAAAAGGCCTGCGCCTCTGCCAGGCTCGTCTGCGAGCGGTAGGTGAGCATCCCCGCGAAGCGCGTAATCTCGCTGGCGTCCGGCAGCAGCGGCAGCCCGTCCTCGGCGATGCTGGCGGCGTCGCACTCGGCCGGCGGCGTGATTTCCAGCAGCTGGTTGACGTCCAGCAGGTCAAACTGCAGGCGCAGCTTGCCCGGCTGGTCGCTCAGCGCGGCGGTGAAGGGGGTACGGCCGATACCTTCGAGCACGTAGCGCGCCACGTAGCCCGCTTCAGCGGCCACGTAAAGGTGACCTTCGGCCTGCTCCAGGTTGGCTTCACCCGCATCAAAGGCCGTCTCGTCAAAGGTGTAATGGCGGCTGAGAACGCCGTTGATGGTTTCGTCAGGCAGCACGCGGCGCGCGCTGCGCGCCAGGTTCAACATATTGGCGGGGTCTGCAAGCTCGCTAAACGGCACGGTTTGTAGCGCTGCGGCGCCCAGGGCGTCCGCGCCGGAAATGCAGCCGAAGCCGGGCAGCGCCATGTACTGCGCGTTGCCGATGGTGACCATGCTAAACGCCGTGGCTGTGTCTGGGGCCTGCGCGCCTGTAATGGTGATATCTGTGCGCGTGGCCGGAGGATCGGCCGTGAAGAGGGTGCTGCCGCTTATCGTGTTCTGTTCCGGCGCGCCGTCTGCCCCCGTCTGTTCAAAACGCAGCTCAAACGCATACCGGTAGCTGTCAAAGTCAAGCGCGCGCTTGAGTTCGCTCAATTCCAGGAGCTCCCCGGCTGCGCCGTGGTCGTCAACGGCCGTGCCGGCCTCGCCCGCCGCCGCGTCGCGCACGGCGGTATCGGCGGCTGGGGAATCGGCCGTTGTGGACCTGTCTCCCTCACCCGTCAGGGCGCAGGCCAGGGCCGTCAGGCTCCACAGCGCCAGGAATACAAATAACCACCGCCAACGCTTCATATCCTTAAATCTCCCTGGGTTAGGCCAGTGTGTAGCTTTCTTCTACGCCCAACACCACCGGCTGGGTATCCGTTTCGGCCTCCACGCGCGCGGCCCACGCCTCTGCGTCTTGCGCAATCGGCGGCCAGGTGTTGTAGTGGCAGGGAATCACGACCTTCGGCTTCAGATAGCCCAGCGCCAGCAGCGCGTCGTCCGGCCCCATCGTGAAGTTGTCGCCGATGGGCAAAATCGCCAAATCCAAACCGCCCGCGCCGATCAGCGCCATGTCGGAAAAGAGCGCCGTGTCGCCGGCAACGTAGATCTTTTTACCCTGCACGTGCAGCAAGAAGCCGCCCGGCATACCGCCATAGCTGCCGTCGGGCAAACCGGAGCCGTGCAGCGCCGGCGTCATCTTGATGTAGCCGATGGGATGGTTAAAACCGCCGCCCAGGTGCTGCGCGTGCACGTTTTCGACCCCCTGCGCGCCCAGCCAGTTGGCGATTTCGAAGTTAGCGATGACAAGCGCGCCTGTCCGTTTAGCCAGGGGCGCGGTGTCGGCGATGTGGTCGCCGTGGCCGTGGGTCTGCAAAATGTAATCTGCGGCGACGTCTTCAACCTTGCGCGTGGCTACCGGGCTGTTGCCGGCGAAGAATGGGTCGATGACGACCTTGACGCCGTCGAGATCGAGCGAAAATGTGGCGTGACCGTGGAAAGTAATGGTGATTGACACTGTGGGACCTCCTTTGTCAGGTGAAATCAGATCGCGCTCCCGTTTAAGAGACGGCTGCAGGTGGGAGCAGTTGTCTATGTTAGTATATGTGCGTACAAAAAACGCGTCAACCGTCTGGCAAATAAAAACGGCCGTTACGCGAAACGGCCGTTTGCATCGATTTGATTTTATCACCGGTAAG
>Ga0209498_1002761_pt1 | contig 10535 bp, 5 predicted proteins | sample WalLakDeSediment_FD_184131 | JGI IMG/M metagenome (GOLD analysis project Ga0209498, IMG submission 184131) | Lake sediment microbial communities from Walker lake, Nevada to study Microbial Dark Matter (Phase II) - Walker Lake 11/02/13 Deep... | ecosystem: Environmental > Aquatic > Freshwater >... | reverse complement strand
CAGTGGCATTTCATACTTTTAACCAGATCATCGAAACAGGTAAAATGAAACTGTTCAGGTCACACCGGGCAGATGTCAGTGACGGAGAACAGGCAAGGGATTTCATTTATGTAAAGGATGTGACCAATGTTTGCTATTTTATGATGCAGCATCAGGTCAATAACGGAATTTTTAATCTGGGCACAGGTATGGCCCGTACTTTCTGTGATCTTGCAACAACCACGTTTGCCTCTTTGGGCAAAAACCCCGACATCGACTTTATCGATACCCCCGAAGACATCAGAGACACCTACCAGTACCATACTTGTGCAGAGATGCAGAAACTGCGCTCGGCAGGTTATACACGCGAATTTTATACCCTCGAACAAGGGGTGCAGGAATACGTGCAAAACTACCTGAAAGATAAGAGCTATTATTGATCATCATCTATGACCGGCAAGATGTTTACTCATCTTTCCCGAAATGATGATAGTTGGTGATGCCTAACTTTTCGACATAAACGATCAACTCCGGGAAAAAAGCGGCAAACTCCGCCGAAAACTCAGCATAATACTTCCTGAGGTCTTCCACTGCATTCTCCATTCCCGACTTGAAAGGGGTACGCCTGGAAAGCCCCTGGAAATGGCTCTGCAATTTATCAAGCTGTGCATAGTTGACCAGCCAGTTTGAGGCGATCATAAACGGCAAAACGTTCTTTGCCCTGACAGGCAAAAGAAAATAATTCTTGAGCAGCAGGCCATAGGCATGTCCTACAAACTTCCCCAGGGGCAAACGGGAATATTCATTCCAGTTCGCTGCCAAAAAATGATCATAAAACATATCAACAATTACGCCCGAATAAAGCCTGTATTTGTTTCGCAGTCGCCGCTTGCTTTGATCAACAACAGGATGGTTGTCGGTAAAGAAATCGATCTTTCTGTGAAGCTCGATACCTTTTACCACCTCTTCCTGGAAGTTCTCTATCTGCCGTCCCTTTACCATATCGGCAATAAAATTGCCCAGGATCAGGTTTTCATCGTCGCCAGATAAATACAAATGTGCCAAAAAATTCATCTCCGGTAAACACGATTGGTTATTCATGAATGACCCATGCAAGCGCAAAACGCATTGTGTCTATATAAATAGATCACTCATCGGTTTAAAGTTACAATAATTATTTTAATAACAGGCTTCCCTGTTTTTTTTACCTGCAAAATTCAGGCCGAACGGTCAGAATTCTGTAGATTTGCAAACCACTACAAATTATATTCCAAAAATTCATTTTGACAGGTAAAATACGATGCGTGCACAACTTTTATTGGGTGACGAAGCAATTGCACAGGCGGGAATAGATGCCGGCATGTCGGGCATTTATGCATACCCGGGTACTCCCTCAACGGAGATCACTGAATATGTTATTTCATCGGGGGAAGCGCACGACAAGGGGATAGTAGCTACCTGGTGCGCCAATGAGAAGACGGCCGCGGAAGCTGCCCTGGGCATGTCATATGCCGGAAAGCGTGTGATGACCTGCATGAAACATGTAGGCCTGAATGTTGCCGCTGACCCGTTCATCAATTCAGCCCTGACAGGTGCAAACGGAGGCATTTTGTTCGTTGTAGCCGACGATCCCTCTATGCATTCATCACAAAATGAGCAGGATTCGAGGTTCTTCGGGAAGTTTGCCATGATCCCAGTGCTGGAACCATCAAACCAACAGGAAGCTTATGACATGGTCTTTACCGGTTTTGAGCTGTCAGAGAAATACCAGGTTCCTGTAATGATCCGTATCACCACGCGCCTGGCGCATTCGCGCGCCGGTGTGGTCAGGCAGCCATCTTTGCCTCCAAACAACCTTAAACTGCCTGAGAACCTGAAGCAGTTTATTTTACTGCCAGCCCTGGCAAGGAAAAAGTACCAGGCACTTCTGGAGATGCAGGATGCTTTTTGCCGCGAATCGGAAGAATCCCGCTACTGCAGCTTCAGCCAGGCAGATGATCACTCCCTGGGAGTGATTGCGTGCGGGCTGGCCTACAACTACCTTATGGAAAACTTTCCCGACCGCAACCCGCCCTTCCCTGTCCTGAAGATCTGTCAATACCCTGCTCCGGCTGGCCTTATCTCACATATCTACAACACCTGTGACCGGCTGCTGGTTCTGGAGGAAGGCTATCCATTGCTGGAAGAGCTGCTGAAGGGCATGTTGGACAAGGGCAAGCCCGTTCACGGGCGGCTCGATGGCAGCATCCCGCGGGCCGGCGAGCTAAACCCCAATATCGTTGGTAAAGCATTAGGGCTGCAGGAGGATCCGTTAACACCCGTACCACCGCTTGTGGTTCCCAGACCTCCCTCCCTCTGCAAGGGCTGCCCGCATATCGACAGCTTCCTGGGTTTGAATGAAATACTTGAGCAACATGGAAAAGGCAGGGTGTTTTCTGATATAGGTTGTTATACACTTGGGGCACTGCAACCCTACGACGCCATCAACTCATGTGTCGACATGGGGGCCTCCGTCACCATGGCAAAGGGTGCCGCCGATGCAGGACTGAAACCCGTCATAGCCGTAATAGGCGACAGCACGTTTACACACTCCGGAATCACAGGCCTGCTCGATGCAGTGAATGATCAATCAAATATAACCGTTATCATCCTTGACAATGCCACTACCGCCATGACAGGAGGCCAGCCTTCTGCAGCCATGAACCATCTCGAAGACATCTGCAAAGGTGTTGGCGTGGAAGAATCACATATCAGGGTGATTAAGCCGTTGCACAAGCTGCATGAAGAAAACACCCGCATATTAAGGGAAGAGATCGATTACGAAGGTGTTTCGGTAGTCATTGCCAGGCGTGAATGCATCCAGACCCTGAATAAGCGCATGCGTGAGAAATTCAAAAATAAAGCTTCCAAAACCGCTTAAACATGAAAAAAGACATCATTCTTGCAGGGGTTGGCGGACAGGGCATTTTGTCGATCGCAGCCATCATCGGATATGCTGCCATTGAATCGGGGCTGTTTCTCAAACAGGCAGAGGTGCACGGCATGAGCCAGCGGGGTGGCGATGTGCAATCCCACCTGAGGCTGTCTGCTGAACCAATAGCGTCTGATCTCATCCCATATGGGAAAGCTGACCTGATCATATCTGTTGAACCCATGGAATCGCTGCGATACCTGCCTTACCTCGGCGCTAAAGGCTGGCTGGTTACCAGCACCAAACCATTTGTCAACATTCCAAATTATCCCGATACAGACTTGCTGCTGGCCACCATCAAAGGGCTGCCACGCAGTGTCGCCCTGGACGCAGAGGACATGGCCGCTGCGGCAGGAACTGTCAAAGCCGCCAATATGGTAATACTGGGCGCTGCCTTACCTTTCCTGGGGTTCCCGGTTGAGAAAATGAAAAATGCAATTCAGGCCGTATTCGGCAAAAAAGGTGAAGAAACCGTGAAAATAAACATTGCTGCACTGCTGGCCGGCCTTAATTTTTCAAATCAAACCCTGAACCAACACATATGAATATTTGTTTATATAGTATATATCCGACATTCAATCCAATCAATCAGGGACATAAACCCTAAACCCCTGGCAATAAATAAAAAAATTAAAAATATGCTCACAAATAACTTCATTCACAGACATAACGGCCCTGATAAACGCGACCAGGCAGCCATGCTGGAGAGGATCGGACTTCAATCGACCGATGAATTAATTGATCAGATCATTCCTGCATCCATTCGTCTGAACAAAGAACTTCAGCTTCCAGATGGCCTCAATGAATACGAGTTTGTTCAGCATGTGAAAGAGCTTGGGGCAAAGAACAAGGTGTTCAGGTCTTTCATTGGGATGGGTTATTACAACACCATTCTGCCGGGGGTCATACAAAGGAACATTCTTGAGAATCCGGGCTGGTACACGTCATACACACCCTATCAGGCAGAAATTTCCCAGGGTCGTCTTGAGGCCTTGCTGAATTTTCAAACCGTGGTATCTGATCTTACAGGGCTTGAAATTGCCAACGCCTCGTTGCTCGACGAAGCCACAGCAGCGGCTGAGGCCATGATCATGCTGTTCAACGCACGTCCCAGGGAGGCCGTAAAAAAGGAGGTAACCAGGTTTTTCGTTTCCGAACGCTGCTTCCCCCAAACCATCGAAGTACTTAAAAACAGGGCTGAACCACTTGGCATTCAACTCGTGATTGGTGATCATCATAACACACCGTTCGATGATTCCTATTACGGCTTGCTGCTTCAGTACCCCGACGGATTAGGGCGGGTTGAAGACCTTTCTGCTTTGGTTACCCGGGCAAAGCAGCTGGGCATACGCGTTGCTGTGGCTGCCGATCTGCTGAGCCTTACCATGCTGACACCTCCCGGTGAATGGGACGCCGATGTGGTGATGGGTTCTTCACAAAGATTTGGTGTTCCTATGGGGTTCGGCGGCCCACATGCCGGATTTTTCGCCACCAGGGAAGAGTTTAAACGCCAGGTTCCGGGTCGCATCATCGGCGTGTCGGTCGATGCGCTGGGAAACCCCGCCCTGCGCATGGCACTGCAGACCCGCGAACAACATATAAAACGGGAGAAAGCAACTTCTAATATCTGCACCGCCCAGGCCCTGCTGGCAACCATGGCAGCCATGTATGCCGTGTATCACGGCCCCGAAGGACTTAAGCAGATTGCACGTCACATAAATATATTGACAGGTGTGCTGTCGCAGGAGATCAAAAAATATGGCTACAAACAGCGCAACGATTATTTCTTCGACACCCTGCACATCGAATTGCCCGAGGGTGTTCATGCCGGCAGCATCAAAGAAATGGCAGAAGAAAAGCAAATGAACTTTCGCTATGTGGATCAGCAACATATAGGCATCAGCCTTGATGAGATCACCACCCTGGATGAAGTAAACACTATCCTCGGCATATTTGCCAGGGCTGCTGACAGGGAGTTCCGGCTGTTTGTCTGTGACCCGGTTGAATGCCGCAAGATCACCACCATCCCGGATAAGCTTCACCGTAAAAGTGCGTTTCTGACACACCCGGTCTTCAACACCTACCACTCAGAGACCGAGATGATGCGTTACCTGAAAAAGCTTGAAAACCGCGATCTGGCACTGAACCGCACCATGATACCGCTGGGTTCCTGTACCATGAAACTGAATGCCGCATCAGAGATGTTTGCACTGAGCTGGCCGGAATTCAACAGCATTCATCCATTCGTTCCTGCCAACCAGGCTGCCGGGTACCTCGAGATCATCAGGCAGTTGGAGAAAGACCTGTGCGAGATAACCGGGTTTTCGGCCTTTTCTTTCATGCCCAATTCAGGTGCCTCAGGAGAATATACCGGCCTGATGGTGATCAGGGCATATCACCATAGCCGCGAAGAATCACATCGTAACGTTACGCTTATCCCTTCCTCTGCGCATGGCACCAACCCGGCCAGCGCCGTCATGGCCGGCATGAAGGTGGTGGTGGTAAAGTGCGATGAGAACGGAAATATCGACATGGATGACCTTCGCCTGAAAGCTGAGGAACACCGCGACAAGCTGGCAGCCATAATGGTTACCTACCCGTCGACCCACGGCGTGTTCGAGGAAGAAATTGTGGAACTTACAGATATCATCCATGCGAACGGAGGCCAGGTATATATGGACGGAGCCAATATGAATGCCCAGGTAGGGCTGACAAATCCGGCCATCTGCGGGGCTGATGTTTGCCACCTGAACCTGCACAAGACCTTTGCCATACCCCATGGCGGAGGTGGCCCTGGTGTCGGGCCCATAGGCGTCGCCAGCCATTTGGCTCCATTCCTTCCCAGGCATCTCCACCTGGAAACCGGCGAGAAAAGAGGCATACCCGCTGTTGCTGCAGCACCCTATGGCAGCGCACTGATCCTGACCATCACCTATGGCTACATTAAGATGTTGGGTGGGAGCGGCTTGACCGAAGCCACCAAAGTAGCCATACTGAATGCAAACTACCTGAAAACGATGCTCGAAAAAGACTACAAGGTGTTGTACACAGGAAAGAACGGCTGGGTTGGCCATGAAATGATACTCGACTGTAATCCGTTCAAAAGAAGCGTTTCCATTGATGCCATCGACATTGCCAAACGCCTGATGGATTATGGTTTTCACGCACCCACAGTGGCATTCCCGGTGCCCGGCACCCTGATGGTAGAACCAACGGAAAGTGAGCCCTTGTCGGAAATGAACCGCTTTGTCGAAGCGATGATCGCAATACGCGAAGAAATCAGGGAAATTGAAGAAGGGAAAGCCGGCCAGGTAAACAACGTGATAATGAATGCACCCCACACCGTTGAAATGATGGTTACAGACAATTGGGACAAACCATATAGCCGTGAAAAAGCGGCTTTCCCGCTAAGCTGGTCGCGGGAAATGAAATATTTCACCCCGGTAACACGCATCGACAATGCCTATGGCGACCGTAACCTGGTCTGTACCTGTGAACCCGTTGAGAGTTATGCAGAAAATGAATGACCCCAAAAGCCCGTAGGGCAGCGACCACACGCTATGGGTGAACCCGTTGAGAGTTATCCGGAAAATGAATGACCCAAAAAGCCCGTAGGGCAGCGACCACACGCTATGGGTGAACACGTTGAGAGTTATCCGGAAAATGAATGACCCCGGGAGTCGTTCTAGTCCTGAAGATAAAGGAAACGCCTGATCTTTTTGGTGGGTGTTTTCTCAAATGGCTCCTGCTGTTCAACAATTACCGCCAGTTTTGAGTAACGGTTCAGCCGCGCGTTTACACGTTCCTTTATGGTCTCAAGCCTGTTTGCCACCTTTTCCTGTATTTGCTCATACATCTGGGAAGCAGAATCCTTGAACTCCTGATAACTCTGCCCGGCCGATTCCTTCATCTCATGGTACTTCTGATCGGCTGACAGTTTCAGGTCATGGTAATGCTGATCAGCCAACTCCTTTACCTCGTGGTAACGCTTGTCAATTTCCTCATAATTGAGATGTACCCTGGCTACCAGTTTGCCTTTCCACTCATAAACAAGTGACTCGACAACGCTATGCTCACCGTTGATCACAGCTTCTATATCTTCGGGATAGATATTTTCACCGCTTGCACTCAGGATAATATTCTTGATGCGGCCTTTGATATACAGGTAACCATCCTCGTCGAAACAACCAAGATCGCCGGTTTTGAACCAGCCATCTTCTGTAAAAACCCCACGGGTTATATCCGGTTCCTTGTAATATCCCATCATCACATTAGGTCCCCGGGCGATGATCTCACCCTCTCCGGTTTTGGGGTCGGGGTTCAGTATTTTTACCTCCTGACCAGGGATATTAAAGCCGGCCGACTGATGCCTGGTCAGCCCGGGGCTGCATCCGGCCAGCAACGGTGATGTCTCTGTCAGCCCGTAACCTATGGCATAAGGGAAACCGGCATCACGAAGAAACATTTCAGTGACGGGGTCAAGTTTAGCCCCACCTATCCCAAAGAAATGAAGCCTTCCTCCAAATGCCTTGTAGATCTTCCTCCCCGCAATCTTATGGAGCACTTTTCTCACCGGCCTGTATTTGCTAATATTCCTGAGTAAAGGGCTGCCATTGAACTTTGCCACCACCTTGTTCTTATATATCTTTTCTATGATCAACGGAACCGTAAGCATCATGGTCGGCCTTATCTTTTGCAGGGCTGGGAGCAACACTGCCGGTGTAGGCAGGGCATTAAGATAATTGACAACCGCACCCCTCATAAACGGAATAATAAAACCGATGGTACATTCATAGGTATGTGGCAGTGGCAGTACGGATAACAACACATCATCCGGCCCAATATTCTGTATGCCAAGGGTATTGATGGCATTGGAAATGATGTTGCGGTGGCTGAGCATAACACCCTTTGGGTTGCCGGTTGTGCCCGATGTATAGAGAATGGCCGCAAGATCGTTCTCTTCGGGTTGCGGCAACAGAACCTCCACAGATTCTACGTGGATACTCCTGTCCCATTCCAGCTTATTGATCTTCCCGGTATGTTCAAGGGCCCCAAGGCTGATCTCCGTGAAATCGTCAATCAGAACAGCCGTTTTCAGGGAGTCGGGCAAAGACTGATGAAGCTTGACGGATTGTTTTTCGGAAACGATGACACATACGGGTGCACTGTGCGCAATGATCTTCGCTATTTCTTCCTGGCTGAAATCGGTCAGCACCGGCACCACAACAGCACCCATACCGGTAACAGCCAGGTAAGCAATGCCCCAATTGGGCATATTCTGGCTAAGCAAAACAATACGGTCGCCTTTGTCAACACCGCGGGCAGCCAGTAAAGCCTGCAAATGGTTCACCTTGCTGTTTACATCGGAATACGTCAGGGCTGTTTCACCCACAAATGCCAAAGCCGGACGGTCTGCATACAGGGCGATGCTGTTTTTCAGCAATGCCTGAAAGGTTTGTTTCTTTGGAATGTGCATGAGCTTACTTTAAGTCACAAAGATACATATAAATATTCTCAATACAATCATAAAAAATTACAAACAGTTGTATAAACCAAGCAAGGAGTTCTTAACCGGTCACACAATATTCCAGTTACATAAAGACAGGTTATCCTGGCCCTCCCTGGCGCCTCTGCGTCGGCCTTTGCGCCTTTGCGGGAAACAACAAAGGATAATTATTAACATATGATAATCCTTTGCCTGGAATCACATGCCCAATTCCCGGAATTCAAACTACTTGCACCATCCAGAAGTTCCAGACACTAAAGCTGAATAATTACAGCAATGAATACGATACGGCCACTCCCACGGTAACTACCGAAGCCATTACCATGAGTTTGATCAGTATATTCAGACTTGGGCCTGAGGTGTCCTTGAACGGATCTCCCACTGTATCGCCAACAACTGCTGCTTTGTGGTTGTCAGACCCTTTCCCTCCGAGATTGCCTTCTTCGATGTATTTTTTGGCATTGTCCCATGCCCCGCCGGCGTTGGCCATAAAAATGGCCATGGCGAAGCCTGAGGTAATGGTACCCACCAGCAGGCCGGTCACACCGGCTACTCCAAACACCAGTCCGACCAGCACAGGGATCAGGAGTGCGACAAATGAGGGCAGCATCATTTCGCGTTGGGCAGCCTTGGTTGATATTTCCACGCACCTGGCGTAATCGGGTTCGGCCGTGCCATCCATAATTCCTTCTATGGTGCGAAACTGGCACCTTACTTCATCCACCATTTTTTGGGCAGCCCGGCCAACGGCATTCATGGTCATCCCACTAAATAAAAATACCGACAATACGCCAACGAAAACGCCGACGATGACAAACGGATTCATCAGGTGGATGTTATAGTGGTGGATGAAGTCTATGAACTGGGCATCTTTTGCCGCAACGGTTTGCATTCCGTATATGGGGGCATCTGGCATATCCAGGAACTTCACGAACATGATCTTCACCTCTTCGAAGTAGGCGGCTACCAGTGCGAGGGCAGTGAGGGCAGCGCTGCCGATGGCGAATCCTTTACCGGTTGCGGCCGTCGTATTGCCGAGTGAGTCGAGGGCGTCGGTACGGCTGCGCACCTTTTCACCCAATCCGCACATTTCTGCATTGCCACCGGCATTGTCGGCAATCGGGCCATAGGCGTCGGTTGCCAGGGTGATGCCCAGGGTGGACAGCATGCCGACGGCGGCGATGCCAATGCCGTAGAGCCCCATGTTGATGCTGTCGGGGGCAAAGCTGAAGCCTGATGAGAAAGAATATGCCAGGGTGATGGCCACCACGATGATGGCAAGCGGCACGGAGGCGGAAATCAGGCCGGTGCCGATACCGGAGATGATCACCGTGGCAGGGCCTGTCTTCGAGGAGTTGGCAATCTTTCGGGTGGGCTGAAAAGAAGAGTTGGTAAAATACTCTGTTGACTGCCCGATGCCGATACCTGCCAACAGCCCAATCACTATAGAGCCCCACACTCCCCATGGCATGCGCGACTGCATGCCGGCCCAGACGCCCGAATCATTGCTCAGGTTCAGTGCGTATAAGATCAAAGCGGAAAATACGATGATCAGGACAGCGCTTGTGTTGACACCCAGTCCCAGCGACTTGAGCAATTCCTTTTGCGTGGCACCTTCACGGGTTCTGACCATAAACACCCCCGCTATGGATAAAATGGTGCCGACGGCGGCAATGAGCATGGGTGCTATTACGGCATTGAACTGCATCTGCTCACTGAAGCCGGCATAGGCTGCTGCTCCGAGCAATGCAGTGGCCAGTATGGAGCCGGCGAAAGATTCAAACAGGTCGGCACCCATGCCTGCCACGTCGCCAACATTATCTCCGACATTGTCGGCAATGGTGGCAGGGTTACGGGGATCATCTTCGGGTATGCCAGCCTCCACCTTACCAACGAGGTCGGCACCTACATCAGCGGCTTTGGTAAATATACCGCCGCCAACACGCGCAAACAACGCCTGTGTCGATGCGCCCATGCCAAAGGTGAGCATGGTGGCGGTAATGGTGAGTAACTTCAGCCCCATCTCCGCTTCCGAAATAAAAATATTCAGCACGATGAACCAAGCCGATATATCAAACA
>Ga0209498_1002760_pt1 | contig 10536 bp, 7 predicted proteins | sample WalLakDeSediment_FD_184131 | JGI IMG/M metagenome (GOLD analysis project Ga0209498, IMG submission 184131) | Lake sediment microbial communities from Walker lake, Nevada to study Microbial Dark Matter (Phase II) - Walker Lake 11/02/13 Deep... | ecosystem: Environmental > Aquatic > Freshwater >... | reverse complement strand
GGCGCGGATCGACCTGCTGCAGGGGCTGGCCGACCTGCGCGGCGCCTGGATCGACCAGCGCGGTGACACCGAACGGCTGGACGGCCCTACCTCGGCATTCGGCCGCGCCCGCGCAGAAGACCCGGAACTGGCCAGCCTGCGCTTCGCGCACATCCGCGCCCCGCGCCGCGCCCGGGCCGGCGCCAACGTAAGCCAGATGCACTACGCCCGCCGCGGCATCGTGACCCCGGAGATGGAGTTCGTCGCGATCCGCGAGAACAACCGCCTGCAGGAGATGCGCGCCGATCCCCGCTACGCGAAGCTGCTGCGCCAGCACGCCGGCGAGCCGTTCGGTGCCCGGATTCCCGAGACGATCACGCCCGAGTTCGTGCGTGACGAAATCGCGGCCGGTCGCGCGATCATCCCCGCGAACATCAACCACCCTGAGCTGGAGCCGATGATCATCGGCCGCAACTTCCGGGTGAAGATCAACACCAACATCGGCAATTCGGCCGTCACCTCCAGCATCGAGGAGGAGGTGGAGAAGCTGGTCTGGTCCTGCCGCTGGGGCGGCGACACCTTGATGGACCTGTCCACGGGCAAGAACATTCACGAGACCCGCGAGTGGATCCTGCGCAACAGCCCGGTGCCGATCGGCACGGTGCCGATTTACCAGGCGCTGGAAAAGGTCGACGGCAAGGCCGAGGAACTCACCTGGGAACTGTTCCGCGACACCCTGATCGAGCAGGCGGAGCAGGGGGTGGACTACTTCACCATCCACGCCGGCGTGCGCCTTCGGTACGTGCCGCTGACCGCCGACCGGGTCACCGGCATCGTGTCGCGCGGCGGGTCGATCATGGCCAAGTGGTGCCTGGCGCATCACCGTGAGAACTTCCTGTACACCCGGTTCGCCGAGATCTGCGAGATCATGAAGGCCTACGACGTCTCCTTCTCGCTCGGCGACGGCTTGCGGCCGGGTTGTCTCGCCGACGCCAATGACGCGGCCCAGTTCGGGGAACTGGAGACGCTGGGCGAACTGACGAAGATCGCCTGGGAGCACGACGTGCAGGTGATGATCGAGGGCCCGGGCCACATCCCGCTGCACATGGTGAAGGAGAACGTCGACAAGGAACTCGTCGACTGCTTCGAGGCCCCGTTCTACACCCTGGGCCCGCTGGTCACCGACATCGCGCCGGCCTACGACCACATCACCTCGGGCATCGGCGCCGCCAACATCGGCTGGTACGGCACCGCGATGCTTTGCTACGTGACGCCCAAGGAGCACCTGGGCCTGCCGAACAAGGACGACGTGCGCGAGGGCATCATCACCTACCGCATCGCCGCCCACGCGGCCGACCTCGCGAAGGGCTTCCCCGGGGCGCAGGTGCGCGACAACGCGCTGTCGAAGGCGCGCTTCGAGTTCCGCTGGCAGGACCAGTTCAACCTGTCGCTGGACCCGGAGCGTGCGCGCGAGTACCACGACGCGACCCTGCCCAAGGAGGCGCACAAGGTCGCGCACTTCTGCTCGATGTGCGGCCCCAATTTCTGTTCGATGAAGATCACCCAGGACGTGCGCGACTACGCCGCGAAGCAGGGCGTTTCCGAGCAGGAGGCGCTGGAAAAGGGCATGCAGGAGAAGGCCGCCGAGTTCGTGACCGAGGGCGCCCGGATCTACCGCGAGGTATAACCCCGGCGCGCAGCGCCTCTGGAGTGCGGCGGCTTGCCGCCGCTATGGGGTGTCCGTGGCGGTTCCGGCGCCAAAAAGCGGGAGCGAGCTCCCGCGCTCCACATCAGCCGTCGCTGCCCAGCCAGAAGCCCACGGAACGGTCCAGGAAGTCCTTCCACGTCATGTAGTGCGAGCCGTCGCAGGAGAAGGTCAGGCTGATCATGCCGTTGAAGATGTTGATCGACGACGAGCGCAGGTAGACCGTCTCGTCGGCGAAGCGCAGGTGCTTCAGATTCTCGAGGATCCGGGGGATCGCCTCGGCGGGCATCAGTGCGTTGGTCGGGTAGGGCACGCTGGGGAAGGCCAGGCAGGTGTCGGGGTCGCTGAGTGCATCGTGGGTGAGGATGCGGTAACGGTAGGGATCCTCCAGCGTCCAGACCGTGGCCCGGCTGCTGGAGAAGTGCAGCACGCACTGGAATACCCCGCGCTCGGTGAAGAGCTCCTCGAGGACGGACAGGACGCTGTCCATGTCGCGGTCCATCAGGCTCTCCGTGCGCGTCTGCAGGAAGACGGTGCCGCGAATCGACGGGTCCCCCTTGATCTGGCGCCACTCGGTGGACTCTTCGTACAGGCTCCCGGTGGTCGGCAGGTTGCGCAGATCGAAATCCGCTCCCAGGAAACCCAGGACCGTACCGTCCGCGTCGCGGATCAGCTGCAGGGCCGTGAGCGACGGCCGCCGGCCCAGCAGGCTGATGTAGGCCTCGGAGAGCAGGAACCCGTCCGCCGGCACGACCTGTTTCAGATACGGGCGCTGTGAGCGGTCGCGCCCGAAGTGCTCCGGCAGCAGGCACGCATGAGAGACGTTGTCGCTGATCTGGATGCCGCCGGTGTTCAGCGCGTAGACGAAGGTGCATTGCGGCAGCTCGCGAATCGATTCCTGGAGGACCCTCGAGAGCGCCTCGCGGCTGGACCACACCTCCGGCAGGCGCTGGGCAATGCGATCCAGGGGGGCCTGCAGCTCCTGCTGCAGTCGTCGCCGCACCTCATCTATCGTGTTCTGCAGTATGTCCATTCAGCTTGGTGTCCTGATGTGGCCCCGGGTTCGAACCGTGCGGGGCCGTTTCTGTGATTGTCTAATTCTATCATTAGGATAGTTTCAATGATCTTTCACTACTGCCCCCATCAGGGTAAAAGTATTGGCAGGGTTGATGGGTTGGCACAGGAGGCACAGTCATGATCAAGACCATCTCGTTCGGCATCGTCCATTTTACGGTGGCTTTCGCCGTGGTGTTCGCGCTGACCGGCAGCCTGGTCATCGGCGGTCTGGTGGCCGTGATCGAGCCCCTGGTCAACACCCTGGCCTATCACTACCACGAAAAGGTCTGGCACCGGATCCGGGCCCCGGCGCAGCCCGCCGCCCTGCTGCAGGGTTGATGCCATGACCGAACACAGCCTGATCCGCGATGCGGCCAGCGCCGACCTCGACGCGGTGAATGCCGTGGTCGAGGCGGCGATCCGCACCTGGAAGCTGCCCGAGCGGGTCAAGCGCCTGGCCCTGCCGGTCTACCGGTACACTCCGGAGGACCTCGGGCACCTGCAGCTTCGGGTTCTGGAGCAGTCTTCCGGAATCGTCGCCGTCGCCGCCTGGGAGCCCGCCGACCCGCGCGACCTGCCCGGCGCGGGGTCGGGGATGCTGCTGCATGGCCTCTATGTCGACCCGGCGCGGCACGGGCAGGGCCTCGGCGCAGGTTTGCTGGACGACGCGTCTTGGGCGGCCCGGATGCGCGGTCATGAGGGCATCGTGGTCCGGGCGCAGGCCGATGCCGAAGGCTTCTTCGCGCGCCGCGGCTTCAAGCGCCTGCCGGTCCGGGACGAGGCGCGCGACTACGCGGCGCGGCTGTGGCTCCCGCTCTCCTGAGGGTTCCGGTCTGGTAATCTAGGGGGCTCTCCAATCCTTGAGAGGCATCTCGATGAGCGATTCCCACGAATGCCGTGTTGCGGTCTTCAGCGCGCAGAAGTACGACCGCCTGTTCCTGACCCAGGCCGCGACCGACAGCAACGTCCAGTTCCATTTTCTCGAGCCCCGGCTGGAGCCGGATACCGTGATCCTGGCGCAGGGTGCGACGGCCGTCTGCGCCTTCGTGAACGACCGTCTGGACGCCGAGGTGCTCAAGTCCCTGAAGGAGTCCGGGATCGACCTGGTCGCCCTGCGCTGCGCGGGCTTCAACAACGTCGATCTGCAGGCGGCCGAAGATCTCGGGATCCGGGTCGCACGCGTGCCCGCCTATTCGCCCAGCGCCGTCGCGGAGCATGCCGTGGCGCTGATCATGACCCTGAACCGCAAGACCCACCGCGCGTTCAACCGGGTCCGCGAGGGCAACTTCCTGCTCGACGGGCTGATGGGCTTTGACCTCAACGGGGGCACGGTCGGGATCGTCGGCACCGGCAGGATCGGTCGGACCTTCGGGCGCATCATGCAGGGCTTCGGCTGCGAGGTGGTGGGCTTCGATCCCTATCCCGACCCGGAGGTCGAGGAGATGGGCATCGAGTACCTGCCCTGGGACGCCTTTCTCAGTCGCTGCGACATCATCAGTCTGCACTGCCCGCTGACGCCGGAGACCCACGGCATGATCGACGCCGACGCGATCGGACTGATGAAGCCCGGCGTCATGCTGATCAACACCAGTCGCGGCGCGATCATCGATACCCAGGCGGTCATCGCGGGTCTCAAGAGCGGGCGCATCAGCAGTCTGGGCCTGGATGTCTACGAGCAGGAAGAGAACCTGTTCTTCAAGGATCTCTCCGACGAGGTCATCCAGGACGACCTGTTCCAGCGGCTGCTGACCTTCCCCAACGTGCTGGTCACCGGACACCAGGGCTTCCTGACCCGGCAGGCGATGGAAGAGATCGCCCGCACCACCGTCGACAACCTGCGCTGCCTGAGCAACGACGAGCGCTGCCTGAACCGGCTGGTGTAGGTTCGTCCGTCGCTACGCACTGTGCCATGTCCTTGGTCGGCCCATGGCCGACACGGGTGCGCCGTGGCCGGACACGTAGGAGCGACCTCCGGTCGCGATCCCCGTGCCCGATCGCGGCCAGAGGCCGCTCCTACCAGCCCACCGCCCGATCGCGGCCATGACTGCCATGGCCGTGCACCACCCCTGGCGGACAGCCCCGTCGCCACCTGGCCCCGGGGCCAGGTGCCCGCGGACCATCAGGCTCAGACCGGCTTGCGGCGGATGGCGAGGGTGCCGGCGTCGCGCGCCGAGAAGGGCTTGCCCGGTCCGGGGCCGCGTCCGCGGCCGGCGGTTGGGCCGCCGAAGGCGTGCCGCTTCCGATCCTGCGGGGCCTTGCCGCCCTTGGAGAACGCCGGCTTGCCGAAGCGGGCGGGTTTGCCCGGGCGCGCGGGCCTGTCGTCCTGTGTCGGCGCCATCCGCACGCGCGGCGCGGCCTTGTCGGCCTCCGGACGCCTGCCCGCGATCTCCGGTGTCTCCAGCGTCAGTTCCAGCTTGCGCTGGGCGACGTGGATGCGGGCCAGGCGGCGGATCGCGGCCTCGTTCAGCGTTGCCGGGAGATCCACGTGGCTGTAGTGATCCATCAGCCCAATGCGGCCGATGTCACCCCCTGACAATCCGCCCTCGTGTGTCAGCGCGCCGACGATCTCGCGTGCGCCGATGCCGTCCTGCCGGCCTACGGGCATGTAGTAGCGCACCATTTCGCCCTCGGGGCCACGCGGTGCGCGCGGCGCAGCAGGCCGGCTCTCGTCGCGGCCGCCGCGTTCCCTGCCGTCGCCAGCCCGGGACGGCTTGCGCGTCGCGTCGCGCTCGTGCCTGGTGTGCGTGAGGGGGTCCGCGGCCGCGGACCCCGGCGCCAGCAGCGGCGTCATCTCGGTGGCCAGTGCCACCAGGGCGCTTGCCAGGTCGCGTTCCGAGGTGTTGCAGCGCGCGAGCAGCGCGTCGACAAGCTCGTTGTGCTGCCCGGAGTGCCCGGACGCCAGCATGGCCTCGACCCTGCCCGCGAAGCGGGCTTCGCGGCTGGCGGTCACGGCTTTCAGGTCGGGCACGGGCAGCGCACGCACCGGCTTGCGGGTCAGGCGCTCGATCTCGTGCAGGATGCGGCGCTTGCGCGGCTCCAGGAACAGGATCGCGCGGCCCTTGCGTCCGGCGCGGCCGGTGCGGCCGATGCGGTGCACGTAGGCCTCCGCGTCGCCCGGGGCGTCGAAGTTGAAGACATGGCTGATGCGCGGCACGTCGATGCCGCGGGCGGCCACGTCGGTGGCGACGATTACGTCGAGCCGGCCGTTGCGCAGTTCCGCGACCACGCGTTCGCGCTCCTTCTGTTCCATGTCGCCGTTCAGGGCCGAAACCGCGTGTCCCATCGCGGCCAGCGCGTCGGCGATCTCCAGGGTCGCGGCCTTGGTGCGTGCGAACACGAGCGCCGCGTCGCGGTCGGTCTCGACCTCCAGCATGCGGCCGAGCGCCTCCAGCTTGTGGCGCTGATCGACCAGGCAGTAGATCTGGTCTATATCTGTTCCGGCCTCGTTGCCGGCACCGATGCGGATTTCTTCGGGATCGCGCAGGTGGCGGTGTGCGATGCGCCGGATCGGCGCCGGCATGGTCGCCGAGAACAGCGCGGTCTGCCGCTCCTTCGGGGTCTGCTCCAGGATCCACTCGATGTCGTCGATGAAGCCCATGCGCAGCATCTCGTCGGCCTCGTCGAGGACCACGAGCCGCAGCGCGTCGAGCTTCAGCGTGCCGCGCTTCATGTGATCGACGATCCGGCCCGGTGTGCCGACGACGATCTGCGGGCCCGCGTGCAGCCGGCGCAGCTGCACGCCCATGGGCTGGCCGCCGTAGACGGGCAGGATGTCGATGCCGCGCATCGCCTCGGCAAAGCTGGCGAGCGCTGCGGCCACCTGGTTCGCGAGTTCGCGCGTCGGCGCCAGGACCAGCGCCTGCACGGCGCGGTTTCCGACGTCGATGCGGTCGAGCAGCGGCAGGCCGAACGCACCGGTCTTGCCGGTGCCGGTCTGGGCCTCGCCGAGCACGTCACGGCCGCCGAGGAGCGCGGGGATGCAGGCACCCTGAACCGGGGTCGGCTGGGTGAAACCAAGGCGCTCGACGGTCAGCGCCAACGGCTCGGACAAGCCGAGCTCGGAGAATGAGGGGAAGTGCGACATGACAGGGTACTCGGGAGGGCCGGAACGAATTCCGGCTTGGTGGGGCGGGTAACGCCAAACAGCTCAGTATACAGGATCGCGAGCGGTAGGGGACGCTTCGGGTGTCGCGCGGCCGAGCTTTTGCACGGTCGGCTTTCCGCCCGCCTGATATGGATATAGACTCAAAGTCCGAGGGTAGGCCAGGGCCAGGCTTCGGGGCGCTGGGGTGCGTAGTGCTCGCGCCAGCGCCGGGGTGATCCGTTCCCGTGGGGCACGGCAAGGCGGATCGCGCATCAAGGGGGAAGTTATGTTCGGTTTCTGGAAAAAGAAGGCCAGGGTGGCCGCAGCCAACAGGGAGCCCGTGCGTCCTGCGTGGACGGGCGATGCTGCTGGCGCCAAGCGTGTTCAGCAGCCGCCATTGGAGTCTTCGGACTCCAGCGTCAGTCGGGGCAAAGCCCTGGGGTTGCGGGACGTCGACCTGGCCACGCTCTACAGCGTGAGGCCGATCAGGGTGCGGGAGCCCGGTACGCACTTGTTCACCGTGGGGGACCCGGTCGGGGCGGTCCATCTGCTGGTCAAGGGTGAAATCGAACTGCAGGACGGAACCGGTGCAACCATCATGGAGGTTGGCGCCGGTGATTGGATCGGCAGCCTGGATTTCGGGTCGTCGGGACCGTATGCCTATTCCGCGATTACCCGAGGGCCTGCCTCGGTGCTTACCCTCAGTCGCGAAATCTTCGATGGCATTGGTGACGAACTCAGGCTTCGGTTGCTGGCTCAAATGCACACGCAGGAGCATGCGAGGATGCTCCTGCTTGTGGCTCGAAGCGGAGAGCTCGTGGTTCGGAATCAGGCACTCGTTGAGACGCTGTACCATTCCCGGGCGGCAGCGGACACCGGGTTTTCGAGAAGCGAAGCGGTGGCGCAGGTCATCCAGAAGGTGCCACGGCTTCCGGTATCCACGGCGACCCTTCTCCACAAGCTCTTCGATGAGAGCAGCACTCATGCCGAGGTCGTCGAACTGGTCAAGTCCGATCCATCGCTCACCAGTACGCTGCTGAAGGCGATCAATTCGCCCCTGTACGGGCTTCAGCACAAGATCGACAACGTGAACCATGCCGTGACCTTGCTGGGTTTTGACGGGGTTCACCAGCTGGTGCTGGCGGAGAGCATGCGCAAGAGCCTTCCGGAAACACCCCGGTTCCTGGAAATCTATCATCGGGCGCTGGAGACATCGCAACTCGCCTTCGCGACCGCCCAGGCGACGGGCGTGGGTAGCCCCGCCGAACTCTCGACCATCGGGCTGCTCCATGAGGTGGGTAGCGTCGTTCTGGAACTGCTGAAGACGCAGAACCCTCGGCTGGAGGGGTTGTTGGCCACGATGGACTCCGCGGGACTGGGTGCCGAACTCCTGCGCGCATGGAACTTGCCCGAGCGCCTCTGCAAGACCATCGAGTTTCGGCATTACCCGGAGTTCGCACTCCCTGAGCATGTTCCCGTCGATGTGGTCAAGAACGTCGCGGTGCTGCACCTGGCCAATCGTTTCCACAGCAGCATCCATGCAGATGCGGGTGGCGAGCAGGGGCCCTTCGTCGAAGCCTACCTGGCCGAGCTGGGGCTGGCCGATGTGAACGAGGTGGATCTGTTCCACCAGAGGGTCAAGCCGAGACTGCTTGCCCGTGTGCAGACCCTGCCGCGAACGCTCGCTGCGGCATTGTCGTCCTGAATCGCAGCCGGCGGCTGCGGTTCGTGTCGGGCGCCCGGCGGGGGCGTGGAGCATCCCTGCCCGCGCCCGGTCCGGTCAGGCTGCGTGATAGCCGGTGATGCGTTCCACCTCGTTCCTGGAGCCCAGAATGACGGGCACCCGCTGGTGCACGCCCTCGGGCTTCAGGCTCAGGATGCGCTCGCGGCCCGTGGTGCAGGCGCCGCCCGCCTGTTCGATGATCAGGCCCATCGGGTTGGCCTCGTACATCAGGCGCAGCTTGCCGCCCTGCCCCTTGGCCTTGAGCTTTTCGTCCACCGGGTACATGAACACGCCGCCGCGGGTCAGGATGCGATGCACCTCGGCGACCATGGACGCGATCCAGCGCATGTTGAAGTCCTTGCCGCGCGGGCCGTCCTTGCCGGCCAGGCACTCGTCGACGTAGCGCTTGATCGGGGCCTCCCAGAAGCGGCTGTTGGAGGCGTTGATCGCGAACTCGGCGGTATCCTCGGGAATCTTCACGTCCTCGTGGGTCAGCAGGAATTCCCCGAAGTCCTTGTCCAGCGTGAACATCTGCACGCCGCGGCCACGCGTGGCGAAGACCATCATCGTTGAGGGCCCGTACAGGCAGTAGCCGGCCGCGCACTGTTCGGCGCCGGGCTTCAGGAAGTCTTCGGTGGTGGGGTGGGTCACGCCATCGGGCGCCTTGATGATGGAGAAGATCGTCCCGACCGAGACGTTGACGTCGATGTTCGACGAGCCGTCCAGTGGATCGAACAGCACCAGGTAGTGGCCGCGCGGGGCATCCGCGGGAAGCTGGTAGATCTCGTCCATCTCCTCCGAGGCCAGCCCGGCGACGTGGCCGTTGTGAGCCAGGGCCTCGAGGAAGACCTCGTTCGTGATCACGTCGAGCTTCTTCTGGGTTTCGCCCTGGATGTTCTCGGAGCCGGCCGATCCGAGCACCCCGATCAGGTCGCCCTTGTTGACCAGGTCGGAAATCTTCTTGCAGGCGACGGCGATGTCGTTCAGCAGGCCGGTGAATTCGCCGGTTGCCCCCTCGATCTTGCGCTGGGTCTCGATGATGTAGTTGGTCAGTGTGGTGCCGATGTGCATGGTCTGGTTCCTGAAAAACGGGTGGATGGCGGGCCAGGCCGGTGCGTCCCGTGCACGATCATGGTGCAGGTTCGGGCCGGTTCGGACACGGTCGTCGGGCGTCCCACGGGGCGCGGTTGCACCCGTCGGGGTTTGCATGCCGCGGCGCGGGGCCACAAAATCGCGGCCCAATGCTTGCGCCGACCGGCGTGCCGAGCAACTGCACCCGGAGGTCCGGGAATGCACCGAGCCAAAAGCTCGGCTGGAAAACCAGGACATATTAGCAAAAGCTGTGCGATCGTCCCGCTGGTACTCTTTCTGCATGGGTGCCGGTTCAGGACGCCTGCTTACCGATCGGGAGGATTTGGATGCCCAAGAATGCGCTGTATGCCCAGTCGGGCGGGGTCACGGCCGTGATCAACGCCAGTGCCTGGGGCGTGATCGAGGCTGTGCGGGCCCATCCCGCCCACTTCGGGACCTGCTTCGCCGCCCGCAATGGCATCCTCGGCGTGCTCAACGAAGAGATCATCGATCTCGACCAGGAGGATCCCTTCACCCTGGCCGCCCTGCGCCATACCCCAGGCGGCGCCTTCGGCTCGTGCCGGTTCGACCTGGGCGACGCGGACCGGGACCGCAGGCAGTACGAGCGCCTGGTCGAGGTGTTCCAGGCGCACGACATCGGCACCTTCTTCTACAACGGCGGCGGCGGCTCGATGGACACGGCGCTGAAGGTTGCGCGGATCGGCGACCTGATGGGCTACCCGATCACCGCGGTCGGCGTGCCCAAGACGATCGACAACGATCTGGACTGCACCGACACCAGCCCCGGCTTCGGCTCCGCGGCCAAGTTCATCGCGACCGTGGTGCGCGAGGCCAGCCTGGACGTCGAATCCATGCACACCAGTTCCACCAAGGTCTTCATCCTGGAGGTCATGGGCC
>Ga0209498_1002759_pt1 | contig 10536 bp, 10 predicted proteins | sample WalLakDeSediment_FD_184131 | JGI IMG/M metagenome (GOLD analysis project Ga0209498, IMG submission 184131) | Lake sediment microbial communities from Walker lake, Nevada to study Microbial Dark Matter (Phase II) - Walker Lake 11/02/13 Deep... | ecosystem: Environmental > Aquatic > Freshwater >... | reverse complement strand
GCTGAGCTTTTCCATGCGTCGCACCATCGAGGACGCGCTGCGCGTCGCGGAGCTCAGGGCGCAGCGCGAGCATCCGCGCATCATGGAATTCTCCATCCTCGACCTGCCGCTGCAGAGCCAGTCGATGTACTCGATCCTGCTGCTGGTGCCGCTGGGCGCGTTCCTCGTCGTGCTGCTCAGGAACATCGTCGGCATCAGCACCTTCGGCACCTTCATGCCGGTGCTGGTCGCGATGGCCTTCCGCGAGACCAAGCTGCTGAACGGCCTGATCCTGTTCACCCTCATCGTCGCGCTCGGCCTCTCGATCCGCTTTTACCTCGAGCGGCTGAGGCTCCTGCTGGTGCCGCGACTCGCCGCGGTGCTCACCGTGGTCGTGCTGCTGATGGCGCTGGTCAGCGTGTTCAGCCATCGGCTCGGCATCGAGATCGGCCTGTCCGTGGCGCTGTTTCCGATGGTCATCATGACCATGGCCATCGAGCGCATGTCCATCGTCTGGGAGGAGCGCGGTCCGGCGGAGGCCATGAAGGAGGGCATCGGCACGCTGGTCGCGGCCGCGGTGATCTACGTCCTCATGATCACGCCCGAGGTCCAGTACTTCGTGCTCGTCTTCCCCGAGATGCTGCTGGTGCTGCTCGCGCTGATCCTCCTGCTCGGCCGCTACACGGGCTACCGGCTGACCGAGCTGGTGCGCTTCCGCGCCCTGGCCGGAGGCGGCAAGTGATCTTGCGCCGCTGGCGTGCGCTGCGGGAAGCCGGCGTGCTCGGCCTCAACCAGCGCAACGCCGACTACATCATGGCGCTTAATCCGCGCCGGAATTACCCGATCGTTGACAACAAGCTCCTCACCAAGGAACTCGCGATCCGGCACGGCGTGCCCGTGCCGGAGCTGTACGGCGCGCTCGCGACGCCGCACGAGATCCGCGGCCTGCCGGCGATCCTCGCGGACCACCAGGATTTCGTCCTCAAGCCGGCGCATGGCAGCCAGGGCGATGGCATCCTGGTCATCGTGGACCGTCGCAAGGGACGCTACCGCACCAGCGGCGGCCGCTTTCTGGACTGGGAGGACCTCGAGCATCACCTCACCAACGCGCTGAGCGGGCAGTTCAGCCTGGGCGGATTGCCCGACAAGGTGATGGTCGAGTACCGCGTGAAGTTCGACCCGGTGTTCGACGACGTCAGTTACCAGGGCGTGCCGGACCTGCGGATCATCGTCTATCGCGGCTACCCGATGATGTGCATGGTGCGCCTGCCGACCCGCCAGTCGGACGGCAAGGCCAACCTGCACCAGGGCGCGGTCGGCGCGGGCATCGATATCGCCACGGGCCTGACGATGCGGGCCGTCGGCCCGGGCAACAGCATCGTGGAGGAGCATCCCGACACCGGCGTCGCCATCGCCGGGCGCCTGATCCCGTACTGGGACCAGGTGCTCTTGATGGCCGCGCAGTGTTACGAGCTCACGAAGCTGGGCTACCTCGGCGCGGACATCGTGCTGGACGCCGACAAGGGGCCCTTGCTGTTGGAGTTGAACGCGCGGCCCGGCCTGAACGTGCAGATCGCAAACCAGGACGGCTTGCTGCGGCGGATCCGGCAGCTCGACCCCCTTGCCGCGCAGGGCCGCACGCCGGAGGAGCGCGTCAGGATGGCCCAGGACCTGGCGCGGCGCGGCTACGCGGCAGAACGCATCGCGTCGTGAGACGCGTCGTCAACGCAGTGCATCCTGCACGGAGCCTATGGTGCGAATCCAGGGATTCCCGGCCCGGAGATCAGTCGGCATCCGCGCCAGCGCGCGCTCGGCGGCCGCCCGGTCGGAGTAGCTGCCGACAAAAACGACTACGAACTCGCGCCCATTCGAGTTGATCTCCGCGAAGTGAGCGCCCTCCACGCGGCGCGACTCGACATAGTTTCGCGCCTGTTCGTGATCCTCGGCGGCGATCAGCTGAATCGTGAAGTGCCCCGGCTCCTGGATGGCCAGCCATTGCAGGTTGCCAACGGGCTGCGCGGACGCGCCGCTGACGGCCGCCGGCTCGAGCCTTATGACGGGCTGCGGCGCCGCGCTCGGGACAGGGTCCGGCTCCGGCAACACCTGGGCTGCGACCATCTCGTCTGTGCGGGCAGGGGCAGGGGCAGGGGCAGGGGCAGGCAAAGCGGCGGCGTGCTGGTCGACCACGGGCACAGAAATTGAGGTCATGGTGCGGACGCCGGCCGGTTGCGCCCGATTCACCGCATCCTGCAAGCGCTCCAGGCGGTTACGGAATTCCTGGGTAATGTCGCGCGCGGAATCCTGGTCGCGAGCAACGCGCGGGGTCAGCAGCACGATCAGCTCGGTGCGGCGCGCGACACGTTCGGTGGAGGAGAAGGCCGCGCCGATCAGCGGGATATCCTTGAGCACGGGCACGCCGCTTTTCTGGCTGCCGGTGAATTCCCGGATCAACCCGCCCAGCACGATGGTCTCCCCGCTGCGCACCGCTACGGTGCTATTTATGGCGCGGTCGATGATCGTCGGAGAGTCGATGTTGGAGGAGGTGGTGGCGGTGACGTCCGAGACCTCCTGGCGGATATTCATGGTCACCAGCCCGCTGGCGTTTACCCGCGGCGTAACTGTCAGCAGCACCCCCGTGTCGCGATACTCGATGGTGCTCGTGATGCGGGAGGTCTCGGTGAGCGTGCTGAACGACTCGGAGGTCCGGATCGGGATCTGGTCGCCGATGCGCAGTTGTGCTGAGTGGTTGTCCAGCACCATCAGCGATGGCGAGGAAAGCACCTCGACCAGCTCGTCTTTCGCCAGCGCCGAGAGCACCCCGCGGATCATGCCGTCGACATCGATGACCGAGTAATTGAAGCCCGGGAAGGCGCGCCCCAGGGCGCCGCTGTCGCCGGAGGACAGGATGCCCTCGCCGCGCAGGTCGCCGCCGATGTTGCCGCGGAAATACCACTGCAGGCCGTAGCGCAATTCGTCGGTCAGCCGCACCTCGACGATGGTTGCATCGACCAGCACCTGCAGGGGTTCGATGTCCAGCGCCTGGATGGCACGGCGCAGGTCTTCGTACTCCGCCGGCCGCGCGAGGATGAGCAGGGCATTCTTCAGCGTGTCGGCAACCACCCGGATCGACTGGTCGTCATCGTCCGCCGCCAACCCGCCGATTCCGCCGCCACCGACCCGCGGGCGTCCCTGGATCGAAGTGGTCTCCTGCTCGATGCGGCCGAGGCGGGCGCCGACCTGGCCCGGCGCCAGGGAATCGGCAAGCGGCGTATCGAGGGGCTGCCGGGTGCCGGTGCGCGAAAGCGTAAAGTCGTACAGCTGGTTCAGCGACGCCGCGATTTCCTCGGCGTTGGTGTTCTGCAGCCGGTAGACGTACAGGTTGCGGCCGCTTGTGTTTCCCTTGGCGCGATCCAGGCGCCGGATCCAGCTCTCAGCCTGGTCCAGGTACGCGGGCTGAGTGGTCACCACCAGCACCGAACCCAGCCGCTCGACCGGAATGAAGCGCAGCACACCTTCGAGCGGGCCCTCGGCTTCCGCGGAGAACAACGCCTCCAGCTCGCCCGAGATGATCACCGGGTTGATGTTCTCCAGCGGGAACATGCCGACCGACAGGCCGGCGAGCATGTCCACGTCGAACAGGTCGACGTTGTCCATGACGATCGAAACATCGCTGGAGGTTGCCGACAGCAGGAGCAGATTACGCGGCGTGTCCACCCGCACAGTCGCCCCCGGCGGCAGCAAGGGCTCGAGAATCTTCGCCATCTCGCTGGCGGCGATATAGCGCAACGGGATCACCGCGACCTGGTAGCCGGGCCGGATCGCCTTGACGTTCCGCGGTGCCTGGATCACGTGGCCGGCCCGCGCGGCGGCATCCAGGCTCATGATCCGGTAAATGTCCTCGCTCGGCGAATGGACCATCGCCCAGCCCGCCATCTGGAGCACGCGCTCGAGCATCGGCAGCACCGCGTTCCGCTGCAGCGGCCGACTGGTCTGCAGGGTGATGCGGCCGCTCAGGTCGCCGACGATCAGGTAGCTCTGGCCGAGAATCTCCGAGAAGATCGTTTCGATCACCGCGCGCAGCTCGGCATCCTCGAAGCTGAGCACGACATCGCCGCTTACGGGCGGGGAGAAGGGGCGGGCGCTGCCGACCATCCGCCCGGTTCCGCGAATGATTTCCGGCTCGCCGGGCTCGGCGCGTCCTTCGACCAGGGTTACCTGCTCGTCCCGGGCGCTCCCTGGGCTGGCAACATCGAGGGTGCCCATCAGTTGACCCAGTTCCCTGCTGGAGGGCGTCTCCGTGGATTTGCCGGTGGCGCAACCCGCAAGCAGCAGCAGCGCGAGTGTCGCGCAGCCGAGCGGGGTGCGGCCAAACAGCATTTGTCCCTTCACTTTCTTACGCTTGCCAGTGCCTTTTACGGTCGTTTATTAAACTCCAAACGTAGGCACTTGGCCAGCGATACAGTTCACATTATGTGAAGGACTATGGATCGGGGCGCAGCAGGATGCGGTGGGTGAACCCCGCCCGCTCGAACTCGATGGCCTCGGCGCCGATCTCCCTGACCGTCCATCCCTGGACCTCCTCGCCGACCCGCAGGCGGAGAATTCGCGTCTGGCCCGCGGGCTGGAACAGCGCCAGGGCCTCCCCCGGCGCACCCATCAGGCCATGCACGCGGCCCTGCGGGGGCTGGGGCGGCGGGGTCGCGCGCGCCGGCGCCGGCCGGCTGGAGGCGCTACGCGTCGGCACCGGCCGGCGGATCGGATTGAACAGGGGTCGCATGTCGATCAGCTGGTAGTCCGCGAGTTCCGGCACCGGCCCGCTCTCGGTCCAGGGCGCGGAGTCCGGCCCGGAACCGATGCCGGCAAGATCGGGGCCCCTGCCGGGCCAGCTGAAGATCGCCGCCACGCAAACCAGCAACAGGAGGACGAGGTTCAGAATCCATATGGGTTCGCTCCTCATGGTTCATCCCCCGCGATCGTCTCGCCCGGCGCCAGTTCGGGCGCAGCGTCCATCAGGGTCGTGACCGTCATCGCGATGTTCAGCGTCCGGTCCCCGGCCCCGGCGGCGCGGTCCGCCTGCACCTGGAGGTCCTCCACCCATGCGATGGGCTCCCCCGTCTCAAGGTGATAAAGAAAATGCTTCAAGCCGGACAGGGTCGACTGCGCCTGGATGCGCACCCCGAGCCGGACGAACAGGTCCAGCGGTTCCGGGTCCATCGCCTGGGTACTGTTGAGGGTGAACGCGGGCGCGCGTTCCGCCATGCCCGCCAGGTGGGACTGGAAACGCGCGCCTGCGACAGACGCGCCGAGATCCGGCAGGATCGCCTCCGACTCTGCGAGGAGCGCCTCGAGCGCCGCGAGCTCGGACTCGATGATCTCCCTGCGCGCCAGCGTGTTGTCGAGCCTCGCGGCCTGGAAGGCGAGGTGCTCCAGCGTCTCATCATAGTGCCGATGCTGCTGCAGCACGGGCGCCACGAACAGCAGTGCGAGCAGCATGAGCGCGAGCAGGAACAATCCCAGCGCAAGCCTGCGCTGCCTGGCCTCGGGCCAGTGGCGCGGCGGCATCATGGCGTCGCTCCGTCGCGGCCTCGCGGAGCCGCGGGCGGCATTCCGGGCGTGATGCGCGCACCAATCTGGAAGCGCTCATTCTGCGCGTCGACGCGGCTGGTCGGCGAAAGGAAGCGCACTTCCTCGAGCGAAGCGAGTGCTTCCAGCAGTTCGACGAGTTCGGCCGCGCTGGCAGTCTGGCCATCGATGCGCACGTTGCCGTCTTCGAAGCGCAGTCCATGAACGTGACTGTGATCTGGCAGCGCCTCGGTCAGGTCCCTCAAGAGGTCGATGACGCGCCGGCGGGCCTCGCGTTCACGCGGCGGGAAGAGCAGCTTTTCCTGGATCAACTCGCGGCGGCGGTCCACCGCTGCCACGCTCCGCGCGTCGTGCAGGATCGCCGCATATTGCTGCTCCATGTGGTGCACTGCGAAGCGCTTGACCAGCAGCGGCGCCAGCAACAGCGCGACCAGCAGTACTGCCGTGACGGCCAGCGCGCGGCGTGGCGCAGTCCGGTCCGGTAGCGGCGTGTCCGGCGTCCATTGCATGTGGATGATGCCGGCGCCATCCGCGCCATCCGCGCCATCGGCACCCGTGCGCACGGCGATGCCTTCAGCGGCTACCCCCTGCCGCACGAGCGCGTCGAGTTGCTGCTGCAGAACACGCCGGGGCACTGCGGCGATCCGGATCGCCATTCTGCCCGGCAGGTCGGACGGCTGTTCCTCGTATCCGAAGATCGCGGTCTCGGCGCTGAAAGGGGTATGGCGATCCAGTTCGAAGCGCAGGACCTCCGCCAGACGGTTGCGCACGGCAGCCGGGAAGGTCACGTCCTTCAAGACGGCCTGCGAAGCGGACACTACGAGGAGCCAGCGGGGCTTGAGAGTCGCGCGCTGGCCCAGCACGTCATCCGGGGACTGCTCCGCGGTCAGCGTGCCGAGGTCCTCCGGCGCCATGCCGGGAGCCGCCTGCCACGCGAGGCGAATGCCCGCCGGCTCAAGGCTGACCCACACGCTCGGAACGAACAGCCTGCTGCGGACGCTCCAGTTCGGCGGCAGCGCGCGCAGGACCACGTCCCACCACCAGGCCAGCCAGGCCTTGGCGGGGGCGAGCAGATCCCGGATCGTGTCCTGCGTAGATGTTTTCATGCTGTTTTCAAGACGTTCCCGATTCTATCAGTAGGCACCGGGCGCGGGTGCCCAGGCGGGTGGCTCGCGCCATTCGAGAGTGCTCACGGGCATGGGGCCGCCGCGATGGCCGAACACTGCCTCGACATGCGCCCGCGAGCGGCGCCCGCTGGTCGCGACGGCCTCGAGGCGAAACACGCGCGTGGTGCCTGGCTGCGCGCGCGAGCCCCGGAAGACGGGCGGCGACAGTCCTTCCAGCACGGCGCGATTCCGTTCCTCAACCCAGCTCTCCGCGAAGCGGGACGAGACCCCGGGCAGGGCGGCGAACACCGGCGTAGACGCGAAGTCAGCGACCGGGCGCGAGAGGCCGGTATGCACGGTCACATGAGGCGCGATCCGCTGGTACAGCTCCGCGGTGATCCCGGCAACTTGCTGCAACTCTTCGACGCTTTCGAAATTGCCGTCGCGCCGGCCCTCGACCAATCCCAGCGCCCGGTATTCCTCGGGGGTGGCGCCGAAGTGGCGCGTGTCGGGCGAAGGATCGCGCCAGTCCAGGATGTTGTCCGTGAGGATCTCGAGGCGGCGCCCGCGCACGCCACCCGCCTCGCGGATCAGGCCCACGATCACGACCGGGTCGGCGCGATTGAGGTCAACGCGCCCCGCCTCGCTGGTGATGCGGTAGCGGACCTCTCCATCGCCGATCGGCAGACTCTGCCAGCGGCCGGCCGTGCCCTCCAGGAGCATCTGGTGCAGCTCGTCGGGATCCAGTTGGAGCGTCTGCGCCATGCCCAGGCTCACGGCAGCCCGCGCCGCCTGGCGGGCCTGGGCCGCGGCGAGAATGTCGGACGCGGAACGCAGCTCGCGCTGGAGGCTGAACACCATCGCTGAGGCCACCAGGGTCAGCGCCAGCGCGACCCATAACACCAGCACGAGCGCGACACCCCGCTGCGCATGACTCGCGGGGTGACGGGGGCGCGTGCGGAGGCGGCCCGGTGCACAGTCAGCGCGTGGCAAGGCGGCTCGCCTCGGCATGGGTGCGGGCGTAGAGCCGGGGCCACGGGAGGCCGCGGGGGTCGGTGCGGCGAAGCTCGATCGCCAGCATCATGGGGACGGAGCGAGGCTCCGGCCAATCCGGAAACCAATCGGCTTCGTCCTGTCCTGCAGGGTCGCCCAGGTACTCGATCCGCAATTGTTCGACGTCCTCCAGCAGGGTCAGCGTGGCCCACGTCGAGCGAAAGTCGGGCACCAGCGAGGCCATGCGGGGGTGGAACGGCCGATAACTGACCCGCAGCTCGTCACCCGCGGTATGGAGCACGTAAACGTAGAGCCCGCCGAGATTGCGCTGCGCGGGGAGCGGGGCGACGAAGGTCAGGCGGTCGCGTTCGCCGATGAAGACCACCTGCGTTCGCCCCGGCGACGGCAGCGAGTTTTCCGGGAGGCTGACGCGGCGGGCGGCAGCCAGGCGGAAGCGCAGGAAGCGCTGGACCGCCTCGATGTCGTTGACTTCCACGCCCAGCCGGTCGGCGCGCTCCCAGGCACGCATGGTGGTGGCGAATGTCGCGAACAGCACGGACATGAGCAGTCCGAGCATCGTCATGGCGACCAGCACTTCAACCAGCGTGAAGCCGCGCTGCACCGCCCCTCGCAGCACATGCTGAGCCGTCATTCCGGCACCGGGGCGAGGATCAGCGTCTCCAGCAGCACGCTGCGCTCGGGGTCCAGCTGGACTTGCGCCTCGACGCGCAGCAAGAGGATGTCCGGACCGTCGAATCCCGGCACTGGCTCGAGGCGCATCGTCCATGGCAATCCGGCGGGATCCTCGCCGCGCAACTCGGTGCCCGGCGGGGGGAGTTCGACGGCGGCGCGGTCGAGCAGGCTTTCCGCAACCATCACCGCCAGCTGGTAGCGCGCGCTGCGGTCCGCCCCGGTCAGGGCGCGGGACGCGATGGATAAGGCTACGGACGCGACCAGCGCGAACACGACAAAGGCGACGATCACCTCCAGCAACGAGAATCCTGTCTGCGCGTGGCGGTTCACAGGATGTGGCTGCGGCCGGTGAGCCAGTTTACGTGGATGTCCATGTGTCGTTCGCCCAGCGCCAGGCGAATCTCGCCCCCACTGGCCGAGCCGTCCGGGTAGAACACGATCGCGCCACGCTGGCGGTCGATCACGGCGCCCTCGGCGGTATAGAGCTCCAGCTGGATTCGGGCATCGAGCGTGCCGCCGCGCCCCTGCGCCTGGTCGCCGAACCCGTAGCGATTCTCGCGGATATCGAGAACCCACGAGACCGGGGCGCCTGATGACTGGGCATGCGCCCGCGCCTGGCGCAGCCCGGAATGTACCTCGCGCACCGCGGAACGCAATTGCAAAGTCTCCAGTGTGCCGGTGAGGCGCGGGGCGACCAGTGCCAGCAGGAGGCCTGCGAGCACCAGCACCACCAGGAGCTCAAGCAGCGTGAAGCCGCGCGCCTGGCCCGGGGGAAGGGCGCGATCGCTCATCCGCACCGAGTCACTGCCAGGACCCGACCACCCGGTTTTCGCCGGTCCCCTCGGGCTGGCCATCGGCGCCGTTGCTCCAGACGTCGAATTGACCGTGCTGCCCCGGGGAGCGGTAGTTGTATGGCCGCCCCCACGGATCCATGGGCACCGTCCTGCCGCGCAGGTATGGCCCATTCCAGCGCTGTACGCCGGCAGGCTGCTGGACCAGGGCCTGCAGGCCCTGTGCCGTGCTCGGGTAGGCGCCCACGTCGATATAGTAGAGCTCCACCGCCGCCGCCAGGTCACGGGTCTGCAGCAGCGCCGTCTCGGTTTTCGAGGTGCCGATGTAGCGCAACAGCTGGGGCCCGACCAGGCCGGCGAGCAGCCCAAGGATGACCAGCACTACCAGCAACTCGATCAGGGTGAAGCCCTGTCCGCGGGCGTACCCGGGATATGTCGCAAGGCGGGGTGTCGATTTCATGATTTCAACCTATGTGAACGCGAAGCCCTGGATGCCGAGGATCGCCACCAGGATGGAAATGATGATGCCGGCGACCAGTATGCCGAGGGTGATGATCAGCACCGGTTCGAGGATCGCCAGCAGCCGCTGTACCGCGATGCGGACCTCCTCGTCATAGATGTCCGCCACCCTGTGCAGCATGGTCTGGAGGTCCCCGGTCTCCTCGCCGAGCCGGATCAGCTGCAGCGACAACGGCGGAAACAGGCGGGTTTCGGCCAGCGGGCCAGAGAGGCCGCCGCCGGACTTCAGGCTGTCTGCCGCCTGGCGCAGCCCCTCGGACATGATCTGGTTGGAGGAGATGGAGGTGGTGATGCGCAGGCCCTCGAGCAACGGCACCCCGTTCTGCACGAGCGTGCCGAGGGTGCGGCTGAAACGCGCGACCTCGACCCGCTGGACCAGGTCGCGGATCCGCGGCAGCCTGAGCGCCAGCAGGTCGAGCTTGCGCCGCTGCCGCGGGTGATCGAGCATCCACTGCAAGCCGAGCAGGAATGCGAGCAGGGTGAGCAGCAGTGCCCACCAGTAGTCCTGCAGGAACGAACCCGCCGCGATCACGAGCTGGGTGGACCAGGGCAGGGCCTCGCCGGCGCTCTCGAACAGCTCGGTGAACTGCGGCACCACGTATAGCAGCAGCAGCATGACGGAGGCGATGGACAGCGTCAGCAGGATGATGGGGTATATCAGCGCGGAGACGAGCGTGCTTTGCAGCGCCTGCGAGCGATCCAGGTGATCGGCCAGGCGGGCCAGCACCGTCTCCAGCGCGCCGCCAGCCTCGCCGGCGCGCACCATGTTGATGTAGAAGCCGGAGAAGACGCCCCCCTGCGCCTCGAGCGCCTCCGCCAGGGTGCTGCCCCCGCGAACGCGCTCGCGGATGTCCTCCACCAGGCGTTGCTGA
>Ga0209498_1002758_pt1 | contig 10536 bp, 5 predicted proteins | sample WalLakDeSediment_FD_184131 | JGI IMG/M metagenome (GOLD analysis project Ga0209498, IMG submission 184131) | Lake sediment microbial communities from Walker lake, Nevada to study Microbial Dark Matter (Phase II) - Walker Lake 11/02/13 Deep... | ecosystem: Environmental > Aquatic > Freshwater >... | reverse complement strand
GCGATACCTCCAAACAGCACCGCCACCGATGAAAGGGCGTCGCTACGATGGTGCCAGGCGTTAACATGCAGCGCAGTGCTCCCGACACGCAGGGCAACCCTACGCGTGACTCGATAAATCCATTCCTTCGACACGATCGACACCGCGGCAACGATAAGGACGGCATACCCCGGAATATTGAGCTCGCCGCGGTAGAAGGAAAGCCCGGCTTTCCAGGCAAGGAAGAAGCCGGCTCCGATAAGCATCGCTCCAATGATGGAAGTGGCAAACGCCTCGAATTTTCCATGTCCATATGTATGGCCTTCATCGGCGGGACGCGATGAAAGTCGAACGCCTAAAATGACAATCAGATCACTGAACAAATCGGATATAGAATGAACAGCATCCGCGACAAGCGCCGCTGAACCTACAACTAAGCCAACAGCCAGCTTTAGCGCCACAAGAACTATGTTGAGGCACAATCCCCATATGGTGACTCTAATAATCTGGCCGACGTGATTCCTCTCTGCCTCCACAAAACATCCTTTCCCAACCATATGTCTAAAGTCTACAGTTTCACGGCCATAGTCGCAACGCTATCTCTGAGTATCTGGATGACAGTTCTCCCGGTTCAACGATTCGAAGGCATTGGTCGAGCATCTTGCACTCGGGCGCAGGGCATGTCAAGGCTGGCAGTACTATTTTCCCCTCTGCCATCATGCTAAATGACCATTGTATACAACACGAAGCATGTGCTAATGTCGTTTACGTCAATCGAATATGACCGAACCTTCTTGAACGTCTATTTAATTCAGGAACTCAACTCGCAGAAGAGGTTCAGTGGAAAGGGCACCGGCCGCTCAGCAAGTGGCCGATTCCGTGCCCTCCAGCATATACAGTTTGAATGAGGAAGTGAGACATGGCAGGTAAGAGCAAGATAGTGGTAGACAAATCCTATCTGAGAGCCGGCGCCATCAGCGAGCACAAGCAGGCGCAGGAACTGCTCAAGTTAGTCGAGAAGAACTACGGCACCATCTTTGAGAATTCGTCTATCGCCATAACTCTAGCTGATGATAACGAGAATATAGTTTTCTGGAACAAGTTCGCCGAGACCCTTCTGGGCATGGATAGGGACGACCTGTATATGAAACCCGTCAGCTCTCTCTACTCAGAGGCGGAGTGGAGGAGAATAAGATCGCAGAATGTCCGAAAAAAGGGTATGCAACATCACCTCGAGACGCAAATCATCAGAAAGAATCAAGAAATCATTGACGTAGACCTCTCTCTGAGCGTCCTCAAAGGGCCAGAGGGAAAGGTGACCGGTTCAATAGGAATAATAGCAGACATTACCGCGCGCAAGAGGGTGCGAGAACAGCTTCAGCTGGCCGAGGCGAACTACAGAACCATTTTTGAGAATTCATCTGTAGCCATAACTCTGGCTGATGAGAACGAGAACATAGTTTCCTGGAACAAGTTCGCCGAGACCCTTCTGGGCATGGATAGGGACGACCTGTATATGAAACCCGTCAGCTCTCTCTACCCAGAGGCGGAGTGGAGGAGAATAAGATCGCAGAATGTCAGAAAAAAGGGCATGCAACATCACCTCGAGACGCAAATCATCAGAAAGAATCAAGAAATCACCGCCGTAGACCTCTCTCTAAGCGTCCTCAGAGGGCCAGAGGGAAAGGTGGCCGGTTCAATAGGAATAATAGCAGACATTACCGCGCGTAAAACTATTGAGGAGGAATTGAGGGCACAGCACGACCGGCTTGAGGAAGTGGTGAATGAGCGCACAGCCCAACTGACAACGGCCAACAAACAACTTCAACGGGGAATCAGCGAGCGCAAGCAGGCAGAGGAGTCTCTAAGGGAGAGCGAGGAGAGATTCCGCAGCGTGCTAGATAACTCCATTGATATGATATACCGGATGGACCTCCAAACCGGCAGATATGATTATATTAGCCCCTCATCAAAAAAAATGCTCGGATATACTCCGGAAGAGTTCACAGCCCTTGGAATTGAAGACGCAGCTCTTCTGGTTCACCCCGACGACGCTGACAGGCTATCCGAAAACATCGTCAAATTGATGGCGTCTACAAAAAAGGATGAAAGGGCTTCAATTATTGAGTATCAGATCAAACATAAAGAATTGGGGTATCGCTGGATGAGTGATAACCGCTCAGTTGTATATAACGACATGAATGTACCAGTGGCTGTAGTAGGTAATCTGAGAGACATAACCGGGCAGAAGATAGTGGAGGAGGCGCTGCAGCAAAGAGAGCAAGACTATAGTGTCCTGGTCGAGAGTATATATGATGGTATCGTTGTTGTTGATGCCGAGACGTTGAACATAGTCTTTGGCAATCGCCGTGCTTCGAAAATGTTTGGATTCGATCAACTACTTAAGGATGGAGTCGGGATCAACCTACTTGAATTTGTGCACCCTGAGGACAAAGACATAGCTATCAAGGGGTTTGCAGACGACTTGTATCAAGCAGAGCGGCGTAAGAGATACGAGGTTCGGGCGAAGACGAATGACGGTAGAGATATATGGGTAAGCGCCCTTGCAACAAGAATCGAATTTCAGGGGAGATTAGCGGTTTTGCTTTCATTAATAGACCTTACCGAGCGCAAGCAGATGGAAGAGGAGATACGGGAGTCGGAGGAGAGATTCCGGCGCCTGGTCGAAGAAATGAACGATGGCTACTGCGTGCTTCAGGGGTCCAGGGTAGTCTTTGCCAACGCCCGAAGCGCCGAAATGTTTGGGTATATTCCGGAAGATGTAACTGACAAGACTGTCCAAGAGCTTCTACCACCAGAAATAGTGGATGAGCTATTAAAGATGCGTTTAATGAGGCAGTCTGGCGAAACCGTGCCGGAGCAGTATGAAACAACCGTGATGAACAAAGATGGAACCCCTCGTATAGCTGAGCTTGGGACTAGGATAATAGAGTATGCAGGAAAGCCTGCTCTATCCGTGGTTATCAGGGACGTCACCAAGCGTAAGCAGGCTGAGGAAGCGTTACGACACAGAGAAGAGTATTTTCGGGCACTTACCGAGAACGTCCTAGACGTTATTGTGGTTCTTAATCGTGACGCAAGCATCCGCTACAAGAGCCCATCCTTCGAACAGATGGTAGGGAAAGATCGAGCCGGCAAAAATCCATTTGAGTTTGTTCACACTGACGATATACCGAATGCAACTGAGACCTTTGCTCAACTGATGCAAAATCCGGGTGCCACTGTACACACTGAGATACGTGGTCAGCATAGAGATGGCTCGTGGCACACCTTTGAGGTTATAGGCAAGAACCTTCTCGATGATTCCGCAGTGGCGGGCATTGTTGCCAATTTCCGCGACATCACCGAGCGCAAGCTGGCTGAGCAGGAGGTCCACCGCTTGAACGAGGAGCTTGAGCAGCGAGTTATCGAACGCACCACACAACTTCAGGCTGTCAACAAGGAACTCGAAGCCTTCGCCTATTCCGTATCGCACGACCTGCGCGCTCCTCTGCGCAGCATCGACGGCTTCAGCCAGATACTGATCGAAGACTACACCGACAAACTGGATGAGGAAGGCAAGGACTATCTCCAGCGCGTGCGTTCAGCCAGCCAGCGCATGGGGGAACTCATTGACGATATTTTAAGTCTCTCGCGTGTGACCCGCGGCGAGATGCGTTATGAGGCGGTCGATCTCAGTACCCTGGCGGAGACGATCCGTACAGAGCTTCAGCAAAGCCAGCCCGAGCGCCAGGTGGAGTTCATCATCACCCCGGGGCTGGTAGCCAAAGGTGACTCGCACCTACTAAGGGCAGCATTGGACAACCTGCTCGGCAATGCATGGAAGTTCACCAAAACACGGGCACCGGCCAGGCTAGAATTCGGCATGGTTAAAAACAACGATCAACTCGCCTATTTCGTACGTGACAACGGCGTGGGCTTCGACATGGCCTATGCCGAAAAGCTATTCGGCGCCTTCCAGCGCCTGCACTCACCCAGCGAATTCGAGGGCACCGGAATCGGCCTGGCTACCGTACAGCGTATCATTCACCGCCACGGCGGTAACATCTGGGCCGAAAGCGTGGTGGACCAAGGCACTACATTTTACTTCACACTTTAACGATGAAAGGGGTGCTAGATGAATAACAATAACAAAATAATACTGCTGGTGGAAGACAACCCCGACGATGAAGCACTGACCTTACGCGCACTCAAGAAAAACAACATTATGAACGAGGTAGTGGTGGCACATGACGGAGTCGAAGCACTCGATTATCTGTTTGCCACGGGTAGCCACGCCGACCGGGATACCGCCGTTATGCCAGAGGTCATCTTGCTTGATCTGAAGATGCCCAAAATCGACGGGCTGGAGGTACTGCGGCGCATCCGTGCCGACGAAAGCACCGGACTCCTCCCCGTGGTAGTCCTCACCTCCTCGAAAGAAGAGCGCGACATGATTGAGAGCTACAGTCTGGGTGCCAACAGCTACATCCGCAAACCCGTCGACTTCATCCAATTCGGCGAGGCGGTACAGCAACTGGGGCTGTACTGGCTGGTATTGAACATCGCCCCACCCAGGATCACTAGGACAGCATAGAAGTGAGGACAGCTCGAATGAGCACACCACTCCGCGTACTGGTAGTCGAGGACTCGGAAGACGATGCCATCCTAGTGCTGCGTGAGTTACGGCGCGGTGGCTACGAGCCATCCTTTGAACGGGTCGACACGCCCGAAGCTATGCATGCCGCGCTCGACCAGCAGACATGGGACATAGTCCTCTCAGACTACGCCATGCCGCAATTTAGCATGCCCGCGGCGCTGGCAATGGTGAAGGAGAAAGGGCTCGACCTGCCGTTCATAATCGTTTCAGGCGCCATCGGCGAAGAGGCCGCGGTGGCCGCCATGCGAGATGGCGCCCATGACTACGTAATGAAAGGGAATCTGGCACACCTCATACCAGTTGTTGAACGAGAGTTGCGTGATGCAGAGGTACGACGTGAACGTAAGCGGATGCAGCAGGCACTGCGGGACTTAGAAGAACTATACTCTGCACTGGTCTGGAATCTAACCGATGCCGTATTCATACTCAAAGGAGACGTGATCGCCTGGTGCAACGACAGAGTCGAGGAAATATACGGCTACCCTAAGCAAGAATTGCTCGGTAAGACTACGAGTTTCTTCTACCCGAGCGACATCAGCCAGCCAGAATTCACTGGAGAGGTTTCCACTGCGATAAGAAAACATGGTCTTTTCCGCAGCACAAGCAGGTTCCAAAAGAAGGATGGAAGCTTTGCAGATATCGAGTATTCCCTGTCGCAGATCACAGGTAAAGACCCGGTTGAGTTAATAGCAGTCGCCAGGGATGTCACCGAGCGCAAGAGGGCCGAGGAGGCACTGCGGCAGAGAGAAGAATACTTCCGCTCTATCATCGAAAATGCGCAGGACGCCATCGTGATTCTGAACCGCGACGGAACCGTACGCTACGAAAGCCCAGCTATTACCCATTTGCTGGGTATTGACCCACAAGATAGTGTCGGCATGAACCCGTTTGAGACTATTCACCCAGACGAACTAGAAAAGGCGGCCAAATTCTTCGATCAATTGGTGTGCAATCCAGAGTCCACTGTACGCACAGAGATACGTTGGCAGCATGCGGACGGCTCGTGGCGCACTCTTGAAATCATAGGGCAAAACTTGCTTGACAATCCGGCAGTTTCCGGTATCGTTGCCAACATTCGCGACGTCACTGAGAAGAAAGCAGCCGAGGAGGCCCTGCAAGAGAGTGAGGCGCACTACCGTCTGCTCGCGGAGAATGTGACAGATGTCATTTGCACTTTGGACATGAACTTGCAGTTGACCTACATCAGCCCCTCTATCACGCATCAGACAGGTTACACCGTTGAGGAACTGACGGCACGCAGCCTGGGAGAAGTCTTCTTGCCTCCTGACTCCGTTGAACTTATCCGCAAGACTCTTACGGAGGAAACGGCCGCAGAAAACATGGGGCAAAAGGACCCGGGCAGGTCACGGACGATAGAGATGGAGCTAAACTGCAAAGACGGTTCCACAATCTGGACCGAGGCAGAGGCAACCTTTCTGCGTGACCCGGATGGCCAGGCTATTGGTATTCTGGCAGTGTTGCGTGACATCAGCGAGCGCAAGCAAGCGGAGGAGGATAGGAAAAGGCTAGAACAGCAGCTTCAACTCGCGGGACGGTTGGCTGCAGTCGGTGAACTGGCAGCAGGCGTTGCCCACGAGCTAAACAACCCCCTCGCCGCAGTCCAGGCATTCGCCCAGCTCTTGAGTGACAAGGATGACCTGGAGGAAACCGTAAAGAGCGATGTCGAAACCATCTATAGAGAGGCACAACGTGCCACCAGAATCACTGCTAACCTGCTTCGCTTCGCCCGCAGAAACAGGCCTGAGAAACAATTAGTCTCCCTAAACGAAGCCGTTGAGAAAAGCATGGAGTTGCATGCCTACCGGATGAACGTCAATAATATAGAGGTAGTGACGGAGTTGGAACCTGATCTTCCCATGACCATGGCTGACTCCGATCAGATGCACCAGGTCTTCGTAAATATCATCACCAACGCAGAACAGGCTATGACGGAAGCCCACGGCAGGGGAAGGCTCTCTGTCAAGACGCAAAAGGCAGACAAAATGATCCAGATAACTTTCACCGACAGCGGACCCGGCATCTCGGAGGGCAACCTGAAGAGCATATTTGACCCGTTCTTCACCTCCAAGGATGTGGGAAAGGGAACAGGGCTGGGTCTAAGCATCTGCTATGGTATTGTCCAGGAGCACGGTGGGTATATATACGCCGAGAGCAAGCCCGGCGAAGGAACGACCTTTACAGTAGAGATACCCATCGTCCCCGAAGAACAGACCATCCCTGAACAAACCGGCTCAATTGAGGTCCAGCGGGCCTATGATAGCCCAGGACGAAATAACTGAGACTTCGCCAACTTCATACTATACAGCGTTTCCCGTGCTCTACTTCCCAGAGCATTTCACTTTCATCCACGCAATATCCCCGTTTAATTCGTGGCATTCACTTCAGGTAACCGCAGAATAAGAACGCCCGGATGTTGCCACGACTTACAACTAAAGCTGGGGGGGGGAAACACTTGCTTTGCAACGTCTGTATACAATGAAAGATGGTAGCCGCTTAATTACCAACTCCTGAGAAACCGGCAAGTGGCTGATAACGGGGAGTAATTGGGAAAGCAGCGGGGAGAGGGGGTCAAACTTGACCTTAGACCTGACAAGGAGGACTAAAGCTACGAGTTCATTTTGTGATCGTTACCACGATTCTTCTGACAGGGCGTTTTCCTGTTGCTGGCTGGCCATGTGCTATACTCCCGGCCCTCTGTGGCGGATCCGAAGCTTTCTTTACTTCAGGCATGGCTTCAAGTATGTTTAGCAGCGGGGTACGGGAGCGCAAGTGGAGTTGCATTCTTAGGCCTTTATCCGCTGTGCCCCTCATTTCCATTATCTTAATATCAGGAGTCCCCCTCAGATGCCTGTGCAACTTCACTATTCTATCCAAAGCTATGGGGGGTGGTATGGTCAGTTCTACGGTGCCATCGTAAAGCGCAAGGTTTTGCTTTCTATCCGCTTGACCGCTACCGTTCAACGCAGCTACCCCTTCTCCTGCGTCCGTAGAACTCGAAAGCAATCCCTCACAGAACCTCTCGAAATTCTCTCTTATCTCATCTTCTCCCAGCTTTTTGCTCATTAGCAGTATCTGTTCGGCTTTCTGCCTCATACGCTGGGTCTCTATCTCTGCCGTGTTCATCGCCTCTTCGATGATCTTCTGCCCCTCCTCCTCGGCCTTTGTTATTTTCGCTTTTGCTAAACACTCAGCCTGCTGTTTCACATCAGCGATAAGCCTGCTGGCTTCCTCTTCTGCAAGCCCCTTGATAGACTCCACTTTCTCCGTTGCCTCTATCAGGAGCTCCTGGGACTGCCTCTCGGCTGCTTCGCTCTTCTGTCTCGCTTCGGCGACGATCCCTTTAGCTTCCCTCCTGGCCGGCCCTTTGATTGCCTCTGCCTCTTCTTCCGCTGCCTTTATAATATCCTCGGCCCTTTGCCGAGCTTCAGCAATCAACTCCTCAGCCCCTGTCTCCGCCTTGGCGATAACGGCAGCAACCTTGGCATTTGCCTCTTTCTCCGCCTCCGCCCTGATACTGTCTGCTTCTTCCTGAGCCTTGAGTACCGCCTTCTCCAGAAGCTTTGTTAGAGAACGCAGGTGCTCCTGTTTGCTCAGAAGATCGCTATTCTGATCTATCAGGTTGCTAACAAGAGCAGCCACTTCGGCTTCATCCAGCCCGTTATCGACTGCCCTGAATTTCCGTCTCTGAATCTCTCCCGCCTTACCTTTCGATGTAAACATGGCCGTTATAACCCCTCTCATGGCTTAACTATGTACGTATGAGATTCTAGGCAAACCACTGGCGCTCAGCAATAGTATTTTAGTACCCATTACCAGTAGGAAATTAGTACAGGGTTTCACCACAATGCTATAACCCACTTGTCGCACAAAGCACGATCAGGCTTATACGCTGCTTCGGCAGCGTTGGCCCGCAATTCCTGTTTGGTGTCCCGGAGGCGTGCTTTCAGCAGGTTCAGGCGGGTCGAGGATTATTGGGAGGATGCAGCCCCTGCCTCGAATCCGTGAAAGCGTCTATGACTGGCTTTTCACGGGAGTATCCCAGGGCTCGCTTGGCAGTTGGGGCCATATCACGGTGATCACCTAGGGGGCTGGTATAGCATGTGGTTACTTCAACTTGCTGTAGTTGCCGGGATTCTCGGACACTTATTCGGCTGAGGGGGAAACGCTGTCATGGCGGGAAGGGGTATCTTGTTGTAATAGGAAGCAAAATGAGCAACCGAGTTATCGAAACAGGTGTGAGATGAAATTGGCTTTTAATCTAGGGAATCTCTGAATAAGTCCTGATATACGAGGTAAAACCTGACGGACGTGACTGGAAGCAGGATAAAAAGCAGGGAAACAGCCCAAGAGAGGCATTGGCCTCTTTCAGCATGCGATCGCCAGGCATCTTGAGCGCGGAACGTCACTTATAGCGAAGATGAGGCAATGTATATATGCTCCGTATCCCCCCTTTAGCAAAGGGGGGAAGGGGGGATTCGAGCTATTTAAGTATCTGTAATCCCCCTGAATCCCCCTTTAGTAAAGGGGGACTTTTACCATCCTCTCCCGCTATGGAAGATGCCCTCCAGGGTAGTGAATCCATGAGGCGACTTGCCGATATTAATCTTGGAGCGGATATTCGAGAAAACTCGGGACTATCTCAGTGCTAAAGGGCTATTGTTGCGAGAGGGAACGATAGTTGATGCCACGATTATCAACAAAACTACCTATAAAAGGTGGATTAAAGGACAAAAAAACCTAAAAGCAGTTAAAAGGTCGGTTGAAAATCGAAAATCTGAATTGCAATCAGGTTTCGTGAGCTTTGTCAGAGGTTCCCTAGATAGTAAATCCCCAAGTTGGCCGTTCATTTTGTTGTCGTTACCAGGATTGTCCTTACGGAGCTCTCGCTTCCCTTCCACAAAGCGGACTTTATCCTGTCGGTCACTTTCCCCTTATCTGAGACTCTCCCTACTTCTGGTAGGGCTTCAAGAACGTCAAGCAGGGGGGCTGGACTCCGCAGAAAGAGTCTGATTATTATACCCTTGTTTGCCGTGCCCTTTACGTACAGGGTCTTGATCTCAGGGGTACTTGCCAAGTGCCTGTGCAATTGCAGTATTCCAGCCAAAGATATGGGGGGCATAATTTCCAATTCTACCGCGCCCTGGTAAAGCGCGGGGCTTTCCTTCTCATCCCTTTCTTCCACCTGGACAGCGAGCCTCTCGCTTGCTTTTCCGGCCTCTGCGCCTGCCTCAGTTGATGTGTTAGCTCCGAGCGTAAATGGTGCGTGGGTATTGACACTTTCTCCTGGTGACAAGGCTGTCGCTTCCTCAAGGAGTCCCTCACATGCCTTCCTGAACTTCTCTCTTATCGCACTTATCTCGCTCTCTACAATCTCCCTGCTCCCTATCAGCAGTTGCTCGGCTTCTTGCCTGATAAGCAGTGCCTCACCCTCAGCCTTCTCCTTCGCTTCAAGGATAATTCTGGAGGCTTCCTTCTCGGCAGCTGTTTCGATCGAGCTTACTTTCTCTTCCGCTGTTTTTATGGCCTCCCGCGCTCGTTGCTCAGCCGCCTCAGCCTTCTGTTCTGCTTCAGCAACAACCCTGCTGGCTTCTGTCTCGGCGGGTGTCTTGATTGACTTCGCTTCTTCCTCGGCCGTCCTTACGATCTCCCGTGCCCGTTGCTCAGCCGCCTCAGCCTTCTGTTCTGCTTCAGCAACAACCCTGCTGGCTTCCTTCTCGGCAGGCACCTTGATCGCTTCCGCTTTTTCTTCCGCTGCTTTTACGATTTCCCTTGCCTGACGCTCAGCTACTTCAGCCTTTTTCCCTGCATCGATGACAATACTGCTGGCTTCCTTCTCGGCAGGCACCTTGATCGCCTCCGCTTTTTCTTCCGCTGCT
>Ga0209498_1002756_pt1 | contig 10543 bp, 7 predicted proteins | sample WalLakDeSediment_FD_184131 | JGI IMG/M metagenome (GOLD analysis project Ga0209498, IMG submission 184131) | Lake sediment microbial communities from Walker lake, Nevada to study Microbial Dark Matter (Phase II) - Walker Lake 11/02/13 Deep... | ecosystem: Environmental > Aquatic > Freshwater >... | reverse complement strand
GCAGCTCGCGGATCGCGGCCTTCAACTGCGGGACCGAGGCGCTGACGTTCGGCAGCTTGATGATGTTGGCCTCGGGCGTCGTGGCCAGCTCGCCGAGGTAGGCGAGGTCGTCGGAGACGCGCTGCGGGTCGCCGAGGAACTCCGGGAAGCGGGCCAGGATGCGGCCCGCGAGCGAGATGTCGCGGGTCTCGACGGCGATGCCGGCGGCGGCGCCGTACGCCCGCACGACCGGCAGAAACGAGTAGGTCGCCAGCGCCGGCGCCTCGTCGACCTTGGTGTAGATGATCCGCGGGGTCGTCGTCGGGTCCATGGCTTACTGAGCCCCCCAATCCAGCATGTAGGCGATGTCGTCCCAGGGGTGACGGTAGAGACCCTGCTTGAGGCGCTTCTGGTCGAGGTGGTGGCCGATCAGGCCGATCGTGCGGCCGAGGACGAAGAGCCCGTTGAGCGCGCCGAGTTGGATGTACGCGTCGGCCTCCTCGCGCGGCATCTCGGAGCGCAGCATGTCGGCGAAGGCGATGCCGATGGCCCCGTCGACGTTGAGGATGAGGTTGTTGCGCTTGGACGTGGTGATCCTCTCCACCTCCAGGGCGTACTTCAGGAGCTCCGCGGTCTTGAAGTGCTCGAGCACGTACGCCTTGATGATGCTGACGCGCAGGTCCGGGTTCTGCACGCTCTTCACCCGGTGACCGATGCCCTGGATGTTGACGTTCTTCTTCTTCATCTCGTCGACGAACTGCTGGGGCGTCAGGCCGCGGTCGTAGGCGTCGGAGAACATCTGCGCCGCGCCGTCGACCGCGCCGCCGAAGCGCGGGCCGATGGTGAGCATCCCGCTGACGATCGACGAGACGAGGTCCTTGCCGGCGCGGGTGGCGACGATGGTGTTGTGCGCACCGGACACGGCCGGTCCGTGGTCGGCCGTCACCATGAGCGTCATCTCGATGAACTTGGTGGCGTACGCCGGCAGCAGCCGCTTGAACCAGAGCAGGCTCAGGACGCCGCCCACGCCGAGGTCGCGCTCGAAGACCTCGGTGATGGCGTGTTGCCCGTACATGAGCTCCTCGCCGCGGTCGTCGGAGATCGTGCTGATGAAGCTCGACGGCTTGCGGACGACCCCCTCCTTGAGGGCCTTGGCGTAGTCCATCGGGGTCCGCGGCGGCTCGGGCTCCGGCGCCGGGGTGATCACGCCGGCGGCCACCAGGCCATCGTAGGTCTCGCGGATCCTGTCGCCGTAATCGTCGTACGACTGCGGCACGATCGCGCCGGCCCGGCGCAGCGCCTCGTTCTTGGCGTCGGCGCTCTCGGATAGCGCCGTGACCTTCGCGCCGGCGTGGCCGAACTGGACCTCGGTCGTGAACGCCTTGGCGCAGGTCCCGGTGACCCACATGACCAGCGGCTTGCTCAGGCGCTTCTGCTCGAGCGCCTCGACGATCTCGTACTCGCCGCTGCCGCCGAGCTCGCCGAGGCACACCGTCATCTTCACCTCGGGGATCTGCTCGTAGCGCAGCAGGTGGTCGAGCAGCGTGGAGCCGGGGAACATGTCGCCGCCGATGGCCACGCCCTCGTACAGGCCGTCGGTGTTCATGGCGATGGTGTAGTACGCCTCGTTGCTCAGGCCACCGGACTTGGAGACGAAGCCGACCGAGCCGGGGCGGTGGAGCTTCGACTCGACGATGTTCTCGATCGTGCCGCCGGTGTTGCCGATCTTGAAGCAGCCGGCCTTGATGCCCCCCACCGTGGCGGGGCCGATGATGACCTTGCCGAGCGCCTGGGCCCTGGCGGCCATCAGCTTCGAGCGCCGCTCGGGCACGCCCTCGGCGATGACCGCGACGGTGCGGATCTGCGGGATGTCGAGCGCCTCCATGGTCGACGCGAACGCCGAGCGGAACGACGCGAAGTTGATCATCACGTCGACGTTCGGGTGCGCCTCCGCCGCCCGTTGCAGCTTGCGGTACATGGGGATGAGGATCTCGCGCCGGCCGAAGAAGAGTTTGCAGAAGCCGTCCGAGCCGGTCGGGTTGACGATCGCCGCGACCGACGGCGTCTCACGCCCGGAGACGTAGTCGAAGTCCAGCATGCGCTGGGTGGCGACCACCTGGTTGTTGAAGATGAACGCCTGGGTGGTCTTGTCGAACAGCTCGTACGGGGGCCTGGTGCTCGATTGGGGCATCGTGGCGGTCGCCTTCTCTGGGGGGGTCAGGGTGGTGGCCATCGCCTACGCCGCCTTCAGCGCGAGCGAGACGATCCTCGTCATGTGCGTGTCGGGCCCGTAGACCTCGATGGGCACACCGAGCTCTTCGCCCAGCGCGCTCATCAGCCTCAGCCCCTCGCGGTAGTTCGGGCCACCGCGCCGGACGTAGATGCGGACGCCGTGGTCCTGCAGGCGGTCGCGGTACTCCCGCAGGGCCCGGATGATGCCCTTGAAGGTGTTGGCGACGTCGGTGAAGTTGGCGATGCCGCCACCGATCAACAGGATCTTGCCGTCCGGGTGCCGCGTGCGGGTCATGAGGTCGAGGATCGTCTTGGCGTAGAGGTAGGTGAACTCCTCGCTCGGGTCGCCGGAGTACTCGCCGTAGTTCGCCATCTCGGCCATGAAGCCGAGGTCCGTGATCGTGTCGGCGAAGATCACCGACGCGCCGCCGCCGGCCACCATCGTCCACACGCGGCCCTCGGGGTTGAGCACCGTGAGCTTGAGGGAGGCGCCGGTCTTGGCGTCGAGCTCCTCGACGTACGTCTCCTCGGCCGTGGGCTCGCGGCCGAAGGGCGTGGGGAACACCAACTCGCCCCACTTGTCGGCGGCCTCGAAGTCGGCGGTGCTGTCGAGCTTGGCCGCCAGGTCGAGCGGCGTGACCTTGCCGCCCGCGACCACCAGCGGGTTGATCTCGAGGTAGGCGAAGTGCATGTCGGCGTAGAGCTTGAACAGCACCTCGATGAAGCCGACCAGGCAGGCGCGCTTGTCGTGCCCGACGTCGGCCAGCAGGACGCGGGCGATCTGCGGACGGCCGGGGGTCTCGCCCGCCCGAACCTGCATCCGCTTCGCCTTGGCGTCGACGTCGCCGACGTCCACGCCGCCCTGCTCGTAGAACAGGATCTCGTCGCCTTCCCGGTTGGAGACGATCGCCAGGTAGCACTCGTCGGCCGGGTCGTGGGTCATGTGCGGCTCCACCAGGAAGTGGCGGAGCCGGCCGACGGTGCCGGGGTCGAGCGGCCGGCCGTCGTCGTCGAACCGGCCATGGATGGTGACGGGCCCGCGCGTCTTGTCGTCGATCCAGGCGCAGGCCTGCTCGAACGTGGCGCCGGTCAGGATCAGAGCGTTCTTGCCACGGCGCTTGATCAGCTGGTCGGGTTTGACCACCAGCGGCACTTGCGTCAGCCACGGGTTCGCTTCGAGCATCGCGGCCAACTCGGCGCCGGTCCCGACGCTCAGGAACCGGTCCTCGAGCTCGCAACCCCCCTCTCCGTAGTCGCGCAGTCGGCAGGCCAGGATATGCATCCCATCCGCCTCACGAATCGCCTTCTGTGCCATGCCTCGGACCTCCCTAGACGGCCTCTGTCGACCGATACTCGGTATGCACGCGTCGCTGCAGGATACGACCGCCCACGCCGCCGTTCAGGAGACAAGTAACCCGGTCGACCACGGGAGGGGGCCCCGGGTGCTCGGGGCGCCCCAGGGCCGCGGCACGCCGCGGTGCAGCGTCGCCTCGAAGGGCAACGCCGTGACGTCGATCCACTGGCGTGCGGGCACGGTCACCCTCTCCAGCCGGCAGACGGGCGGGCCGCGCCGCCCGGCGGGCCACGCTTGCCCCAACCCCCCGCGCGCGCGATACTCGCCGCATGGCGTCCCCCCGCACGATCATCGAGCCGTTCCGCATCCACTCGGTGGAGCCCCTGCGCATGACGACCGAGGCCGAGCGCCGCACGGCGATCGCCCGGGCCGGCTTCAACCTGTTCGCGCTGCGCAGCGAGGACGTCCTCATCGACCTGCTGACCGACTCGGGCACCGGCGCGATGTCGAGCGAGCAGTGGGCGGGCATCCAGCGCGGCGACGAGGCCTACGCGGGGTCGCCCTCCTGGTACCGCTTCGAGGCCGCGGTCCGCGAGCTCTTCCCCCTCCCCCACGTCATCCCGACGCATCAGGGCCGCGCCGCCGAGAAGATCCTGATGGCGGCCATCGGCGGCCCGGGCCGCAAGATCCCCAACAACACCCACTTCGACACCACCCGCGCCAACGTCGAGGCCACCGGCGCCGAGGCGGTCGACCTCGTCATCCCGGAGGGCCTCGACCCCACGCTCGAGCACCCGTTCAAGGGGAACATGGACCTCGCGCGGCTCGACGCCTTCCTGCGTGCCCACCAGGGCAACGTCCCCGCCGTGTTCGTCACCATCACCAACAACTCCGGCGGCGGCCAACCCGTGTCGCTCGAGAACCTGCGCGGCGTCCGCGAGCTGTGCGACCGCCACGGCGTACCGCTCTTCCTCGACGCCTGCCGCTTCGCCGAGAACGCCTGGTTCATCCGCGAACGCGAGCCCGGGCAGCAGGGCCGCGAGGTCGCCGACATCGTGCGCGACATCGCCTCCCTCGCCGACGGCATGACCATGAGCGCCAAGAAGGACGGGCTGGCCAACATCGGCGGTTGGCTGGCCGTGCGCGACGACGACCTCGCCGCCCGCTGCCGCAACCTCCTCATCCTCACCGAGGGCTTCCCCACCTACGGCGGCCTCGCGGGCCGCGACCTCGACGCCATCGCCCAGGGACTCAAGGAGGTCGTGCAGCACGACTACCTGCGCTACCGCATCCGCTCCACGGGCTACCTCGGCGACGGGCTGCGGCGCGCCGGCATCCCCACCGTGCGGCCGATCGGCGGCCACGCCGTCTACATCGACGCCCGCGCCCTGCTCCCGCACATCCCGCCGCTGCAGTACCCGGGGCAGGCGCTCGCCGTCGCGCTCTACCAGGCCGGCGGCATCCGCGCCTGCGAGATCGGCACCGTCATGTTCGGCCGCCACCCCGACGGCAGCGAGACCCCCGCCGCCCTCGACCTCGTGCGCCTCGCCATCCCACGCCGCACCTACACGCAGAGCCACGTCGACTACGCCATCGAGGTCTGCGCCGACGTCGCCGCCAGGGCGGGCGAGCTGCGCGGGTACCGGATCGTCGACGAGCCGCCCACGCTGCGGCACTTCACGGCGCGGTTCGAGCCGTTGGCGGGGTAGGCGGGCGGCGTCCGGATCCTGCGGCGGCCGCGCCACCGGCGCCCCGGTGTGGACGCCGCCCGTCGGCGGCCAGGCCGGCTCGGGCGCCGGATCCACGCAGCTCGTGAGTACCTGGATCGTCGAGGCCCAAGACGCCCTCGTCCCCTGGCAGGCGCATCCGGTCGCCGAGTGGGTGGCACGGGTCCAGCGGCTGACGTACCGGGGCACGGTGACCACCTTCACGGCGGGAACGCCCCCCTTCCAACTCCCCATCAAACCCGTCGGCGCATCGTCGGGCGCGACCCACCGCGGCCCCGTCCGCCCCCGTCAGCGCCCCGCCATGGCGGTCCCGAGCGCCACCGGATCGTCGCTCATGAGGCCGTCGGCACCGAAGAGCCGCATCGCCTCGAACATGAAGCGGTTCTCGAAGACCCCGAACCAGACGAACACCTGACGTCCCTCGCGGTGCGCCCGCCGGATCATGCCGGGGGCGAGGAGCACCATCTCGGCCATCGGGCAGACGAACTGGGCGTCACCCGGGGGCCGGCGGACGTCGAAGCGCCACAGGCCGTAGAGGGCGCACAACCGTGCGTCGGGCGCGAGGATCCGAAGCCGCTCGAGCGACGCCGCCTGGAACGACTGGATGACCGCATGGTCGAGGTAGTCGGCGGCCGCCAGCGCCTGCACGAGCTTCTCCTCGATGCCCGGGTACAGGTGCGCGGCCTTCGTCTCGGGCAGGAGCCCGACCCCGTGCGCCCGCGCCAGGACCACCACCTCCTCGAGCGTCGGCACCCGTTCGCCACCGCCCGCATCGAGCGCGCGGATCTGCGCCAGGGTCAGGTCGCGCACCGCGCCGGTGCCGTCGGTCGTCCGGTCCACCGTCTCGTCGTGGATGACCACCAGCTCGCCGTCGCGGGTCATCTGGACGTCGAACTCCAGCCACGCCACGCCCTGGTCGATGGCGGTCCGGAAGGCGGTGAGGGTGTTCTCGGGCGAGTGCCGCGGACCGCCGCGGTGGGCGATGACCTGGACCGGCCCGCCCGGCGGCGTTCGGAACACGACATGCCCGCCGTAATACGCCAGCGGGATGCAGAGGACGATGCCCAAGGTCAAGAGGCATCGACGGCGCGACGTCTTCCTGGTGGGGGTGGCCATCTCGTACGCTCCTTGCGGCCGCGGCCGCTCGCGTTCGGACGCCGTGCATGACAACTTCGCCTGCCGACCCACAGCCTAGCAGGACGGATCGCCTCGATGCTCGGCGCGAGCCCGTCACGCGACGCCGCGCGCCGCCGCCAGCGCCTCGGCATGCTCGCTGCGGCCCACCACGTGGGCGTAGCGCATGCCCTCGTCCGCCACGCGATCGGCCGTGGCACGTTCACCGAGCGCCAGGTGGCAGCGGACGAGCTCGGCGTAGGCCTCGAGCGCGCCGACCTGCTCGTCGATCGCGAGCTTGAGCTCCAGGGCGCGGCGGTGCTCGGTGGCCGCGGTCCGCGTGTCACCTTGGCGCTGAGCCAAATCGGCGAGGTTGGTGTGCGCGCGCGCCACCCCGGAGCGGTCCCCGATCGCCTGGGCAAGCCGCAGGCTGTCGCGGTGGTAACGCTCGGCCCCGGGAGCGTCGCCGACGCGGGCGCGCAGGTTGCCGAGGTTGGCCAAGGTGCTCGAGAGCCCGCGGTCGTCACCCAGACGCCGCTTGGCGGCCGCGCTCTCGAGCAGCAGGGACTCGGCTTCGTCCACGCGGCCCAGGCGCGCGTGGACGGTGGCGAGGTTGTTGAGCGCCTGCGCGTGGACGGCGTCGTCGCGCGACTCGGCGAGGTCGCGCGCGCGCCCCAGGAGCTCGAGCGCGCGCTCGAGCGCCCCACGACCCTTCGCGGCCACGCCGAGGTTGGTCAGGCAGGCCGCCGCGAAGCGCAGGTCGCCGACGGCCTCCGCCTCCGCGAGCGCTCGCTCGAACGCGCGCTCCGCGGCGTCGACGTCGCCGCGCAGGTACGCGGCGTTGCCGCGCGCGCGCCAGGCGATGCCGCGTGCGACCGATGGCGGCGACGCCCCCAACAGCGCGAGCGCCTCCTCGACGGCGTGCTCGGCGTCGGCCGGGCGCCCGGTCCGCTGCAGGCAGGCGGCGCGGTGAGCGAGGAGCTGGCCCCGCAGCGGCCCATCCTCACGGCCGACCGACGGGTCCGCGAGGGCCTCCTCCAGCCAGCCCAGGTAGCCCGCCGACGCCGCACCGGTCTCGTGCACGGCGAGGAGGGGCGCCATCATCCGCTCGACCGCGTCCGCGTCCCCGTGCGCGCACGCGTGCGACCAGGCCCGACGAACATCGGGCAGGTCGGCCCGGCAGGCTTGGGTCGCCGGCCGCGGGTCGCCGTCGGGCCAAGTGCCAAGCAGCCCCACGACGTGCGCGAGGTGGCGGGCCGAGGTCTCCGCCGCCACCTCGGGCGCGGCCGCGAGGCGCTCGGCCGCGTACTGCCGAACGAGTCCGTGCATGCCGAAGCGTCCGTCGGCGCCGCGGCGCACGAGCGACCGCCGCACGAGCGAGAGCAGCGCCTGCCGAGATCCGCCGGTCACCGCCTCGATCGCGGTCAGATCGGCGTCGCCGGCGAAGCCCGCCATCCGCCCCAGCATGTCGCGCTCGCGGTCGTCCAGCCGCTCCCAGGTGGCGTCGAGCACGACCCGCAGGCTCCGGTGGCGCTCGGGAACGTCCTGCTGCGGCGCTCGCAGGAAGCCCAGGTCGCGCTGCACCTCGCGCGCGATCTCTGCCGGGGAGAGGCATGCCGTCCAGGCCGCGGCCAGCTCGATCGCGAGCGGGACGCCATCGAGGTCGCGGCAGAGGCTGGCCACGTCGTCCAACGCGCCGTCCCGAACCGAGAAGGTCGGGTGGGCGCGGCGGGCCGAGGCGACGAAGAGGCGCACGCTGTCGCGCTGCGCCGCGCCATCGTCGCCGTCACAGGGCAGCTCGAGGCCGCCGAGCGTCAGGCTGCGCTCTGAGCGCAGGTCGAGCGGCTCGCGGGAGGTCGCCAGCATCGTCAGCCCGGGCGCGCGCTCGAGCAGCCCTGCCAAGTGGGGACCGACCGGGCGCAGGTGCTCGAGGCTGTCGAGCACCAGCAGCATCTCGCGGTCGCCCAGGTAGTCGGCCAGTCGCGCCCACGGGTCGCCGCGCTCGTGCGGCTGGAGCCGCACGGCGTCGCCGATGGCCGCGGCGACGCCGGCGACGTGGGCGACCTCGACCAGGGGGACGAAGAAGACGCCGTCGGCATAGGCGCCGAGCTGGTCGCCCGCCGCCTGCAGCGCCAGGCGCGTCTTGCCGATACCGCCGGGGCCCACCAGGCTGACGAGCCGGGTGCCGCGATCCGCGAGCCAAACCTCGATGTGCTGCAGCTCCGCCTCGCGTCCGACGAACGGCGTCGCCTGCCCCGGCAGGTTGTGCGGGCGCGAACCGACGCGCTCGCCGGCCCGCAGGCGCTCCAGCAGGTCGCGCGTCTCCTCGTCCGGCTCACCGCCGACCTCGTCGAAGAGGCCCTGCGCGAAGCGGGCGTAGGCGAGCTCGACGGCGCCGGCGTCGCCCACCGCGGCCAGGCAGCGTATCAGCGAGCGGAGCACCTCCTCGGCGATCGGATCGTGCCGCAGCGCGCTGCGCAGGAGCGTCGTCGCCTCGCCGTAGGCGCGGCGCGCCTCGAGCGAGGCCGCTGCGCGGACGACCGCCTCGAGGTACCGCTCGTGCAGGTTGGCGCGCTCGAGGTCGCGCCAGGCCTCGAACCCGGGCGCCTCGGGCAGGTCGACGCCGTCGAGAAAGGAACCACCGTACGCGTGCGCGGCCGCCGCCCAGTCGGCGGTCGCAAGCGCACGCCGCAGGAGGGCCACGTCGGTGTCGACGAGCCAGCGGAGGCGGCCGTCGCGGACCTCGAGCCCGTCGACCCATGGCTCCCGCCGAGCGCGGTACACCAGTTGCCGCAGCGCGTGGCGCGTGCTGAGCTCGTCGCCCTCCGGCCAGAAGAGCAGCGCCAACTCGTCGCGCGAGACCCAGTCGGCCCTGACCGCCAAGTAGAGGAGCAGGCATGTCGGCTTGTTCGCCGGCAGCGGGCGCTCACCCGACGCGTCGCTGACACGCGGAGCGGCGAGCAGCCAGAGGGCGGGCGGCATGACCCCATCATGAGACATCGATCACGAGCGGGCGCCAGGGTCACGGCGCCCGTGAGCCGGCGGCTGCCCGCGCCCGCCGCCGACGGCCTCAGCGGGCCGATGGCCTCAGCGGTCCCGGCGGACCCGAGACCCCACACCCGCGCGCGCCCGCGGGCGCGCCCGCGCGACGGCCCGCTCCCGGAGCGCAGCGCAGCAGGCGTCGAAACCCTCGAAGGCGCGGCGCTCGCCGGTCTCCAGGTCCTGGAGCGTAAGGGCCCACCGTTGGCCGTCGAACTCGACGCGCACGATGAAGGCAAGGGTCACGCGCGGCCTCCTGCACCCGGGGGTGCGGTCGTGTGACGCCTGGGCCGAGGCGTCGCCGGGTGGGGGCCCCGCTCGGTGAGATGCGGGGACCCCACGCGTCGAGTCCAGCGACCTAGCGGACCGGGATCCGCACCGGCAGCTTGCCGCCCTCGACGCCATCCTGCGTCACGGCGACGTAGTAGAAGAGGTCGCCGCTCCCGGGCGCGACGCGCAGGCCGGCACGGTAGCTCTCGCCGGTCCCCTTCGAGGTGAACGTGCCGTCGCTGCGCCGCTCGTACCAGGTGATCGTGCCGCTCCCCTGGGTCAGCCGCGCGGAGAGCGCCACGTTGACCGACGCGGAGCTTCCCCCCGTGGGCGCCGCGATCGGCTCGACCGGCGCCACCTCGAGGAAGTGGTTGGGGTCGAGGATGCGGGTGGGGTCGTACATGGCGATGTAGGCGGACTCGACCGGCGCGGCGTGCAGCGCGTTGCCGTTGACGCCGGCGTGGTCGAAGTAGCCGGCGAACCACAGTTCGCTGCCGCGCACGGCGTGCACCACCTCGGCACCGACCACGTGGTTCTGCCCGACGCGCAGCAGGCCGCCGCCGAGGGGCTGTAGCTCGCCGGTGACCACGTCGAGGATCGCCACGTTGTGGAGCTGCGCCCACGACTCGTCGTAGACGAAGGAGCCGGAGAGGAGGAGGTGGCGCCCGTCGAGCCAGGTCATCGCCCTCACGTCGCGCGAGACGCCGCCGGTGACGTTGGCGGGGCCCCAGGTGTCGGTGCGCGGGTCGTACTTCGCCAGGCCGTAGGTCTCGACCGCGTGGCGCGAGGCGATGTCGGGGTCGCGGCTGACGATGCCCAGCGTGCCGCCCGCGTAGAGGTTGCCGTCGCCGTCGAGCGCCAGCGCCAGCACCCGCGGGAAGCCCTCCTG
>Ga0209498_1002754_pt1 | contig 10543 bp, 10 predicted proteins | sample WalLakDeSediment_FD_184131 | JGI IMG/M metagenome (GOLD analysis project Ga0209498, IMG submission 184131) | Lake sediment microbial communities from Walker lake, Nevada to study Microbial Dark Matter (Phase II) - Walker Lake 11/02/13 Deep... | ecosystem: Environmental > Aquatic > Freshwater >... | reverse complement strand
GGCCGGGTCGCATCCGAGGGGCCCTGGGGGACGAACAGGGGTTCGCCCCTGCCTCCCGCCTCCTATATTCAGGGGGGTTGATCACCGCTGTCGTTCTGTGCGCCGCGCTCTTCGCGCCGCGCTCTGTGCCCCGCCTTGCTGTGCTCCGCGTTCACGCGCCCCACCCACGACGGAGGATCCGCACCATGACGCCCCCATCCACCCCCTACGGAATGAGCCGCGCCCTCGACGTTCCCTTCGAGGAAGCCGATCGCCGGGTCCGCGAGGAACTCCAGAAGGAAGGCTTCGGCGTACTCACCGAAATCGATGTCCAGGAGACGCTGAAGAAGAAGCTGGACGTGGATTTCCGTCCCTATCGCATCCTGGGGGCGTGCAACCCCCCGCTGGCCCACAAAGCCCTTTCCGCCGAGGAACAGGTCGGACTTCTCCTCCCCTGCAACGTGATCGTCTACGCGGGAGCATCGGAGGGGACGTCGGTGGTGGCGGTGCTGGATCCCCGCGCCCAGCTCTCCGTGGCCGGCAACCCGGCCCTGGACGAACTCGGGAGCGAGGTCCTCGCCCGGATGGAGCGCGTCCTGGCGAATCTCTGAGCTGGCCCCCGGTGACCGGCCCCGGGTGACTGGCCCCGGGCCGCGTCAGCCGACCGGACGCTCCCGGTCCCGGTCGGGACTCACGATCACCTCGAAGCCCCGTTCCCGAAGCGCCAGGGCCCGGGTCTCGGCCGCCTCCCGGGACGTGAACGCCTCGACGCGCACCCGGTAGAGCGGGCTGCCTTCCACCTGGACGACCCGGGCGTCCAGGCCCGCCACCCGGAGCTCCGCGGCAAGGGCACGGGCGCCGGCGGGCTGCCCGAAGGCCCCGAACTGAAGGGTAAACACCCCTTCCACCACGCTCGGTGGCGGGGGAGTGGAGGGGGTGGAAACGGGCGGGGTCGCCCCCGCCGCCGCCCTCGCCCCGGCCCCCGCAGAGGGAGGCTCGACGGGCGGGGCGCTCGAGGCCGCCGCAGCCGCCGGAGCCGGCGGAGCCGCCGCAGGGCGAGCGGGTGCGGCACCGGCCGTTCGGGCCACCTGCGCATCAAGGCGGGCCAGCTCGGTCCGCGCCTCCACCCGGAAGGGGCTTGAGGGGTAGTCCCGAACCAGGATCTGGAGGTACCGCTGCGCCGGTTCGTGCTCGCCCCGTGCCTGGGCTCCGGAGGCGAGGCGCAGCAGGGCCTGATCGGACCAGTTCCCCCCGGGGAATTCCACCACCATGCGCCGATACAGAAGCTCGGCCGCTTCGGCATCCACCGTGAGACGAGCGCGGAGCCAGAGCGCCTGCTGGACCGACAGCCGGTCGCGCCCCGCCTCCCCTTCGGCCCACCATGCCTCGACACGCTCCCGCGCCTCGTCGAAGCGCCCCTCCTCCAGGGACCGTTCCGCGGCCTCCAGGAGCTGTCGATCACCGGGAAGCTGGAGCGCGAGCGCCGCCGCGCCGCGTTCGGGGGTGCTCATGAGGAGCAGGCCAGCCACGGCCAGAAACAGAAAACGGGTCCACAGGGTCATCATGCCGCCTCTCGCATCACGTCTCGCTCCAGGATCCACGCCTCAAGGAGGTGCAGGTCGGAAAAGCCCGAGGACTTGAGGAGCCGATCCACGCGCAGGAGCCCCTCCACCGCCAGCCGGAGTTCCGGCTCCGTCCATTTCCGGGCCTGGGTCTGAAACTTCCGGGCCAGCCATCCCTGCCGGGGAGGGAGCGACCGTTCCAGCACTCCGGGCCCCCCGGACCGGACGGCGCCGAGCCGGAGAAAATGCGTGGCCAGCCCGATGACCAGGCCCACGCCCGACTCCCCGTGATCCAGCAGGACACGGAGGCCACGCAACGCCTCGTCGGTTTTCCGCTCGGCCACGAGGTCGAACCACCCCCATCGGTCCTGCCGGGGAATTCGCGTCCCGGCGGCTTCCACCTCCGCCAGGGTGACGACCCCCCCGGGATCCACCATCGCCGAGAGCTTTCGCAGTTCGTGGTCGAGCATCCCCAGTTCGGCCCCCACGCCGTGGGCCAGCGCCCGCGCCGCCGGCTCGTCGATCTCCACGCCATGCCGGGACCGGGCCCGATCCATCAGCCAGCCGGGAAGGTCGCCGGTGTCCACGGATCGGAACTCGACGGACCGCGAGAGGCGGGCCAGCTCGCGGTAGTACTTGGCCGAGGACCCCGGGGGCACGGTGCAGGAAAGGATGAGGGCCAGTCCCGGTGGGGGGGAGGCCACCACGGCCAGAAGCTGATCCCGGGCCTTGGGGGCCCCGGCAAGGGCTTCCGTCTCCCGGAGAACCACCACGCGCCACTCCGCCATCATGGGCGGCGTGCCCAGGACCGAAGCGAGCTGCTCCGGCGACACCTCGCCCCCCCGCAGGATGTCGTGGTTGAAGTCCCGCGTCCCCGGGTCCAGGTGCGCTTCCACCAGCGCCCGGACGGCCTCATCCTTCCGGAAGTCGTCCTCTCCATGAACGTAGAAGACCCCCCCGGGTTCCGCTCCCAGGGAGGCTTTCAGCGCGTCTGGAATCATCACGTCTCCGGTTCTCGTCGATCAAGGGGCGAGACGGCCCGTGGGCAAGGTGCCCCGGGAGGGCGCAAGGGGCGCGCGTCGGTTTACTGGAAGCCTGTGCGGATCATCCCGCCACCCCGATTCCGATGATACAGCGGGGAGTGCTCGTAGAGAAGGGTGTGGGACTGCGCCCAGAAGTCCGGTTGCACCAGCGCCGCCGGCGCCCGGGTGCCCCCGGGCGTCGCGATCCGGGGGCGCTCGACGGTCAAAGGCGGGAGGCCGGCGGTGATGGCCGGGAGGGCCGCGGAGGGGACCGGACTCACGGCCTCCACCATGGGCCCCCACGCCGCCGCGACGGCGAGCATGGCTGCCGCCGCCATCCCCAGGGCCAGGGGCGTGGCCATGGGCGTTGAACGCCCCGCCCGCCCCTCCACCTCGCTCAGGTAGAGCCGATGCTGGAGGCGATCCCGGAAATCCTCCCGGAACGACGGGTCCGGGAGATCCCGGAGCAGGAGCGCCCCCTGCGCCACGACATGGTGATAGCGAGCACAGGCGGGGCAGGATGACAGGTGCCGTTCGAACTCGGCCCGGTCGGAAAGTCCGCCCAGGTCATCGTCGTGAAAGTCGGAGTATCGATCCAGGAAATCGGTGCAGTCCATGGAATCCCTCGGCCATGGGAGACAGCCAGGTGGAGCAGGTCCCGTCTGGGCCACGTCGCTCCCGGGGCCTCGTATGCTCGGGCCTCGTCCTGGGCGCCGCCTTGTTGCGTTATGGCGTCGTGGGTTGGTACAGATCAACAGGTGGAAGGGTTCCCGGCGTTCCGCCCCTCCCTCCCGGCAACGAAAAGCCCCCCGTCGGAACCGAGTCCGACGGGGGGCCACCCGGAGAGGGCGGTCGTGGGGGCGACGCCATCCCGGACGTTCGGCTCCGGGTCAATCCACCATGGGTGCGATGATCCGGGCGAAGTTGTTTCTGGCCCGGTTCAGCCGGCTCTTCACCGTCCCGAGGTTCGTGTCGGTGATCTCGGCGATCTCCTCGTAGCTCCGCCCTTCGATCTCCCGAAGAACGAAGACGAGACGATGATGCTCCGGCAGCTGCTGAACGGCTTCCTCGACCTTTTCGCGGAGATGCCGCTTCCGGAAGAGGTCGTCGGGCATGGTGGTCTCGTCTTCCCATTCCAGGGGGCGGTGATCCGCATCCCAGTTCTTCTTGATGGTCTGGAAGAGGACCAGGGGATTCCTGGACCGGTTCCGGAGCTCATTCTTCGCCAGGTTGCCCGCAATGGTGTAGATCCAGGTCGAGAACTTCTTCGACTGGTCGAACCGGTGCAGGTGGCGGTAGACCCGGACGAAGGTCTCCTGGACCAGGTCCTGCGCCCGCTCCCGGTCACCCACGGTGCGGTAGACGAAGTTCAGAAGCCGGGTGTCGTAGCGGCGAACGAGTTCACCGAAGGCACGCTGCTCTCCGTCGAGGAAGCACTGGACCACTTCGCTGTCTCCCAGGGCTCCGAGTTCCTTGCGGGTGTCCCGGGCCGGGGCCTCGCGGGCAGCGGAGGCAGAGCCATTGGATGGGGCAAGCTGGGCTGAGGCTTGAGCGAACATGTCTGGTACCTCGTCATCCTGCGAGGGTGGCGCCCCTCGGGAAGCGGAGACCCCACGTGGATCTCTGGTCAAAGGATGTTGCACGGGCCGTGCCAGTTAATTCACAAGCCAAGATTCGTTGTAGTACCTGGCTTTTCTCCGGTGGAAGCCGGCTTCCAAGTGTAAAGTGTCCACCCAGGCGTACACATCGAGTCTCCCTGGGGGGACACCTTCAGCGGGGCGGGGCCTCCCGGCCCTCCTCCATGACCCCGGGCGCCAGGGTGGCCGCCCAGAGAAGGGCCGACACCGACTTTCCGTCCACGATCTCGCCCCGGCGGATTGCCGCCACCGCTTCCGACAGGGGAAGCTCCACGACCTCCATGAACTCGTCACCGTCCCGAGCCACATCGCCGGGGACGAGGCCGGTGGCCGCGAACAGGTGGATCACTTCGTCGGTGAATCCCGGCGTGGTGTAGATCCGCCCCAGGTAGAAGAGGGATCCCGCCCGATAGCCCGTTTCCTCCTCCAGCTCCCGGGCGGCTACCTCCTCCCAGGGTTCCTCGGCCGAATCGGGCATTCCGGCAGGCACTTCGTAGAGGTCGCCTCCAGCGGCGTACCGGAACTGGTGGACCAGGAGGATGCGGGGGTCAGCGGTGCCCGGCGGGTCCAGGTACGCCACCACCGCCGAGGCGCCGCGGTGCCGGATGAACTCCAGTTCCCCCTCGGACCCGTCGGGGAAGTGGACGCGGTCCATCGAGAGGTTCACGATGCGACCCTCGTGCACCGGTCGCCGGGCCAGGGGCTCGAGAACGGGTGGGCGGTCCCGAAAGCTCCGGCGAGGTCCGGCAAAGGCGGGGGGCGTGCGCCCGCCAAGCGTGGGCACCTGGCCTTCGGGAGGCTCGGTGGTGGGAACCTGGTCCGCCGCGCTCTGGTCCGCCGCGTCCCGGTCCGCCGGGTCTCCGCCGCTCCACCCGCCGGTCACAGGACCTCCACGGCGCCGAGTCCCAGCCCCTCGACGCCATCCCTCAGGGCCTCGGCGTCGGCCACCATCACGATGGGCGCCCGCGCGGGATCCAGGTGCATCCGGATGGCGGCGTGGGCTGCATCCCGGGTCACCCCCCGGATCCGATCCCGGTAGACATGGTGCGTGTCGGCTGGAAGTCCCAGGGCGAGGAGTTCCGCCGACCGGTTGGCCAGCTGCGCCGCCGTCTCCATGCGCAGGGGGAAGACGCCCGCCAGGTAGTCCCGGGCCCGGGCCGTCTCCTCCTCGGTGGGCCCGTCGGCCAGGTAGGTGATGAGTTCGGCCATGGCCTCCCGGAGCGCGTCCACGGTGACCTCGGTCCCCACCGCCGTGGAGAGGGTGAACTCTCCGCCCCGGCGTCGGAAGGTCCACCCACTCCTCACCCCGTAGGTGAAGCCGTGCTTCTCGCGAAGATTCAGGTTCAGGCGACTCGTGAAGGAGCCGCCCAGCACGGCATTGGCGACGAGGAGTTCGTGATACTGCCCCGTATCCCGCGCCGGACCGGGATGCAGGATCCGGAGCTCGGTCTGCACCGCCCCCGGTCGATGCCGGATCGTCACCCGCCGATCGGCCCTGGGCCGGACATCGGGGAGGACGGGGGGCGAGGGCGGGCTCCCCGTCCAGTCCCCCAGCACCCGCGCCACGGCGGCCTCCGCCTCATCCAGCTCCAGGTCCCCGGCCAGCACCAGCCCGCCCCCGCCTGGACGGTGCGCGGCTTCGGCCCAGCCGGCCACCTGCTCCGCTTCAAGCGCCTCCACCGAGGCCTCGGTCCCCAGGATGCACCGGCGCCAGGGGTGCCCCACCGGATAGAGCACGCGATCGGCCTCGTCGTCGGCCAGGTCCGAAGGATCGGCCCGGCGCTGCGTGAGCGCCGCCAGGCGCTGCTGACGAAGCCGCTCCACCTCGTCCACCGGGAAGGAAGGTTCCCGGACCACCTCGGCCAGAAGCGCCAGGGTGTCGGGGAGCCGCTCCGCGGTGCAGGTGAAGGACACCATGCTCGCATCCCATCCCGTGCTCACCCGGAAACTCGTACCCTGCTCCTCCAGCGCCTCGGCCAGCTCCACACCGCTCCGCTGGTGCGTGCCTCCGAGGAGCGCTTCACCGGTGAGGCCGGCCAGCCCCGCCGACGTCTCGGGGACCCCCGCCTCCCCCGAGGCCATGACCAGGACCCCGGTTACCAGGGGCACCCGCCGGTCCGGAACGAACCGGAGCTCCAGTCCGCCCTCCAGCCGCGACGCCGCCACGCCGGGGAGGTGAAAGGGACGCAGCGACCCGGGGGCCGGAGGTCGGGATCGATCCAGGGCATCGGCGGGCATCAGGCGGCCTCTCCGGGCAGGTAGGTGAGCAGGGCGCGGTTGTCGGGGCGAAGAAAGGCCGCGGCGAAGCGCCGCACATCGTCGGCCGTCACGGCGCGCATCCGCTCCACTTCGGAGTTGAGGCGGGCCGCATCCCCGAACAGAAGCTGGTTCATGGAGAGCAGGTCGGCCCGGGTGGCGAGCTGGGCCACCTGGCTCAGGAGCCGGGTCTCGGCCAGCGCCCGTGCCCGCGCCACCTCGGCCTCGGTCACGTCGGCCAGTCCCTCCACCTCGGCCAGGAGGGCCGCCTCGAGCACGGCGGGATCGGCCCCCGGGAACCCCGTGATCCAGCTCAGCATCATGGTGCGGCCGTGCACCAGCGGGAAGGCGAAGGAGACCGCGTCCCGGGCCACCCGACGCTCCCGCACGAGCCGACGGTAGAGGCGCGACGCCCGGCCGTCGCCCAGGATCGACGTGGCCAGATCGGCGGCGTAGAACTCCGGGTCGGTGGCCGGCGGAATCCTCGCCCCAAGGTACACCCGGGGGAGGGGCACGTCGGCCTCCACGGTTTCCCGAGGGGCACCGCCCACCACGGGCCCCGGGTCCACGACGCCGGGGATGGGAGGCACGGGCGCTCCCGCCGGAATGGGGCCGAACCACCGCTCCACCGCCGCCAGTGCCCGGGCAGGGTCCAGGTCACCGGCCAGGGTCAGTACGGCGTTGTTCGGCACGTAGAAGGTCCGGAAGAAGCCCTCCACGTCCTCCAGCGTGGCTGCCGAGATGTCTGCCTTCTCCCCGATCACGGTGTGATGGTAGGCATGCTCCGGGGGCCAGACGAGCCGCAGCATCCGTTCGTCCCAGTCCCCGTAGGGCTGGTTCTCGTACCGCTCCTTGCGCTCGTTCAGCACCACGCCCTGCTGGTTCTCCAGGGTCTCCCGGGTCAGGGCCTCCACGAAGAAGCCCATGCGGTCGGACTCGAGCCAGAGCGCCAGTTCCAGGTGGTGCGAGGGGAGCGTCTGGAAGTAGTTGGTCCGGTCGAACCAGGTGGTGGCGTTCAGCGATCCCCCTGCCCGCTCCACCAGTTCGAAGTGCCGGTTCTTGGGGACGTGCTTCGACCCCTGGAACATCATGTGCTCGAAGAGGTGAGCGAAGCCGGTTCGGCCCGGACGCTCATTCCGCGAGCCCACCCCGTACCAGAGGTTCACCGCAACCACCGGGACGGCCGGGTCCGGCGCCAGGACCACGGTGAGGCCATTGTCCAGGACGTGTCGTTCGGTCGGAAAGGAAAGCATGAGAGATCGGATGCGGGGAACGGGAACGGGTCAGAGAGGGCCGGGTCAGGGACGCTGCAGCAGACGTTCGCGGAGCGAGGTGGGCCCGAGGGAGGTGCGAAGGAAACGCCCCGCCGCTTCCGGGCCCGACTCCAGGTGGTCCTCCACCTCCAGGACCAGCTGCCGGTCCGTGCCCTCGTCCACCAGGAGCCGGGCCCGTTCCAGCATCACCAGGGCCCGGTCCTCCTCTCCGATCTGGGCCAGGGCGAGGGCAGCCAGGAGCTGCGCATCCGCATCGTCGGGGCGCGCCTCGGCGGCGGTCTCCAGTTCACGAGCGGCGGCGTCGGGGTCTCCGGTCTCGTTCAGCGTGAGTCCGAACAGCGCCTGGGCCCAGGAATCCTCCGGCTCCAGCTCCACCGCCTCCCCAAAGGCCACGGCGGCCTCCTCGAGCCGTCCCGCCAGCGCCAGGGCCACGCCCAGCTCCGTTCGGATCAGCCCGTCTTCCGGGTCCAGGTCCCGGGCCACGCGGAGCTCGGCCAGCGCCTCCTCCACCAGCCCCTCCCGGGCCAGCCAGGCGCCGTACATCCACCGGGTCTGCGCCAGCGCCGGGCCCAGGAGGGCGGCGGTCCGAAGGGCCCCTTCCGCCCCGGGGTCATCGAAGTGGGACAGGGCGTTGCCGGCTGTGGCCAAAAGGACCGGATCCCGGGGCTCCTGCTCCAGGGCCCGCTTGAACCGCTCGTAGGCCACGCCCTCCAGGCCCAGCTCCCGCTCCGCCATCCCGAGCCAGCAGAGAAGGTAGGGGTCGTCGGGATGGGCTTCGAGACCGATTCTCAGGTGCTCCGCCACCGATTCCCACGCCTCCACCTCCGCCATGTCCAGGGCCCGCGCCAGAAGCTGCTCCACCTCGGGGGCAGGCCCCGTGAGCCCCACCTCCGGGGTCAGCCCCTCGGGGACCAGGAGTGCGTCAGGGAAAGGAAGATCGCCGGATGCGGAATCGGTCATGTCAGGCTCCGAACTTCTGCAGACGTCCGGCATGAGCCAGCGCCAGGGAAACAAGGTCCACCCCCCGCACTCGCCCCAGGTCGCCGGACCGGCAGGCAGTTTCGCCGAAGGTGGTGGCGGTGGGTCGGGCCCACCGGGAGTGGAGAAGCACGGGCACGGCGTGCCAGGTGTGGGCTCCGTACCCCGCCGGTGTCGAATGGTCGCCAGTGACCAGGAGGACATCGGGCTCGAGGGCGACCAGGCGGGGAATCCAGGCGTCCACGGCCTCGATGGCCGCCACCTTCCCGTCGAAATCCCCGTCCTCCCCCCGGGCATCGGGGGCCTTGGCATGGATGAAGTGGAAATCGAAGGCCCCGGCCTGGGCCTCCAGGAGAGCCACGGCTTCCTCGTCGGAGCCGGGGACCCCGGGCACCGTCATTCCCACCAGCCGGCCGACGCCCCGGTACATGGGGTAGCGGGCATAGGCGGCGGCGCGAAGCCCGAAGCGGGTCTCCATGGAGGGAAAGGGCTCGTAGGCCGCGATCCCCCGGGCGAGCACGCCCCGAATCGCCGGCTCGCCGGCCAGGATCGCCTCGGCCTGCCGGATGAACGAGGCCAGCAGGGCAGCGGTGGGCTCGGACGCCGCGTCCCGGGCCTGCGGATCCAGGGGGGGGATCCCCACGTCCTGGGGATCGGTGTCCTCCAGTGCGGCCCCGAGAACCCTGCCTTCGTCCGGCCGGAGCACGAGCACAACACGGTGCTCCTTCTCGTGGAAGAGGTGGAAGGTGACGCCTGCCCCCAGGTCGACTTCCCTCTTCAGCCGCTCCACGGCGGGCCGGGCCACATCGTCGGCCGGCCGCCCCGCCCGGCGATCGGTGATGCGACGCTCCTCGTCGAGGGTGGCGAGGTTCAGGCGGATCGCCACGTCGCCGGGCCGAAGGTCGAACCCGACGCCGAGGGCGCTCAGCGCGCCCCGCCCCACCTCCCAGACCAGGGGATCGTAGCCGAACAGGGCCAGGTGCGCCGGCCCGCTCCCCGGCGTCACCCCCGGCGCCACCGGATCGTGGAGGCCCAGCGAGCTGGCCGCGGCCAGGGCATCCAGGTTCGGCGTCCGGGCGGCCTCGAGTTCCGTCCGTCCGTGATCGGGGTGCGGAAGACCTCCCACCCCATCCATCACGCAGAGCACGATGCGACTCGAGGCGGTCCGGTTCACCAGGTCGTCGGGGAAGGTCGGGGTCGGGGGAGGGGTCATGGGAGAGGAACCCGGGGGCAGGCAAGGAGGACAAGGAAGGCGTCGAGGACGAAGAAGCCTAATATAGGCGCTCGGTGGACGCCGTGAACGCCCGGGGGTATCTATCGGTAGAAGGAATGGACGGCGCGGCCCCCGAGGCAGCCCCCGTCCACCCTCGTCGGTCCTCGTTGACCCTCGACACTCCGCTCTTCTCCTTCCGGCCTTCCATGTTCCGATCTCCCGCATCCTCTTCCACCTCTCCGGACCCGCCCGCAGCTCCGGCATCCGGCTTCCCCCAGGATCCGGCGCTCCAGGATCCGGCGCTCCGGGATCCGGCGCTCCAGGATCCGGCGCTCCCCTCTTCCGCTGATACCGGGACGGTGGAGGAGCCGGCCTTCACCCTCTTTCCGGGGCGAGGGACCAGGGCCACCGCGGACGCCGATCCCGGCGAACCCACCTCCGCCCTGCTCCGCTGGAGCGAGGACATGGGGTTCGGCGAGGTCGCCGGGATGGTCCACCGGGTGGTGAACTTCCCGATCTTCGAGGTCGGCGGAACGGCCATTACCCTCGCCACCGTCTTCGTGGTGGGATTCCTCATCATCCTGACCTGGTGGGTCTCGAACCTCCTGCAGCGGGCCATCGA
>Ga0209498_1002753_pt1 | contig 10545 bp, 5 predicted proteins | sample WalLakDeSediment_FD_184131 | JGI IMG/M metagenome (GOLD analysis project Ga0209498, IMG submission 184131) | Lake sediment microbial communities from Walker lake, Nevada to study Microbial Dark Matter (Phase II) - Walker Lake 11/02/13 Deep... | ecosystem: Environmental > Aquatic > Freshwater >... | reverse complement strand
TGGAACTGCTCGGAATGCTGACGGTTGAAGAATACAATCAGCAAATGCAATCCGATACCATCGACTATCGCGAAATGAAGCTGCTGCAGGAAAAGTTTAACATAACGTATATGGACACCTTGTTCAGTATCACGTTTACTGTAAGTCAATACGGAACCCTTCAACAAAAGCTCGATGCATATAACTCCCTGGTTCGAATGCCGGGAACGAATATAATAACAAGCTTGTCAGCACCATACGTATCGGCGCAGCAAGCCGAGCCATTTGAATATTTGGATATTGTGGGCCTTGGAACGAACAATTTTAATGCATATGGTTATATGGCCCCAGTTAAACCATTGCTCAGGGTTGAAGAAGAATACAGCAATAGCTTTCACGATGACGGGCATTGGAATTCCCACTTCTTCCAGCGGTTGCACCAAATTGACTACAATTGCGGAAAGGGAACCTTTAAACCCCGCAGCGATGTTGATTATATTTTGAACGGTAAAGGCCTGACTGTCACCTATGGCAACACGGCCATCAACAGATCCAATAGCTATTTCCCGCTAGATTTTCCCCAGCAGGCAGCAGATCATTTTCCTTCCAGGAATATGCGATTGCTTGACATGCAGGAAGGTTTTAATTTCCCTTCCCCAATTTCTGACTGGGAACTAAACCCTAATGTTCCCTTAAGAATTGAAAACCCAATACGGGTAACCTACAGAGCCAGTAGTGTAAGGAGTAGATTATACAATGATATAGAAGCTTTGAGAAAGTTTAATGAGGAATTCAAACTGCTGGCTGTGGACTTTGAGAATACCACCGGAGAGGGCAGGAAAAATATGGCGAGAAACTGGATTGCTGAAAACAAAATGATTGTTGGAGAAGCTGGCCAAACCAGGATTGAAATGCCTGCTTACCAGTTGGTATATTTTTATACCCTTAAAGGGCAAACAAATGGTGCGTTAGTGTTATGGAATTGGCTCAAGTTGGGCAAAGAAGGCGTGCCCTTGCTTCCTCCTCGCAATTATTCGCGCCGCGACCTCCATGTGAGAAAGCTGAACATCAGGGGTAGTCAGCTCGACGGGCAGGGGGGAGGCTGGAGCTACTTCGATCAATATGGAGAAAAAATCCCTATTGTGTATTAAAATGAGAAAGTAAACAGGTCATAAACAAGAGGCATAAAAAACTACTGACAATGAAAATAAAACTTTGCTTTTTGATCCTTCTGAGCGTAATTGCTGCCGGTGTGCTGGCACAGAGCGAGCCTGAGCAGGCCGATGATACTGAAATCCGGATTCGGGTGATGGTTCGCTCGTATGGCGACAGCATTGTTTTGCGCTGGGCGCCTGATGAGGCCGCCGTGTGGAGCATTATCAACCGCTATGGCTATAATGTTACCCGCAGGTATGTAAACCCCGACAGTACGTATGTATCAGAATTACTTACGCCCCAGCCGCTTAAACCCCTTTCGCTTGAGGAAATGATGGCCAGCTTTGAAGCCACTGATACGCTGGCGGCCATTGCTGCAGAGGTGCTGCACGGAACCGATCTGGCTCCGGCTCCCGTGTCGGAAGAGAGTGTAGGTTTTGCTGAAGCCATCAGGCTGGAAGCCGAACGCCAGCAAACCCGTTTTGCCTTTGCCATGATGGCAGCCGAATTCAGTCCGGCGGTGGCCAATGCGCTGGCCTTGCGCTTTACCGATACCAATGTGCAACGCGGGAGGGTTTACGACTACCTGGTTTCGGCGGCAGTACCCGCCACCCTGGTAGAGGTAGTGCCCGGCTCTGCCATAGTTCGTTGCGAAGATACACGGCCACTGAACCCACCGGCAAACCTCGACATAAGGCAAGCTACCAACGAACGCATTGAGCTGATTTGGGGGCGCGATGTCAATACGGCATTTTTTGTTGAACGCAGCACCGACAGCGGCCGCAGCTACAGGCAACTGAACCACCAGCCATACTACAGCACCCTGCCCGATGAAAGCATTGCCAGGGGCAGCTCGGAGGTGGAATTCTATACCATGCTCTTGCATGAATTTCATGTGTTTTCTGACACCATAACTCCCGGCATAACCTATCACTACCGCCTGAAGGGTATTGATGCCTTTGCCGATATAACGCCGATATCAGAGGCCATTAGCATTACGCCTATTGATGTGGAGCCTCCTTCTGCACCCCTTATTGAACCCCTCGTAACCATCGACAACCGCGTGGTGGTAGTACGCTGGATAAAAGAGGAGCTGGAGCCCGATCTGGCTGGCTTCCTGGTTGAGCGTGCACCCGATCCGGCCGGGCCCTGGCAAACCATTACTACCAGCCTGCTGCCTGCCAATGCCACCGAGTATTCCGACACACAAGCCCACGAGCGGGGAGGTGGCTATTATCGCGTCATTGCCCAAGACCAGGGCGGTAATCAATCGGCATCCTTTCCCGCAAAGGGAACCATTGAAGACTATATAGCTCCTGCAGCCCCAATTAACCTTGCCGGACTGGTTTATTACGATGGGGTAGTAGAACTTTTCTGGGACGCATCGCCCGAAACTGACCTGAGGGGTTACAGGGTGTTTTATGCCAACCAGGCCGACCATGATTTTGTGCTGCTTACCCCGCGCCCCATTGCCGAAAACTATTTCAGAGACACCATTCCGGTTCGGAGCCTTACGCAAAACATATATTTCAGGGTACTTGCAGAAGACTTTGCTGGCAACCGTTCAGGCTATTCGGAAGTGCTCGAACTGACCAAGCCCGATGTGGTGCCGCCGGCAAGGCCCCTGGTGCTCGATGCCCGTCAGGACGAAGAAAATGTGTTCATCCGCTGGACAAAAAGCCCATCGGTTGATTTGATTGCTTATCGCATTTTCCGCAAAAGGGAAGACCAGGAGAGCTGGACACTGATGCGGCTCGTTGAGCCCAACGAAGTAAAAGAGAATCTGGAATATTCCGACCAGCCGCCCGCTTCGGCCATTCCTTACAGCTACATTGTAGAGGCTATCGACAAGGCAGGTAACAGCTCGGGCATGAGCAGGCCGGTGAGTTTCAGGCTTAGGGGTCCTATGTTGCTTAATTTGCCCATTCAGCTCATGGCAAGCTTCCACGAAAGCTCGAACAGCGTGAGGCTCAGCTGGAACTGCGAAACAGGGCAGGAGCATTACCTCTTGCTGCTAAGGGGAGTAAATGCCAGCCTGCTTACACCCCTGACTACGTTGGAATCAGGAAAGGATCAATATATCGATTTGAATGTAATTGCCGCCAGCGAGTTATCCTATGCCATTCAGGTGGTATTTACCGACGGAAGGAAAAGCAATCCAAGCCAGGTCGTTACTGTCAGGATACCCTGATAAGTGATTTAGCCGGGTTTTTGATGCCCGACAAGGTAAACAGTGGCTGAACTTCATTTTGGACAGCTTCCCCAAAGGAAAATTTAGTTTTAAGGCCATGGAGATGATCAGGAAAGAGTTTAACCGCCCGCAGGACTACTTGCATACCGGCAAACTAATTGACAGCCGTTTGTGCGAGAGCCTTCGCCAGGTGAACACGCCTGCCCAAAAGGCCGAATGTATTGATACAGCACATGAAACCTGGGAGTTATTGCTAACCAATGCTTATCATGAGTTGCTGGGGCTGTGTTCCCCCAAGCAGCAGCTGGCCCTGCGCGAGGCGCAGCGCCTGTGGCTCCTTTACCGCGACAATCAATTTGCCAGCATCGACCAGGTTTATGCCGGTCTGGACAATGGGATTCTTTCGCCTGATAGCAGCGCCGCCAAAATGGAAATTACCCGAAGCCGTGCCTTGCAAATGCTGCAGATGCGCGACAAACTCCGCAAAGCCAATCAGCAAACAAAAGGAAAATCATAATCATAATATAAAACCACGACCTATGAAAAAGATCTTAATGTTTTTTGGGGTGCTTGCCATTTTTTCGCTAACAGTTTTTAGCCAATCTGCTAAGGCATCGACTGGTAGTAGCACCAGTCAGTCAACAATTAACATTTCCAATCCCCCGGCAATCCAACACGTGATTCCAATTAAAGATGCCCCCATTTCAGGGAATTATACCATTAACAAAAACGAGCCAACCGGAGGGACCAATTTTAACACTTTCAGCGATCTGAAGGTCCAGCTTGAATTGGTAGGGATAGATGGGCCATTGCTAGTGGATGTGGTGGGAAACAATGCCATTTATGAAGAACAAGTTACTTTTTTAAATGTGGCAGGGGCAAGCCTAACCAACAAAATTACCATCAACGGAAACGGCAACACCCTGCAATTTCTTTCGACCAACAGTAACGACAGGGCGACCTTAAAACTCGATGGCGCCAAGTATTTCACTTTTAACAATTTGATAATAAAAGCTTTGGGAGAACAGAGTGGAGAATATGGATATGGGGTTCATCTGATGTTCGGAGCCAACTACAATAGCTTTATTGGCTGCCAGATTATGGCCAACGAAACCTCAACAAGCGAGTCTTTTATGGGAATTGTGGCCAGTAACAACCATTCATACCATACTGCGCTAGGCGAAACTGCCCAATACCTCCTGATAGATAGTTGCGTTGTAACTGGAGGGCGCATTGGAATGGCCCTTAATGGAAATAATTTCGCATACCCCAACTATTTGGTAGTCAAAAACACCCACGTCAAGAACTTTCACGAAATAGGCATTTACCTTAATTTTCAGAAGGGAGCCTTAATCTCGGATAACTATATCTACAGAGATTCTTCCAGAAACATAAGGGCAACCAGAATGATTTTTCTTGAAAGGGATCATAGTGGGACCAAGATAACCAATAACCGAATGTTTGGATTTTCGGGAACGCACCAGCAGAATCAAAGCTATGAGGCTCTCGGAATATCCACTAACTGGCTTACTAACGATCCTTCTAATAAACTTTTCATAGCAAACAATCTGATTTATGGATTTGGAAAAATGTCAGGTTGGCAACAAGGGATTCACATACACGGAAATAATGTCAAGATCTTTCACAACTCCATTTCTCTTGACGGTGAAGCGCAATTCGGAAGTAGGACATTGAGGGGAATCAATCTCGAAGGAGGGCCGGCTGCCATGGAGTTGGTAAACAACATCATTCATGTGGCTTCAGAAGATAATGCTAACAAATATGGTTTTCACTTTCAAAATACCACAGGCATTGCCCAATGTGATCATAACGCCATTTTTGTTTCAGGGTCCAACGCTCATGTCGGAAAGATTTACCTATACAATATTTACACCACTTTGAATGATTGGCAAACAGCAAGTGGTTTAGATTTAAACAGTGTTTTTGCCAATCCTTTCTTTGTTCAAAATCCACCCCTCTTGCCTCAGAATGAACTAATAAACAATATGGGGGCTGATCTGCTTGCTGCTGTTCCCCTTGATATTAATGGCAACCCGCGCACTGCAACGCCCGATCCGGGTGCCAGGGAGTTTAATCCCGCTTGCGTTCCGCCTGTTGCGCCAAGTGGGATTGGGGTATTTGAGAGTGGGGTTGGGGCGGCTGTGCTGACCTGGACCCCGCAGGCTGAGGAAGATGCCTGGAATATTGAATATGGACCAACTGGTTTTGTCCTGGGCAGCGGAACCAGCATTTTGGCCAGTGAAAACCCTTATACCCTTTCCGGACTGCAGCCCTTAACAGATTATGACTTCTATGTTCAGGCTGTTTGTGAGGAAGAAAGCACCAGCGCCTGGGCAGGCCCTGGCAGTTTTACCACCCTGGCAGGCCAGGAAGAGGTAAATTGTCCGCAAGATTTGCAGATTTGTGAACTCAATCAACCCATCGCTTTAACGGGTGCAACACCCGAAGGCGGAACATGGTCGGGCAATGGTGTTTCCGGCAACCTGTTCAGCCCGGCTGTTGCCGGCCCTGGTGTGCATACAATTACCTATTCTTACGGACAGGGTAGTTGTGAATTTACCATTACAGTGGCTGAAGCACATCCCGTTAGCGTTAGTATTGTTTCAAACATTAGCGAAGTATGCGAAGGAAACCTTGTGGCATTTACTGCAACCCCAGTGAATGGAGGCGCCAGTCCTGCATACCAGTGGATTGTCAACGGGAACAATTTCGGAACCAATAGCCCTGGCTTTTCTTATGCGCCAGAAAATGAAGACCAAATTTGGGTAGTACTGACCTCAAGTGAAGCCTGTGTTTCAGGCAATCCCTCTGCCAGCAATGTCATTACAATGACGGTGCATGAAAACCCAGTGGTGAGCTGGACCTGGGAGCATGAAAGTGTTTGTAATGGGGTTTCACAACTTCTATTAACGGGTGGCACTCCTTTGGGCGGAACCTTTAGCGGGCCAGGGGTTGAAGCTGAACATTTTTATCCTTCCGTCGCTGGCGTTGGAGTGCATACCCTTACATACACATATACAAACGCGCAGGGTTGCTCCGGAGTGGCTCAGGCAGTAATTGAAGTTCAGGATTGCACCAACTCCGGCCAGCAGCTTAGTGATAATGCGTTTATTCTTTACCCTAATCCGGCAAGCAACAAATTATATTTACAAAGTGGCATAAGGCCTGGTGATTTACTTCAAATTCTTGTTTATGATGTACACGGCAATTTGGTAATATTGCAGGAAAAACCAGACCCAAACCAAACACTTGTGTTGGATGTGGGGCACTTGGCCAAAGGCGTTTACATCATTCAGCTCAAGTGCAGAAGTATACTTCTTTCAGGTAAGTTTGTGATTATGTAGCTAGCCTGAGAATTTAATTTTTCCGGATAAGGCGTCTTGGGGTAAGCTTTATCCGGAATTCTTTTTAGTTTCTTTTTAGTTGGTTTTGGAATTATTAGGCAGGGTCATTTCGAAAATGCAGCCCTTGCCGTTGTTTTGCCTGACCTCAATGCGGCCTCCTGCAATTTCCATAAGCCGATGGCTCAAAATCAGGCCCAGCCCGGTGCCCTGCTTCTCTGGATTGCCAATGCTGCGGGTGTCCACGTCGATACGGAAAAGCTTTTGCATATCCTCAGGGTTCAAACCCGGCCCGCTATCTGCAACCGATATGACCACTTCATGATCAGAACCGTTGACTTTAATATGCACGGTCTCCTCCTTTGGCGAATACTTTACTGCATTGGAAATGAGGTTCCTCAGAACCGTAACGGTTATATGCGGGTCGGAAAAAACGGTTAATGCGGGATCGATGCATACATCAACCTTAATGCTTTTTTCGTTTATGAGGCTTTCGGCGGGTGCAAGCGCTTTATTTATCAGGCTGGAGAGCGAGTGCCAGTCAGGTTTTGGTTTCAGCGCGCCGGTTTGTGAGCTCGACCATTGCAACAGGTTATCGAGCAGATCGTTGAGATTGCGGGCGGAGTCGTCCAGTTCATTTACCAGCAAAGAAGATTGCTCGGGGCCCAGATGTTGCATTTTTCCACGCAAAGCCGAAGAAATGTGCCTGAAGGAGATCAGGCTGTTTTTCAAGTCGTGCGAAATAATGGCAAAAAAACGGTCCTTGGTGGCATTGATGGTTTCGAGCTGCTGCTGAATGCGGCTGCGCTCCTCGGAGCGGTAATACAGGGTAGCAATCAGCATCAGAAGGGTAATGATGAAACCCAGCCCAAGAAACAACTGTGTGCGCGAGCGCCGAAGCTTAAGTTGGTTAATTTCCTTTTCCTGGCTGAGTAGTTCTATTTCACTCTTTTGTTGCTCGGTTTCATATTTTAGCTGCAACTCCTGCAACTCCCGCCGTGTGCGTTCAGAATACAAAGAGTCGTTGATGCTCGAATAGGCCCTAAAGTGCTTCAGAGCCATTTGAAAATCGGCATTTTTTTCGTAAGCAACAGCCAGGTCGTTATGGTTTTTCATAATGGTGGCATTGAGCTGAATCTGCTCTGCAATTTCCTGGCTTTTCAGGTAAGCCTCAATGGCCCTTTCGGGAATACCCATTATAAAATAACTGTTGCCCAGCTGATTGTAAGTGATGGCCAGGGAACGCAAGCTGTTTTGCCTTTCAAAGATCTCAATGGCCCTCAAAAGGTAGGTGAGCGAATTTTCGGTTTGCCCCATTTCCTGGTAAATAAGCCCCAGGTTGCTGTATCGAATGGCCATTCTGGCCGGGTTGTTCATTGCCTGGTCAACACCCATTGCCTGCTCCATATAATCAATGGCTTTGTTGTAGTCTTTCAGGCCGCGATAAGCCATGCCAACGCTGCTGAGCCTGATACTGATTACCGAAGAGTCGCCCAGACTGCGGGCCAATTCAAGCGCCTGCATGTAAAAGTCAAGCGCTTTTCCAAATTCATTCCACGATTCATAAACTTTTCCAAGGTTGTTATAAAGTACTGACATACCCTTTTTATCGTCGCGCTGCGTCTCAATTTCAAGGGCGATGGATAAATAATGGGCTGCCTCGCTGTAATTTCCCATAAGAAAATAGGCGTTGCCAATATTTGCCGTGTTGATTCCTTCTTCCTGAAGATTTTCAGATAGTTTGGCATAGTGCAGTGCCTTTTGCGAAGCTTGCAGGGCTTCGGGGTAGCGACCCAGCAGGGAAAGCGTGTAACCTGCATTGCCAAAGCCTTCGCAAACCAGCTTCAGGTCGGGCTCGGCCTTTTGAAGTTCGAGTTCGGCCGACCTGGCATACTTTGCGGCAGCCTCTTCCAGCCTGCCGCTTTCGAACAAGGCATCTGCCAGTTGATTATATATGCGCGGGGCCTCATCGGCGCTTGCTGACCTGGCCGCTTGCAAAAGGCTGTCGGCCTTTTCGGCCTGAAGAAAAAATGGAATAATTATTAAAAAAAGACCTGAAACAATGAACCTGACTGCTCGCATCACTCAGTATTTTGTTAATTAAAATATGTTGGCGAAAAATAATAAAAAAAAACGATTAAAAAAACACTTTAGATAACCGGTGGTAAATTTTTGTTTATTAACATGATAAGAAAAAATTTAGAAAATCAGGCTTGGTATTTTGAATGGCAATGCAAAAATTTGAAAAAAAAATTGAAAACTAAAAAAGCTCAACAGAATGGTATTGTTATGCAAGCGGGAATAAAAACTAGCCCGACAGATCTGGGTTGTTTTTTTAATAATTTAAATCTTTTAAAATCAGCATTCAAGGACTTAAATGTTGTTATGATAAATAAACAACAATTTATCCGGCAAAACTATAAATTCATGTAGAAAAATTTGGTTTTTAAAATAAATATGTTAAATTTGCTTTTAATACTCCTCCCGCAAAATGCTTTTCTACTTACTTCAAATTTTTTACTTCGATTTGTTTCGGCTGATTGACTAAAATTCAGATGTTTCCCCTCCTCCCGGAGAAATGTTTTTTACCAAATAATGATTTGTTATTCCTGGCTTAAGGAATAATTGGTAAACAAAACATTGCCTATGGACACTTCTGATTCAATTGATGAAGTTCCAGGATTTTCCTGGTCAATTCAAGGGTTTGTCTTTGCCTGCGAATTGATTTTTTTCATTTCCTTTTTGCGGCGCCTAAAGCGTGAGCATACCTTTTTTTTAAAACCTTACGGTTTTTTTTATTCAAGTTTAAAAGGGTTTCCTTCTCTTAAAAAAGAAAGAGAACCTGTTCCCTTGTGGCTTTCATAATCAAAAAGGCTTTTTCGCCATGATTCGTGAAGAATATAACCAAAATATACGCCCCAAATTTTTTCCGAAATCATTCATGATTAACTAAAATCAATACCCATGAAAAGAACTACACTCATTTCAGTGCTGATGCTGTTCATTTGTGCGGCTTTGGCGCAGTCACCCTCTCTTGATTTCCGGTTTAACAACATGGGAGTCGTAAACGAGGGTTCAACGCAATACTTCCAGTTCGATGTGGAGGTAAGAGCCAGTGAAGCGGGAACCTATCACCGCGACATGCAGATTTATTTCGATTACAACCCAGCGGTGTTTGGTGAAAGCATTAAGCTTAACAACAAGGTCTCGATTGAAAAGATCGGGGTTATGACAGGTGAAATTGCTCCCGGCACACCCAAATATAAATGGGTCAATGAAGGGACGGCACAGAATTACGGTACAGACAATACCCCGACCAGGTATTATATTACCAGCGAGCCTTCCCTTATCTCAACGCCAAGTTCGTCCTTTCACAATTTAATGCCTGTCGATTGGGCCGGCTATATGAGGGTTAAGATTGAGGTTCTGGCTCCAGGCCCTGCAGGTATTAAATTTATTGATAAGCTTGGAGACGTTGACATGATGGATGGAGGACAATACTATTTTGATCCAGCAACAGGTGGTCCTGTAGTTTATGCTTACCCATATGGTTACATAAACAACCTGCTGGATTATATGGTAGGTGAAGAATCCGTTATCACTGAAGTGCCCTTTACCACTAGTTTTGGCGTGGCTGACAATTGGGACTTGATTACTGCTGCCGGCACCTATGGTGAAAAGGCCTTCGAAGAAGGGGGTTGGAATTTCCATACAACGAATGCCATTCGCGGAGGCACCGATGAAGGATACGCTGGTTCTCTTTACAGCTTCAGGGATCGGGGAATTTTTACCGTAACAAATCTGGGTGACTTTGAAAATCCCATGACCGGCTTCAGCTTCCAGTTGCGTGACTGGATG
>Ga0209498_1002752_pt1 | contig 10545 bp, 11 predicted proteins | sample WalLakDeSediment_FD_184131 | JGI IMG/M metagenome (GOLD analysis project Ga0209498, IMG submission 184131) | Lake sediment microbial communities from Walker lake, Nevada to study Microbial Dark Matter (Phase II) - Walker Lake 11/02/13 Deep... | ecosystem: Environmental > Aquatic > Freshwater >... | reverse complement strand
GAATGAAATTTAGCACACAAGAAGAATTAACAATGCTGAATCTATTTCAGCATCTCATGAGAATACAAATAGGAGATCCTGAAACAAGTTCAGGATGAAGAATGAAATTTAGCACACAAGAAGAATATGGTCTGAGATTATTACTGAGAATTGCAAAGAGTGATTCTCCGAATGGTCTTACTATTCCTGAACTCAGTGAGGTTGAAGGACTCTCATCGGCAAATACTGCAAAGATTTTAAGAGCTTTACGACTCGCTGGTTTCATTGACAGTGCAAGAGGTCAAACCGGTGGATACAAACTAAATCAGCCTGCTGATAAAATTTTAATTAGTGATGTATTGACTGCGTTAGGTGGTAAGCTTTACGAATCAAATTTCTGCGATCTTCACGCCGGTGTTGAAAACATTTGCACAAATTCAATTGACTGCTCCATCCGATCTGTCTGGAAAACAATTCAAAATGTTCTGGATAGTGTGTTGAGCAAATTTACTCTTCAAGACCTCCTCGGAAAAGAAGAAGAAGTTGAAGCACTTGCTTTATCGTACGCTCAGGAACTGGATACAAAGTTTATTAAAAACTAAACTCTCATCTCCAATCAGGATTCGGAACATTATACCCCTCACTCTTCAAACTATCAAAAGATTTAAAGATAGTTATCTCAACGATGTTAGTCTGATAAAACCCTTTTGAAGTAACTTTTATACCGTTAATCTCTTTACTCAATTTAACCGAAGCATACAACTTATCTTCTGAAATTAAATCATTGCTTAGAGTTGCTTTCTTCCCTGGAATGTTACTGAGTGCCCAGTAAATTCCTTTCTTTGCATTTTGATAGGCGAGGTTCATATCGTCTTCGGTTTTGCTTTGAGCAAATGAACTAACCGCTCCAGATAATATTATTAAGAGACTCGCAATAAACAGCTTTTTCATACTTTCCTCTTTTTTTGAACGAATTTTAACCAATAAGCATTTGATAAGCAAGACTTCATTTTTAGTGATTTTTAACACTTCCGGAAACTATCACTTGACAAAGTAGTTTCCATTGCTTAAGTTGGAAACCAGAAAAACGAAAATAGTTTCCAGGAGTAAAAATGAAAGATCAGAATAAAATAATAGAACATTCAGAAGAAAAATTCTTTCGTGATGGGTTTTATAAAACCACGATGGATGAAATTGCAACTGAACTGAGAATGAGTAAAAAAACTATTTACAAGTTCTTTCCTTCAAAGGATGACCTTATCCACTCAATTGCAAAGTTCTTTATGAACAGAATGAAAGGTAAAATCCTCCCCGCTCTACAATCTGATAAGAATGCAATTGAGAAGCTGGGAGACCTTATTAATATACTGGCAAAAGCTTCAGATAAAATTTCAGCAGCAAGAATGGAAGAGCTGAAACGACACTATCCATCTATATGGAATGAGATTGATAATTTCAGAACAGAGATGATGTTTGGCAACATAACAAAAGTAATTGAACAAGGTAAAAAAGAAGGTCTGTTCGTTGACTATCCTACTAACATAATTATGAATGTGCTTGTGGCTTCAGTAAGATCGATTGTAAATCCTGATTTTATAATGAATAATAATTATTCAATCATTGAAGCCGCCCGATATGCATTCAGAATTGTTATAAGCGGAATCCTCACAGATAAAGGCAAAAAAGAATTTAATAAATCATTCAGCAAGGTATTACAATGAAAAAGTTAAGAATAAGTTTAACAGTTTTTTTGCTTTTGCTTTTAATAAGCTGCAACGGTAATGATAACTTGAAACCCATTGAAGCATCCGGAACAATTGAAGCAACGAACATAACTATTAGTTCAAAGACAACAGGAAATATTTTAACAATAAATTTTCCTGAAGGCGCTAAAGTAAACGCAGGCGATACAATTATTATAATCGACCACGAGTTACTTGGGATACAATTACAACAGGCAATCGCCGGTAAAGATGCAGCTGAAGCTCAGCTAAATCTTATGCTTGCAGGGGCAAGAGTAGAAGATATAAACCAGGCAGAGCAAAATCTTAATCAGGCAAAGGTCAATTATCAGACAGCAGAGAGAGATAAAGAAAGGATGCAAAGTTTATACAATTCCAATTCAATAACCAAGAAGCAATACGAGGACGCAGTTGCCAGATACGATTTAATGAGTGCACAATACAAAGCTGCGCAGGAAAACTTTAATAAAGTTCAAAAGATATTCAGGAAGGAGGAGATTGATCAGGCAAGAGCAAATTTCAATAAAGCTAATGCAGGTGTTGAGCTGTTAAAGAAAAATATACGTGATTGCTACGTAACATCTCCAATAAATGGATTTATCACCAAAAGTTTTGTTGAGCGCGGTGAGAGTGTTACACCTATGTCTTCTCTCTTTAAACTATCGGACCTTGATGATGTTAAATTAGTAATTTATGTTTCTACTGAAGAACTTTCCTATGTTAAACTTGGACAGGAAGCTGAGATTACTATTGACGCCTTTAAGGACAAAGTATATAAAGGTAATATAACTTACATTTCTCCCGAAGCTGAGTTCACTCCAAAAAACATTCAAACAAAAGATGAACGCACAAAGCTTGTGTTTGCAGTTAAAATAACTATACCTAATAAAGATTATGAACTCAAATCAGGTATGCCGGCGGATGCGAAAGTAAAAACGGCCCCCTCTAACTCCCCCAAAAGGGGGGAATAAAGAAGTGGGGAAATCAATTGTGCACTAATAATTCTAAAGCGCCAAATGACAAATCACAAATAATATTCAATTATCAAATTCCAAATGTTTTTGATTTCTTCATTGAGATTTGGAATTTATTTAAGATTTGGTGCTTGAATATTGGTATTTGGGAGAGCCTCAATGAATGAAGTAATATTAATAAATAATCTTAAAAAATCTTTTGGCGATATTGTCGCCGTAAATGGTGTTTCTTATTCAGTGGCGAAAGGTGAAATGTTCGGACTGGTTGGTCCTGATGGTGCCGGAAAAACAACAACTATCAGAATGTTAATCGGCCTACTAAGACCAGATTCTGGAAATGCAGAAGTGCTGGGTTACAATATTCAAACTCAGAAGAATAAAATTAAAGATGAGATTGGTTATCTATCACAAAGATTTTCACTTTACGGTGATCTTACTATTGATGAGAACATTGAATTTTTCGCAGACATTCATGGAGTGAAAAAATTCAAAGAAAGAAGAAATGAACTTCTTGAGTTTACGAGATTAATTCCATTCCGCGATCGTCTGGCGGATAAACTTTCTGGTGGAATGAAACAGAAGCTCGCACTTGCCTGTACTCTTATCCACAAACCAAAAATTATTTTTCTTGATGAACCAACAACCGGAGTTGATCCTGTTTCCCGCAGAGATTTCTGGAAGATACTTTCAAATCTTCTTAAAGAAGGTATTACAATATTTATGACGACTCCCTACCTCGATGAAGCTGAACGCTGCAACAAAATAGCATTGATGAACAAAGGAGAAATTATAAGCTGGGATACTCCGAAGAATATTAAAGCATCACTGAAAGAACAGATAGTTGAAATTGTATGCTCGCCAATCAGAGAAGCATATAACCTAATTAAGGCAAACACAGAATACGAAGTTCAGATGTATGGCGACAGATTAAATGTTGCCTTACAAAATTACGATGAGCAGTATAAAAATCTGGAAAAACTCCTGACCGATAATAATGTTGAAATATATGATCACAGGGTTATTACACCATCACTTGAAAATGTGTTTATTCACTTGATAAGTAAAGCAACTTAAAAGAGGAATTAGAAATGAAAAAAATAATATTATTAAGCCTAATGATGATATCAGTTCTTTACTCACAGTCGCAGAAACTAACGCTGCAGGAAAGTATTGAACTGGGGCTTCAGAACAGTAAAGACTTAAAGATCTCACAATCAAAACTGAAAAGCTCTGATGCAAATGTATCGGAAGTTAATTCAATGTTTCTGCCGCAGTTGAAGTTAGTGGCAAACTACACAAGGCTGAGCGATAATGTCCCTCCCTTTGAGGTTACTACTCCTTTTTCACCGGTGCCGATTAAAATATCTGATCCGGTACTTGATAACTATAATCTTAAACTTTCACTTCAGCAGCCGCTGTTTACAGGATTTAGGTTATCGTCATCAAAAAAAGCAGCCGGGTATAATTTCAATGCTGCCGAGTTAGAATACTCAAAGGAGATGAATGAAGCGGCTTTGAATATTCACAATGCATTCTGGAATTTCTACAGGGCTATGGAAGTAAGGAGTCTTTTAGAGCAAAGCTTAGGTCAGATTGAAAATCATCTTAAGGATACAAAAAACTTTCTGGAAAACGGTCTGGTTACACAAAACGATTACTTAAAACTTCAGGTACAGTATTCAAACACAAAGCTTCAATTAATTGAAGCAGAAAACAATTTGGAAATTGCGCGGGCAGTGTTCAACAAAACACTCGGGTTTCCGCTTGAATCAAAAACAGAAATTTTTGTGGATAAGGCAGAAGCCAAAACAGTTGTATATGATCTTGAAGACCTGATTAAAGAAGCAAAACAAAAGCGTGATGAGATTGAATCGCTTGCATTCAGATTAAAAGCTGCAGAGGAAAATATAACTTCTGCACGATCAGGTTGGTTCCCAATTATTTTCCTTACAGGCAATTACTATTACAGTAATCCTAATACAAGATTCCAACCATTGACAGATCAATGGAATGATACCTGGGATGTAGGTTTAACTCTAAGCTGGGATATCTGGAACTGGGGATTAACTTCATCCAGAACGGCTCAGGCAGAGGAACTTTCAGTTCAGACTCAGGCTTCCTTGGAAAAACTGAATGACAACATTGAAGTTGAAGTATACACAAATTATCTGAACCTGATCAAATCAAAAGAAAAGGTTGTTGTAAGCAAATTGAGTTTAGAGCAAGCATCTGAAAATTACCGCATCACTTCAGAGAAATACAGAGAGCAATTAGCAACAAGCACAGACCTGATTGATGCAGAAGTATCCGAACTACAGGCGGCAACTAATCTCACTACTTCATTGATTGAATATAATGTTGCAAAGGTAAGACTTGAGAAAGCGGTTGGCAGAAAAATCTATTAACAGGAAATATTGTTTAATTGCTGCATTGTTAAATTGTTGTAAATAGCAATTTAGCAATTAAACAGTTTAACAATTTAAAAAATGAACAGCATAGAAGTAAAAGACTTAACCAAAAAATTCGGCAGCTTTACTGCTGTTGATAACGTTTCATTCACTGTGAAGCAGGGAGAAATATTCGGATTTCTTGGCGCTAATGGTGCAGGAAAATCAACAACAATTAGAATGCTTACCGGAATTCTTGAACCAACCTCAGGTGATGCATTGGTTGGTGGTTACAGCATAATGAAGGAACCAGATAAAGTTAAAACGCAAATTGGATATATGTCGCAGAAGTTTTCATTATACAATGATCTTACGGTTGAAGAAAATATCAGATTCTTTGCAGGAGTTTATGGACTAACGGGACAAAAATTTGAAGAGAGAAAGAAGTGGGTTTTGAAGGTTGCTAATCTTGAGGGAAAGGAAAAACTTCTCACTGGTTCCTTGCCTGGCGGAATTAAGCAAAGACTTGCATTGGGTACAGCGGTTATTCACGAACCGAAGATTGTTTTTCTTGATGAACCCACAAGCGGGGTTGATCCTGTTTCAAGAAGAAACTTCTGGGATCTTATTCATAATCTTTCTGCTGAAGGAACAACTGTTCTTGTAACAACTCACTATTTAGATGAAGCTGAATTCTGCAACGATATAATTCTTATTAATGCAGGAAGATTAATTGCTCAGGGTAATCCTAAAGAACTTAAAACAAACTATTTGAAGAATACCATACTTGAAATTGAATCCGACAGAGTTGTTGATAGTATGGAAATTCTTGAAAAAGAACATTGGGTTGGTGAGACTTCAATATTCGGAAATTACATTCACATAATTTTGAACGATAACTCAAAAGGTGAAACTGATGTTAGAGAAATTCTGACAAACATAAACTCTATAGTGGTGCACAGAATTGATAAAATAGTTCCGACATTGGAAGATGTATTCATTCATCTTTTGGAAAGAAGCCCATCCCAAACCCTTCCCTAAGGGAAGGGCTTATGGAATAGTGCTGTAATTTGTTATTTGAAATATTATTGGTCAATTTCATAAACGTTTTTATTGAGTATATAATGATAAAAAAAATCTTACAGAAAATTAATTCTTTCTCCTCCCCTTGGTGGAGGCTGGGAGGGGCTGTTATTGCTATTGCTAAAAAAGAGATTAGACAATTGAAGCGCGACAAACGATTAATGTTTGTTATCTTCTTCTTCCCTGTAATGCTGCTGATAATGTTTGGCTATGCAGTTAACTTTGATGTAAAACATGTTAAGATTGCTGTTTATGATCAGGAAAGATCTTCGCTGAGCAGAGATTTTATTAACTCACTCCTGCAATCAGAATATTTTGATCTCGTTGAAATGATAAGCAGCGAAATGGAAATCAATAGATATCTTGATGATAAGCTTGCACAATGTGTAATAGTAATTCCAAATGATTTATCTCAGAAGCTTTATTCAAACCGTGAAGTTAAAATTCAGTTTTTAATTGATGGAGTTGATGGAAATACCGCAAACATAATCACCAATTATGCAAATCTTGCTACACTTTCATTCAACCAAAAGTTTAGAGGTGAAATACTTGCCGTTAAAGGTGTTAAGCAATATGAACCAATCAAACTTGATCCGCAATTCTGGTTTAATCCTGAACTCAAAACATCAAAGTTTCTTGTGCCCGGTTTGATTGCAATGATTCTTATTGTAACGGCTGTTATTTCTGTGGCACTTTCACTTGTTAGAGAAAAAGAACGAGGAACAATTGAGCAGATCAATGTATCCCCGCTGAGTTCGCTTGAATTAATTATTGGTAAATCGCTTCCTTTTGTTTTGCTTGCTCTGATCAATGCAGGAATAATTCTAATTGCGAGTTACTTTTTGTTTGGTTCAGAAGTAAAAGGAAGTTTGCTTTTACTATTTCTTACTACACTTGTTTTTCTGATTGCATCAACAAGTCTCGGAATATTTATTTCAGTTGTATCGGATACGCAGCAGGTTGCATTTACGCTTGCAACTTTTATTTCTCTGCTGCCTTCGCTGATTCTTTCAGGATTTATTTTCCCGATTGACAGTATGCCTTATGTTATCCAGATAATCACAAACATTACTCCGGTAAAATTCTTCTTAAATATTTTACGAGCTATTATGCTGCGTGGAGTTGGTATTGAAGCATTCTGGGATCAGCTTGTTTATCTCGGTGTTTTCACCAGCATACTTATTTTGCTTGGGACTATAATCTATAAAAGGAAAACAGAGAGAGCGTAATGAAGAAATCACATACAATTTTTGGTGTGATTTGATGATTGAATTATTGGATGATTGGATGATTGGATAGTTAAAGAGAATAAAAAAATGAACACCATACTAAAATTTATAGAAAAAGAATTTCAGCAATTCAAAAGAGACCCGAAAATGTTCGGGATAATTCTCATTGCCCCTGTTATTCAATTAATATTTTTAGGATATGCTGCGAACCTCGATGTTGAAAATATTAAAGCTGTTGTTTACGATCAAAACCGGACTTCAACAAGCAGAGAATTTATTGAACGGTTTACAAGTTCAGGATACTTTGAAATAGTTGAATATACATCCAGCTATAAAGAACTGGAAGATAAACTCAATATGGGTGAAGCAATATTTGGGCTTGTAATTTCTAAGGACTTTGAAAAAACTATTGCAAGAAGAGAACCAGCACCTTTACAGGCAATATTTGAAGGCTCCGATGGAAACCAGGCTGCAATTGCTGCAGGATACGTTCAGATGATAGTGGCAAAATACTCCAGAGATATCGTTACAGAGTTTGTGAATTTAAGCGGAAGAAAAATTTCTCCTGCCGGAAATCTTTCCGCTGAAGTAAGAGTCTGGTACAATCCTGAAATGAAAACAAGAAATTTTATGGTGCCAGGAATAGTTGGATTACTGGTAAGTCTAGTTACATTGGTTTTAACTTCACTTGCAGTAGTTAAGGAAAAAGAAATAGGAACGATGGAGCAACTTATTGTTACTCCAATAAAGCCTTATCAGTTGATCGCTGGAAAGCTAATCCCATTTACAATACTTGGTCTGGTTTCTGTAATAATTGTGCTTGTTGCAATGAGAATTATTTTTGCTATCCCTGTCAAAGGAAGTGAAAGTTTTCTGCTGTTATCAGCTTTCTTTTATATACTTTCTACACTTGGAATCGGCTTATTCGTTTCAACAATTTCCAAAACACAGCAGCAGGCAATGATGATTGCAATCTTTGCTGTTATGATGCCGATGATTTTTTTATCGGGATTCGCATTTCCCATTGAGAATATGCCGAAGATCATCCAATTCATTTCACACATTATTCCGCTTAAGTATTTTAACACTATTATTCGTGGAGTGATACTCAAAGGATTAGGGTTTGCTGATTTATGGTTTGAAGCGGTAATATTATTAATGATGGGATTAGTAATTTTATCTGCAAGTTCTTTAAGATTTAGAAAGAGATTGGATTAATATATGCCAAGAATAAAAATTGAGATTCCCGAAAAATTTATTTTCAAAACTGAAATTCCAATCAGGATAACAGATATAAACTACGGCGGTCATCTTGGTAACGATTCCTTACTCTCAATTATTCACGAAGCAAGAGTGAGATTTTTAAAGCATCTCGACTATTCCGAATCTGATGTTGAAGGAAACGGAATTATTATGATTGATGCTGGCGTTCAGTACAAATCAGAAGGATTTTATGGTGATGAGTTATTAGTTGAAATTGCAGTGAATGATTTCACCGGAATTGGTTGCGATTTTGTTTATCGTATCAGGAATAAAAATATATTAAATGAAATTGCTCTTGCCAAAACAGGAATCGTATTCTTCAACTACGATAAAAGAAAAACTGCATCTGTTCCGCCAGAATTCAAAAAGAAAATTGAGGATATGAGCTAATGGGATTTTACTCGAATGTAATCATTCCATTCTTTTATGATTCTTCAATGGATTCTAAAGAAATTAACGAGGGCAGAAAAAGCATCCTGAGTAAAATAACCGAAGAAGAAATTCTTGAAATAGGATTTGGTACTGGAATCAATCTGAAATTTTATCCTGATTCTGTTAAAAAAATAATCGGCTTAGATTCTAACAACGGAATGTTAAAGCAAGCACAAAAGAAAATCAGCAACGGCAGGTTTCAAATCGAATTAATAAAACAAGGAAGCGAATCACTTCCCTTCCCTGAGTATAGTATAAACGCAGTTGTAAGCACATATACACTGTGCAGTATTAAAGAAGTCACTGCAGCGCTAAAGGAAATTAATCGCGTATTGAAACCTGGAGGCAAGTATTATTTTCTTGAGCACGGTCTGGCAGATAATCCCAAAACACAAAAGTGGCAGCATCGTTTAAATCCAGTTCAAAACATCTGGGCAGATGGCTGTAATCTCAACAGGGATATGAAATTCCTTATTACAAACGCCGGACTAAAGATTGTCGAACTAAAAAATTATTATATGAAAAGAGATCCTAAAATTGTTGGATATATGTATGAAGGGATTGCCCTTAAATGATTGATAATATCATATTCACCGGGAATGTGGTTGCCCCCGTATTCCTGCTTGTTGCACTCGGCTACTTCGTAAAAAGAATAAACGTGATCAACGAAAACTTTGTGGATGTAACCTCAAAATTTGTTTACTCGGTTTCACTTCCTGCACTTGTGTTCATCAATATTGCCGAAATAGATTTAAGCGAAGCAATAGAATTCGACCAGATTATTTATATCTATGCTGCAACTCTGATCAGTTTCTTTTTAATCTGGATACTTTCAATTCCTTTCATTAAAGACGGAAAAAATCTCAGCGTATTTGTTCAGGGTGCTTACAGAAGCAATTTTGCGATCGTCGGCTTCGCAATTATCTCAAAGCTTTTTGGAAGCTTCGCACTTGGTAAAGCCGCGATTGTTCTTGCTTTCATCTTACCGCTCTATAATATTCTTGCAGTAATAATTCTTACAGTACCGCTGAGAAAAGAAAGAAAACTAAATTTTAAAAAAACCATTATCGAAATCGTTCTGAACCCGCTGATTGTTGCTGTTATTATTGGACTTCCTTTTTCCTATTACAGGATTGAATTACCTTCGTTCATCAACCTTACGATAGGATTTTTGGCGGAACTTGCTTTGCCATTAGCGCTAATTGGAATTGGCGGTTCACTTAATCTTCAAAACATAAAAAAAGCTTCAGGGCTTGCGTTTACATCATCAGCAATAAAAATAATTTTTGTGCCTCTGCTTTTATCTCTCGGTGCTTATCATTTTGGTTACAGAGACTTGGACTTGGGGATTATGTTTGTTTTATTTGCATCACCCACAGCGATTGTCAGTTTCATTATGGCAGAAGCAATGGGTGCCAACAGCAAACTTGCAGGGAATATTGTTTTGATAAGCACA
>Ga0209498_1002751_pt1 | contig 10547 bp, 8 predicted proteins | sample WalLakDeSediment_FD_184131 | JGI IMG/M metagenome (GOLD analysis project Ga0209498, IMG submission 184131) | Lake sediment microbial communities from Walker lake, Nevada to study Microbial Dark Matter (Phase II) - Walker Lake 11/02/13 Deep... | ecosystem: Environmental > Aquatic > Freshwater >... | reverse complement strand
TTGCGGAGACATAAATTCCCTTTGCGTTCTCTGCGTTTATCCAAAATTGTGGGTTTAAGACTCAAATTGGGACGAAAAAAATATCCAAAAAACCAATAACCAAATCACAAATAGAATCAACATCAGATAATCCAAACCGGAGCTGAAAACAGAAATCTTAAAAAAAAATGTTTCGCTCCGGTTTTTTCTTATTTTTAACAAATCAGATGCTTAAGTCTCTTATTGGTACTTATTTTTCATCATATTTGAGAGTTTTACTGTTGAAAAAATTGGCATAATATTTGGTTGATTTCTCTACAGTCTGTTTTATAACTGAAATAACAATAGGAATATACTTATGGAAAGAAAAGCAGTTCTAATAGATATTGAGCGTTGTGTTGGATGTGAAATGTGTAAATGGGCTTGCAAAGAAGCGAATGATCTGCCCGATACAGACGATCATGTTCTTACATCGCATACCTATACAGTAGTGCAGGAAAAAGCAGGCTATTACGTCCGCAAGCAATGTATGCATTGCGAAACACCCGCTTGTGAATCGGTTTGTCCGGTATTGGCATTTACAAAAGTCGAAAAAGGACCTGTGCTATATGAAGAATCCCGTTGTATGGGATGCCGGTATTGTATGCTCGCGTGTCCGTTTGAAGTACCGACATACACCTGGGATAAACCATTACCATACGTGAAAAAATGTATTTTCTGTGCTCATCGTCTCGAAGAAGGCGGCATTCCCGCCTGTGTTGAAGCGTGTCCTTTTGAGGCGACGCATTACGGAGATCGTGACGAAATTATAGAAATGGCACGCCAACGCATAAAGGATAATCCCGGGATGTACGTAGACCATATCTACGGGCTCGAAGAAGTCGGCGGTACGTCGTTTATGTACATATCACCGGTGCCGTTTGAAGAACTCGGTTTTAAAACCGATCTCATGGCAGATCCGCTTCCAATGCTTACCTGGAAGGCACTCAAGAAGGTGCCGGATGTCGTACTCCTCGGCGGTGTGACCTTGTATGGTATTCACTGGATCACCAGCCGGCGTGATGAAGTTGCCGAATATGAGCGGAAGCAAAAGGATCAGAAGAAATAATCGCTGATCGATTAATTAAACATTGAGTCAACTCCGAAAAGGTAAGTAATGCCACGGATTGCACGGATTATACTTTTCTTTTTGACGTATTTTATAAAAAAATCCGTGAAATCCCAACCTGCGGCAGGCTGGCGTGGCTATTGAATCTGAACTATACTTATCGGAGTAGACTCAACATTAGAATATATATATATTGAAATTGGAAGTTTTATGAAAATTCTGAAAGAAATTATTGGTCCATTGACTTTCTGGAAAACAGTAATGTTTATCCTGATCGGACTTATGATATATTCCGGTATTTACCGGTTTTATTATGGTCTCGGAGCGGCAACCAATCTGTCCGATACGTTTCCCTGGGGGATATGGATCGGTTTTGATCTCCTTTCGGGGGTTGCGTTAGCCGCCGGCGGTTTTACGATAACCGCGGTCGTATATATATTTAACATCAAGAAATTCAAACCGATTATTCGTCCGGCAGTTTTAACCGCATTCCTCGGATATATTCTGGCAGTATCGGGTTTGTTATTCGATCTCGGAAGACCGGACAGGATCTGGCATCCGATAATAATGTGGAATCCGCGCTCGGTGATGTTTGAAGTCGCTTGGTGCGTTATTTTATATAATATTGTCCTATTTCTTGAATTCAGTCCGGCTTTATTTGAGAAACTGAGACTACGGAGACCATTGCAAATTATCAAATCTGTCACAATCCCCCTGGTTATTCTCGGAGTGATACTGTCAACACTGCACCAGTCATCTCTCGGATCGTTATATCTTATCGTACCGAACTTGTTGCACGAACTCTGGTATACACCTTTACTCCCCGTATTTTTCTGGGTATCGGCGATTGCGGTCGGACTTGCTATGGTAACTTTTGAATCGTTTTTATCAAAACGTGCATTCAATAAGCACCTTGAAATGGAGTTACTGATACCGATGGCGCGGGTCCTTGCTGTAGTGTTGATGGTATACGGGGTGATGAAAATCTATGATATTATCGGACGCGGGGCATTTGGAAGTGTTTTCACTTTCTCAACCGAAAGTTTACTCTTTCTTGCCGAGATGATAATCGGTTTAATTATACCGATGGTTTTGTTGTTTAATAAACGATTCCGTACAAGCGAAAAAAGCTTATTCTGGATATCATTTATGGTCGTTATCGGTGTGATACTCAACAGATTGAATGTGACATTGACCGGTATACAGGCCAGTATTGCGACGGAGACATATTTTCCGTCGTGGATGGAGATATCGATTTCGATGGGACTTGTTGCAACGGGATTCGGTGTGTTCGCGCTTGTCGTGAAATATCTGCCGATATTTGAACATCACGGTGAGCCGACACCCCTTACCGAAGCGGAAAAACTCAAGCAGCAACGTGATATATCGGACGGAACCATAAAAATAACATCATAATCAATATGGTCCATTTATAACGTATGCCAAAAATTAAAAAAGTAACGCGTACATTAAGTTTTAAACTGTTTATCCTCCTGGTCGGATTGCTCACGGTGTTGTTTACAATCTACATGTATACAACCATATCGAACCAGTCCGCCCAGATGATGGACATGGTTATACATAATGCAAACGCAACGACAGATCTGATCCGTAGCTCAATACATTACAGTATGATGCTGGATAGAAAGGATGAAGCCTACCGGATCATCGAGCAGATAGGCAGAGAACCCGAAGTTCGGGATGTTCGTTTGTATAACAAAGAGGGTGTAATAACATACTCGACAGATCCGGACGAAATTAAAATAACGGTCGATCTCCAGGCTGATGCCTGTGTCATCTGTCATGATGTGACACCTCCCATCCACGCAATACCGTATGACAGCAGGTGGCGAATAATATCCGACGATAAAAGACCCGAAGGGACATCTCGAATCCTTGAACTCACTACGCCGATCGAAAATGAAGCATCGTGTTATGGTGCCGGCTGTCATCCCAGTCCCGACGATGTTACAATCATCGGTGTTCTTGACGTTATGATCTCGCTAGAGACCGTAGATGCAAACATTGCTCAGGCGCGTCATCAAATGATTATCTCCGCTATAGTTCTGATAACCGTCGTATCGGCAATATTCGGATTTATTATACTCTTTTCGGTTCGCAGACCCGTGAAAAAACTGGTCAGCGCCACGCGTGAAGTAGCAGCGGGCAATCTGGATTATGAGATCGAATACGATACAAGCGATGAGTTGGGTGATCTGGCCAGATCATTCAATATTATGACACGGGAGTTAAAGGAGGCACACCGCGAGATTACCGAATGGTCCGATACACTTGAAGAGAAAGTAAAGCAAAAAACCGAAGCTTTAAAGAAAGCACAGTCACAGCTCATTCAGATAGAGAAGATGGCGTCGCTCGGTAAGTTATCGGCAAGTGTTGCTCACGAGCTGAATAATCCGCTGGAAGGTATACTGACATATTCAAAGCTGATTGCCAAGCGACTCAGGAAGCGTCCGGAACTCTCTGAAATAATGACGGAGATGCTTGAAGATGTTGAACTGATCATCAGTGAAACGGAACGATCCGGTAACATCGTGAAGAATCTGCTACTGTTCTCACGAAAACAGGTCGGTGATTTCGAGACTGTGCCGATTTCAAAAATTGTAGAGCAAGTAATACGGCTTGTCCAACACCATTTGAAAATATCCAAGGTTGAACTGGATATTCATTACGCCGACGAGAATATCGGATTATTTTGTAATACAAATCAGATGCAACAGGCGTTAATCGCGTTGTTTGTCAATGCCGTTGAAGCAATGCCTGATGGAGGTACTCTTTCTGTCAAAGTGGAAAAACGGGGCCACGAAGATGATATAATGATTAAAATTTCCGACACGGGTATGGGCATTGCTCAGGAGGATATTCCTCATATTTTTGAACCTTTTTTTACAAAGAAAAAAGAGGGGAAAGGTGTCGGACTGGGGTTATCGATTGTGTACGGTATAATTGAACGGCATGGTGGCCATATCTCTGTTGAATCCGAACTTGGGGTAGGAACAACATTCGTTATTGTGTTTCCCACTAACGCGCACAGGGAAAAACGAAATGATGAAGCAAACGAGATCCAAAATTGAGGTAAAATTATGAAAACAAATAATGTATCCATCCTTGTTGTGGATGATGAAAAGGTTGTCCGCGAATCGTTGGCAAAATGGTTCAGGGAGGATGGATATCAGGTTGAATCGGCAGAGAATGCCGCGGAAGCTCTAAAAAAAATGCAGACGAAGAAATGGGATATCATGCTGCTTGACATAAAAATGCCGGGTATGGATGGTATGGAACTTCATCAACGAATACGTGATCTGGATTCGACTGCTACGGTTATTTTTATTACGGCGCACGCTACGGTTGATTCGGCAGTGAAAGCACTCAAGAACGGTGCATACGATTACGTTACGAAACCGGTCGATCCCGATTATCTTTCCCATCTGATCAGCAATGCGGTGAAACAGCGTGAGCTGCTTAATGAAAATGTGCGATTGAAAGAGCAGGTTACTGAACTTGAAAAGTCGACTGATATTCTTGGTAAATCGCCTCAGATGCAGCGCATTTACAAACTTATCGAGAGCGTTGCTCAGACCGATACAACGGTTATGATCAGGGGGGAAAGCGGAACGGGGAAAGAATTGATTGCACGGGCTATACATAATAACAGTGAGAGACGATATTTTCCTCTGGTGACTCTCAATTGCGGCGGTATGCCCGAAGGAGTGCTCGAAAGTGAATTATTCGGTCATGAACGGGGTGCTTTTACCGGAGCACATTACAGGAGAAAGGGTAAACTGGAACTTGCCGACGGCGGCACGTTGTTTTTAGACGAAATAGGGAATATCGATAAAAAAACCCAGATGGATCTGCTTCGGGTCATCGAAACCAAGCAATTTTCCCGCGTCGGCGGAAATGAAATTATTAAAGTCGATTTCCGTATTATCAGCGCTACGAACCGTGATCTCGAAGAGGGTGTAAAAGAAGGTATGTTCAGAGAAGACCTCTATTACCGGTTAAATGTGTTTAGCATTGAGGTGCCGCCGTTACGCGAACGAACCGGTGATATTCAGCTTCTGGCCGATCACTTTTTGAGGAAATACAGTGAATCGATGGCTAAACCGTTTGAAGGTTTTTCAAACGATGCTATTGAAAAAATTAAATCATACCACTGGCCCGGAAATGTTCGTGAGTTAGAAAACGCAGTCGAGCGTGCGATCGTCGTAGGAACCCCTCCGACTATTAAAGCGACCGATATGCCGTTTTCATTAAAAGAATCTTCGAACCATGCAGCTCCGGCGGGTTCGCTTGAAGCGATGGAACAGTGTCATATTGAAAAAGTACTGGCGGAACAAAATTGGAATATTTCCCGTTCAGCCGAAACCTTGAAGATTGACAGAGCAACATTGTATAATAAGATTCAAAAATACGGATTAAAAAAACCCACGTGAGTAAAGTAATACGGATTTACAACTCATCGGATATACAATCACGCACTCTTGATAGAATAACAGTCACAGTACGAAAAGTATTCGGGATACCGGTATCCATCTCAAATGTTTCTCTCAATCTGCAGGATATTTACGACAGTGGAAGGGAACAATACAACTCGACTGCACTTCTGGCGAAGATTCTGCACACCTTTGACACGAAAAATAACAAATCGATCGTTATCGTGGACGAGGATCTGTTTATTCCGGTGCTTACGTTTGTCTTCGGAGAAGCACAACTCGATGGCAGTGCAGCTGTCGTTTCTACCCACCGACTGAAAAACCAATACTATGGTCTGCAAACCAATGACCAACTGATGCATGAACGCCTCGAGAAGGAGATAGTACACGAACTGGGACATACGTTCGGTTTGTATCACTGTCGGGATTATGAATGCGTCATGAAATCATCTACATATGTCGAAGAAATCGATCTGAAAATGGCCCTTCCCTGTAAGGCATGCCGGCAGTTTATCGTTGACTACCGCAACAAACACAAATCCGCTTGAAAACATCAGGTAATATTAGTATATTTAATGATTAATACGGGGCCGTAGCTCAGCTGGGAGAGCGCTAGAATCGCACTCTAGAGGTCGAGGGTTCGATCCCCTTCGGCTCCACAATATAGAGTATAATAGTTATTGGTTATTGGTTAATGGTTGAATATTCATGAATATTTCAAACCTAGAACTGTTAACTAATAACCATCAACCATTAACAAAATGATGATCCGGTTAATAAAGAGCACATATATAGTATTCCTACTTCCGCTGATGCTTTTCACCCAAAATGAAAACATCGCGAAGATCTCTCTTTTGACCGAAACGAATAATATATCAGAACCATTCTATGTCGGGATCTATTTCGATATGGAGCAGGATTGGTATATTTACTGGGAAAATCCGGGCGATGCAGGAATACCGGTTGAAGTGTCCTGGGAAGTACCCGATGGATTTAGTATCAGTGAGTTGATTTACCCGACCCCTGAGCGTTTCGATACACAGGGGATGATCTCTTACGGTTATAAAAATGAAGCATTGATCCTGGCAAAAGTTACTCCGGAGCAACAAGGCCACGGAATTCCTGCTCCGGTTATATCGGCCCGGGTATCGTGGATGGTCTGTAAAGAGAGTTGTATTCTGGAAGAAGGGACGACCGGGATTAATATTAAGGAATCTAACCCCCAACCCGAAACCTTTGAAAGATTCAGGCAAAAGCTACCGAAATCTGTCGATCAATCACCTGTTAAAATTACCTCGATTGACGCAACACGGACAGAGAACAGAATAGTAGTAACTATACACCTTGACGGAGGATCCGTTGATGATTTTTTCCCGGGCCCGCCGGGGAATTTTTTATTATCTCATAAAGATATTCAAATTCAGGACGGAACAATTTCATATCCAATACGTCCATATACAGCCTCCTCAGAAATAAAAGAAGTTAGCGGTCTCTTATTCATAAACGGAACAGCATATAAATTCAAAGAAATAATACATAACAACCAACATCAGTAAAATAAGGAGAAAGTATTATGAATCAACGAGTTATGCTTGTTACAGTAATGCTAGTTATAGCTTCAATGGTCGCTTTGGCGGACGGTCCGGTTATCGGAGAGAAAGCCCCCGATTTCACGCTTGAAGATACGCATGGTAACACTCACAACCTTTCGGATTTCGAAGGTAAGGTCGTCGTTCTTGAGTGGACCAACCCAAATTGTCCGTTTGTTGTACGTCATTACCGTGATGACCTGATGCCTGCGCTCCAGCGGAAATATGCAGAAAAAGGGGTTGTATGGTTAGTAATCAATACAACTCACCCGGAGCATCGTGATTTTGAGACAAACGAGAGTCTGAATGCGATATTTGAAGAATGGAATGCCGCATATCATGCTCAATTTGTTGATCTTGATGTTATTGTGGGCCGCGCCTACGATGCAAGAACCACTCCACATATGTATATTATTTGTGGAAACGGAATGCTTCGATATAACGGTGCAATCGACGATGATCCCCGGGGAAGTAATCCTCACTCCGAACGTGTACAATATTTCCAGAATGCACTGGAACAACTGTTGGAAGGGGAAGAAATTGAAACCCCCGAAACACGGCCATACGGTTGTTCAGTAAAGTATACGAAAGATACGTAAATACATTTCGGGCAAAGGAAAATCTTTGATCCGATGAACTAGCTGCGACATAACAGCTAATAGTTGTAATAGAAAAGCACAATTATGCCTCTCTTCCGATTAATGGGGGAGGGGCATTTTTTTATCAAATGTGAGATTACATATATGCGGAATGGTATGAAATTGCAACCAAAACACGAAAACTCCAAATCCCACAAAGGGTTAGCAATGCAACGCCATCAACCAGCAATAAACCCCGTAGAGGTGAAAGTATGGTGCACTGCCGGGAAGAAAACAATAAATCCGATAAATTAACCACATCCGAATGACACGTATCCGGCACATAACCCCGGAGGGGTGGCAGAATCATCTCCCACAGATTTTGAGTCCCACAGATAGATTATAAATTTATTATTGATAAGGAGGAAGTTAGTTAGAGAGATTTTTTCAGAATGTCACCGAAAACGTATGCATTTTGTAAAGAAATCCGTGTAATCCGTGGCTAAGGAAAAACGACTCATACCTCCCACGCTAATCCCACTGAATGGTTTCCACAAATCGGAAAAACACAAAAGAATTCCTTAAAAATTGGAATATTCATTTAAAATGCTCATAATTTCGCCGGTTTAAATAAACAAAATCATGGTATATAATTTGCAACACACTCTGATGGAAAGTTACGTCCTGAAAGGGTTTTTTTATGCCGAAACAGCTATCTTTACAACTAATATTATCCTTGACGATTATTATTGTTATTATTACCGGTGTCACGGGCTATTTAAATATTAAAAAGGAAGAAAATCAGATTATCGAGAGAATGATCGAGGGGGCGGAGCAACTTTCAAAAAGTATTGAGAGTGCCACATGGCACGCTATGCTCGCCGATCACCGGGAAGATGCTTATACGATTATGAATACCATCGGACGGGAGCAGGGAATCGACCGCATACGATACTACAATAAAGAAGGGGATATTACATTCTCAACCCTGGAAGATGACCCGCCACATGTAGATATTCAGGCCGAAGCATGCATACTCTGTCATCATAGAACCGAACCCCTTGTGAGAGTCGATACACCTTCACGCGCCCGTATCTATACATCCGGTGATAGCGAACGGAAACTCGGTATGATAACTCCGATTTATAATGAACCATCGTGCAGCGATGCCGAATGTCATGCCCACCCGGAAGAAATAAATGTGCTCGGTGTGCTCGATGTTTCTTTGGATCTCGATCAGGTTGATAAAGAGATTCGGGAGGCACAGATCCGGAATTCGGTAATGATTCTTGTAAATGTGCTTTTAATCAGTCTGTTCGTGTACATCTTTACGAAAAGGTTTGTCGATGCCCCCATTCAAAAACTTATCGAAGGCACACGTTCGGTCAGCATGATGAAACTGGATGAACCGATTCACATCGATTCGAGTGAAGAATTAGGGGAATTAGCGGAATCCTTTAACGTGATGCGGGAGCGTCTTAAAGAGGCGATACAGGAATTGAACACTTTTACCCAGCATCTTGAAGAGAAAGTCGAGAAACGAACAAAGCAGCTCGAGGAAGCACACATGAAATTGCTGGCAATAGATCGTCTGGCATCTTTGGGGCAGCTTGCTGCAAGCGTTGCTCATGAGATCAATAATCCTCTGTACAGTATTCTGAATCTCTCAAAAGTTATGGAGCGTATGATTAAAGAAGACGGAGTTCCGCCGCATCGTTTGGACGAGTTTAAAAAATATCTTTCGCAGGTAAGCAGCGAAACGGCTCGTGTTGGGCATATTGTGACGGATCTTTTGGCGTTCTCGCGACGGTCCCGAGTTAAAAAATCCGAAGCGGATATCAACGAAATAGTCAGCACAACTATGTCGCTCCTCGACCATAAACTGAACCTGATGAATATCGATCTCGAGCTGGATTTAAAACCCGATCTTCCGCATTTTTATTGCGACAGCTCACAGGTCCAGCAGGTAATTATTAACCTTGTGATCAATGCGGCTGAAGCAACACAGCATCGGGAGATACGAAAAATTATAATCAGGACCGATTATGATGAAAAACAAAGTTACATCGTACTGACCGTTGAAGACACCGGTGAGGGTATGCCTTCGGATCTCGTCAATAAGATATTCGAACCTTTTTTCACGACAAAAACCGAAGGAAAAGGTATAGGTCTCGGCCTTGCGGTTGTGTATGGCATCGTACAGTCGCATCGCGGCGATATCGATGTGCAAAGCACGCCGGGTGAGGGCACAACGTTTAAGTTATTTTTCCCGATAAGCGATACTGCAAATGAAAAAATGACTGTTAGCGAAAATACAAACTCGTCAGCTTCAGGGTAAAACTCGTGAAGATGATCTATCTGGTTCCGGTGGGAATCATCGATCCCGATATTGGACAGTCTGCTTCTCTCAGCTTATGGCATACGTTCGGTCTCGAGGTAAAGCAGATTTCTCCGTTGGAAATTCCGACTCACTCGTATGATGAAAAGCGGAAACAGTACAGTTCAATTGAGATATTACGAACGCTTCATAAAACAATGCCGAAGGAAGCATTTCGGGTGCTCGCACTTATTGATAAAGATCTGTTTATTCCGGTTTTGAGCTTTGTTTACGGACATGCACAGTTTGAAGGTAAAGTCGGCATTGTCTCGATTGCGAGGCTGCGTCAGGAATTCTATGGATTCCCCGAAGATAAAAAATTGCTAACGATTCGCATGCTGAAAGAAGTTACACACGAAACCGGTCATTTATTCGGTTTAACTCATTGCAACGATACTTCCTGTCCGATGACGCTATCAACAAACATCAGAGCATTGGATAAAAAAGGAGTATCGTTGTGCG
>Ga0209498_1002747_pt1 | contig 10553 bp, 4 predicted proteins | sample WalLakDeSediment_FD_184131 | JGI IMG/M metagenome (GOLD analysis project Ga0209498, IMG submission 184131) | Lake sediment microbial communities from Walker lake, Nevada to study Microbial Dark Matter (Phase II) - Walker Lake 11/02/13 Deep... | ecosystem: Environmental > Aquatic > Freshwater >... | reverse complement strand
TGTTTGTCAATGGGGATTCGGTCGGGCAGACCCCGTTGGATAAAATTGCCGTCAAAGAGGGCACTGTTTCCGTTGAGATAAGGAAAGAGAATTATTTTGCCCGGGACACCAGCTTCTCCGTTGCCAAAGATGGAAATAGCAAGGTTCATTTACAATTACAACCGGCTGCTCTGATTTCTTTCCAAATTGAGCCTTCGGATGCTCTTCTGGAAATTAATGGTCAAAAAATAGCAAATCGGCATTGGGCTGGTTTGCCATTGACGGTTGGACAGCATCAATTGCGTTTGACGCATCCCCAATACCAGGATACTCTGCGCCTGAATGTTGAAGCTATTCAAGGTCATAATGAAACCATACAGCTGGCACTCAATGCGCCGTTAGAGAGCGCTCAAAAGGACTTTGGTGAGCTGGCTGTTCGGTCCCTTCCTTCGGGCGCTTCCATTTATATTGATGGAAAATATATTAATCGTACGCCTTTTACCATGAAAAATTTGTCTGCCGGAAATTATGAGTTAAGTTTGCGTATGGAAGGATTCGTCGATTCCAATGAACCTGTAAGGATTCAACCGAACAAGACGTTGACCTTAGAAAAAATGCTGGTTCCCCGAAGTGGCACTTTGGTTATCACCTCCACTCCCCCGGGTGCGGCAGTCTGGATTGGTAACCGGGAATGGAGCATGCTGACTCCCTGTACAGTGCCTGATTTAGAATCGGGAAAGCAAGAGATTGTATTACGTAAAGAGGGATATGCCGATCTGAAAACAACGGTTGAGATTCGGTTTAATGAAACGATCGCCCTGAATAAGGAATTAATACCCCTGCTTGGCCTGCTCACGATCCATGCGGTTCCCTGGGGCACAATATTTGTAAATGATAAATTGATTAATCGGGATACCAATATCAAACAACAGCTGGAGCTGGCCGTTGGCGAGCATAAGGTGCGGGTGGAACATCCAACCTATGGTATTTATGAGAAGGTGGTGCAGGTTGAAAATAATAGAGCCACTCAACTCGAAGTTGATTTCAATAAAACACATCGGGTGAGGGTGACCGCCATCGATGCCCAGGGAGGAGCTATATGGGCAGATATTCTGATAGACGGCCGCCCGATCGGTGATCAAACGCCGAAAGAGTTGCAATTGCGAACGGGTACCTATACCATCTCCGTAGCCCGCAGCGGGTATACCCTTGAAGATGGACCCAGGCAGGTGGTAATTGATGACTCGGTACAAGATCCCTTGCAATTCATTCTGCGAAAAATGAATCAATAATCGGGGTAATAAGTTGACAAAATTCAGCTTAGCGTATAACAATTTCACACTATTTCATAAAAAGAGGTTGTAAAAAAATGCTGAAAAAAATAATCAGCATAAAAATTCTCGTTTTTTTGCTTTTTTTTCAGACGACGTATCCCTTTCTGAATTCCAATCATCAACTATTGGCTCAGGAACAGAAGGATTCAAACCGGCAAAAAATATTGGATCAGGCCCAGCGCTTGTATTACGAGGGTCAGTTTACCGAAGCCGTTAATGTGGTGCGCAGTTGTCTCGCGGATGAAGCCATTTCCAGGGATGAACGTATACGTGCCTATAAAATTTTAAGTCAGGTGGCCATGGCCCGGGATAACGACGAACAGGCCCGGGAAATTATCAGACAGATTATTAAACTTGACCCGGAGTATCGTCCCACTATCGAAGAAGAACCGCCGCGTTTCGTTAAACTGGTGGAAGAAGTTCGGCTGGAAAGCTCAACTCCTCAGGAGAAATCCGGTATTCAGACAGCAAAAGCGGGATTACCATCCTGGTTATATTATACGGCGGCCGGAGCGGCCGTGGTGACCGGAACCCTGATCTATATCGTCAATGGGGAAAACGGGTCTAAAAAGAATAAGCCGCTGGATTTACCACCCGACTGGCCCAGCCGGTAGAGGATTTGCCTGATATGCAGAATATGTTCAAAATATTTTTGATACTTATCCTTTCCGCAAGCATACTGCCTGCGCAGACCGAACGGTCCGGTACGATTGACGGGCAGGTTTGGTCGCGTAATCAATCACCCTTTCATATTGTGGGGGATATCACCGTCCTGGATTTGGTCATCGAGGCTGGTGTGGAAATTTTCTTCCTTAATGATTATGCATTCGAGGTTGAAGGATCGCTTGTGGCCATTGGAGCTGAGCAGGATTCCATTTACTTCAGGCGCCATCCTTCGAATAACAGCGGTTGGAAGGGCATATCCATTAACTCCACCGCTGCGGACCTCTTACTAAAGCATGTTGTTGTAACGGGTTCATCCGAAAGTGCTATAACCGTCGAAGAGGGTATGGTTACCATAAAAGAGGGCGATATCAGGCAAAACACCAAACACGGTATCAACCTGCTGGGTGGTTCTGCGCAATTAACCAGAGTTAATGTGCGGAATAATTTGTTGAATGGCGCCCGGATAGGCTCCGCTGCCGTACTTTATGGTTATGCCAGCACGTTTCAGGATAACAGTGGCAGTGGGTTGCGTATTGAAGGGGGTAGTGCCTATCTTTCCAGCAGTATCATTGCCGGCAATGCAGAAAGGGGCATTTATTTTTCATCCTCTGGTCAGACCTTAAGCCTGATAAATGTTACAGTTTGCCATAATGTCTCTGAAGGACTGTTATCGCTGGCCGGCACTGTTGAAATCAAAAACAGCATCTTCTATTTTAACGGGGCCCAATTACCCATTGTAAGATTGGGCGGAAATTTAAGTGTTACTTACAGCAATGTGGAAGATCCTGCTTATCAGGGAATTGACGGAAACATTAATGCCGATCCCCAATTTTCCGGAGGAACCTTATTCCGCTTAATGGAACAATCGGCCTGTGTGGATGCCGGTAATCCCGATCCGCAATACAATGATCAATATTTTCCACCCTCCCTTGGCGGCATACGCAATGATATGGGCGCTTACGGAGGACCGCTGGCCCGCCTGTGGTATCAACCTCTTTTTGTTGATCCTCTGGCTCTTAACTTCGGAAATGTGGGTTATAATAAGGAAAAACACAAGACTGTCGAGCTCAACAATTACAGTGGAGAAGTACTGTATATCGACAGTCTGCGTATTGCGGGCACCAATGCCGATAAGTATCATCTGATCAATCCGCCTGCAGACTATCCCTGGTCCATTGAAATCGCCCAAAATTATCCCCTGGAAGTGGCCTTTATTCCCTTACAGAAAAGCGCCAATCCTTTTAAAGCCGAATTACGGATTTACAGCGATCAGGGTAATCGCGTTGTTGATCTAAGTGGCCGGGGAGTAGCCCCGCAAATTTTCGTGCAGACCAACCAACTCGATTTTGGGAGCCGCCAATTCGGCGATAGTACCGCTCAATCCTTAAGCATCTATAATACCGGTTTGGATACACTACTGATTGCCGATTTGTCGCTCAGCAATCCCCGGGTTTTCAAAACCATTACACCGAAGGTCTCTATTGACCCTTATCCTTCCGATCCCCTGGAGGTAATAGTTTATTTTAAACCGGATTCCGCCTTTGCCTATAAGGATACACTTTACATTTTATCCAACGATCCCGATAAAAGCTCCATTAGCATAACCTTAACCGGTCTGGGAATCGCTCCCGTTATCAAGACGAATCAGCTTGTGGATTTTGGAACCATTCCCATTTATTCGGATACCACTTCCTTTCTTTCGTTGCAGAATGTCGGAAATGAGGATTTGGTCATTAAAGAAGCGCAGGTAGTAGGAGCTGATTCCGCACAATTTATGCTAAAAACACCGGTCGAGTTGCTGACCATTCCTGTAGGCGCTGATCCTGAAGTCTTCGAACTGGATTTTTCTCCTCGTCAGGCCGGACGTTTATCCGCTTATCTTCAATTGGTCACCAATGATCCGCATCCGCTGCGTGATACGCTTATGGTGGCTTTGAACGGTCAGGCCCTTGCGCCGGAATTAGTTGTCCTGGATTTACTTGACTATGGTAATGTGCGTGTTCAGGATGATTCGCTTCTGTATTTTCCCGTGCGTAATAGTGGCAGTCTGGATTTATTGATTGACACCTTATATCTGGAGATGAATACTTCCGAACATTTTATCCTGCAAACAACGGTCAGCGCGCTCTTATTGCCACCGGAAAGTAATGATTATCCGATCGGAATTACTTTTGCACCCATGAGTGAAGGCTTGAAGGAAGCCCAATTGGTTATCCTCTCCAATGATTATCGCCGCGATACCACCCGGGTTCTGATCAAAGGACGGGGAGTGACTCCCCAAATGGTAACAGATTTAGAGACCATTGATTTCGGCACCGTCCATTTGGGTGAGGACTCCTTAATCGTTCGTAAAATATGGAATCAGGGAAGTGCGCCTCTGCGCATTGACAGCATTCGCATTTCCGGAAATTCAGCCGGGCATTTTCAAGTGAACAATGAGGCCTTTCCATTAGTCATCGATGCCAATTCAGGCGCTGATTCCTTATTGATTCGCTTCAATCCCGGAAGTTTTGGCCCGAAAGAAGCACAATTGCAGTTTGTGACCGATGATCTTGAAAATCCACAGGTCAACATTGATTTACGTGGATTGGGTGTGGCAGCCTTGATTCAGGCTGAGCCGGCGGTTATTGATCTGGGGAAAGTTCCTGTGGACCGTGATACCGCCTACACCGTTTTGATCAGAAATCCCGGCAACGGCGATCTGCAGATAAAGCAATCCCGTTTTTACAGGGATGATCAGAATGAGTTTCGATTACATCAGTTACAGCCGCCCTTTGTGATACCGCCTGCCGATTCTTTAGCGGTAGAGATTTATTTTCGACCAAAGGAGCGGGCTAAACGGGAAGTATCCTGGCAGTTGATCAGTAACGCCTATCAAAATGATACACTGTCCATCCCGATTGTCGCAGTGGGTATTATTCCCGGTATGCCTTTTTTATATGTGGAAATGGATAATGCCTATAATTTTAATGATGTTGTAATCACCGGACAAAGGAAATACCAATTACCGATTCAGAATTTAAGCGAAGACGCGGATTTAAGAATCGATAGCCTGCGTATAGTTGGAGACGATGCCGCCGCTTTCGCTATTGAAGCCGAACATACCACGTTTACTGTTCCGCCCCTGGGGCAGTATGACGGGGCAGGCATTCTCTTTTCACCGTTGGAGCTGCGCAATTACAATGCGCAATTGAACATTTATGGTAATGATACCCTAAATAATCCGTACATATTATCTCTGTCAGGTCAGGGTATGCTCGATCAAACGCCGGCAACGGTCAGTTTTGAACCCGTCTTTAATCAGTTTACCCTAAACCAGGGCAGCACTTTCGAGGTTATCCTGAGGGATGATGAATCGCAAATACAAGGGGCTGAACTGTATATTCGACCGGGCGGCGCAAATACGTTTGAAAAAATCATATTGGTACATGATGAAGAAGATAAATGGTTGGTTGAGGTCCCGGCTGGTCTGATTACGGAACGGGGAGTGGAATATTACCTAAAAATCGGTCATGGAGGGATCGAAACAATCTACCCGGAACGAGGAAGCGATCAACCGCTATCTTTAACCGTGCAAATACCTTCTTACTCATTTCCTTTCGATACCAGGGAAGGATTATATCAAAAGATTTCCATACCCTTTCATTCCGGGTTCCAAACCTTGAGCGATTTATTTGAAGATGATCTGGGGCCATACGATAGTACAAAATACCGGATATTTGACTGGGATCAGAGTAAAACAAGCTGGAAAGAATACTCCAGCCTCACGCAAAAATTACCACCCGGTAAAGCGCTCTATTTGATTACCAGAGAACCGCAGCGCCTGACCATGGGAAATTGTGAGACCGTTCCCACGACTCAGGACTATCCGCTTACCTTGCGGGCCGGTTGGAACATGATCGCTGTGCCGTTTGCTTTCCCTGTCGCCTGGCAGGAAGTATTGCCCAATTCCTCGGATGAAGACCTGTTCGTTTATGGCGGCAATGGCTGGAGTCTGGCCCAAACCCTTGAACCATTTACGGGTTATGCCTATTACTCCAATCAGGATACCACACTAACCATACCGGCTAAACCCCGGAATCCGTCAAAGCCTGCCAATACTATGGCTTCCCTGAAAAAAGGAGAGTGGCGAATCCAAATTGAAGCCCGCCGTGGAGATAAAGAAGATTCGTATAATTATGCCGGTGTTCGTTTCGGTGCAGAAGGGCAGTCAAGCCGCTTTTTCAGACCCGAACCGCCTGCCATTGGCCCGCATATTTCCCTCTATTTTTTCACACCTGAAGAAAACGGGGATGTCACCAAACTGGCGGCGGATTATCGGACCCCTGGTGAGGATATTTACATTTACTATTTTGCCTGGGAAAGTAATTTTTCTGCAAAAACTGACCTAAATTTTATTGCATATGATCTTCCGAATGATTATGATTACCTTATTGTGTCAATGGATGGTAATGTCAAATTATCGGGTGCTGAAATAAGCAGCAGTCTGCGGGAACGCCAATTCAAACTGATTGTCGGGCGCAGTGAGGCAATAAAGGAGCTGGCTTCAGAATTTAAAGAATTACCCAAAGAGCTGAAAATTTCAAAGAATTTTCCAAATCCCTTCAATCCTGTTACAATGATCACAATCGAGCTGCCCGGGGAGGCCTATATTGATGCCGATGTTTTTGATTTGCTGGGCAGAAAAGTGAAAACGATCGCAAGCAATGAATTAAAAGAGGAAGGCTACCACCGCTTACAATGGGATGGTACCAATGATTTGAATCAAAAGGTTGCATCCGGAATATACTTTTTTAATTTCAGGACAGCGCAATTCTCGAAGGTCATCAAAATGGTACTGCAAAGATAGGTCCTGAATGTTTTAGATCGCAATCACATGGACTGAAATGAAAATTAACGGACAGAATTACTCTCAAGTGCCGGAAAACTATGACACACATCGATTAACACTGGCCTTTTCAAGTCTCACGGAAGAGCAGGAATTTAAGAAAGAGCATTCATTAAAAAGCACCCTCTACTTCCGCTTTTCCCTCATCGGGGCTATCCTGGGCTATGTTATTTATGCTTTCCTGCGCAGTGCACATATTCCTGTTCTGAGCCAGCGTTCCATCATTGGCCAGGATGTGGCTTTTGCTGTCATTGTATTGCTATTATTGGTGCTTTCTTTCATAAAAAACTCCAACCGCTGGATTCAAGGAGCGGCAGCTCTGACATTTATCACTGCCGGATTCGTGATCTCCGGTACCCGTTACATGTGGCCGGTAGCCGACAATTTCTTCACCGTTGCCATGGTCATCGTCATTTTCTACGGTTATACATTCCTGCGGCTACGCTTTTTATTTGCGACCTTGTCCGGGTGGACCATTCTGGTGATCTATCTGGTATCTTTGCTATTGACGCCCAATGTGGCCGTGGCAGAAATCATAACCCCCCTCTTGACCCTGGCCTTCTCCAATATAGTGGGTATGATTATCGCTTATTCGTTTGAGTTTAATTCCCGACGTCATTTCATCCTGCAAAAGCTCCTGAGCACCCCTCCGATACCCCCCGAGAAACCGATGGAGAAACCCTTACCTCCGAGGAAGGAACTGGTTGATGTTGTGCCGCCTAAAAATGAGGTGCAGATGAGCAAACCCCCTGCACCTGTAGAACAAAACCAGATCAATGTAACGGTACAATTGCAGATCTCCGAATTGCTGAATCGCTGTGCCAACCGCTTCCTGCAAAGCAGTGCCGAGGAAATTGATGAAGCGATTAATCACGCGTTGCAGACTATCGCTGAGTACGCCCGGGTAGATCGCGGATACATCTATCTATTCTATAAACAGGACAGCAGTCTGTTTAATTCGCATATCTGGTGCGCCAAAGGGATTGAACAAAAGATAAAGAATCATGAGGGTATCAATAACGCCGATTTTGCCTGGCTGGTGGATCGGATTCGTAAAAAAGAATTGATCATTGTCAATAATGTCAATCAAATGCCCTTGCAGGCCAGTTCCATTCAGACCATTTTTTCCGTTGAGGGTGTCCAATCATTTGTGCTGCGCTCGCTGTTTTTTAACGGCAAGCTGCTCGGTTTTATAGGGTTAGATTCCGTAAAAATAGAAAAGCAATGGACCAAAGAGCATATCTATTTGCTGGAGAAGGCCGCTGAAATTATAGTGAATGTCCTGGAACGGAAAAAATCAATCTGGGCCACAAAAAAGTCTGAGGATAAACTGAGTGCACTGATTGAACGCACCGATGATGTCGTGTTTATCACTACACCGGACGGAAAAATTCTGGATATCAATCCGGCCGGGGTCAAGTTGTTTGGATTTCCCTCGCTCAGTTCTCTCTTGCAGGCAACAGTCGATGAAACCTTTTATGAGAATCCCGAGGATCGCCGCAACTTCCAGAAAATCATGGAAGAAAAAGGCCATGTCAAAGGCTATGAACTGGTTCTTAAGCGTCGTGACGGAAAAAGGGTGATCGTTCTGGAAACGGCCAAGACGGTGCGGGACGACCATGGTAAAATCGTCGCCTATGAAGGTATCATGCGTGATGTAACGGAACAACGCCAGTTAGAAAGGCAATTTTTCCAATCACAAAAAATGGAATCGATTGGCCTGCTTGCCGGTGGAATCGCCCATGACTTTAATAATATCGTGACGGCAATAAATGGTTATGCAGATATGATCTTAATGAGTTTGCCCAAAACGCATCCCCATTACAAAAATGTGCTAAACATCTTAAAAGGTGGAAAGCGCGCAGAGAAATTAACCCGGCAGCTTTTAGCCTTCAGCCGCAAGCAAATTATCAAACCTAAAGTTGTGGATATCAATGCCATCATCACCGAATTAGCAAAAATGTTGCGACGCCTTATTGGCGAGGATATCCTTTTTGAAACCAAATTGAAAAGTAAAATCGGTAACATACAAGCCGATCCCAGCCAGATACAACAAATCCTGGTTAATCTGGTTATCAATGCCCGTGACGCCATAATCGACTTACGCGATAAAACCGCACCGAAGAAAATTGTGGTTACCACCGATGAGGTTGAACTCGATGAAAATTTTGTAAGAACACATCCCGGCAGCAGAGTAGGTAAGCATGTGGTTATTTCGGTAAGCGATACGGGTGTGGGCATCGATGACGATATCAAATCGAAGGTTTTTGAGCCGTTCTTTACCACCAAGGAGGAGGGTCGTGGTACGGGTCTAGGCTTATCAACGGTCTACGGCATTGTTAAACAAAATAATGCCAGTATCTACACAGAGGGTATGCCCGGCGAGGGAACGGTTTTCACCATTTACTGGCCACTCTCCACCGAGGATAAATCAACCACCACCACCGATGACACCAGCGCCATATCCATGAAGAAAAAATCCACCGTACTGGTGGTAGAAGATGATGAAAATGTCAGAGAATTAGCCTGTTCGTTTCTCACATCGCTGGGTTACAATATCCTGCAGGCTGAAGATGGTTTAAAAGCCCTGGAAGTACTCAATAAAAATAACACCATCAATAAAATCGACCTGCTTTTAACCGATATCGTCATGCCGGGTATGCGTGGTGATGAATTGGCTGAACGAGTCAAAAAACTGCGACCCAATATCAAAATCATACTGACTTCCGGCTACACCGATAGTGATATCATTCAAAGCGGACTGATGAACGACCAGTTTGCCTTCCTTCCCAAACCATACACCATCAAACAGATGGCTAAAAAGATCGAAAAGATACTTGAGGGTTAAAGCGTTTTAACGAAGACCTCTCAGGTTCGGTCATCCCCATCATATTTATTGGAATTATCCCCGGCACATTTTATCTCAAAAGATTGGCCGACGAGCCTGTTTGGAAAATATCTGTCAAAAGGAACTTCTGATCGCATGGGTTGTTTTACGTTACAATATGTGAATGGAATTATCCATGTCAATGCGCAGAACAGCCCGATGCCCGGGAATTAAAGCGATTTTAATACCGTTCATTCGTTATTAACGTCTCGAACAGATAATTTTACAATAATTTCTTTTTTGATTTTGCCTTTAGGTCATTATATTCATGGATAAAATATTCACTACTTTTGAAATCGATTGAGTGATGAATAAAATTCTTCTGGCAGGCACTATCCTTTTCTTTTTCGGTATATTCCTGAGTATACCGTTATTGCATAACCATACCGAAAGTGTGGTTGGTGCTGATGATTGCCCTGCCCATGTCCTGGAAGTGACCCTGATCTCAGTTACTCTTTTCTTATTATGGATTAAAACCTTTCTGCTGCCGGCATTTCCTCTCTATTTCCCGGATTATGCAATTGTTTTCAGAAACAATTATATCCTCAATTACTTATCCAATCGCGCACCCCCTGTACTCTGATTGCAGACCTTTGCGGATAATTTTCCGGTCTGTTTTTAATTCAATACAGCCTTAATATCATTTACTTGGGTTCTGAACGTTCTTTGCCTGAGGCATAGGTATGCCTTTTGGCCGACCAGGGATAGTGGTATTTTTGCCAGGCTGGGAAAAGGCTTTATTCAAAAACCAGGAAAGGATTTACAAATGAATAAATTAATAGCAAAATACATGTTTTTA
>Ga0209498_1002746_pt1 | contig 10554 bp, 11 predicted proteins | sample WalLakDeSediment_FD_184131 | JGI IMG/M metagenome (GOLD analysis project Ga0209498, IMG submission 184131) | Lake sediment microbial communities from Walker lake, Nevada to study Microbial Dark Matter (Phase II) - Walker Lake 11/02/13 Deep... | ecosystem: Environmental > Aquatic > Freshwater >... | reverse complement strand
ACATCTGTCTAACTTGAGGTTAGAAGCGTGGCATGCCAAGGACAGGAAGATTAGATGCCCCCGGGGCTCTACACCACATAATGATCCGGGGGATAGAGCGCAGGAACATATTTCGCTGCAATAAAGATCGTGAGGATTTCATCGAAAGACTTGAGATGCTCTGTCCGTGGGCGAAGACAAGCTGTTATGCGTGGGCGTTTATGTCCAATCATGCCCACTTTCTTTTCCGGACCGGGACAGAACCACTCTCCAGACTTATGAGGCGTCTCCTCACGGGTTATGTTATCGGATTTAACCACCGACACAGCCGCAATGGGCAGTTGTTTCAGAATCGTTACAAATCGATCATCTGCCAAGAGGAGACGTATTTGCGAGAATTGGTGCGGTATATTCACCTAAATCCTATTCGTGCAGGGATTGTCCAGACCATTGATGAATTGAAAAGCTATAAGTTCTGCGGCCATAGTTCTCTGATGGGGAAGACGAAGAGGGAATGGCAGGACACTGACTATGTTCTCGGGTTCTTTGGAAGGGGTAAAAGTGAAGCGAGGAAGGCGTACGAATCGTTTGTGAAAGAAGGAGTTGCACAAGGTCGGAGACAAGAACTTACCGGCGGAGGATTAATCCGGAGTCTTGGCGGTTGGACTGAAGCCCGAGATGCTCTGAAGGGGGGAGTCCATATTATGAGCGATGAACGGATTCTGGGTGACTCGGGCTTTGTTGATTCAGTTATTTCTCAGTCCGAGGAACATTATGAGCGAAGACATAGACTCAGGCGACAGGGATATGATCTGGGTCGGGTAGTCGAGAAGGTTTCGCAAGTACTAGGGATAGGGCCGAGTGACATTTTTTCAAAAGGACGACAAGAAAAAAAAGTGAAGGCAAGGAGTCTTCTGTGCTTTTGGGCTGCAAGAGACTTGGGGATGTCACACACGGCGCTTGCTAAGGCGCTGGAGATGAGTTTAGCCGGGATCGGATTCTCAGTGGAGAGAGGGGAATCCATCGCAAGGGAGGGGAACTATTCACTCGAGTCGTGACTTGCTAAATTTTAAAAGAGCGTCCCCATCCCCCAAGCAAACCTGATGCATTCGTAAAAAGTCAGAAAGTGCCCTTTTCTGTCGTTCCCGCGAAGGCGGGAATCCAGTCTTTTCAAGGGCTTCTGGACTCCCGCCTTCGCGGGAGTGACGGCTTTTGAGACTTTTTACGAGACCGTCAAACCTCAGTTCCACCGAATCCAATAACGGAGGTGATACCCGACTTCCCAGCGTGGAACCCGTGCAAAAGGTCTGGATTTCCGCCACTGGATTGCAGTCAACATCAAACTGTCTCTCCCGATACCGGGCCGGCTTTATCCGTCACACTACAGCCTTCTTTATTTCTCAAAGGGGAAGCCGAATACTTTCCAAAGAATCAGGACGCCTATTGAACGATGTCGCCACTGCGGTGGTGAAGTCAGGTGAGGGTATAAAGCTCTGCTCGGGACGATCAGCACTCCAGCATCCGCCAAATCTCCCATCAGAGCTAAGCACATCTTGTTCAGCGACCTGTGTGACGATGATATATTTCCGGTCTCCCATTCTACAACCGTCCGAAACCCGGAATCAGTTTCATAAGTAAAATCGAAATCGCCGACAGAGGTATTTAGGTCTTCGGTTAAAGGGGTTAGATCCGGGTAGGTTATTAATGGCTGAACTTCTCTGTTTTTCTTTAAGTAGGAGTTCAGGCTTACCCTCTGTTCTGTCTTCCATTCGGCATTTGCCATGCCCTCGAAAAACTGCCTCTTGATGGGTAAGACACCGTTCCGGTTCCACTGGGAAGTCATACGGCCTTGGCTGTCAACTTTGCGGGTCCTCGCCCGGATCCTGAAACAGTCTCCTCCAGGGGGGTTGACCATTTGCAGAATAACGTTGCTGTACACACTTATTTATTTAGAAAGACAACGAAAAATAAAGAACGAAACTGAGGCCCAGGCCCGCCGTTTCTAACACCCGTGTTCCATTTCCTGAGATTCTGCACAGTATCTCTATAAGCGCTTTCTATCCATTCTTGGATAGTTGAATTCAATGAGCTTGGCGGCTTGATCGATTTTGATGCCTCATGGACTTATGAACTCATAACCCTGCAAACCATGGCTTTTGGGTTGACCATCCGGATCGATTCATCTATAATGCTGTGACTTCTGATCACAAGAAGGAGGTGATGACATGCAACCACCCCGGGCCGACCGGGTGTGGGTGATGGGCTTGATGCTTTGTTTTTTCGGATGCGCCGCTACGTTGGATCAAAAGCCCGTCGGCCATACAGACCTGCAACAGGAATCAACCTTTAAACCGCCTGATTCAACCGTTCCATTAGACCTTCCGCCCATGCGGCTTCCTTTGCCTTCCGAGGAGACCGAAGTCGAGGTCGTCGAAGCCCGGGAGGCCCCGGAACCTGAAGTCCCGGAGGTCAACCATCAACGCGCCCTTGATTCAGCCCTGGAGCATTGCCAGGCATCCAACGACCTCTGGGAGCGCGGAGATCTGGAAGGCGCCATTGACGCCCTGGATACGGCCTACTCCCTCATCCTCGATGTGGAAACCGAAGAAGACCCCGAACTCCTCCAGCAAAAAGAGGATATTCGTTTCACCATATCCAAACGCATCATTGAAGCCTACGCTTCCAGGCTCACAACAGCCCAGGGGAACCATAACGCCATTCCCTTGACCATGAATGACCACGTGCAAAAGGCCCTGGTTTCGTTTCAGGGCCGAGAGAAGGATTTTTTTCTCGGCGCTTACAGGCGTTCCGGCAAATACCGGCCTGCCATCGTGCAGACATTCAAAGATGCGGGTCTTCCCGAAGAACTCTCATGGCTGCCGCTCATTGAAAGCGGATTCAAGGTGCGCGCCCTCTCCAGGGCAAGGGCCCTTGGCCTGTGGCAATTCATTGCTTCTACAGGATACAAATTCGGTTTAAAAAGAGACCACTGGATCGACGAAAGGATGGACCCTGAGAAATCCACCGGCGCGGCTATCGCCTACCTCAAGGAACTCCACCAGATGTTCGGAGACTGGACCACTGTTCTGGCCGCCTACAATTGCGGAGAATGGGCGGTTCTGAGACGGATTCGTTCCCAGAGAATCAATTACCTCGACAACTTCTGGGACCTTTACGAGCACCTCCCAAGGGAAACCGCCTCCTACGTGCCCCGGTTTCTGGCGGTGCTGCATATTCTCCAAGACCCGGGCGCCTACGGATTCGATCTCCCGCCCGTCCAAGAGCCGCTGGAAATGGAAGCGGTCACAGTCAACAAACAGGTCCATTTGAAAACGATCGCCGAGCGGCTTGAGGTGGACTACGACACATTGATGGAGTTGAACTCCGAACTTCGCCACAACTCCACCCCGCCATCGGCCTATGCCCTAATGGTGCCGCCGGGAAAAGGGGAGGACCTGCTTGCCAAGCTCGATGACATACCGGCGTGGCGTCCTCCTGCATCCTCGCACTACGTGCACCGGGTGCGCAGTGGAGATTCTTTATCCTCCCTGGCTTACCGTTACAAGACCACGGTCTCCGCCATCATGAGGGCGAACAACCTCAAAAACTCCAATTACCTGAAGGTTGGATGGAACTTAAGGATTCCCACAAGGGCCGGGGTTTCTGCCCCTCCGGAGGAGCCCGCGGTTCAGACGGCCAAAATGGAGCAGACCCTTAACGCCTACGTGGTCAAAAGAGGGGATTCCCTGTGGAAAATCGCAAGCCGCTCCGGGACCACAACCCATGCGATCCAGTCCCTCAACGGTCTCAGGAGTTCCCGGCTGAGAGTCGGCCAGGTGCTGAGGATTCCCGGAGGATCAGAAGCAACGGCGCCGAACCATTCAAACGTCTATCGTGTAAAAAAGGGAGACAGCCCTTACTTCGTAGCGCAACGCCATCGTATGAATCTTGCCGAACTCCTGAGAATCAACAACCTGACGCCCAGTTGCACCATTTACCCTGGCCAGACCCTTCTGGTCCGGGAGCAATGAAAATTAGGACCGTCTTTTGTCCGCCTTCACAGGCACAAGTTTTCCTTAATCTTGCGGATCTGATCTTCAACTCCGCCCGGCCCGATGTATAGGCCGTGGGTGATCTTGCCCGAAAGAACGACATCTTTCCTTGTTGTAAGGAGGATTCTTCGTTCTCTCGTGGATATCTCCATCGCTTCCTCCGTGCCCAGGCCGAAACGGCACAAAACGTCGAATCCCAGAGCACTGAGGCGGTCTGCCACATCGACAAGATCCTTTTCTGCCAAAAACCTTAGGATCCGAAGAGGCCTATCCTCCAGATTCGTGACACCTTCAATGTCGAGGCGCTCAAAAACAGGATAGATGCTGACCCTGTCTCCATCTCGAAGAACATGCTCCAAAGAAATCGCAGGCAGGAGCCTGCTCCTACAGGTGTGGACGAAGAATATACACATGCTGACAGGCTGCTCAATAATGGTCAGATACAAGGCGCCCGCACTCCCGAGGAGTGAGGCGTACAAGACAGTACGCCGCAAGGACAAGGGAGAAGGGCAACGCCGTATATGAAAGTTTTTCAGCAGCCTTCTCAGTAATCCATGACATCTTCCAGCAGGGAGTAGCTCACCACCCTGTCAAGGCGGATATGGACGCTCTTGCGGTTGCTCCGAATGCCGTACCGTTTGCTGTCCAGCAGGTATTTCTCGTTCATGCTGGAACTCTCCTTATGATCGTGTACATCGGCATCGGCGAGAACAACAAAATGGCCGGTCACCTTCAGAAGTTTCCCGATGTAGGTCAAGGTGCAATCCGTGTCGAGCACAATCTCTTTGTCCCGGAAGGCGAGCATTTCCGAAGAAAGACTGCGTCGTGTGCTGCGGGCCGTTCCCATAGCCGCTCCTTCATCAGCAGGGCGATCCTCTATTTTTCAGAAGTTGTAGGGCCGGGAATCGCCTTCACATTCATAGAAGCCGATGATCTCTTCTCCAATACGCTCGAAATAGTCCTTGAGTTCTTTTTCGCCGGAGAATCGCATGACGCCGACATGGCCTATGGAATGTTCTATCTCCGCGTCAGGACCGCTGTTGCACATCGCCCGCAAAAACCTCTCGGGGCTATTCTCGTATTCCGCTGCAAGCTCTTTTTCGCTCACAGCCCTTTTCGGATGCCTGTAGCGATCGAAGTAGACGTAATATTTCACTTCCCGAACCTTATCTCGATGCCCGTCATGTTTCTGTTGACCTCGAATTTCACTTCTTCCCACCGGCCCGAGAACGTCATCATTCTGTAGGCGGAGGCAGGTTTTTCCGAGAGCGTCGGACCACTCGGCGTTTTTTTATCCCGGAAAGCCATGAGCGCATAGGTCCCGCGGGGAATCCCTTCAAACCTGAAGGGCGTCCGGCCCGCATTTTTCTCTTCAATACCGGGTTCGATGACCAGGGTAAAAGGAGGGGCCGGCAGAGGTCTTTTCCGGAGGTTCATAAACCTTTCATGGGTGTAAAGGGATAAGAAAATCACTTCCCCCTCCTGGAATGAGGCAATCCCGGATAGGGTGTACCTTTCTTCGCTCCCCGCCGGAAAGCTCAAGCATAGAAGAACTACAGCAGCCCCCAAGATGCTTTTCATCATGTCAGCGCTCCTTCGCCCTTTTGCCCCCCGGCCCGTAGAGGGCAATCACGGCCCTGAGGAGCCGTTGATCCTCTTCACCCACTTTAACAAAGGAAAAACCCATGCTGGAAAAAGCTTCGGATCGTTCTTCCCCGTTCAGGTTGGACCACACCAGTTTTCCCTTAACGACCACCTGCTTCTTGTTCGGCAATTTGATGATCATCTGGTAGGTTTCGTTTTCCTTGAGCACATTCTTGGAACGAACAAACACCCCGGCAGGGGTGATGTTCACGGATTCTCCTTCGATCATGCCTTTATCCGTGATAACCGTAATCGGCCATGTCACATTGATTCTGGACATTCCACGTCTTTCGTCGGTCAAAATTCCGTCTCCGCAAAGGGCGCCTTTCTTTCTGGGATATTGATTATCCTACGATTTCGCAGCCTTTGGCAAGCCCTGTATTGAAAATTCTGCAGTTCCCCCCCTCACTATAATCCTTTCTGTAAAGATCGCGAAGTCGGAGGCCGGGCCGCAGACCGAGTAGGACGCGCTTTGTCGCGACCGGTTGTTTCTAAAAAAATTATTACCACAGTATCTATCCTTTGAGAAGCTCCCTCATCCTCTGCCCTCTTTTCACCCTTGACTCCCCTGTCTTTTATGGATAGAGAAAGAGCGCAACGCTCACGAGGAGGTGCTTCCATGTCCATCCGGGAAATCAAAATAGAGGATTTAAACCCACAAGTCTTTATCGAAGAGCAGTGCCGCCTGATCTCGGAACAAGTAGGCCCATCCAAGGCCGTCAATGCCCTGTCCGGAGGCGTGGATTCCTCGGTGACAACCATGCTGGCCCATCGAGCCCTGGGGCCGAGGCTTCTGACCTACTTCATCGACAACGGTCTGATGCGCGAAGGTGAGCCTGACTCCGTGGTGTCCGCCATGAAGAACCTCGGGGTCCCGGTGATATTGCTGGATGCTCGGAATGAATTTTTCGCCGCCCTCCAGGGCAAGACGGATCCGGAAGTGAAGCGCCAGGCGATCACCGACACCTTTTACAAGACGGTATTCGGCCGGCTGGTCAAAGAAAGCGGCGCACCCTACCTGCTCCAGGGCACGATTTACACGGATGTGGAAGAGACCGTGGCCGGAATCAAACGGCAGCACAACATTCTGGCCCAGCTCGGGATCGACACCGAGAAAGCTTTCGGCTACAAGGTGATTGAACCCCTCATTGAGCTTCGGAAACCGGGAGTGCGGGCTATCGGAGAAGCCCTCGGCATGCCTGAGAAAATGTACAATCGCCCCCCCTTCCCCGGCCCTGCCCTGGCTGCACGGGTGATCGGCGAAGTGACGCCCGAACGGATTGATCTGGTGAGAAAAGCCACCCTCGTGGTTGAAGAGGAGCTTTCAGGAGTCCAAGCGTTTCAGTACATGGCCGTCTTGCATGAGGACAGAGTGACGGGCACAAGAAGCGGCAAAAGAGAATACGGATTTCAGATCGAGATCCGTTGTTGGGACAGCAAGGATGCCGTCACGGCTTCTCCGACCCGGCTTTCCTTTGACTTGCTCCGTAAATTGGCGGACCGTATCACCTCGGAGGTTCCCGGCGTTGTGAGCGTCACCTACAACGTCACGACCAAACCGCCCTCAACCATCGAAGCGGTGTGACGGACTCTGATGAGTCCTTGAGGCAATCCGCCAAGATTGATTGCCTAAGAGGAGATAAGAGCATGGCCGTAAAGATTATGCCCTGTTTGGATATGCAGAAGGGAAGGGTCGTAAAAGGCATCCGGTTCGTCAATATCCGGGATGCCGGCGACCCGGTTGCGTGTTGCGTTGCCTATTGCAATGCCGGGGCGGACGAAATCGCCCTTTTGGACATCACCGCCACGGTCGAAGGCCGAGCCACCATGCTCGACGTAGTGAAAAAGGTCGCCGATGCGGCGACGATCCCTTTCACCGTGGGTGGAGGCATCAGCGACGTGGCTTCGGCAGCCGCTGTCCTGGACGCCGGGGCCGACAAGATATCGACGAGCAGTGCGGCCTTTCGAAAGCCCGAAGTCATCCGGGAGATGGTCCAGGAGTTCGGTCCGGATCGAGTCACGGTGGCTATCGATGCGGCCGCAAACAAGACATTGCCCTCGGGATATGAAGTTTACATTGACGGTGGGCGCACCGCGACGGGAGCGGACGCCGTTGAGTGGGCGAAAAAGGTTGACGGCTTCGGTGTGGCCACCATCCTTCCCACAAGCAAAACCACGGACGGTGTGAAAACAGGCTACGATCTCCCCCTGATCCGAAAAATCAAGGCGGCCACTGCAGCAGTGGTGGTCGCATCAGGAGGGGCCGGCAAGCTGGAGCATTTCTATGATGCCGTGCAGGCCGGTGCTACGATTCTCTTGGCCGCGTCCGTCTTTCACTTTAACATCATTTCCATACCGGATCTCAAGGCCTATCTCAGAGATCGCGGCGTCCCGGTCGGATGAGCATGTGGTTCCGAAGGAAGTGATTCTCTCGGCAACGAATCTGCAGTCGAAATGTTCGATCTGTTTTAGAAGCCTATAGACATCGCTCTTCCGAAACCACAATCGTTCCAAAATGCCTTCTCCAGCCGACAGCCCTCGGCCGAAAAATGCCTAGGGGCTTTGCTTGCAGGGGCTATTCAAAATCAGGAGGAAGAGATGACATCGGCGGGTAAAACCTGTTACCTGTTTTTCGTGATCTTGCTTTCAGGCGCCCTACTGAGTGTTGCCGAGATAAGAGCGTCCGATTCCACAAAGGAAGCCAGAGAGGCTCTTGGGAGAAAGGGCCTGCATGCCGAGGCCATAAGGCTTGCAGACTTTCATGAAGGGATCGAGCCCAGAGACTTTCTAAAGCGCAGCGGCTCCTCCTATAAGCCGTCCTACAACGAGGAACCCTCCATTCCTGCCCAATGCTGGATTGAAACGGGATACGGCACTCAAAACGCCTGCCTTTACTGCCACACGGATTATCTCGCGGCTAAAAGACATGGCAATGCCTTTCCCCTTGCCGAAGACCAGATCCTTTACAGCTTTCCCACTCCTGATCTGAACAAGGTTCTTTGGCGCAACACGATTTTCCCCAATGAAATTGACCTGCGGCTTAGCAAAGAAGGGATTCCAATTCCGGCCATCAATGACTTGAACTACGTAAGGCAGGACAACTGGATACCGGCTTTCAACCGGGCCCGGCGGAAAAAGCCAAATCACTGGCTTAACGACGCTTCCAAGGATTTCGTGCTCTTTCCTGCCCTGAATCCGATGCATCTGTTCCCTGAAAATGAGACGAATCCCACATCGGAGGGCACGCACGGATATATCGACAAAGATGGTTTCGTCAGAAATGAGAAAGCCCTCTGGACCGGTTGGCGGGCAATAAACTTTTTCCCCTATGGCGTCTTCACCCCGTTGACCGGCAGCGTCAGCGGCATCTACATAAGGCTGCCTGAGCCTTTCAGATCCGCACAAGGCAAACCCGACCCTGAGACCTATCAGAAGAATCTTGAGCTCCTTGAAAAAAACATCAAGAATCGCGCATTCCAAGAGAGCCATTATTTCGGGGACGCTTCAGCCACTAAGGTCCAAAGAGGGTTTTTCCCGGTGGGAACCGAGTTCGCCCACCCATTGCACTATGTCGATCTGAATGCGGACGGCGAGGCCGGCACTCAGGTGGACGGCGTTGTGGAAAATGAGGGAAGAACCTACGAGTTTCCCGGAACACGGGCCAAACGCCTCAAAGAGATACGTTATATGTATAAATGGAAAGAGGTTGGGATTGAGGATATTAATGAAGATGCTCACGATGAGGATTATGGGGTCGGTCATGAGGGGCAAGGCTGGGTCGATAATAATGCCGGATGGCTTCTTGCCGGATTTATCGAAGATCGTAAGGGTGAGCTCCGTCCCCAAACAACGGAGGAACTCATGCAGTGTGTGGGCTGCCACGGCAAGGTCGGGAATACCGTTGATTCGGTCTGGTCTTTTCAGCGAAAGCTACCCGGCCACAAGGGATGGCGGGAAATGGACTATGGCGCCTACGCTTCAAAAAAGCCCCGGCAGAGCGAGTTGATGGACTATGAGCATGCGGGCTCCGGGATGGGGGAGCTCGGGTTCTTTTATCATGTTGTGGTCGGGGCCGACCTTTACGGAATCATGCCGGATGAGATCACCGATGAGTTAAGAATGTTTGCCGACCGGAAGGCAAAAACGCTTGATCTGAGGCATCCTGTCGACGTGCTCTTCGATGACGAAAGACTCAAAAGCATGAGCAAGGACCTGCGCAGGGCTCATCTGCTTGAAAGGCAAAAGGTCGTGCGGGCTTTTGTGGCGGAGCAGGCCTATCTGAACCTTGATGAAAAGACCGGACACTTTTATGTAAAGGGCAACCTGCTTTTTCCGTACCGGGCGACCATGAAAAACAACATTCAGCTTTATCGCAAGATCGTGCTTGATCAAAGCTTCAACCTCGGCAAGGATGTTTTCGGCTCTGCTGAAGGGCATGTCCCCTTCACCTTTCGATCCGACGGCACGGCAAAAGACGCTCAAGGCGAAATCATCCCCGTGGGCCGAATCATTACGAGCAGACCCTTCAACGACGAAGGCGAAGGGATCACCCCAACGGGAATCGTTGCGGTCAATGACAACGGGGAACCGGTCGACCTAGAAGCCAAAGTCGTCGATATCAAGACCGAGCCTCAAAAGGCTGTCGGTCACATCTCTACCGGCGGCACCTTCCACACGATGTACAATCCCATACTGGGGGACATCCCGATAAGAACCAAGAAGGAATAGAGCTCATGAACAACGCATAAACAATGAAAGGGGGTCCATATGAAAATCGGTTATGCCGTCGGCAGCATCATGACCAAGGACATTGTGAGCGTTGAAGCGGGCGCTCCCTTGGCTCACGCGATCAAAACCATGGTGGAAAAAACATCGGATC
>Ga0209498_1002745_pt1 | contig 10555 bp, 10 predicted proteins | sample WalLakDeSediment_FD_184131 | JGI IMG/M metagenome (GOLD analysis project Ga0209498, IMG submission 184131) | Lake sediment microbial communities from Walker lake, Nevada to study Microbial Dark Matter (Phase II) - Walker Lake 11/02/13 Deep... | ecosystem: Environmental > Aquatic > Freshwater >... | reverse complement strand
CGCCCTCGGCGTCGTCCTCCCGCTCGAACAGGCCGGTCAGGTCGCCGGGGTCCGCCGACAGCGCTGTGAGGATGCGCTGCACGACGCCGTACAGCAAGTGGTCGTCGAGCGCGGTGCCGGACGCCGCGGCAGCGCCCTGCAGCAACCCCTCGAGCGCCACCCTGCGGTTCGGCGCCTTCGCGGTCACGTGGCCCGCCCGGGAGATCGCCCGGCTGACGACGTCCTCTCCGGCACTCGCGACGCCAGCGACCCCGGCAAGGATCTCGACCAGGGTGGGGTGGCGATCGTGGCTCAAAACGTACGCCTGCACCAGGGCCTCGGCCAGGCGGGTGACCAATCCACGGCCACCATCGGCCCAGCGAAGGTGCAGGTAGTCGCCCTCGCGATCGACACGCAGCTCGCCCCGGCCCACCGCGATCGTCGCGCGGCGGGTGATCGGGTGGGGGCGCTCGTCAATGAAGAGCGTGCGGCTCTCGCCGGTGCCCATCACGGCCACCTCGTGGCCCCCGAGCGTGAACCGCACCGGGGCGGTCATGCGCAGTGTCAGGGCGTCGGCACCCTGCGGCACGCGCTCCCAACGCAGGCCCGGCAGGCGGCCCAGCAGTACCCCGCCACCCAGACGCGGCGGCGGCGCCGAACCCCCGACGCGCGCGGGCAGCATCCGTTCCAGCCGCTCGAATAGCGCCTGAACCGCCTCGAGGTTGCGCGCGACGTCTCGCTGGAAGGTCGCCCGCGCCTGGCGCTCGAACGCTAGGGCCTCACTGAGCCGGACCTCGAGGTCGCGCCGCAGCGACGCCCGCTGTGCCTCGGGCAGGCGCTCCTTGGCGACCTCCTGCATGGCGGTGCGAAGCTCCTTGGTGGTCGGACCGCGGCGCACGATCGGCGTCAGCTTGCCGGCGTACGGGTCCTTCGCCACGACGTTCATGGCCTGGCGGGCGAACGGCAGCGACTGCGCCTCGGGCACCTCGAGGCGCGGCAGCGGCGACTCGGGGCCTCCGACCGTCAGGATCAACTGCGCCAGGTCGCGGCCGATCTCGGCCAGGCTCTCGAGGTCGGACAGCGACACCAACGCGTCGTCGGGCTCCGCGAGCGGCTCGACCACGCGGAAGCCGCGCAGCGTGGGGTCCAGCACGGTCTCGCGCTGCTCGGCGTGGCGACGCAGGTTGCGGAGCGTCGTGAAGATCAGCCTCGGCGTCAAGCGGTCGCGTTCGGCGCGCCACGCGGCGGCGAAGCGCGCCATCGCATCGTCGAGCTCGTCGCGCCACACGCGCTCGGCGAGGCGCAGGAGCAGCTGCTGCTCCTCGCGCTCCTCGAAGGTCAGCTCGACGCCCCGCTCTCCCGTGTCGAGAATGCCCTCACCTTCCGCCTGCGTCCCGTCGTCGAGGCGCAGCGCGTCCAAGGTCGCCGCCCGCGACGGCGCCGAGTGGGGCCGCAGCTGCGCGAGCGCGTTCAGGCGTCGCGAGACCGCGGAGAAGCGGACGCGCTCGTCGCCACTGAGCGCCGCAAGGTTCTGCTCGATGGCGCGCTGCAGGTCCCACAGCTCGACCAGCCCTCCGCGCACCGGCTGCTGCTTCTCGAGCGCGCCGATCTTGTACTCCAGCAGTTCGAGCACCACGGGCTCCAGGCGGACCATGCCGCAGCCTATCCGGCGCGCCCGTGAGGGGCGGTGAAGTCTACCGCAGCCCCTCGCCGAAGACGCTGACCACACGCTCGTGGTGGCGCCTGCGCTTGGCCCTTGACGGCCCCGCCCACCTCGGCCATGATGCTTTGGTGCGCGCATCCCCGCGCGCGGCTCGCACCGTGTCGGCCGGGAGGCCGTACGGCGATCAGGAAGGATCCCACGTGCCCCACATCATCGCGGAACCCTGCATCGGCGTGAAGGACCAGGCATGCGTCGACGTGTGCCCCGTCGAGTGCATCTACGAGGCGGACGACCAGTTCTACATCCACCCCGAGGAGTGCATCGACTGCGGCGCCTGCATCCCAGCCTGCCCCGTCGACGCGATCTTCGTCGAGGAGGACACGCCCGCCGAGTGGGCCTCGTTCATCAAGAAGAACTACGAGCTGTCGGGCCTCTGAGCCCCTCCAGCTGAGGAGCCGGCGCGCCGGCAAGGTGGCGCAACACCCGGCCGAGCACTTCGACCGCGCGGTCCAACTCGTCGAGCGGCAGTCGCTCGTGCGGGGTGTGGTCGAGCGCCGCGTCGCCAGGACCGTAGGCGACGGTGTCGACGTCCCACACCGGCGCCACGACGTTCCAGTCCGACGTGCCCGTCTTCACCTTGGGGCCCGGCGTGCCGCTGGCGCCGCGGATGGCGGTGCGAAACGCGCGGGCCAGGCGACCGTCGCGCTGCGAGCGCACGGCGCCCACGCCATCGTCCGCGGCCCAGCACACGCCTGAACCGAGGTCGAGCGCGGCGACGGCCGCGACCAGCCGCGCGGGCGGCCACGCCGGCGGCAGCCGCCAGCCCACCAACCCCTCCGCCCGGTCGACGATGCCGTCGTGGCTGGAGGCGAGCTCGAGGAGCACCGGTTGCAGGCGGTCGAACAGGCCCGCTCCCGCCACACCGTCGGCCGGCGTGGCCCGGGCCGCCCAGGCCTGCAGGCGCGTCCATGCCGCGACCAGCGCCTCGCTCGCGGTCACCTCGTCCCGAGCGCCGTGGGCCCCCTCGCGCTCGGCACGCAACCGCAGGCGCAGGTGGCCCTTGTACCCCAGGGTGACCCCGTCCCAGCCACTGGGCTCGCCGACGATCAGCAGCTGCGGTCGCGGGTAGGCGAGCGTCGCGTGGCGGGCGCCACGGCTACCTGGGGCCTCCTCCTCGACGGCGCCGATGAAGCGCAGTTCGAGGGCCTCCCGGACCGCGCCGTCGGAACGCGCCAGCGCCGCGGCCAGGGCGACCGCCGGCGCCTTGGCATCGACCGTGCCGCGCCCGTACAGCACGCCGTCCACGACCCGCACCGGCGGCTGGCCGGCGACCGTGTCGAGGTGCCCGAGCAGCGTCACGCGCAGCGGGCCGCGGCCGGCGACCGCCACGGCGTTCCCGACCTCGTCGACGAAGGCCGCGTCCGCGTGCGGCGCGAGCGCCGCGACGAAGCCCTCGGCGACCGCGCGTTCCGCGCCGCTCGGGCTCGGCAGGCGCACCATCGCCTCGAGGAAGGCGCGCGCGCCCGCATCGCTGGTGAGGTCGTGGACGTCGGAGCCGGCGCCCGTCGTCACGCCCCCAGCACGCGGCCGAAGGCCGCGACCGCCTCGTCGATCTCGTCCTCGGCGATCACGAGCGGCGGCACGAAGCGAATCACGCTCTTTCCGGCGTTGATCAGCAGCAGGCCCTCGTCGCGCAACGCCGCGATCAGCGGCGCGACCTTCTCCTTGAGCTCGAGACCGAGCATGAGGCCGAGGCCGCGGACCTCGCGCACGCGTGGGCTCCCCAGCGCCGCGATGCCGTCGCGGAAGCGCTGACCCATGCGCTCGGCGTGGACCATCAGGTCGCGCGCCTCGATCTCCTCGAGCACCGCCAGCGCCGCCGCGGCCGCGAGTGGGTTGCCACCGAAGGTGGTGCCGTGGCCGCCGGCGGGCATCGCCGCCGCCACCGCGTCGGTCATCACCAAGGCGCCGATCGGCACGCCGCCGGCGAGGCCCTTCGCCAGCGTCACGAGGTCGGGCACGACGCCCGCGTGCTCGCTGGCGAGGAAGCGCCCGGTGCGCCCGACACCGCACTGGATCTCGTCGAACGCCAACAGCGCGCCGCGCTCGTCCGCGAGCTCGCGTGCGCGACGCAGGTACGCGGCGCTCGCCACGTGCACGCCGCCCTCACCCTGGATCGGCTCGAGCCAGATCATCGCGGTGTCGTCGCCGACCGCGGCCTCGAGCTCGGCGACGTCGTCGTAGCGCACGTAGTCGACCGGCACCGTGAGCGGCTCGAACGGCTCGCGGTACTTCGCCTCCCAGGTCATGGCCAGCGCGCCGAGGGTGCGGCCCGCGAAGCCGCGCTTGGCGGCGACCACGCGCCGCCGGCCGGTCGCCACCCGCGCCCACTTGAGGGCCGCCTCGTTGACCTCGGCGCCGGAGTTCGCCAGGAACACCCGGGACAGCGGGGCCGGGAGGTGGGTGAACAGCTTCTCGACGAACGACGTGCGCACGTCGTTCCCGAGGTTCTGCGGGCAGACGATCAGCTTCCGGGCCTGGTCGGCGATGGCGTCCGCGAGGCGCACGTTGCCGTGGCCGACGCTGGCGACCGCGATGCCGGCCATCCCGTCGAGGTAGCGGCGGCCGTCGGCGTCGTACAGGCGGGCGCCCTCGCCGCGGACGAACACCGCGTCGGGCGACCAGAGGCCGGGCGCGTGCCTGGCCGCACGGGCCAGGATGGCGGCGGTGGCGGAGGTGTCGGGGGTGGGGGTCTCGAGCGCGGCGTCGGTCATGCGGGCTCCTCAGGGGGTGGCGGGATCAGGTCACCACGGTACCGCGCCCGGCGAGCGCCTGGCGCAGCGGCGACGCGACGCGGCCGTCGGCCAGGACCGCCCGACCGACGCCGCCCGCCACCGCCGCGGCCGCGCCCAGCACCTTCTTCTTCATCCGCCCCTCGGCCCAGCCGAGCGCCTCCTCGGCGTCGGCCGCCGCGACGCGGGTCACGAGGGTCGCCTCGTCCGGATAGGCACGCAGCAGGCCCGGCACGTTCGAGAGCAGCACCAGGGCATCGGCCCCGAGCGCGATCGCGATCGCGGCGGCCGCGCGATCGCCGTCGACGTTGAGCGCCACCCCCTCGTGCGAGGCCGCGAGCGGTGCGACGACCGGCAGGTAGCCGGCGTCCAGCAGCAGCCGGAGGAGGCCCGCGTCGGCCCGCTCGACGGCGCCGGTGTGGTCGCCGCGGAGCACGACGGTCTTGCCCTGCTCCACGCTGCGCACGGTCCGCTTGTGGCGCGCCTGGAGCAGCCGGCCGTCGAGGCCCGAGAGGCCGAGGGCCGGTACGCCGCGGGTCTGCAGGCGCTCGACCCACCCCTTGTTGACGCCGCCGGCGACGGCCATCGTGAAGGCCTCGAGCGTGGGCCGATCGGTGTAGCGGCTGGTGTGCCCGCTGGGGCTGGTGACGAAGCGCGGCGGGACGCCGAGGGCGGCGCCGAGGCGGGTGGCCGCCGCGCCGCCGCCGTGGACCAGCACGATCCGGACGCCTTCCGACCAGTGCGCGGCGACGTCGTCGGCGATCGCGTCGTGATCGAGTCCGTCGGCCCCGCCGAGCTTGACGACGATCACGCGCGCGCCTCCGCGGCCGCCGTGTGCCACAGGACCCGCAGCACGTGCTGGACCAGGCGCGGACCGTACCAGCTGCCGCGCAGGCGATCGCTGGGCGCGCCCTCGAGGCCGAGCGAGGAGCGGGGCCCCTCGAGCTCGATCCGCGCCAGGGTCGCGGCAACCCAGCTGCGGTCGCGGCAGGCGGGGCGCTGCCAGTCGTCGATGCGGTACCCGTCGACCCGTGCCGACACGGCGATGGCGGCCGCGCTCACGGGAACAGGCCCGGGAACCCCAGGCCCTCGGACTCGCCCCACCCGAGCGCGACGTTGAGCGCCTGCAGCGCGTGACCCGCCGTGCCCTTGACCAGGTTGTCGATCGCGCTCATCATCACCAGCCGCCCTGTCTCGGGATCGAGCGCGAAGCCGACGTCGCACCAGTTGCTGCCATCGAGCACCCGGGGGTCCGGAACGCGGTGGATGCCGCGCCGGGCGGCCACGATGCGGACGAAGCGCTCGTCACCGTAGGCGTCGTCGAGCGCCGCACGGACGTCGCGCTCGCTGCTGCCGTCGTGAAGCCAGGCGTGGGCGGTCACCATCACCCCGCGCACCCGCTCCACGGCCGTCGCGGTCATGTGAACCCGTAGGCCGGGGAACGCCTGCTGGACCTCGGCCGTGTGCCGGTGCCGCACCGGCTGGTAGGTGCGCACGACGCCGGCGCGGGCCGGGTGGTGACCCGCTGCAGACGGGCTGTGGCCAGCGGCCGAGGAGCCGACCTTGGCCTCGACGATGACCTCGCTGCGGGCGAGCAGGCCGCCGCGCACCAGCGGGAGCAGCGCCAGAACGGTCGCGGTCGCGATGCAGCCGGCACCGGCGAGGCGGGCGGCGCCGGGCAGGCGCGGGCCGCCGCTCGCCACGCGATCGAGCTCGGGGTTGGCGTATACGAAGCTGCCGAGCAACTCGGGGCGCGGGTGCGGCGCGCCGTACCAGCGCGGGTAGTCCTCGGCGTCGCGCAGCCGGAAGTCGGCCGACAGGTCGACGAGCACGCCGGCTTTCGGCAGCAAGGCGTCGATGCGGCCCGCCAGTTCCCCGTGCGGCAGCGCGGCGACGACCACGTCCGCGCTCCCCAGGTCCGCCAGCGGCGTGAAGCGCAGCCGCGACACCGCGCGCAGGTTCGGGTGGACGAGGGAGACGGGCTCGCCGGCGTGACGCTCGCTGGTGACCTGCACGACCTCGAGCCGCGGGTGGCCCAGGGCCAGGCGCAGGAACTCGCCGCCGGCGTAGCCGCTGCCGCCAACGATCGCGACGGTGCGCACGGCGTCGGTCACGCGCTCAGACTACCGCGGTCGGGGGCGCGGCCGCGGGCAGCGGCGGCGCCTCCCAGGCACCCCAGGCGCCATCGGCGGCAGCACCGGTCGCGGCGGCGGGCGCGCCCACGAGGCCCAGCGCGTGCCGCACGACCTCGCCCGGGATGTCGACGCCGGTGGTGGCGATCGAGTTGCGGAACTCCATCGTGTGGTTGACCTCGACGACCAGCAGGCCGCGCTCGCTCTCGACCAGGTCGACGGCGAGGACCCCGCCGCCGACCGCCCGGGCGGCCCTCAGGCACACGCCCGCCAGCGCGTCGTCGACCGGGCACGCGCGCGCCACGCCGCCGCGGGCGGTGTTGGTGATCCAGTGCTCGCTCTCGCGGTAGATCGCCGCCACGACGCGGTCGCCGACGACGAAGGCGCGGATGTCGCGCCCCGGCTTGTCGACGTGCTCCTGCAGGTAGATGACCCGATGCGCCGGCCCGCCGAGCACCTCCTTGTGCTCGAGCACCGCGGCAACCGCGTCGGCGTCGGAGAGCCGGCTGACCATCCGCCCCCACGAGCCCACGACGGGCTTGAGCACGACCGGATAACCGAGCTCCTCGCAGCGCGCCAGGGCCTCCTCGGCGCCGAAGGCCACCACCGTGCGCGGCGTCGGGACCCCGGCAGCCGCCAGCACGGCGCTGGTCGCGAGCTTGTCGCCGCAGGCCTCGATGACCTCGGGACGGTTCAGGACGACACTGCCCGCGGCGGTGAACAGCCGGGCCAGCGCCAGACCGCGAGATTGCGACACGCAGCGCTCGAGCACGACGTCGTAGCGCCGCTCGGGCGCCGCGCCGAGGTCGAAGGCGAGGTTCGGGGCGTACAGGCGATCGACCGCGACGCCCGCGGCCTCGAAGGCGTCGAACAGCAGCCGCTCTTCCGGCCGGAGCCGGTCGTAGACCACGGCGATGCGGGGCGAGTCGGCGCTCACTCGCCCCAGTCCTCGTCTTCCATCGGCGCCGGCTCGAACCGCAGGGGGTCGAGCGAGACGACCTCGAGCTCTACGCCGTCGTCGCTCACGATCAGCTCTCCGAGCTCGAGGGCTTGCGGGTCGACGTCGACGCGGCCGTGGGGGGTGTGGACGGTGGTGCGGGGCATGGGGTCCTCCGAGGGCCGGCGACCGGCCCGTGCGCTTTCGCTTCTTAAGTCGGCATCGAGGCGGCACGAGTCACTCGGCCGACGCGGTGCATCCTAGTCGCTGGCGCCAGCATCTGTCAACTCGACATCAACAACGTTCCAGACGTGACTCCTGTCGCCTGGCGACGTCGCCGTCGATGCGTTCGCGCGCCCATCTGCGGGCCGCGCATCGCAGCGCCGCCAATCGCCCTGGCTTTCGGTTCGTAAGCCCCCACGCCCGCGCCGACGCCACCACCCTCACCGACACCGGCGCGCGCCCAGCAACGCCGCGGTACGCTCGCGCGATGCGTGAGGCCCTGCTCCGCTGGTTCGACGGCGCGGCCCGGCCCCTCCCCTGGCGCCACGAGCCGCGCGACCCCTACGTGACCTGGATCGTCGAGACGATGTCGCAGCAGACCCGCATCGACACCGTGGTCGGACGCCTACCGGACTTCCTCGCGCGCTTCCCCGACGTGACGAGCCTCGCCGCCGCCGGCCAGGACGACGTGCTCGCGGCCTGGTCGGGCCTCGGCTACTACCGTCGCGCCCGCGCCCTGCACGCCGCCGCCCGGGTGGTGGTGGACGAGCGGGGCGGGCGGTGGCCGACCGACCTGGACGGCTGGCTCCGGCTGCCCGGCGTCGGGCCCTACACCGCGGCCGCCGTCGCCGCCCAGGCGTTCGGCGTCCCCGCGATCGCGCTCGACGGCAACGTTCGCCGGGTCGCGGCGCGCCTCCTCGGCCTGAGCGCGCCGACCGACGCGGCGTTGCGGGCGGCCCTCGCCGAGCGCCTGCTCGCCAGTGGTGGGCCGGCCACGCCGGGGCGAGAGGCCGAGCGATCCGAGCCCAGCGAACCGCCGGAGGCGCGCGTGGCAGAGGCCCGCGGCGACGGGTCCTTCGTCGCCGAGGCTCTCGTGGAGCTCGGCGCGCTGGTGTGCACCCCGCGTCGGCCACGCTGCGACGCCTGCCCGCTGCGGCCGTCGTGCGTCGCCGCAGCGGATGGCGACCCGACCCGCTTCCCCGCCCCGCGCCGACGCACGCCCGTCGAGACCCTGGAGCTGCACGCGTGGCTGACGCCCCGCGCGGGCCCCGACGGCGACCTGCGGCTCGCGTTCGAGCGGCGACCGCCGGACGGCCTATGGGGCGGGCTCCACGGCCCCCCGTGGCGCGCCGAACCCCCGCCGGGCGGCGTGCGGCTCGCGGGATTCCGGCATGCGCTGACGCACCGGCGGATCGAGGCCGTCATCTGGCGGGCCGACGCGCCGCCGCCGGACGCCAGCGTCCGCTGGCTGACGCGGTCCGAGACCCGCGACGTCGGGCTCGCGGCAATCGACCGCCGCGCTCTGGCGCTCCTCGACGGCGGCGAGACGGTACCCTGACGGCGATGTTGCTGCGCGTACGCTTCGCCGAGACCGATCAGATGCGCATCGCCCACCACGCCGCCTACGTGGTGTGGCTCGAGGCGGCCCGGGTCGAGTGGCTGCGCGAGCGCGGGCTGCGCTACCGCGACCTCGAGGATGCGGGCGTGTCGCTGGCGGTGGCCGGCCTGAGCGTGCAGTACCGGGCCGCCGCGCGCTTCGACGACGAGCTCGCGATCGACGTCCAACTGCTGGAGGCCCGCTCGCGGCGGCTGCGGTTCGCCTACCGGATCGAGCGCGCGGAGGGGGCCGAGCGCGTGACGCTCGCGCTGGCCGAGACGCTGCACGTCCCTACCGACGCCGGCGGCCGCGCGCTCCGCCTACCGGCCGACTGGCTGACCGCCATCCGGCGCTGGGTCGAGCCGGCGGGCACCCCGGCGGGCCGCTGAACCGCCCGCCGAGCCCGTGCTAGGCTCATCCAACGCCGACGGGCCGCGCCCGTGCAACGAGGGATCCATGACGATGACCGCCGAACGAACCGTGACCCCCGCGCAGGGCAAGATCCTCACCCAGGCACTGACCTTCGACGACGTGCTGCTGGTGCCCCGGCGCTCCGGCGTCCTGCCGAAGGACGTTGCCCTGGACGCCCGCTTCAGCCGCCGGCTCGCGCTGCGCATCCCCATCGTCTCCGCCGCCATGGACACGGTCACCGAAACGCAGATGGGGATCGCGATGGCGCGCCAGGGCGGCATCGGCGTCGTTCACAAGAAGATGAGCGTCGACGCCCAGGCGGACACCGTGCGCAAGGTCAAGCGCTCGGAGTCGGGCATGATCGTCGACCCGATCACGCTCCCCCCGACCGCCACCATCGGCGACGCGGAGCGGCTGATGGCCGAGTACCGCATCTCCGGCGTGCCGATCGTCGGGCCCGACGATCGGCTGCTCGGCATCCTCACGAACCGCGACCTGCGCTTCGAGGACGACATGAGCCGCGGCGTCAGCGAGCTGATGACCAAGGAGGGGCTGATCACCGTCCCCACCGGCACCACGCTCGAGGAGGCGCGCGAGATCCTGCGCGGCACCAAGGTCGAGAAGCTGCTGGTGGTCGACGAGGCGTTCCGCCTCAGCGGCCTGATCACGATCAAGGACATCACCAAGAAGCTGGCCTACCCCAACGCCGCCAAGGACGAGCTCGGGCGCCTGCGGGTGGCCGCGGCCGTCGGCGTCAGCCACGACCTCGCCGACCGCGCCCGCGCCCTCGTCGAGGCCGGGGTCGACGCCCTCGTGCTCGACAGCGCCCACGGCCACAGCGAGGGCATCCTCGACGCGCTCGCGTTCCTCAAGTCGAGCTTCGACGTCGACGTCGTGGCCGGCAACGTCGCGACCGCCGACGCCGCGCGCGACCTGATCGCGCTGGGGGCGGACGCGATCAAGGTGGGCATCGGCCCCGGGTCGATCTGCACCACGCGGGTGGTCACCGGCGTCGGGATGCCGCAGCTCTCCGCCATCCTG
>Ga0209498_1002742_pt1 | contig 10564 bp, 11 predicted proteins | sample WalLakDeSediment_FD_184131 | JGI IMG/M metagenome (GOLD analysis project Ga0209498, IMG submission 184131) | Lake sediment microbial communities from Walker lake, Nevada to study Microbial Dark Matter (Phase II) - Walker Lake 11/02/13 Deep... | ecosystem: Environmental > Aquatic > Freshwater >... | reverse complement strand
TGACGGGCGGCCCCTCGGGGCCGCCCGTTTTTTATTGTCCCTCCGCGCCTCCGCGCCTCCGCGGGAGACTCTTATCCCCTGACCGCCCGCGCGAGAATCTTTTTGCATCGCACAAAACAACGCGCTATGCTGCACCCCAGCAATATTTTTGCAACATAGTATTCACGGGAGAGCGCGATGAACGGACGTACGGCACTGGTGACCGGGGGCACGGGCTGCATCGGCAGGGTGATCTGCGAGGTGCTCGTCGAGGCTGGTTACCGCGTGGCCGCCAACTGTCACCCGGGTGACGCGGAGAACGCGGCCCGCTGGCGCGAGGAAGCCGCCGCCCGGGGCAAGGACATCCACATCGAGGCGTTCGATGCCGGCGACTACGAGGCGACCTGTGCCGGCGTCGCGGCGGTCGAGGCCACGCTGGGCAAGATCGACGTGCTGGTCAACGCCGCTGGCATCACGCGCGACGGCCGGCTCGTCAACCTCGACCCCGAGGACTGGAAAGCCGTCGTGCGCACCAACCTGGACAGCGTCTACAACGCGACCAAGTCGGTGATCGGCGGGATGATCGGGCGCAATTTCGGCCGCGTCGTGAACATTTCCTCGGTGAACGGCCAGCGCGGCCAGTTCGGCCAGGCGAACTATTCCGCCGCCAAGGCCGGCGTGCACGGCTTCACCATGGCGGTGGCGCGCGAGGTCGCTCGCAAGGGCATCACGGTCAACACCGTGTCGCCGGGCTACATCGAGTCGCCGCTGATCATGAAGGTGCCCGAGCCCATCCGCGAGGGCATCCGCGAGTCGATCCCGGCCGGGCGCTTCGGCAAGCCGGACGAGATCGCGCGCGCGGTGCTGTTCCTGGCCTCGGACGACGCTGCTTACATCACCGGCGCCGACCTGTCGGTGAACGGCGGTTACCACATGGATTGAGGCGGGCTCTTCACTGTGGCGACGCAGGCCTGCATTATGGGGCCATGAAAGAACGCGTCATACGGAAGTACGCCAACCGCCGCCTCTACGATCCCTCGGAGAGTCGCCACCTGACGCTGGACGAGGTCCGCGAGCTGGTCGTCGCCGGCGAGAAGATCCGCGTCGAGGACGCCAAGAGCGGCGAGGACCTCACCCGCAGCATCCTGTTGCAGATCATCGTCGAGCGCGAGGAGGCCGGGCGGCCGCTGCTCTCGGCGGAGCTGCTGGAGCAGCTGATCCGCTTCTACGGCGGCGCCATGCAGGATTTCCTCGCGACCTACCTGGAGCGCAGCGTCGGCGCCTTCGTCGACCAGCAGCAGAGCTTCCAGGACAAGGTCCTGAAGATGATGAAGGACACCCCATTGGGCACCATGACCCAGCTCGCGGAGCAGAACCTGGCCGCCTGGAAGGAGCTGCAACAGGGCATGTTCGGCGCCGGCTCCGCGCAATCGCAAAAGAAACCACGAGGTCAGAAAAGCCCTAAGTGACTGTTATTTCTATATAGGTGTAATCTGCAAGTACAGAGTTTTTGCAATGCAAAAAGATTCTTGCTAATGTTTGTTCCGAGGTGGCAGCCGGCCACACACCAGTTTTGGAACAAAACGAGGATTACGCCATGAATTACGGAATCGAAGAGATGTATGCCAAGGTCCAGGAGGCTTCCGCCCCGTTGTCAGAGATGACGGAGTTCGGTTTCCAGGCCTTTGAGAAGGGCTTCCAGATGCAGGCCGAGCTGCTCGGCGACGCGATCGACCTCGCGGTCGACCAGCTGAAGGTCGCCTCCTCGGCCACCAGCCCCACCGAGTACTTCCAGGCCCAGACCAAGCTGGCCGAAGAGTACGTGGCGCGGGTCCAGAAGCGGGCGCAGAGCCTGGTCGCCACCGCTACCGAGGCGCAGGCCACGCTGGCCACCTGGGCCGAGCAGGGCATGAAGCAGGCCCAGTCGACGTTCGACGAAACCGTCGCTGCCGCGCAGGCGGCGGCGCCGAAGCCGGCGCGCAAGAAGGCGACCTAAGCAGGCTGAAGAACGGGCGGGGCGGCAACGTCCCGCCCGTTTTCTTTTGTGCACTTGCGACAATCGTCCGCGGGTGGCAAGTTGAACGGTCAGCACAAGGCCGCAAAAACAACGAAGGATCCAGCGCCATGAGTGATCAGCATCGCGAAGTCGTCGTCGTGTCCGCCGTGCGCACGGCCATAGGCACTTACGGGGGCGCCCTGGCGGGCAGTCCTCCTGCAGACCTGGCCGCGCTGTGCGTGCGCGAATCCGTCCGCCGCGCCGGCATCGAGCCCGGCGATATCGGCCACTGTGTCATCGGCAATGTCATCCACACAGAGCCGCGCGACATGTACATGGCCCGCGTCGCCGCCGTGAACGGCGGCCTCCCCGTGGAGACGCCGGCGCTGACCGTGAACCGGCTGTGCGGCAGCGGCCTGCAGGCGATCGTCTCCGCCGCCCAGCTGATCCTGCAGGGCGACGCCGACGCCGTGGTGGCCGGCGGCGCCGAGTGCATGAGCCGGGCCCAGTACTGGCTGCCCGGGATGCGCTTCGGCCAGCGGCTCGGCGACGCCCAGGTGATCGACGCCATGGTGGGCGCGCTCAGCGATCCCTTCGACGCCTGCCACATGGGCATCACGGCGGAGAATGTCGCGGAGCGCTGGGGCGTCAGCCGCGAGGACCAGGACAAGATCGCGCTTGAGAGCCAGCAGCGCGCCGCCCGCGCCATCAGCGAGGGTCGCTTCAAGGAGCAGATCGTTCCCGTCGAGGTGAAGGTCAAGCGCGAGAAAAAGGCCTTCGACACGGATGAGCATGTGCGCGCGGAGACGACCCTCGAGAGCCTCGCCAAGCTGCGCCCCGCCTTCAAGGGCGACGGCAGCGTCACGGCCGGCAACGCCTCCGGGCTGAATGACGGCGCCGCCGCCCTTGTGCTGATGGAGCGCGACGCCGCCGAGGCGCGCGGCCTGAAGCCGCTCGCGCGCCTCGTGGGCTACAGCTTCGCCGGCGTGGAGCCAAAGTACATGGGCATCGGTCCGGTGCCGGCGACGCGCGCGCTGCTCGAGCGCACCGGCTTGTCGGTCGCCGACATCGACGTGTTCGAGGTCAACGAGGCCTTCGCGGCACAGGCGCTGGCCGTGTGCCGCGACCTGGAGCTTCCGGCCGACAAGGTCAATCCGAACGGCAGCGGCATCTCGCTGGGGCACCCGATCGGCGCCACTGGCGCCATCATCACCGTCAAGGCGCTGTACGAACTCGCGCGCACCGGCGGTCGTTACGCGCTGGTGACCATGTGTATCGGCGGCGGCCAGGGGATCGCCGCCATCTTTGAACGCCAGGCTTGAGCGGAGCGTCCACGATGTCCTTATTGAAGAACCTCACGCCGTCCAGCCTGCAGGCCCAGTACCAGATGGCCCGCGTCATGGCAGGGCTGTCCGCCGACGTCGGCAAGTCCTACGCGCAATGGATGACGGCGCTCGCGCTGCATCCTGCGTTCGTGATGAAGCACTCGGTCTCGCTGACCGGGGATTACCTCGGCATCAGCGGTGAACTGCTGCGCCAGGCGGTCGGCAGCCCGGTGAACGGCAACGCCGCGCACGGCACGAACGGCGACCGCCGCTTCAGCGGCGCGTCCTGGGAACGGCGTCCGGTGTTCAACGCCGTGCGCCGCGCCTGGCAGGCAACCACCAAGACCGCGCTGTCGCTGGCCGAGGGCACGCCCGGGCTGGACGAGGACACGGCCCGCAAGCTGCGCTTCTTCACCGGCCAGTTCCTCGACGCGATGGCGCCGAGCAACTTCGCACTCAGCAACCCCGAGGTGCTCGCGGCCACGAAGGACAGCAAGGGCCGGAACCTGGTCGAGGGCGTGCGCAACTTCTGGTCCGACCTGGATCTCAAGCACGGCCGGCTGAAGATCAGCATGTCCGACATGGGCGCCTTCAAGGTCGGACGCGACCTCGCCGTGACGCCGGGCAAGGTGATCTACCAGAATGAACTGATGCAGCTGATCCAGTACACGCCGAGCACCGCAAAGGTGGCCCGCCGGCCGCTGCTGATCATTCCGCCGTGGCTGAACAAGTTCTACGTGCTGGACATGCAGCCCTCCAACTCGCTGGTGCGCTGGGCGGTGGACCAGGGCCACACGGTGTTCCTGATCTCCTGGGTCAATCCGAACGGTGAGACGCGCGACAAGACCTTCGACGATTACATGCTCGAGGGTCCGCTGACCGCGCTGGACGTCATCAAGGACCTCACCGGCCAGGACGAAGTGAACGCCATGGGCTACTGCCTGGGTGGCATCCTCCTCACGACGATGCTCGCGTGGCTGGAGGCCAAGGGCCGCAAGCCGATCCGCTCCGCGACTTTCATGACGACCCTGGTGGACTACACTGACGTGGGCGACATCAAGGTGTTCGTCAGCGATGAGCTGGTCGACCGGCTCGAGGCCGTGGGGCGGGCCAAGGGTTTCATTCCCGGCGACAACGTCTCGTGGGGCTTCCGCATGCTGCGCGCGCCCGACCTGATCTGGTCGTTCATCATCAACCACTACCTGCTTGGCAAGCCGCGCGTGCCCTTCGACCTGCTGTACTGGAATGAGGACGCGACCAACATGCCGGCGGCGTGCCACATCTGGTTCATGCGCAACATGTACATGAGGAACCTGCTGCGCGAGCCGAACGCGCTGGAGGTCGCCGGCGAGCCGATCGACGTGACCAGGATCACCACGCCGTCCTACATTCTCGCGACGCGCGACGACCACATCGCCCCGTGGAAGACCTGCTACGAGACGAGCCAGCTGTTCTCCGGCCCGAACCGCTTCGTGCTCGGCAACTCGGGGCACATCGCCGGCGCCATCAACCCGCCGACCAAGGTGAAGTACGGCTATCGGGCGGGCAACGAGACGCCGCCCGACGCGAATGACTGGTTCGCGACCACCGAGGAGCATGCGGGCAGCTGGTGGCTGGACTGGGGCAAGTGGCTCAAGCGCCATGCCGGCGGTCAGGTCAACGCGCGCCAGCCAGGCAAGCACAAGGACTATCCGGTCATCGAGGATGCGCCGGGCTCCTACGTGCGCCGCACGATGGACGAGACGCGCTGACGGCCGGGCCGGACGCGGCATTGGGCAAAGGCCCGGCGGGGTGGCGCCATGGCCGGCTCGCGCGCCGGCTCGCCTCGTTTGCACCCGACCCGGAGGCGTACCCGGACGACCCGCTGGGCAAGCTGGTCTGCGAGGAGGCCCTCGCGGCGGTGGAGCGGGGGAACTACGGCGTCGGCGCGTTGCTCGCAGATGCGAGCGGCGCGGTAATCCTGCGCGCGGGCAACCGCGTCTTCGCGCCGCGGTTCGCGAGCGACGGCCACGCCGAGATGGCGCTCGTCTCGCGTCTCGAGCGCGAGCGCCCCGAGTTGTGCCCCGCGGACCTGACCCTGCTGGTCAGCCTCGAGCCCTGCCCGATGTGCTACACGCGCTTGAAGCTCGCGGGCATCGGCCGGGTGTTGTACCTGGCCGCGGACGAAGCGGGCGGCGTGGTGCACCGGGCGGAACAGCTGCCGCCGATCTGGGCCTTGCTGCATCCCGGCCAGGAGTTCGCGCCCGCGCGGGTCTCCCCGCGGCTGCGGCGCCTCGCCCTGGCGATCTTCCGCCTCAACCTGCGCGAGCTGCGCGGCCGGCTCGTCGCCCGGGGTCGCCCGGGCTGAGCCTGGCCGGTCAGTACATGTGCTGGCCGCCGTTCACGGACATCGTCGAGCCGGTCATGAAGCCCGCCTCGTCGGCGACCAGGAACAGCACCGCGCGGACGATGTCGTCGGTCTCGCCGAGCCGGCCCACCGGGATGCGCTCGATGATCTTCTCGAGCACCTTCTCCGGCACCGCGCGCACCATGTCGGTGTTGACGTAGCCCGGCGCCACCGCGTTGACCGTGACGTTCACCTTCGCGCCTTCCTGTGCCAGCGCCTTGGTGAAGCCGTGCATGCCCGACTTGGCGGCGGCGTAGTTCACCTGGCCGTACTGGCCGGCCTGGCCGTTCACGGAGCCGATGTTGACGATGCGGCCGAACTTGCGCTCGCGCATGCCCTCGATGACGTGGCGGCACATGTTGAAGCAGCTCGTCAGGTTGGTGCGGATGACTTCGTCCCAGTTCTCGAACGGCATCTTGTGCAGCGTGCCGTCGCGGGTGATCCCGGCGTTGTTCACCAGCACCTCTACCAGGCCAAGCTCCTGCTCGATGCGCTTCACGCCCTCGCGGCTGGCCTCGAAGTCGCCCACGTCGAAGCGGAAGGTCGCAATGCCGGTGCGCTCATGGAATTCCTTCGCCCGCTCCGTGCTGCCGACATAGTTTGCGGCCACCTTGTAGCCGGCCTGCGCGAGCGCTTCTGAAATCGCCCCGCCGATACCGCGCGTCCCGCCGGTGACGATCGCCACGCGTCCTGTCATCGCTGCTCTCCCCTGATTGGTTTACTCCCTGCGAACAAATATGGACGCTTGACGGCCGCTTCGCCACCCGCCGTTCGTCTAAGGCAAAAGGGGACGTTGCCAAAAGCGCTGTTGCAGCAATGTCCCCGTTCGGCCGTTTCAGCAATGTCCCCATGCCGCTACACTTGTTGCCCCCAGTTCGAGGCCTCGCCATGAAATCGATGACCCGGCCGGCTCCGGCGGAGCTCGGCTTCCGCATGCCTGCCGAGTGGGCGCCGCACCAGGCGACCTGGATCTCGTGGCCGCATAACCCGGAGACCTGGCCGGGTGTGCTCGCTGCGGCCGAGGCGTCGATGGCCCAGGCGGTGACGGCGCTGGCCGGCGGCGAGACGGTGCGCATCAACGTGCTTGATGCGGCGCACGAGGCCCATGTGCGCACCTGCCTCGGCACCGTGGCGGACGCCCCGGCCGTCGTATTCCACCACTTCCGGACCAATGATGCCTGGTGCCGGGATCACGGCGCGATCTTCGTCAGGGATGACTCGGGTCGGCTCGCGGCAGTCGACTGCGGCTTCAATGCCTGGGGCGGCAAGTATCCGCCGTGGGACCTCGACAACGCGATTCCCGCCCAGATGGCGGCGGCGCTGGGCGTGCGCCGCTTCAAGGGCGGGCTGATCCTCGAGGGCGGCTCGATCGACGTCAACGGCGCCGGCACGGTGCTGACGACGGAGCAATGCCTGTTGAACGAGAACCGCAATCCGGAGCTGTCGCGCGCCGAGCTCGAGGAGCGCCTCGCGTTGCTGTTCGGCGTCCGTCAGGTGCTGTGGCTCGGCGACGGCATCGTCGGCGACGACACCGACGGGCACATCGACGACATCACCCGCTTCGTCGCCGAGGACGTGGTGGTCACGGTCGTGGAGCCGGAGCGCAGCGATCCGAACCACGCGCCGCTGGCGGAAAACCTCGCGCGCCTGCGCGACATGCGCCTCACCGACGGCCGTCCGCTCCGGATCATCGAGCTGCCCATGCCGGCGCCGGTCGAACTCGACGGCGCGCGCCTCCCCGCGAGCTACGGCAATTTCTACATCGGCAACGAGGTCGTGCTGCTCCCGGTCTTCGGCCAGCCGGCAGACGAGCACGCGGCCCGCATCCTCGCCGGCTGTTTTCCGGGCCGGCGCATCGTGCCCATCCGCGCCACCGAGCTGGTGGTGGGCCTGGGCACGTTCCACTGTCTCACTCAGCAGGTGCCGACCGGTGTAATAAACTCGCGCTGACAATGCTCTTATGGGTTACGGGGACGCCGCAAGCCGCGTCCCTGCCTGTAAACCCCATGGGAGACACCCTCGAATGAAACAGATCATTGCAGCCCTGTCATTGACCCTTGCCCTGGTCGGCAACGCCCTTGCCTTCGAGAAGGAGCCCTTCAGCGAGGAGCGCTTCGCCGCCCTGACGGCTGCCGGCGAAGTGGTCCTGATCGACGTGTTCGCCGACTGGTGCTCCACCTGCAAGCGCCAGCAGGAAATCATCAAGGAATATCGCGCGGCGAACCCGGACAAGGCTTTCCACATCCTGGAAGTGAACTTCGACACGGACAAGCAGCTGGTGCGCCAGCTGCGCGCCCCCCGCCAGTCGACCCTGCTGCTGTACAGTGGCGAGAACCAGTTCTGGTACAGCGTCGCCGAGACGCGCCCCGAGGTGATCGCGGCCGAGCTCGACAAGGCCATCAAGGCGGCCCAGTAATCCGCGCGCCACGCAGGGCCTCATGATGACTCTGGAGCTCGCCTCGGTGCCGCTCGCTTTCCTGGCGGGCATCCTCAGCATCATGTCGCCCTGCGTCTGGCCGCTCGTGCCAATCGTGATGTCGTCCGCGGCGACCAGCGGGCGCAGCGGCCCGCTGTTCCTGGCACTGGGACTGTCGACCGCCTTCGCGGTGTCGGGCACGGTGCTCACCCTGGTGCTGCTCAACCTCGGGCTGAACCCGGACGGCTTTCGCTATGTTGCGGCGGCGCTTCTCTTGCTCGTGGCGGCGATCCTGCTGGTGAAGCCGTTGGGCGACTGGGCGGCGTTGCGGCTGTCCCGCTTCACCAGCCGCTTCAATGCGGATACGGGTGGTGCAGGCGGCGCGGCGGGGCAGTTCAGCGTCGGCATGCTGCTTGGCCTGGTCTGGCTGCCCTGCGTCGGGCCTACGCTTGGCGCGGCGATCGCCCTGGCCTCGCTGGGGCAGCAGATGGGCACGGCCTTCATCGTGATGTTCGCCTTCGGACTCGGCACTGCGGCTGCGCTGCTGGCGGCCGGCCTGGCGTCCAGCGGGCTCCTCAACCGGTGGCGCCCCGGCATGCTCGCGGGTGCGACGCGCGGCAAGCAGCTGCTCGGGGTCCTGATGCTGGTGCTTGGCCTGATGGTGTTCACCGGCTTCGACAAGACGCTCGAGGCCCTGGCCCTCGACATGCTGCCCGACTGGGCGACTTCCATGTAGATGCGGGCCACGACCCCGCATGGGCGCGCTTGCTGCGGGTAATCGCCTGACCTACCCTTATGTGTTTATCTCCGCGTGCCCATGGAGGAGGTCCCAGCATGGCCGACGCCCCCGTTTCAAGCTTCATCCGACACCATTTCCGTCACTTCAACGGCGCCACGCTGGTAGACGCCGCCGATGCCTACACCGCCCACCTCGCGGCGGGCGGCGGCATGATGGTGACGCTCGCCGGCGCGATGAGCACCGCGGAACTGGGGCTGTCGCTGGCCGAGATGATCCGCCAGGACAAGGTCCAGGCGATCACCTGCACCGGCGCGAATCTCGAGGAGGACGTGTTCAACCTGGTGGCGCACGAGCACTACGTGCGCATTCCCCACTACCGTGACCTGACCGCCGCCGACGAGGAAGCGCTGCTCGCGCGGCATCTCAACCGGGTCACCGACACCTGCATCCCGGAAGAGGAGGCCATCCGCCGCATCGAGCACGTCGTGCTGGAGCACTGGCTCGCGGCCGACACGGCCGGGGAGCGCTTTTTCCCGCACGAGTTCATGTACCAGATCCTGCTGAGTGGCAAGCTCGAGCAGCACTACCAGATCGACCCCAAGGACAGCTGGCTGCTGGCCGCCGCCAGGAAGAACCTGCCGATCATCGTGCCGGGCTGGGAGGATTCCACGCTCGGCAACATCTACGCCAGCCACTGCATCACCGGCGAGATCAAGAACGTCCACACCGTGCGCAGCGGCATCGAGTACATGACCTACCTGGCGGCGTGGTACCAGGAGCAGGTCAAGGCCGGCAAGTCGATCGGCTTCTTCCAGATCGGCGGCGGCATCGCCGGCGACTTCCCAATCTGCGTGGTGCCGATGCTGGAGCAGGACCTGCACATGACGGACATCCCACGCTGGGGCTATTTCTGCCAGATCAGCGACTCGACCACCAGCTACGGCTCCTACTCGGGGGCGGTGCCGAACGAGAAGATCACCTGGGGCAAGCTGTCTGCCGACACGCCGAAGTTCATCATCGAGTCGGATGCGACCATCGTCGCGCCGCTGATGTTCGCGCTCATTCTCGGCTGGTAGCGCGGCGGGCATTGCCCGGTCGTGAGGTCACCGCGGCAGCAGGACGTCACAGGCGCCCCGGGCTCAAACAAGGAAAACTCGCGCGGGGCGCCTGTGACGTCCCGCTGCCGCTGCGCCGTTGTGAGTCCTGGCGCAGCTAGCCCGGCAAGCGGACGCCCCAGCCAACGCGCCAGGCGCTTGCAAACCCGGCCGATGCAGCACCGGCACGCCGGAGTGGGGCATCAATGCGTTCAGTCTGGCGAAGGCCTAGCGGGACCGGGCCGTCACGGGCTTCCTGAGCGACATTATTTCGAGCGAAGGGAGCCCGTGACGGCCCGGTCCCGCGGTCGCCTCGGCCCGCCTGTGACAGCCGGGTCCCGCGGTCGCGCTACCAGGCCCGCTCGAGCACGGCGAGCGCCTCTTCGCGGCTCACCTCGACCGGGTTGAAGATGATCGAGCCGTCGTCGAGCGACATCTCGGCGATCTTCTCCAGCTGTGACTTCTCGACCTTGCCGGTCTCGGACAGCGTGCGGGGCAGGCCGCAACGCGCGTTGATCTCGTCCTTGAGCCACTTGAGGCGGGCGATGGTCTTTTCGGCGCGCTCGGCCGGCGGGGTGGCGGCGTAGACGTCGGCGCCGGCCAGCGGCAGCAGCAGCTCGCCGATGGCC
>Ga0209498_1002741_pt1 | contig 10564 bp, 7 predicted proteins | sample WalLakDeSediment_FD_184131 | JGI IMG/M metagenome (GOLD analysis project Ga0209498, IMG submission 184131) | Lake sediment microbial communities from Walker lake, Nevada to study Microbial Dark Matter (Phase II) - Walker Lake 11/02/13 Deep... | ecosystem: Environmental > Aquatic > Freshwater >... | reverse complement strand
CCGCGCCGGTCATGGCCAGAGCTGTGTACAGGTCGGGCGAAAGCCCTTGCTCGGGTTCGGGCAGGACGATTTGCTCAACCGGGTAGATGTTCACTACACCGGGAATCCGCAATAGTGCGGACAGCTGAGACGAAGCAATCTCTATCGACAGGCCGTTCCACAGGGTGTCGAAAGCAAAGCGCTCCGTGTACACAAGGCCGGATTTGCTGGCATTGGCGCGGAAGGCGTTCTTCTCCGCCTGCAACTGCGCCGATCTGCCGCCGTCCGCAGCCGGCCGACCGGATAGCTCCACAAACCACATCTCAGGGGTCTCGTTGACCATCTCACCTGTGCCACCGGTTGGCCCGGGCACCATGGGTTCGATCGGGCCCTGCGCCATGACCGCAGGCGCTGAGACCATCAGCAGAGCTAGCACCAGTATCATAACAACGGGTTTCATAATACGCATGATCTCTCCTTATTCCTTTCTATTTCGTCTTGTGGCTCTAGTTCACAGTTCATAGTAGTCTCTTTCTTGTCCTGTGCTAATCCTCACCTCCTTTCAATAGACGAAAACCGGCCTCTTCATCAGGTCGGTTTCGCTATTGGTTTGCTGTCATCCAGCTACCCGGGTGCAGGTGACAGGTCAACGCGTCGGGTGTCTATTGCCTTCTGGAGAGAACTCCACTCCTCGATGAACTGCTTCATCCCACTTCCTGGAATCCGCCTGGAGAAGTCAATTTTACCCCTCGGTGTCAGTCGTTGTCAAGTTGTATTTACCGCACTTTTCTTGACCGTGTTCAGGCCTTAAACATGGTCACAATCACTGCTGATGGCGGTGCCAAAGGAACCAGACAAGACGCATCCCTACCGCCAAAAGGAGGTAATCCAACTGGTAAATCAGGACCTCGAGACACAGCCCAAGATAAACTCCTACGACATACTGTGCATTAACACCATCTATCGCATCAAGAGCAAGCCGGAGTTCTGCTATAACGGTAAGTTTGGACCTCATCAATACAGCCCCCAATTCATCGATTGCATTCTCAAACAGGCAACAAGAAATCCCAATTTGCTCAGCGTAACTAGGGAGAAGTACAAGAAAGGGCTTAGAAGACCTAGCAGGGTGATGAAATAGGGCAACGAGAGCGAGAATCGCTCAAATTCCGAAGCTATGAGACCGACCATTTTGACCGCAAACGGGGTTTTTCAGCACCCTGCTAGGTGATCGTCAAGACTCGGTATGGCGCCTTGATGTTGAAGAGGCGAGAGCATCTAACTGCCCACAATGATCATACATCCTTTGCCCGCACGGAACTCGCTTCACAGCCGTAGGGCTGCCCTTTGTAATGAGCAATTGCCTCGTTCATTAACTCGTCTAATGACCCGAACTGCTACATGCATACGCCTACCTCGACTGCACAAAATAGCGTTTTGTGGCCTGCGAACTCGATCGCATCTTGGTAACATCGCAAACTATTGACAGGCGCCGTATATGCCCATATACTCCCCCAATATGAAGCCGCTCCGTGTCGGGAAACAGAGCACATGTAGCCATGTGATTCGGGCTCTTTCTCGCGCTGCAGTGGGTTTTGCCCTGCGTATAGGAACCCAGCAACACTGCCAAGCATAGCCAGTCACTCTTGTCGTCTTGGGGGAATTGGCTTAGTAGCCCGTGCATGGCTTCGCGAAGCGCCAGAACAACCATACAGAACTGAATAGGGAGAGTGCAGACATGAAAGATAAGAAGCTGTTGCCCATCTTGATTGCCATCCTTGTGGTCTTTGGGTTAGTCTCATTGATGCCACCAACGTTTGCTACACCTTGTCCGGCGACTGAGATGTGCAACTGGCACTACTCGGGTGCAGTCGCAGACGAGCCGGGCTGCGACTACGCTGCGACACACGATCTTGATGCCGCCACTGCTGCCGCTCTCGGCGACTTCTTGACTGCACATGTGTTAGCACCCTTTTCCGGCGTGGAGGCGAATGTCGGGCCGGGACTGTTCGCCCCAAATATGTCAGGCATCGCTAATGTCACCATGAACCCTACAGGACTGCCTCCATGCACTGACTGTACCTACAGAGTCATGGATACTCATGACGCCGATGGAAACATGGTCCTCGTGTCAGTGTACTCAGATCACAGTGACCTGGCATCTCTGCCAGGGTGGTACTGGTGTGCCTCTTACGATAACTATGCCCCGAGCGGCATGCCTGACTTTGACCAGACGCAACAGGATGACTGGAGAAACCCCGATGTTCAGCGCTTCAGCTTCTGTGGTCCCACAGCGGTGGCCAATTGTTTCTGGTGGCTTGACTCCAAATATGCCGATCCGGAAGGCGTGCCCGGTGATGGTACCGATACCTTCCCGTTGGTCAGAGATTATGGCGGTGCTGTATACCCCTTACCGGGTCCAAATTGGGACGACCACAATTACAGCAACGTAAATGACCTTGCCACCCCATGGCCGCCAGAGGGGCCACCACCAGCAACAACAGCCTTTGTGCCCGGACCACAGGCTCAGCCGTCAGATGTGCCCGCCTGGGGCGAACTGGTGGAGCGTCTGGCCTGGTACGTGGATACAGATGGCATTCGTAGCGGAGCAAATTTCGGAGGCACCTTGGGGAGACCCATGGTGTTTGGCATTGAGCAGTGGTTGGAGGAGGAGGGGCTGGACCACATGCTTGGCGTAACCTCGGTGTCGGAACCGGATTTCTACCATATAGCGGAGGCAGTCAAGCGCGGTGACTGCGTGATGCTCGCCGTTGGCTGGTGGGATGAAGAGGAGCCTGGCGAATGGAGGAGACGCGGTGGTCACGTTGTGACCGTGGCGGGGGTGAACACTGACGAACTGCTCATAGCTTTCAGCGACCCAGGATTTGACCAGGCTCCTCCCGATAGCCTCCAGGACCACAACGATGCGGCAATAGTGTCGCACGATATCTGGCGCGTGGATCTTGACTCTCCTAAGTCAGATGGCAAATGGTGGCTAACGGACTATGCAAGAGAGTTCTACTCAAGCCTGGGGCGTGATGACATAACCTACATTGCTATTGCGGACAGAGCCACGATAATCTCTTCGATACCGCCTTCGGTTACTGCGCAGGCTGCCTCATCCATCGGGACAGATTCAGGCTGTGTGAACATGACCTATACTCTAGGCGATCAGAGCACGGTGGATATCCGCTTCGCTTACAGGACGGTCGGTGATGCTGACTGGACAGAGACTTCCTGGGTCGCCTTTTCAACCCCCTGGGTCTTTCTACCAGGAGAAGGCATCCATGAAGAGACGCTGGTTGGGCTGAGTTCTAACACCGCTTATGAGTTCAGGGGTGAGTTGAGATACGACGAGATCGTGATCGAGGGGGACGTTCTCACCTTCACCACTAAGAAGATCGATCCTATTGTGACCACTCAAGAGGCCACTGACATTTCGACTGATTCAGCCACTCTAAACATGAGTTTTGCCGTGGGCGACTATAGTCCGGTGGAAGTCCTTTTCAAGTGGCGTGAATCCGGCACCGATCCCTGGAGCCAGACCGCCTGGACGCCTCAAGAGTTAGATGGCATACATAGCGAAGTGCTGAGCGGGCTGGTCGCTGAGACTGTCTATGAATTCAAGGCTCAGCTGACATATGATTATCCGCCGTTGGTGATCGAGGGAGACGTTTCCACCCTCACTACTAGGGCGAAAGGCAGGTGCTTCATCGCCACCGCAGCTTACGGGACGCCGATGGCAGAGGAAGTACAGATTCTGCGCAAGTTCAGAGACGGATACCTGCTGAACAACCAGTTCGGACGAGCCTTCGTCGATCTCTACTACAAGGTCAGTCCGCCGATCGCCGAGTTCATAACTGAGCATTCCACGCTCAAGCCGATAGTACGGGTCGGGCTAATGCCGGCTGTAGCCATGAGCACAGTAGTAGTCAGCATTAGTCCGGCAGAGAAGATGGCTATAGTAGGCTTGCTGGTACTGCTCTCAGTGGCAATGGCTGTATTGGCGAACAGGCGGAGGCCGAGGGCTCCCAACTATGGCTGAGCACGACACTGCATATGTACTCAGATTGTGATCTCTAAGCTCTGTACCAGGACGATGAAGCGCAGTCTGTTGACAGAGCCCTCGATCGTGATACAATGTCACTTGGAGGTACATAGATATGAATAGATTTACTGCTCTATTGATTGCGCTTGCCTTGATCGCAGGTACGGCGGGCTGTCCTGCGGAACCTGCCCCTGATCCTGGTCCTCCCGTTCGTTACGAGCTCACCATCGCTAGTACGGAAGGCGGCTCTGTAACTACGCCTGGCGAAGGGGCGTTCACCCATGACGATGGGACTGTGGTTAGTCTGGTGACGAGTCCAGATAGTGGCTACCGATTCAGTCATTGGTCCGGAGATGCTACAGGTACAAGCCCGACGACCGCGGTCACCATGGACCGGAACAGGCATGTGATCGCCAATTTCGTGCCTATGGCACCTTTGACCATCATGGCTACCATTGAGACGGCGAAGGGAAACCTGGTCCTGGAGTTGTTTGTCGCCGATGTTCCGCGGACAGTCAACAACTTCGTGACGCTCGCTCGTGATGGCTTCTATGACGGCCTTACATTCCACCGTGTCATCCCCGGCTTCATGGCTCAGGGCGGATGCCCCGTTGGCGACGGGACAGGCGGTCCCGGTTACCGGTTTGATGACGAGTTTACCGAGCATACCCATGTCACTGGTGCGCTGTCGATGGCCAACTCGGGTCCCAATACCAACGGCAGCCAGTTCTTCATCACCTATGCCCCTCAGCCTCATCTTGACGGTAAGCATACGGTCTTCGGCCAGCTAATAGAAGGGATGGACATCCTCGAAAGCCTTGAGAACGGCGATGTCATGATACGAGTAACCATACAGGAAGATGTGGCCGTGTACTTCGCCGATCCCAGTCTTGAAGCCGCGGTAAGGGAAGCCATCTGCAAGCCGACGGGGGATATCTACCGCACGGATCTGGAGGAGCTCACCTCTCTTGAGACGAATTGCTGCTTCATTGTCGCCGACCTCACAGGGATAGAGCACTGCACCAACCTGACCAATCTCTACGTTCGGTGGGGCCAGCTAAGCGACATCTCACCCCTGGCAAGCCTCACCAGCCTGACTTCTCTCCACCTGCGGGACAGCCTTGTAAGCGATATCTCGCCGCTGGCCGGGCTCACCAGCCTGACTGACCTCAACCTTGAGTGGAACGAGATAAGCGACATCTCGGCCCTGGAGGGCCTTACCAACCTGACATTACTCAACCTTCGGGATAACCAGATAAGCGATATATCAGCCCTGGAGGGCCTTACCAACCTGACATGGCTCTACCTCGGGGATAACCAGATAAGCGACATCTCGCCACTGGAGGGCCTCACCAACCTGGGCTCCCTCGGCCTTGAGGCAAACCAGATAGGCGACATCTCGGCCCTGGCAGGCCTTACCAACCTGACTGACCTCGACCTTGAGTGGAACGAGATAAGCGACATCTCGCCGCTGGAGGGCCTTACCAACCTGACATTACTCAACCTTCGGGATAACCAGATAAGCGATATATCAGCCCTGGAGGGCCTTATCAACCTCACTGACCTCGACCTTGGATATAACCAGATAAGCAACATATCGGTCCTGGCAGGCCTCAGCAACCTGGGCTCCCTCGGCCTTGAGGAAACCCAGACAGGCGACATCTCGGCCCTGGCAGGCCTCACCAACCTGTGGTCGCTCGACCTTGGCAACAACCAGATCAGCGATATATCGCTTCTGGCCGATTTCATCAAGCTGACAAGCCTCGAGCTAGGGGGGAACCAGATCAGCGATATATCAGCCCTGGAGGGCCTCACCAACCTGACTTCGCTCGACCTTGGGTCTAACAAGATCAGCGACATCTCGGCCCTGGCCGGCCTTGCCAACCTGACTTTCCTTTCCCTAGACAACAACCAGATAAGCGACATCTCGGCCCTGGCGGGCGTCACCAACCTGACTTACGTCGGCCTAAGCAACAACCAGGTAGGCGACATCTCGGCCCTGGCGGGCCTTACCAACCTGACGAGGCTTTCCCTCTGGGGCAACCAGATAAGCGACATCTCGGCCCTGGCGGGCCTCACCAATCTGAGATCGCTTTCGCTTGGAACAAACCAGATAAGCGATATATCAGCCCTTGAGGGCCTCACCAACCTGTGGTGGCTCCGCCTTGGCAATAACCAGATCAGCGATATATCAGCCCTGCAGGGCCTCACCAACCTGTGGTCGCTCGACCTTAGCAATAACCAGATCAGCGACATCAAGCCTCTCGTGGACAACAGTGAAATGCGTGGTGATGTTGATCTGAGGGAGAACCCGCTGAGCGAGGAGGCCATCAACGAGCACATACCGGCGCTGCGGGCGAGGGGCGTGAGTGTCAACTACTAAGCGCTCTGGCAGTTGAGCCCAAACACAGTACACTTGAGAGTGGGATCACACATCAACTTGTGTTGTTCAACAGGTCACAGGAGCCTATCCTGTTACATTTGGCGTAACAGAAATTGCGCTCTGCGCATTACAGGCAACACAAGCCTGATTTTTCACTTGCTGATGTTTGAGGAGTAGGTCGAGGATGTAGCTGCCTCGAACTCAGTCTTAATCTCGAGCAACTGAGCCAGTATCCTCTCAGGTGGCACGCCCCCGGTTTCCATGAAGTATATGAAGTGGAGGGCGGCACGAAGCCGCTGTTCAGCTTCAGGGTGTTCATCCCTCTTAATCAGGCATCTTCTTGATCGTGTTCTTGGTCTAAGGGAAGGGATTCTCAGCATTTTGCTCCTTCTTATAGTGTATTTTGGCCGCGAATGTGTGATTACCGTACGAAATCTGCGCTATTCTCAAGCAAAAGTATAATAATATAATAGTGTAATAAGCGCAGCTTTGAAATAGATTGCGGAATGCACCCCGTTTTGACTGGAGAGATGAATAAGGTATAGTCAGGCCACTGGTTCCGACAACACTCATCGACATACCGACCGGGGACTAGTACCTGAATTCTGAGCAGGCTTCGCGCTTCCCCGCACATCGTGCCGACAACTCCGGGTCTCACGAGAGCATGCATGCTGTTACTTCCTGACAGCCTCCTCGACCACTTCGTCCAGCAGTGGGTGGGCAGGGAATCTACTATCAGCAGCCGTCAGCTTTGTTTCGATGATATGTCTGCGCCTGTCTCCAGCAAGGAAGTACCATCGCGTTTCTGAGGTCTCCTCACTTCTCGACAAAGCGATCCCATGCACGAGTGTCGTCTACGTCCTTCCTCATTCCTCATTCCCAGAGCTTCTGATACCACCTCCTATGCTCTTCTCCAGCTACTTTCCGGTATTTTGCGGTGGTGTCGAAGCTCTGATGCCCCAGGTGCTCCTGTAGCAATCTGAGTCCATCACCGGAATCATCCAATTTCATGGCGTGTACGGCAAAGGCATCGCGCAGCCGATGCGGACTGACGTTATGGACTCTGCCGGTTTCAGGATTGTTCAATTTCGGCAGATTGGCTCTTTCAGCGCATTGCCTCACGATCTGCCAAGCCCTGTGGCGATTAATGGCAAAAATCAGTCCCTTTTCATTCCGAACACCCGGGCTACGGTTTTGCATATGCTCATTGAGCAGCTTCAAGGTATCGTTGTCGATCGGAAGCATCCTCTGCCTTCGATGTTCTTGCTGCTCAACTTGAGCCTTGTCGACTCTGCTGCCACAGCTCGGACAAAATGCATGGGTTATGCCGAGCCTGTGTCCGCACAGGGTGCAGGAGAGCTTTGGTCGGGTTTTGAGATGCTTAATTGTTAGTGTGCCGTGAATGAAGTCAATGTCCTGTAAGGTTAGACCAAGAATCTCTGATATGCGGCAGCCAAGACGTGATAGCATCCTGATTAACAGGCGATCCCGGAGGTTTGTGGCAGCCATCTCCATCGCAGCCATGTCATCAAGTTCCAGATAGGTTTTCACCGTGCCTCGATTTCTCTGCGTGCCTCCGAAGCACTAGCCTTATAATTGCTTATCCGGCTCTTTGATATCGCAGGGGATCGGTGCTCCAAGGAGCTTCTCGAGATCTCTCCGGGGGACCAGCAGACGTCTCCCGATCCGTATCGTGGGGATACTGCCGTCTCGGGCAGATTGATAGGCCAGGCCCCTGCTGATACCAAGGGCAGCCGCAGCCTCCTCAACCGTCATCGTCAATCTCTCCTGTCGCACTTGGTCACCTCCTTGTGATGTGGCACATACCATGATATTGACAGGATAAATCCTTTTCTGGTAAACTTCAACATTAGCAGAATTGTATTTTATTATGTTGCAATTGAATTGCTATAGCAGTTGTACTGAATCTTTATTGTTGAGTAGGTGCTGCAAATGCCCAGACGAAGAAATCTGTCACCTGACGAGATAAATGTAATTGCCCAGCTCCGAGGCAACAGGACCAGCTGGCTTAAGATCGAACGGATAACAGGTGTTCCCAGGCAAATCGCAAAGCGCGAATATGGAGCCTGGGAACACAGCCAATCGAAGGACGAACTGAAGCAAGCTCGGATACAAGTGGCTACCGATCTCTTCAGGGAACACCTGCAACAGATAATTGGATTGGCGCAAGGGTTGGTGAACGATATACCGGAATCAATTACTCCCGGTGAGACAAGGGATGCCGAGACTGTTATCGACGACATTCTGGCAAGATGGATATCCACTGACGCCGACGAAGGCGTATTGGTCACCTCTAGTCAACAGGACGTTGAGAGAGCACGGCGGCGCAGTATACGTCAGAACCAGATGCTGTTTCGTTCGCTCCGAGATCACACACGTGAAAAGGTGGATTGGCGAGTGTTGGAGGTATGGAAAAGAGGGTGGGATGGATCCAGGGGGGCTATGGAAGCACTCCGCCATAAGGCTCAGAAGATGGTGTGGAGTATCCTCGATCATCAGAAACAGAGTGTAAGAAACAAGATTGAGGAGACTGAAACGGGAGAGAATATCCTATCTAACATGGTTGCCGGGGTGGTTGAGGTGATATGGCGGGGTGTGAATGATAATACACACGAAAGGGCTGCTGAGCTCGTGCATAGTAAATCCGTTACCGAGGGGCGTGGCCTGGTCGTCTTTGCCGAATCGGGTTCAGTGACACGTGTTGAGTTGCCTTACTCGGGCATGGCGAAAGATGTGGCAGAGATCTGCAGGTGGGCAGCCAGGAATTTGTCTATCGAGGAGATAGACGGGCAAATCAGACTCTATCGGGATGGCCTCTTGGCGATGAAGGAGGCAGTCCAAGAACTAGAGGATATGCTGGACCCGCTGATGCTCCGCCCGATGATACTCAGAACCATATGTGATCTGTGCCCGGCCTGACTTATATCGCAGATATGATCCAGAAGCACTTCAAAACCTTAAGGAGGCAAAATGAGAGGAAGCATAAGGCAGAGAGGCAAGAATAGCTGGCAAATCCAGGTCTACACGGGCAAAGGGCCGGACGGTAAACCCAGACGACATCTGGAGACGGTACGAGGTCGCAAGGGTGACGCTCAGAGAAGGCTGACGGAACTGCTGGCAAGCCTGGACAAGGGAGTCTATACGCCTCCCGGCAAGGTCACGGTAGCAGACCTCTTGAATCAGTGGCTACAGGGATATGTCAGGACTAATTGTAGTATCAGGACGCTGGACGCTATTCAGAGCATAGCAGACCACCACCTGACACCGGCACTCGGCCATATTCAACTGAAACAGCTTCAGCCCCCGATGATTCAAGCGTACTATTCCCAAGCCCTTGAAAAGCCCCTATCACCCCGATCCGTCCACTATCATCACAGGTTACTCAAACAGGCGTTGAAGTATGCCGTCCAGCAGGGATATCTGGGCCGGAACCCCTGTGACCTAGTTTATCCCCCGTCACCGAAAGGCAAGCCCATGCGCACCCTGACGCAGAGTGAGGTCACCGACTTACTCATAGCAGCCAGCAGCAACCTCCACTACCCTATCATATACGCGGCGGTGTCGACTGGCCTTCGGCAAGCGGAACTGCTGGGACTGAGATGGAGGGACATCGACGTATCTTCCCCCTACATATCAGTGAATCGCGTACTCTACAAGCGGCGTGGTGTCTGCCAGTTCAATGAACCGAAGACTGAGCATAGCCGCAGAAGGGTGTCAATGACATCGAAGCTGGCGGACTTCCTCTCAGAGTACAGGCTAGAGCGTGAACGCCTCTATCACCAGGTCGGCAGAACCATAACCCTTGACGACCTAGTCTTCGCCAACCATGAAGGCAATCCTGTTGACCCCGGTGTTCTGACTCATAACTTCGCCCGGATAGCTAAGAGGGCAGGCCTGGAGAATGTGAGGTTCCACGATCTCAGGCATACCTTCGCCAGCTTGATGCTCCTCCGGGGTGTCCCTGCTAAGGTGATCAGTGAGGCTCTAGGCCATGCGTCGGTTGCCTTTACTTTGCAGGTCTATTCCCATATACTACCGGGGATGCACTCAGAGGCCATGGCGCTACTGGACCAGGTTCTACCGGCTGCTATCAATGGCGCTCAGGGTTTTAACGTCAATTTAACGTCAACTCGCGT
>Ga0209498_1002738_pt1 | contig 10568 bp, 6 predicted proteins | sample WalLakDeSediment_FD_184131 | JGI IMG/M metagenome (GOLD analysis project Ga0209498, IMG submission 184131) | Lake sediment microbial communities from Walker lake, Nevada to study Microbial Dark Matter (Phase II) - Walker Lake 11/02/13 Deep... | ecosystem: Environmental > Aquatic > Freshwater >... | reverse complement strand
CCGGTCAAACAGGGGCGCAAGCGATGCTGGACTATCTCAGGGAGGCGAACCTGTTCCTGGTTCCACTCGATCAACAGCAGACGTGGTATCGCTATCACACCTTGTTCGCCGATCTGCTGCGGAAACGCCTGTTCACATCCCATCGCACACAAGTGGAGGGGTTGCATCGCCGGGCAAGTCGCTGGTACCAGGAAAACGGATTCCTGCCACCCGCGATTGACCACGCACTGGCAGGCCAGGACTTTGAAGGGGCCGCCGCACTCGTTGAACGCACAGCAGAAGACCATCTGGCGCGCGGCGAAACGGCCATCGTGCTGCGCTGGGTGGAGGCGCTGCCGCCCGCCAGCAAAGACGCGCATCCGCGCCTGTGGATCTTTCAAAGTCTGGCCCTGATGCTGTCTCGGAAGCCGGACACACCCATACGGGATATCCTAGAGCGGCTTTCCGGGTTGCCCGTAACAGAGGCCGTACAGGGGGAAGTCGCCGTCCTTCAGGCATTGCAAGCGATCCTGACAGGGCAGGCCGCCGAGGCCGTTGCCCTGGCCGAAAGCGCATTACAGCACCTACCGCCGGACAGTCTGTTCTTCCGCAGTCTGGCCGCCGATAGCCTGGGTATGGCGCACACCCTGCGTGGGGATACGGCGGCGGCAATCGCGGCGTTCACCCAAGTCGTGGAATTGGCAATGCGCGCCAACGCCGATATGCTGACCGTGCTGGGCCTTTCCAGCCTGGCGGGATTGCACTACACACAGGGACACTTGCGCATCGCTGCGACTATGTACCAGAACGTCATCGCCTTGGCCGACGAACGCCTGGGAAAACATTCCATCTACACGGGACGAGCACTGTTGGGACTGGGAGAACTGGCCCGCGAGTGGAACGACCTGGATGCCGCCCTGCGTTATTTCGATGATTCAGTCACGGCGCTGGGGCAATTCTCGGAGATTGGGCTGACGATAAGCTACCTCTCCATCGCCAGGGTCAAGTTGTCGCAACGCGCGTGGGACGCCGCCCAGGACTATATCGCGCAGGCGCAGCGCCACGCGCGTGAATCGACGGCCTCACCGTTCGACGATCGCCTGGTCGCTATGATGCAGGCGCGCTATTGGATTCTGCACGGAGACGTAGACCTGGCCCTGCACTGGGCGCGTTCACAGGGATTGCTGGATCGCCCTGTGGCGGAGGTGATCGCCGGTCGCGGATCAACGGCGGCGATTGACGAACTCACGCATGGACAATACCTGATTCTGGCAAGGGTGTTCCTGGCGCTGGAGCAACCGCGCGATGCCTTACAAACCATCGACCCCCTGTTAAGCAACGCGCTGAAAGCCGGGCACAATCGCCGGGGAATCGAGTATCTGGTCTTGAAGGCGCTGGCATTGCAGCAACAACACCATACAGCGCAGGCCATAGACGCCATCGGGGAGGCGCTGGCCCTGGGCGAGGCCGAGGGTTTCCAGCGTGTGTTCCTCGATGAAGGGAAACCTATGGCGCACTTGCTCTATCTCGCAGCGGAACGAGGCCTCTATCCCGCCTACACCAGGAAACTCCTGGCGGGATTTTCGCCTGCGGAACTCACTGAGCCTGGACGAGATGTCAAGACAGATTTGGCCGAAAGCCTGATCGAACCGTTGAGCGCGCGCGAAAAAGAAGTCCTGATGCTGCTGGCTGCCGGACTCTCCAACAACGAGATTGCCGGCCGGTTATACATCTCTTTGAGCACCACCAAAGGGCACATCGCCAATATTTTCGGCAAATTAGGCGTCAAAAGCCGCACTCAGGCCGTTTCCCGCGCCCGGGATTTCGGGTTGTTGCCTGATAGTTAGCGCCTCAAAACAGTACCCCACCCATACTTTCGGCTGGTGACAACCATCTGCCTCTCTGCTATGCTATAAGCAAACGTACAGGAGACGCGGATGTTGACACACAATCACCAACCCACCGGTTGTTACCAGATCGTCGTACGCGGCCATCTGCGCGAGAAATGGGCAGACTGGTTTAGCGGATTGGCCATCACATCCGAGGTTCAGCCTGACGGTAACGCTATCACAATCCTGGCAGGGCCACTCAAGGATCAGTCCGCATTGCGAGGTGTGCTGATCAAACTGTGGGATCTGAATCTGGTTCTGATCTCGGTGCAACAAGTCCAACAAATGTAGCGCGGGCGAGACGCCCGCGCTACAGAGAAGTCAAGTAGCAAGAACGGAGGCAACCATGAGAAACGCACAATTTACCCTACCTTTGAACAGCCCTGAAGCAACCATTGACGTCGCCGGTGGAAAGGGGGCCTCTCTCGCCCGGCTGGCGGTCGCCGGCCTCTCTGTCCCCGCCGGCTATCACGTGATTACAGAAGCGTACCGGCAATTTGTCGCCGCGAATGACCTGCAAGCGCGCATTGCAGCCGCCATCGCGCGCGTGGATGTCTCGCGCCCGGAAACGCTGGCAGCCGCTTCGCAAGCGATCACGCACCTATTCATGGGGGCGATCATCCCGGCCGAGATTGCCGACGCCGTCACGCAAGCCTACGCAACTTTGCCGGGAACTTCACCCGCAGTGGCCGTGCGCTCCTCCGCCACCGCTGAAGACCTCCCCACGGCTTCCTTCGCGGGCCAGCAGGAGACCTATCTCAACGTGAGCGGCGCTGCGGCAGTGTTGGAGGCGACGCGCAAATGCTGGGCCAGCCTGTGGACGGCGCGCGCCATCGACTATCGCGCACGCCTGAACATTCCGGTCGTAGACGTGGCTCTGGCTGTCGTCGTACAAGTGCTCGTCCCCGCCGAAGCGTCCGGCATCCTGTTCACTGCGAATCCGGTCAATGGCCGCCGCGATCAAATGGTCGTCAACGCTTCCTGGGGGCTGGGAGAAGCGATTGTCGGCGGAGCAGTCACGCCGGACAGCCTCACGCTGGACAAAGCTTCGGGAAACGTAATCGCCCGCGAAACCGCCGAAAAACGGGTCCAGACAGTACGGATCAATGGCGGCGTCCAGGAACAGCCGGTCCCGGCGAATCTGCGCCGCGCCCCGGTCCTCGATGCCGGACAAGCGGCTGAACTGGCGCGTCTCGGCAATCAAATCGAAGCGCTTTACGGTATGCCCATGGACATCGAATGGGCCTTGGCGGATCGGAAGTTCGCCATTGTGCAAGCACGTCCCATCACCGCTTTGCCCGAACCGCAACCCGAGCCGCCTACGGACTGGAAGCTGCCCAAAGGCGCTTACGCCGCCATGCGTAACAACATCGTCGAAATGATGATCGAGCCGCTGACGCCCCTCTTCAGCACGCTGGGCCTCAACGCCGTCAATACCAGCATGGGGGGCCTGCTGACGCAGTTTTTCGGCCAGCCCGGGATGATGCCAGAACCGCTGATCATCACGGTCAATCACTACGCCTACTACAATGGTTCGATCAAATTTGTCCCGATGCTGAAGATGATGCTGGGCGCGCCCGGAATTATGAAGCGCATGTTTACCGGTGCGGTAGAACGCTGGACGAAGGACAATCGTCCGCGCTACATCGCTACAGTGGAACATTGGCGAAGTCAGCCGTGGCAGCATTCGCCGGCCGTCGAGATGCTGAGCGCGGTGCGCGAACTCGCCGAAGCCGCCATCGACGCCTACGGATCATTGGTATCGGGTGTCATTCCGGCGGCGTGGATCAGCGAGGCGCTGTTTACCAAGGTCTACAAACTGCTCAAGCGGCGGGATGATCCCAACGCACCCACCTACTTGCTGGGCTTCGACAGCTTGCCCATCCAGGGCGAGAAGGCGCTGTACGACCTGGCCCAATGGGCGCAAAAACTCACCGAATTGGCGGAATATCTGCAAGCCACCCCGACCTCGCACCTCGTCGTCCAGGTCGAAGAAGGCCAGACGCCGCCAGACGTGAATGTGGACGTGTGGAATGAATGGCAACGCCGCTTCCGCGCCTACCTGCACGACTACGGCCACCAGATCTACAATCTCGATTTTGGCACTCCCGTTCCCGCCGATGATCCGGCACCGGTGCTGGAGACCTTCAAGCTGTTCCTCAGCAGTCAAGGCGAGAATCCGTACGAGCGCCAACAGGAATCCATCCGCAGGCGCGAGGAAGCAACTGCAACCATGCTAACCAGGCTGAAAGGGCTGCGCCTCAGACTTTTCCAAAAAGCCCTGGCGCGCGCCCAGCGATATGCGCCGTTCCGCGAGGAGGGGCTTGCCGCAGTCGGTCTGAGCTATCCTTTGCTGCGGCAGATGCTCTTCGATTTGGGCCAGCGCTTTGTAACGGCGGGGATGATCGCCAAAGCAGAAGACATCTTCTGGCTCACAGAGGACGAAGTGACAGACGCCGCGAGCAGGCTGGATCACGGGCAAGCGTTGGAGAACTTGTCCACCCGCGTCTCGCAGCGCCAGGCCGAATGTCGAGCGGCGCAGCGGGCGACGCCGCCGATGATGCTGCCGCAAATGATCGTCTTTGGCTTCGACCTGATGCAGCTCAAAACCGGTCATCGCAAGGGGATGAAAGGGAAGGCACTCAAAGGCGTCGCCGCCAGCCCCGGCAGCGTGACGGCCCCGGCCTGCATCGTCCACGGCCCGGAAGACTTTGCGCAGATGAAGACCGGCGACGTGCTGGTAGCCGCGCTCACCACCTCGGCCTGGACGCCGTTGTTTGCCCGCGCGGCGGCAGTCGTCACCGACATAGGTGGACCGCTCAGCCACGGCTCAATCGTCGCCCGCGAGTACGGCATTCCCGCCGTCCTGGGAACGGGTTCTGCCACCAGGACCATTCACAGCGGCCAAGTGATCACCGTGAACGGCAGTGCGGGTGTGGTCACTTTCCCGTAATTCCGCCGTATATGCCGACCGCGAATACAAAACAAGTACACAAATGGGCACCCCCCCCATTTGTGTACTTGTGGTTGGCCTAACGATAGTGCTCAATGCTAGGCCGTTTGTAAGTGAGGTTGAAGCGTATTGGAGAAAGAAGCTCTGATGACTTTATCTATACTCTGTGGTAAATCAAGCAGCACAAAATAGTGAGCGGGGTAAAGATAATCCTCGCCGCTTTCATCAATAATCCGCACATCTCCATCGGCAGCCGCATCCTCATCAGCCACAACACGATAAAGCTTGTGCCGCTCCAAGGATGCAGGATATCCTTTATTGTCAATGCAAATAGCAATGACCTCAATGTCGGTTATCTCGCCAATGATTTCAAAAGGCATGTAAACTGCTCCCGCACACAACTATGGCTTGGCGCTTCGAGTCGTTTCTCCCATTTTGCGCCATATCAACGCCTTTGTCAAGCGATTTACACGCACAACTCCCCTTTGCACACCACCACCGCATCCCCCGTCAACTCCACCCGGTCGTTCTCCGCCAGCCGCACACCGATCTCGCCACCGCGCGCGGATGCCTGGTAGGCCAGCATCTCCGTCTTGCCCAGAAGTGCGGACCAGTACGGCGTGAGCAGCGTGTGCGCCGACCCGGTGACGGGATCTTCGTTGATGCCCACGCGCGGCGCGAAGAAACGCGAGACGAAGTCATAGGGAGCTTCGCTTGCCGCAGTGACCATCACACCGCGGTAGGAGTCCAGTTCCGCACAGGCCAGCAGCGCCGCGAAGTCCGGGCGCAGGTCGCGCACCTGCTGCGCGTCGGCAAGATGGATGAGCAGGTCGTGCGCGCGTGTCCCATACGCGGCCGCCTGCGCTAACGTCACGCCAAGCGCCTTGAGCGCCCCGGCAGGCGGCGCACACGGGACAGGGGTATCCGCCGGGAAATCGAGTGCAATCGTTTCAAACGCTGCCGATCCCCCCGCAACGCGCCGGGCAATGAGATCGCCGCTGAGCGTCTCGAAGGTAACGGCCTCCGTCTGCACGCCCACCGCGCCGAAGAGCACCGCCGCCGTCGCCAGCGTCGCGTGCCCGCAGAGGCGCACCTCCACCGTAGGCGTAAACCAACGGAGCGAGAAACGCGCTGTTTCTTGCCAGGGCATATCCTCCACCGGCATCACGAACGCCGTCTCGGAGAGGTTCATCTCGGCGGCAATCGCCTGCATCAGCGCGTCGTCAAGTGTATTCGGCAGCAAACACACCGCCGCCGGATTGCCTTTGAAGGGAACGCGGGTGAACGCATCGACAACCCAATACCGTACACCTTCATCTGATCCTGGATCTATCTGCATACTCACCTCACGTCTAGAATCACACAATCAGCATTGTACATCCAACTTCCCCACAGTCACGGCGACCATAACCTCGCGGCCCATCACCTGCCGTTTGAGGTGTGCGTCGCCGTTGCGATTGTGGCAATAACGGCTGGTTGGTTCGTGCGAGGCCAGTGCTTCCAGCCAGTCTTCGTAATCCTTGTGCAGGCCGGATTCGTCGTCGTTAATGAAAATCGAGGCGGTTACGTGTGTCAGTCAGTCATCCGATACGGTTCTATCAAGAGCTTGATCTGTCTGCTTATTCTACTCAAAGCTGACTACGGCGCAAACAGCGACGCAATAACAGAAACTACAACGCCCCGTCAATAGTCAGACATCCGCACGTGAGCATGACGGAATCGTAACGCCTGACAGTCGCACAAACAATGAAAAGCCCCTACCGTTGAGTAAGGGCTTTTCGTTTGTCTAACTCCCAGTCGCGCGCAATGGCAAGCAGATGCCGGCCCTGATAAGGCTCCCATCTGCGGGCATCACGGCCCGCGCAGCACCAACGGCAGGTAGACCCGGTTGGGGAGTGCCTGCCCGGGGCCGACGATCAAGCCGCCGCGCATGGAGAAGCCGCCACCCGAAAGCCGCTCGCCTGCCTCCGGCTGACCGCTCGCGCCCACCAGGCGGTAAGCGCCGTCCGTCGACGCGGCGAAGCCGCCGCCGGAGATCCCCCGCCCGCGCAACCGTGGGCCGCCATCGGCTGCTCGGACGGCCCACGCAACGCCCAGGAGCAGCGCCAGCAGCAACGCTAGGGTGAGCAGAGGTTGTAAGAGTCGCCTGATGTGCATCATCGAAATCTCCTACGGCTGCGATAGGTAGGCATAGCGCAGGTCGCCGTTTGTGTAATCTAGGTACGCTACCGCCGGGCGCCCGTCCACCACTGCCAGCGAGATGTAAAGCCCCACATTCCCAGCGCTATCCAGCGTCAGCGGCGCGCCCCAGCCGACCCCCGCCGCGTCCTGCGCCCGCACGTACTTCAGGTCATAGTTGGCCGAGTCATAGTACGCCACCGCCGGGCGGCCGTCCACCACCGCCAGCGAGGCGTACCACGCCGCATTCCCAGAACTATCCAGCGTCAGCGGCACCCCCCAGATGGATCCTGCCGCGTCCGCCGCCCTTATGTACTTCAGATCACGATTACTGTTGGTGGCGGCATAGTACGCCACTGCCGGGCACCCATCCACCACCGCCAGCGAGACGTCCGATTCCGATCCCACAAACCCGGCGCTATCCACCGTCAGTGGCGCGCCCCAAGTGGCCCCTGCCGCGTCCTGCGCCCGCACGTACTTCAGGCCGCGGTTATAATCGTCGTAGTACGCCACCGCCGGGCGCCCATCCACCACCGCCAGCGAGACGTCCGATTCCGATCCCACAAACCCAGCGCTATCCACCGTCAGTGGCGCGCCCCAAGTGGCCCCTACCGCGTCCTGCGCCCGCACATACTTCAGTGCGCCGTTTCCCCAGTTATAGTACGCCACCGCTGGGTGCCCGTCCACCACCGCCAGCGAGGCAGAACACACACCTCCTGCGCCATCGACCGTCAGCGGCGCGCCCCAAATGGCCCCTGCCGCGTCCGCCGCCCGCACGTACTTCAGGTCGTAGTTGGTCCCGTCATAGTACGCCACCGCCGGGCGCCCGTCCACCACTGCCAGCGAGATGTAAAGCCCCACATTCCCAGCGCTATCCAGCGTCAGCGGCGCGCCCCAGCCGACCCCCGCCGCGTCCTGCGCCCGCACGTACTTCAGGTCGCGGTTGGTATAGTCCCAGTATGCGACTGCCGGGTGCCCGTCCACCACCGCCAGCGAGGCGTTCCTCCCCACATCCCCAGTGCTATCCAACGTGAGCGTCCGAAACCGCCACACCGACACCAGCGCCTGGCTGCGCGCGTAAGCGCCGCTGCTATCGCGCACCCAGCCCGCGGCGAGATAATCGCCGGCTAAGTCATAGGTCGCCGTCATGCTTGGCCTGGCGAAATACACTGCCGGCAGCCCAAGCTTCTGCCCAGTGGGATCGAAGGCGTAAGTCAGCGGCCCACCTTCAGGATCGTAGCTGAGCGCCAGACTGAGCGTCGCCGACTCACCCGCGATGAGATAGCCCGGCGGATTGACCTGCAAGATCGCGACCGGCGGCGCGTTCGCGCTCCGGCAGACCCAGACGCCACCCGACCACTGCGCGACCTGCCCCTCCGCACAGGTCAGATCGCCCAGGGTATCGTCGTCGCCGTCGGCAAGGTCGGCGGGGACACCCTGCAACCCGGCCCAGGGCGCTCGCACGGCATACTGGGCGTAGGGCACGGCGGTGAGCGCCTGGCGCGGTTCCAGGGGCGTGTAGCTGCCGGCGCCGGCGGGACACCGCACGGCGATCGACAGCCAGCGCGCCTCGCCGGTGAAGGGGCTTGCGCCGAAGTCAAGCTCCACGGTGAAGTAGCCGCCGACCACGCTGACGGCGGATTTCGTGAGCGGTCCGCCGACCAACTCGCCGTCTACCGCTGCGTCATAGAGGCCGAACTGCAGATCGCACGCGCCCTCCACAGGATCGCCGTCCTCCTCCAGGTAGCCCTGGTAGGTGAAGGCGGCGGTCAGCGGCTGGGATGCCAGCGAACCGCGCGCCATCGCCGATCGGATGCCCCCCAGGGCGATCAGCACCATCAGGGATGTCAAGAGACCTATCGCCAGTCTGCGTGTTGTGCTGGTCATCGTTGCCTCCTCTTTACTATGCTGCCTTCGTGAGTTAGCAGCACTTTGACTGCTTGGGTCCCTTCGCTCGGTTTGTACGCTTGCTTCTAATGGATGCGTGAGAAGCGAAGTGGATGTAACTGAAATCATAGTGGGGGCGGTTCAGGTGATGCTGTTCCAGCCGTCGGCAGTGGGGGCAACGGCGGTAAGTCAAGTGGTGCAGGACGCCATGCCCAGTTCTGGTCGCGCCCCCGGTTGGTCAAGCTATGAGCTATGTAGAAGACCGCCGCGCCCAAAACCCAGAGCACCAGGTTAATAAAGGGCAAGCTAAGCCAAGAAACGGCCGAGATCGACATAATCAGGCTGATCGCACGCGCATCCGGGAAGACCGAATCTGCTTGCCCAAATACGACAACGGCGAGTGCGTTCTGCGAGAGAAACATCACCAACACACCTGGCGCCAGCGCAATGGCCGAAAGCACAATCAGCCACCAATGCTTGTGTTTGGGCGGAGAGTAACCTCGGTGTCTTCCTAAGGCCCGTCCTGATATCAGCCGCAAAGGCGCCGCCCACATCAGAAGCACAAAGCTCCAGCCGGCAAACAACACCGGGATCAGGGGGAGCGCCGAGAGCTTCAGCGACACAGTGTTACCAACCGGCGTGAGCCAGGACCCGAAAAGCAAACCGCCCGCGCCAGCCGCAACTAGCTGCAGCAAACGCTTTGGAGGCAACAGCCGTTCGCCTTTGGGAAGCAGTGCGTCAGCAGTAGCGGCGCGCTGGACCTGAACACCCAGCGTACCCACCAACGGGGCGACAGCGACGGCCAAGGCCAGCACGGTCACCGCGAGAACAGCCATTGCCAGGATTAGCCCAAGCAACAGGGCGCCAATAGCCAGAAGTGCCAGATCGTTGCTTGGCTCGATCACGCGTTCCACATAGAACTTCACGGGATCGAGCGTATCGAATAACGGAAAGAGAAGGGGGATATTGCTATTGAGCGCCAGTGCCGTAAGGACGCCTGCGATGAAAGTCACCCGGAGGTTAGGGCGCAGAAGAGATCGAGGATCCTTCAATGCCTCTCGGCGGGCCCGGGCTGTAGGATGCAACGGAGTAAAGCGAGCACGCAAGGCGCGCATCAGGTAACCTTTTTCGAGAAGCCGAGGTGCATCACGGGGCGGTTGCTCGCCTTCCGTATCCTCTAGCTGAGATACGAGCGCCTCCGTTTGTCCTAGCCAGGTGGTCACGCGTGCGTCTGCGTAGAACTCCCGAACCCTGAGGATGCTACTGCGAATGACTTCGATCAGCAAGATCAGCAGAAGCAACTTGAAGTTCATCTGGACAAAAAACTCCGCTGTAGGCAGAATGTTTGAGAGCGCTGCACCATTCGCAGCATCAATAGCAATGCGCCGGATCGCGAACGCATCCAAGACGACCAATGCAACGGCGGCTACAACGTAAAAGCATCGCCCTAATTCAACCGAGAAACTCGTCTTGCCTGTATCGCGATTTGCAATGTGGCCGAACTCATGCAGGGTCACAACCTCAAGTGCGCGTTTGTCTCGATTAAGGAAACGTGCAAGGAGTCCCTGGCGTAGACACACATACTGCCGATGCCTGAACCCAAAAGCCGACCCTGTAGATGCCAGACTTGTCGCATCCCACAGCAGTCTCAGAGTCTGACGTCCTACCACAAGTCTGGGGAT